>Ga0126373_10004748_pt1 | contig 10454 bp, 11 predicted proteins | sample PanSoiMetPlot_11_FD_92545 | JGI IMG/M metagenome (GOLD analysis project Ga0126373, IMG submission 92545) | Tropical forest soil microbial communities from Panama - MetaG Plot_11 | ecosystem: Environmental > Terrestrial > Soil > Tropical forest > Bulk soil | place: Panama | collected 2016-02-17
CGCCGCATCGAGGCGGATCAAACCGAATCGAGGGCATTCGAGGTCTAATACAGCGTAAATGGTCACCGCAATGACCGCTGGATACAACACCATATGGAGCCAGCTGCGGTCCCGCGTCTTGCCATGGCGTATCGCAACGAGACCGCTAATTAAGCACTGCACCAGCAGATCATCCCGACGAACCAGGACTTGTGATTATCGTCGTAGCATAAGCGGAATCGTGCGCCCAGCCTATGGAACCATGCTCACGCGTCCTTCGTAGTGCGTAGCCGTCGGCTCAACTTTCGAAAGCAGTTACGATACAGCAAGGTACTCCACACCTTGACCACCGATTTTGCACGCACGGTTCCCAAGGACAACTGGGACTTTACGCCAGACCAAGTACTTTGCGATGCAAAGACAAACAGCCTAACCCCCGAATAACGGCGTAGCAGGAGTCGTTCGGCCTTCGACGCCTCGTGTCGTGTGGCAAATCGCGAATCTTCCCTGTTAGGGGCGAGCGGGATCACAATTCTGGTCGGGTTGTCAAAAATCCGCGTGGAAGCGCAGTGCAGGAACTGTCACCGGGCCGCGCGCCTGGTTGTAGCCGGGATTGTTGATGTGCTGCAGGTCGAAGGAGCCAAAAAACCCCCGCCAAAGGTGGACGGTGTAGAAGCCCTCTAAGATCTTTTCAGGTCCGTAGGTAAGGGCGCCGTCACCCAAGAGAAAACCCAGGCCGCCGAGGGCGAGATACTGCTGATGCGCGGTGACGATACCGTTGGCGACGAAGGCGACTCCAGCGCGATCGTTGCGGCGATGCCAGGCGCTGCCCTGAGCGAAGCCGCCGACTTCGATGGTTCGATCGTCTTCGGTGTAAGCGAAAGATTCGTTGTGACCGTCGCTCCAGCCGAGGCGGCCGAAGACGAGAGGAATTGCAGGTGGCTATCGGTGCCCCACGTGTTCGTGTCGAAGAAATCGGCCAGACTGAACTTGCCTATCCGAAACTCGATGCGGCGTGCGGGGAGCGACATCGCCAAGTGCAGTGGGTCGCGCTCGGCCTCGACGCGCTCGCTGGAAAGCGGGATGATTTGCCGCAGCATAACCCGGGCGATATAGGGCTTTGCGCCCAGCGAGACACCATTGGTGATGCGCACGACGTCGAGGTTGGTAAAACCGGCGAGTCCCAACCCGTTGCTGATTCCATCGCCTGAGGCACTCTCGGGATCGAGGAAGACTTCCGTTGTTGGCGTGAGTTGATAGCCGAGGTAGAGCGTGAACCACCTGGAGGCAGCATTCTCGGCGTGGTTGCGCAGGCTGTTTGTGCCGCTATATGCCGCCGGAAAATCGCCGTGCCATTGAAAAATGATGTTGGCCTGGCCGAAGATCCAGTAACGAGCCGTATCAGAGTGTGGGAAAAGGGTGACCGGGTCCCCCGAGCCGGAGTTATCGGAACTGGACGCCGCAGGTGCTTGGTCGGTATCAGCCTGCTTGGTCTGAGTCGTTGGTTCGGCAATGGCAGTCGTGGCGTCTTGTGCGGACGTTAATCCGCCGAACAACCAGTACAGGACTATCGTCGCAAGGCACTGCCGCCTGAGTTGGACCACCGGACTTTGCATTTTTCCCCAGAGAGGCTGGGACGCCGGAAGCGAACAGAAATTAGAAAACGCGCAAACCAGTCGCTGGTTAAGAGAGCGTAAGGGTCGCGGTTTCAGAGCGATTACCATTTCGACGCAGCATCCGTTCACGTTCAGTCTGCGGTCTCAAAAATATCGTAGGTTAAAATATGGCTAATCTAGATCCTCCGCGCACAGAAGTGAAGCCTGCCGGTCCTGCAGGTAGAGAGGGCCGCCGATATCCACGCCACGATTGTCGCCTCGAAGCCCAAGTGTGGACCGGCAATTCCCCGCTACGCATGGGACCGTCACCGATGTTTCGACCGCCCCGGCTGCTATGTCGAAATGCAGAAACTTGCGAACTTTCGCCTGCCCACTCGCACAAGGCGGGCCACGGGAGAAATGCGATTCTTAGTCGATGCGACGGCATTTATAAGGGATCATCATGAAACAAATCAATAATCGGAAAGAGCCTTTCCCGCTGTTGGTAGTTGACGATTCGCCGGTGGCCCGCAAGCTCGTCGAACAAGCCTTTCCGGTCGAACAATTCAGGATTCTCGCGGCAAAAACGGGACTTGAGGCCTTAGACCTTTTTGCGCAGCACCAGCCAGGCATGGTCATAACCGATTGGGTGATGCCCGACCTGAGCGGCATTGAGCTTTGCCGCCTCCTTCGTACCAAGTTTGCGGACCGTTTCATTTACGTCATCCTTCTGACCTCTCTCTCGGAGAAGTCCAAAGTCGTGGAAGGATTGCAAAGCGGGGCCAACGATTATCTGGCCAAGCCTTTTGACGCCGCCGAACTGGTGGCACGCGCAAATGTCGGCCGGAGATTCGTAGAGCTTCACAGGGAAATGGAAGCGAAGAATCGTTGTCTAGAGCAACTAGCCCTTACCGATGACCTGACGGGCCTCCCGAACCGGCGCGCAATTGAACAGTGGGCAACAAAACAATTGAGCGGTGCCCTGAGGCACAATTTCCCTTTCTGGGCGATCCTCGCCGATCTGGACGACTTCAAATCCGTGAACGACACATATGGGCACGATGCCGGGGACGCCGTTCTCAAGCTGTTCGCTCAGATTCTTAAGGCTAATACCCGACGATGCGACATATCTGGTCGCCTGGGCGGCGATGAGTTCCTGATGGTCATAACGCACTCCCAGGAGGATGGTGCTAGGCTCGCAATCGAGCGTCTCCGAGAACAAGTCAAGGCGCAAAGGCTCAGGTTTGGAGATCACTACGTCGGGATAACAGTGAGCTTCGGCATGGCGGGCTTGCTTCCAAGCACAAACTTGGATTTCGAACGTCTTCTGGTGCAAGCGGACGTCGCTTTACATTCTGCAAAACGAAGGGGGGGAAACATGGTTGAAGCCGTACCGGCAGAAGTCGCGACACGTCGGTAGTGGCTGCTAGTGGCTCCTAATCCGTGACATTTCTCCTTCGACGAAGACGATTGGCGTCTCTTTATACGATGAAGCGAACGTGGGGCACGAACGTGCCATCGAGAGACTCAAACAACTGGCCGCTGCTTCTCAAACCAAGAATGAATTTTTTGCGATGCACGTACCTACCAAAGCTGTCATCGAGATGATAAACGCAAGAAAGTAGCCCCCCATGGTGGCGAACTAGCGCGGGCTAACCACCAACCGGGCGTAACTCTCCGATTGTGGAGATTGGACCCTTGCCCGGTGGAAGAAATTTGCCCGGACCTACACAGTCAATCCCGGCGACGTAAAAAATTCGTCTAGAATCTGCGCCGCTATCAGTTTATAGCGTTCGCCAACGGGATTTGGCGAGCCCGCTCCCAGTCTTCCTCAGAGATTCCAATGGCTGGCTGAGACTTCTTCAAGCGGTCGATGGCAGCGCGAATCGTCACAAGATTTTCTTCTACGAATGCCTTGAATGCGCGAGGGTCAACCTTCGTCCGCTCAGTCTGTGACAAATGCATGGCCGTCAACTTAACGAGCAGTTCGTAGAAATCCTTTTCCAGCGCCCAGAATTGCCCGGCCATCCCGGTCATCTCTAGAAGATACGCGGACGAGTTAATGTAAGCCATTCCCGCTTGTGTGACCATGGGTTTCCGACTGCTTTCTTCACGCCCGTTGACCGGCTTATAGTGGGAATGCCGCTTCTTTTCCGCGTTCCACTCTTTCCAGAGAAACCGGCAGCAAAGCGGCAAAAAAAGAACTACGACAGCCCAAATCCCATTGCTCATGCGTCCCCCCGCGAGAGTAACACCAGTTTTGAGAGCATAAGAGCGGCCAGCAATGGTACTTCGTCAAAACGTTAGTTACTGATAGGCAATTTTCCCCGTTAGGCACCCGCGTCGGTGTCGGGCCGAAGCAACGCGGACCGATGACGCAAGGGGGAACCGTACGTGCATCGTCATTGCCGACTGCCCGATATTGCCCCGTCCCAGGGAAGAAATTTGTGGAGGGCCTGTGGGTGAAAACGCTTCTGTCAGTCTTGACAGTTCTGGTGTGCAACCCCATCGCCTCGTAAACCTGAGGTGCGAGAGATCGAAGGTCGTGCTCACCGTTGGACCATTCTTCACGGCAACCTGGACGGTTGCCAGCTGATCCGGATCGATCTTTTCCGCGGGATACTCGACATCCTTCTGAATTCCGACAGGCGCGGGTGCGTCTCCCCCCGAGTAGAGAAACGTGGCATGTTTAGATTGTGCATCGATCTCTTTGCCGTTTTGTAGCAGTTGTACGGTGACATTGTCATATTCGTTGTACGGGAAGCCGACTTGCACGATCACATGGCAGTTCGTGGGCTTTCCGAGGAACTCTTTCTCTGCATCCGGCGCGTGGTAATCGGCTGGACTCTGCGCGATTCTGTCGGCGACCGCTATGTATGGCGTCTCAAATTCGATCGTGGACACGTAGGGGCCAGAAGTCGGCGTAGGAAAAGTCCGTGTGTACTTCGCGAAGACTTCGGCGCGTTTGGCGGAGTCTCCAATGCCGAGAAAATAGGCTTCGCGGATTGTCTCGGGCGAAAGCGGATAGCTGAAACCAATCACAGGCTGCGCGGCCGACAACGCGACGAGCGGGGAGCCAGAGCCGGGCGACTGCTCGCATGTTTCCTCCTAGGCCTTAATTACCTAATTTGGACGCAGGCACTCGCTCGTGCAACTAGCGGCGAACAGTGAAAACCAATCCGGGCCTATATCTTTGAGTATGAATTGGACGCTCTAGCGACAGCACAAGCGCTGGTCCCGTAGTAATTGACTATTTGTTTCGGTAACATATCGCCACTATCGCACGATAACCCCATTCCCAACGCGGACCTATCCCACGGCACGCCAGGAGATGCATATGGGCGTACAACCGGGTCCCCCGCCGACCGATCAAGAGTACATTCTGGACAATTCAGCACCGGAAACGGCGCGACGCTTCACGGGCCTCTCCACCGTCTTCGACCCTGGAACATTTCGCGTTCTGACCGAGCGCGGCGTGAGGTCTGGATGGCACTGCCTCGAAGTGGGCGTTGGCAGTGGTACAGTCGCCGCGTGGCTTGGAGAGCGCGTCGGGCCGAGCGGACACGTGCTGGCAACGGACATCGATTCGCGTTTCGCGGATGATCTGCGCCGCCCCAACATTGAAGTTCGCCGCCACGACATAACTGTCGACGCGCTGGCAGAGGCTGCCTTCGATCTAATTCACGCACGCCTGGTACTGATTCACTTACCGACACGCGACGCTGTGCTGAGGCGCATGGGGTCTGCCCTGAAGCCTGGCGGATGGTTGGTGATTGAAGATTACGATAGCTATGCGACGATGACCGATCCGGAGCTTGAAGGCGAGTTAAAGGCGCGCCAAGCGATATTTCGCGTGATGGAAAGCAAGGGTGTTGATTTGCGGTACGGAAGGAAGATCGCGGCACGGATGCAAGAGGTTGGGCTCACGGAGATTGGGGCGGAAGGGCGCATCTTTCGATGGCAGGGCGGCTCGCCGGGCGCAGGAATCCATTGGGCAAATATCCAGCAGATGCGCGCGTCACTTCTCGCCTCAGGATTGGTGAGCGAGGCCGAATTGGAAGCCGACCTAGCCCGGTTGGATGATCCACGATATTCGTTTCCGTCGCCTGTCATGTGGGCCGCATGGGGCCGACGGTCACCTTGAAGCGTACTTAAGCCGGACGAGCCCGAGAGACAACAGCGCGCAAGAACTGCGACAGAGTTCGTGCGCGCAGGAGTTGGCTCGGAGGAGAATGCGATGCGGGGGGCAGGGGGCAGCAGCGTGAAGGCTGAGGCGGCTACGACGCTGGCTTCGCGCGGAGGCGCGCTCGCCCAGGTGGATTCGTCTTACCGCTGGACGATCCTCGCGCTGGCGTGGTTCGCGTTGCTTATCTGTTTCATGGACCGTCTGGCGTGGGGCAATGTCGCACTCGAGGCCGGCCATGCGCTTGGCATGCCCATGACGGCGCTTGGTGCATTTGTGACAGCGTTCTATATCGGTTACGTGGTGTCCAACGCGGTCTTCGGGTTCCAGACAGATCTGACGGGCCCGCGCATGATGCTCGGCGCAGGACTCGTCGTCCTCGGGGTTTTCACGTTCGCGTTCAGCTTCACGCCCCTCTTTCTCGCCGGCGCTGCTATCCAGCTGCTCATGGGGCTAGCCTCCGGAGTCGACTACTCGGCCGGGGTGAAGTTGATCACCGCGTGGTTTGCCAAAACGCAGCGCGGGAGCGCCTTCGGCATCTACATGACGGCAACGTCGCTGGCCGTTGTGGTCACCAACAGCACCGTGCCGCTGCTCGCTGAGCGATGGAGCTGGACGGGTGCGTACAAGGTTCTAGGCGGCCTAACCATCGTGGCCGGTACGGTGTGTCTGGTTCTGATCCGGAACACACCACCCGCCGAGAACGGCATCGTTCCATCGAGACCCGATTTTTCTCTCTTGCTCAAGAAACCGGATCTCCTCCTAGTCGCCGTTGCGGGCTTTGGAGCCATGTGGGGTACGTGGGGCTTCGCATTCTGGGCCAATGCACTGATGGTGAAAGGGCGCGGGCTTACTGCGGCCGAAGCGGCGGGCATTATGGTCCTATTCGGAGTGGGTGCGGTGGTGGCGAAACCGCTAATCGGCTTGCTCTCCGATTGGCTCGGCGGGCGGCGGAGGATCCTGACGCTTGCCTGCTTGGGGGGCTTCGGGCCGGCTTTGCTCGCCTTCGGGTGGGGCGGCACGGCGAGGGCCTTCCACAATCTGGCGCCCGTGCTCGGCGTTTTCGCCTTCGCATATAGCCCGCTGCTCGGTGCGATCGTTGCGGAGGTTGCCGGGGTAGAGCTCGCGGCTTCAGCAACGGGGCTGACGAATGCGCTATGGCAGATCGGCAGCGTCACCGTGCCGGTCGTAGTCGGAGCCCTATTCCAAGCGACGGAATCGTTCCACGTCGCGTTCGCGGCACTCGCAGCAGGGCCTGTGATGGCGGCCATCGTGATGGCGTTTGTCCGCGCCCACTGAAAAAACCTCGGGCTTCGAGGCCCAGGTTTGCTAGCGTCGCATAAGGGGCCAGCTGCACCTGGCGGGGATCCGTGCCCGCGCGGGACTGGTGAGGGGTCGAACGGCCCCGGTGAATGCCGCACGAGATTGGTGAAGTCCTACGGGGAGCGGCTCAAGGTGGCGCTATAAACGGAGTATTCCTCGGAGTCCTGAACCCGCGGTGTGTCGTTCGTCTGAGCCGATGACTTCATGGGCGCAGGAAGCGTCATCACCAACGCACCCAACGTAGCCAGGATCAAGCCGCGCGACTCTTGAGGGTCTGTGCGGAACATCGCTAGGCCGCCGGATAATTGATGCTGCGCAGAAGCTCACGGTAGCGCGGGTCCGAGTGCAGGCTATCAATCCCCGGCCAGGCCCGAAAGTAGATGATGAACGGGAATGCGTGTTCGTCGCGGGCTTTGTTCCACCACTCAAATGCCTGATCCTTATCGCCTAAGGCCGTGTAGATCTCCGCGAATCGATATGGAGCGACATAATCGTGCTTGGACAGATCTCTAAGATGTTCGAGGATAGCTACCGCCTTGCTCTTCTCCCAGCGACGGCGTAAGTGTGAGCGAGCCATGCTTCGACTTCGGTGCTGCCGCCAGAAAGAGTGACCGCCTCTTGTAGCTCTGCCACCGCTTTCTTGAAGTCTCCTTTTTCCTCATGAGCCACTCCGGAGCACCAGTAAGCTGGCATGTAATCAGCGTCCAGTTCCAGGGACTTCTGGGCTTGCTCGAGTGCCTCGTCATACCGGTGAGCCCAATACAAATGCCAGCATCCCAAAGTGTTTGCTCGGGGCGAAAGCGGATCGACTTCTTGAGCCAACTTGGCTTGCGCCATGGCTTCGCCCGTGCGGCCCATCTCCGCCAAGTAGACCGAATACCAATCATGACCCGTCGAATAGTTTGGATTCAGTTCCACTGCGCGTTTGTACTCAGGTTCTGCGCCGGCCCAGTCATAGTCCCACTCCAAGAGTGTAGCGAGCGTCGTATGGGCTTCGGCGAGCGATGGATCAATTTCCAATGCCTTTCGTGCCGCGACTTCGGCTTTGTGGCGTGCCTCGGCTGCGGGGAGCGAGCCGTATTCGCTCAGCTGGATGTAGGTATCCGCAAGGCCATCGTAGGGCGGAGCATTGTGTGGATCCTTTTCAACCGCCTCCTGAAAGTATTCCGTGGCCTTTTCAAGGTCTTTCTCGGTCCGCTTGTTCCAATAAAAGCGGCCTTTGAGATAGGCCTCATGCGCTTCCGGGCTGACCACGTGTGTAAGCTGCAGACGCGTCTTTTCCTCTGGCGTCAGGCTGATTTTCACCTCAGTCGCAATTGCCTGTGCAACCTCGCTCTGCAGGGTCAGAACGTCTCGCATGTCGCGATCATAGCTGGAAGCCCACAGGTGTCTGTCCGTCGGCGCCTCGATCAACTGTGCGGTAATTCGGACCCGATCGCCTGCGCGCACCACGGATCCTTCGACCACCGCATCAACATGCAGTTCCCGCGCGATTTCCGGAAGCATCTTGTTTGTGCCCTTGTAATGCATCGCGGATGTTCGGGAAATCACTCTTAACTCGCCGATCTGCCCAAGATCTGAGGTGAGCTGCTCGGTCATTCCATCGGCGAAGTATTCCTGGTTGGGATCACCGGACAGATTTGCCAGCGGAAGAACTGCCAGCGAATGAATCTGGCCGCCGTGCACGCCAGGCCGGGGCCATCCGAACTTCCAGATCAGGCCGACGAGAAGGGCTAGAATAGGGAGTGCGGCGAACACAGCACGTCGCTGCCACCGCGTGCCGATTTCGCTCCGCACACGGATCAAATCATCACGCAGTTCAGCTGCACTCTGGTAGCGCTCCCCTGGGCTGTTCTTAAGGGCCTTGGTGATCACATGCTCCAACGCAGTGGGGATTCGCGGGTTCAATTTGCGCGGGGCGCGTGTCTTGGAGTTCAGGAGGGCTGCACGGATCTGCACCTCGGTTTCTCCCGAAAACGCACGTCTCCCAGTAGCCATCTCATAGAGGACCGCACCAAGCGCGAAGATGTCTGAGCGCACGCCCGCAGGTTCTCCGCGAATCTGTTCCGGAGACATGTAGGGGGCCGTCCCCACTAGGACCCCGGGCTGAGTGAGATCCTGGGCGCATGTTATGTCTGCCGCGATAGCCGATTGATCTTGCGTAGTGAGGGTGTCGAGGGTCAGACGAGCCAGCTTGGCGAGGCCGAAGTCCAGCAATTTGGCATCCCCTCGCTCGGTGACGAAGATATTTGCCGGCTTGATATCGCGGTGAATGATCCCTTTGGCGTGTGCTGCCTCGAGTGCATCTGCAATCTCAATCGCCAACTCCAAGGTTAGATCGAGTGGAAGATGCTTGCCAGAAATGCGGTGCTTCAGCGTCTCGCCGTCGAGAAACTCCATGGCGATGAAGGCTCTGCCGTTCTCCTCGCCAATGTCGTAGATGGTGCAAATGTTCGGATGATTTAACGCCGAGGCTGCCTTGGCTTCCCGGCGAAAGCGTTCGAGAGCTTGGCGGTCCTGAGCGAGATCGTCGGGAAGAAACTTCAGGGCGACAAACCGATCCAAACGGGTGTCCTCAGCCTTGTAAACCACACCCATCCCGCCACCGCCGAGTTTCTCGATGATTCGGTAATGCGACACGACCTGGCCAACCATGGTCGACATCATTTTTCCGTTGGCACGAGGCGCTTCAACTCTCCGCGCGGGGACAGTGAGCACAGGGACCGGGCGCCTTTATGCCGGCAATGGCTTCCCTTTGGTCTCCGGCCCTGCAAACGGAGAGACAAACAACCCGACAATGTAGATCAGCGACATCACAGATGCAGCCGTTCCGATTCCACCAAACAACGAAATCAACCAACCTGCCAACAGAGGTCCAAGTCCAGCGACACTTCTTGAACTGTCGAAAACCACAGACATCGCCGTTCCGCGCACACTTGTTGGGAAAAGTTCGGGGAGATAAACGGTCATCCATGCGAATTGGCCAGTGCTGAAAAAACCATTCGCTGCTGCCATAGTGAAGAATCCGCTGCGCTCCCGAACAAGAAGAAAGTAGGACAGAGAAAACAGAAGTGCGCCCAAGTAGAACAACCAAATGGCTGGCTTGCGACCAAGACTATCAGCCAGGAATCCCAACGCAAGGAAACCAGCCACTGACCCGACGCTAAACATCAAGCCGACCATAGACGGCGACACTAGGAGTTGGACTGCGTTAGTGCGCTGATGTGCGGCATACTCAGGAATCCATGTGGACGCAGACCACCAGCCCACAATCTTCCCGCATCAGTCGGAGTAAGAGTCGGGCATCCTCGCGGTCGTACTTCTGCTTCTTCACTCGCTTGGCCTTGATCTCGGCGGGATCGCCAATCCACAGC
>Ga0126373_10004750_pt1 | contig 10453 bp, 14 predicted proteins | sample PanSoiMetPlot_11_FD_92545 | JGI IMG/M metagenome (GOLD analysis project Ga0126373, IMG submission 92545) | Tropical forest soil microbial communities from Panama - MetaG Plot_11 | ecosystem: Environmental > Terrestrial > Soil > Tropical forest > Bulk soil | place: Panama | collected 2016-02-17
AGGATAGGTTTCCAGTGTCTCGATGTCGGCGTCCGTGATTAACCAGACACCTAATTTCGAGGCCCGGCCAGAGGCCGTTTTATCGTCCGTGTGGAAACCGATGCGGCGATGCGGGATCTAAGGTGGCGACGGTTGCGCGCAATCGGAACTACTTCGGCTTGACTGCCTCAGCGAATGCGTCCGGGATCCGATTGAGGCTGTCGGCGTCGAGTGGGACAAGCGCCACGAATCCAGACAGCAGAAGGACTGTGCGCAGGTTTGTTCCGGCTGTGCCCTTGAGTACTGGCAGGATCTCGGGCAGAGCCAGTGCTGCCGCGATGAGCATGAGTCCTGCCGCAGCGTGCGGGGCGTACTTCCGCAGCAGGCCGTTGCTTTTCGGTGGGGGCTGCTGCGCGGACATCGATTCCCACTCGTTGGATGCGGCTTGTAGCAGGAGTCGGAGCAATTCGCCCGGGATCACCTCGTGTGACCGCGAGTCTGGTAGAACCAGTGACCGCTTACACTCCCGGATCCGTGCGCCTATCAATTTGGCATGTTCCCGCAGCCAGGTCTTCGTGCTGGCGTCCTGCGCGCTTCTTGCCAGCAATCGCGGAAGGTCGCGTTCGGCTGATCGGGCGACTTGTTCAAGCCGGGCCGCGATCTGGTCACGTGCGTGGGCGTCGTGTAGCCACCGAGCGTCACGCGAGATCTGGTGAGTGCACCGCAATAGGCCGATTACCAGTCGCGCGCGCGGATCGATCGTTCGGGTCAGCCGCCAGGCATACCAGTACGCGACGATGATCATAGGAAGGAAGGCCGCATACATTGCCGCGGGCGTGACGCAGAACGCGGTGAAGGCACGCGCCGCCGTCTGACTGACGGTGGGTTGGGGAAACTCGATCGCGATCCCCGCGACAGCGAGTGCCGCCATCAGTGTGGCATGCGACATCGCCCGGCCCCAGGCCGCCGCGACCAGGAGTGTTACGACTCCAGTCACAGCGCCAGCAGTCGCGCCCGCTGCCGTGTAGGTGATGTCGCTGAGGGCCGGACCAGCGACGACGAAGGGGACTGCGACGGCGAGAACTATCGCGGCAGGGATGCTGCACCACATGGCGGCTCGCTGCAGAGAATCCGCCGTGAGACTGGCCACGCTGAGCCGCAGAGCTGCAGCGCGGATCGATGAGCGCAGCACAGGCAGTTTGTCAGACGGGACGATTGCTTGCGCCCAGGGATGTTCAAGGATTTCGTCTTGTAGGCCCACAAAGTGGTCAGCGAGGCGCCGCCCGGTCCTTGCCAGTTTGGGTGCGGGCGTGCGTCTGCCATGTCGGCTCGCGACGAGGTAATAACCCACGTAGCGCTGTGGGTTCCTGGCAGAAGTCGGGTAGCTCCAGGTGCGCCAGCGACTCCGCACTGACGCCAAGGAAGTCGTCAGCTGCTGAGTCATTGGAGATCAGGCAAAGGTCAGTCGCCAGCAGAGGAAGACACATGTCGAGCCCGTTGACGCGCGCCGTCTCGCCTGAGGTGACAAGGAGCACTCCGGCCGATTGATCGTCCGTCGCCACCACTCCCTCCAGCGACCCGTGGAGGGTGATGACTTCCGCGCCCCCGAACGTCCTGGAGTGCCTGAGCCACGCCCGCGTGAGGTTAGGGTACTCGGTATAGATCCGGCTGACGGTCGTGCGACCTTCGGGCATCACTGCGCAGACGTACGAGGTGCGTGCCGGACCGAGCGACTGGATCGTGGGTGCTGGCCGACCGCTCGCCACCGTCTCGGCAACCATGTCGTAACCTGTCAGACCGATGTCGGCCACGCCCAGTGCGACGAGCGTGGCTACGTCCGTGCCCCTGCAGTAGACAAGCTGCGATCCGTCGGCGAGTGATTCGAGCAGTAATCTGCCGTGCGGGACGACTTGCTGGCCGCCTAGCAGTATGTCAAGCGCCTTAGCAGCCACCGCGTAAAGTCGGCTAGTCGGAGACGGTATCGCCATGCGCAAAGGCATTTGCACCTCACGGCCTGATTCGTTTTGTTATGTCACCTACGGAGACGACCTCGCTGGTGAGGGCTTGTACGGCGTTCTCAGCTGGAGTTTCGGAGAGCAGGACCGCCTTGCCGAGCGCGCAGGCATAGCCGATTTCGATACACACGCTACGTCCGGTATACCCGTCGTGGTCGATAACGTAGATGGCGTCAGACCGGTGTATCTTCCCAAGGAACTCATGGGTGAGCTCAACCTTGTCGTCCTTGGTGACTTCAATGACCTCTTCGTTGAAGTCGAACCTCGGCGTATAGACGACGATCCCAGCGTCCGCCAGCTCCTTGGCTATGCACTGCGCGGTCCCGTAGAACTTGGAGCTGCTGCAGATCGTCAGCGTTCCGATCATTGTCAGATCGATCATGAAGAAGCCTCCCGTGCGTGATGCTGGAGCTTTCCCAGCAAGATGAATGGGCGGCGGTTCGCGGCCCGGTACTTGAACCACTCGATTCTTGCCCCCGCGGCCTTTACGACTACAGTGTGTGGCAGCACCATTCCTACTACATCCCAGCTAGCCTCCGGCGCGGGACGATGACTTTCACCGCGGTTGATCTTTCTGTACTCGGACAATATAAATTCCGCAACCTTATGCGGATCCCCGATCTGTCCTGCTGCCTGCTCGGTGAGTTTTTCATCCAGATAACGCCGAAAACGTGGCATTTCCCGGCGGCAGTCCTCGATCGCCTGCAGTGGCAGTTGGCTCAAGGGACCAAACGAGCATCGCCCGACCACCTCACTGATCACTGCTTCGGAGGCATCGACGGGTGACGTGGCCTGCTGTACGTGGCTGACAAGGGAAGATCGGTCGAGGCTCCCGCCTACAAGACCGTGCGCGGCTAGCTGGTCCGCCATTCGTAGGGCGGTTATTGAGTGCCGTAGCTGGACGACCTCGCTGATGCCCTCACGCAACCCGATCCCACCGTAGGGCAGCTGACTGTCGTGCGACAGCTCATCATCCACCGCGTTCACCAGATCACGGCTGATTTCAGCTGTCACTACGTCGGCTGGGGTGGAGGTGCGGATCAGGACGCCTTCTCCGTGACTCATCGGGCGCCCACTTCCGGCAAGCTCATACTCATATGCCCAGGTCGACAGGAGGCCCATATCGGACAGTTCATTCATCCGTCGATACACGGCCTTGTCGCCCGGGTGTACGACCGCCGTGGCGCGAACCAGCACCTGATCGGAGTAGAAAAGCACTGCTTGCATGACACGCTCAAGCTCCGGTCGCGCGATGATCAGGCTGCGCTGGAGAACAAGTCTCACGGGCCGCTCCGCAGGAGTGAAGTATGCCCGGGACTCGCGACATGGGCAAGGCAATCGTCCTCATATATATGGGCGCTCCACATGTGGAAGACGATTGGCCCTGGCATGACCCGCAGTTTTCCTGCCAGTTCGTTCGCGAGCCTGCCGTAAGCGACGAGCTCGGCCACGGCGCCTACCCAGTAATCTACACTTCTGGCCACGAGCTGCAGTTGAAGACGTCCGGCGATGATCCGGAAGCAGCCGGACACAGGAGATACAGGGAAACTCGACTGCAAGTCGTCCTCGGGGCGCCATAGCGTAAATGTGGCCGCCCGTGTGTCCGGTGACATGGACAGCATCTCTCCGAGCCGGGCGATCTGGTCGATCATGCGTCCATCCGGGGCAGGCCAGTTATGCATCCGCTGGTAGAGCATCGACCTGTCCCGATCCGCCCCGAACAGCCGCTCCGTGTAATCCGTCACTAGCCCGGGGAAGCGGTAGCGCGCGGGTGCAGCCAGGTCTTCGCTGGACCCTACTACCATGGTCATCCCGGTGATCTCAAAGGCGACGCCACGCTCGCTGTCGTGCCGGAAGAGATCGGCAGGGGTCTGGAAGAGGCGAAGTCCCTGCTCCCACGCCTCGGCAATGGTCGCCCCACTGACGAAGGCCCCGGGTAGCGCGGTCAAGACAACTCCACTTCATGGCGAGGGATCGCAAGGTAGTCGCTGCCTGTGATCTCACGAAGTATGCCTTCCCATACCACGGAGGCCGCAACCGGTTCGGCATTGCCGCTCATAATCGCCCGTCTTCCGTACCGCTCGGCATAGCTCAGACGGAACGGACGTACGGCGAGGCGTTTAGACAGGTTCGTGGCTCTTGATTCGAGTTCGTAGGCAAGTGCCCAGAGGTGGTCAATTGACCAGCCGGTACCCCCTATCGCTGGATATACGTCAAATCCAAGTTCCGCCGCCAGGCTTAGGCCGTCGGTTATCGAGTGCCAGTCGCGCTCCCCGGGGCGGGCATGCAAGGTGGCGTGGAGAGTGACATACCTCGCAATGGCTTGCAGATCAGCCTGACCCCTGAGGTTAAGTTGCCCATAGGCATAGGGCAGCACACTGAGGTTGCTCTCAACCTTGAGAACGCACTGGTCAAGGAGGTTCCGATGGTCAAGCTGCTGGTACACCTCCGTGACCAGGCTGGGCGCGAGCAACGGCTCCCCACCGCTTACGCGCAGTATTGTCAGCGATCTCCCGGCGTCCGCCAACTCGCTTCGAATCTGTATGAAGTCCTGGACCAGGGATTTTGCATCGCCTGCGAATCCGCCATGCCCGGCCAGGTTCTGGAAGGAGACATAACAGTAGTGACACCTGAAGTTGCACGCGCCAATGTGAGTGATTGCAGCGAGATTATGATCGCTCCAATGCCCGCCGAGCTTTGCGGCCGCGGTAACGGGGCTATCCGACAATGTCGCGTCATGACGAATGGCCCTGAATTCGGTGAGCGAAGTCGGTAGCCGAAGCCGCGCTAATCTGATCGGCACGAATATCCGGAAGTACCGGGATCTGACGTCCTCGAGCGATGTTTTCGTCAGATCTGTCATCCAGTAACCCTCGCCGTGATGGTGAACGATCGAATATGCCTTTTCGATTCCTGGACCAGAACTGTCAGTTCCGCTCATCACAGTCCCCCCGCGTAACAGGTTCCTATCCCTAAGGTATCAGTTGGTCCTTGAAGACGGTAGGAGTGGAGTGAATGTACCGAGACCAGGTGGCGTATTGGTCGGTAGTAATCGACCAGTTACGAGAATGAGGAGAAAGGGACAGTTGATGTTCACCAGGTGTATGCGGTGCTACGCGGTGATGAGTTCGTCAAGGTTATTCAGCTGCCCGATTAGCTGCTCCGGCGGCTGCCTGAGGTCGCCAGCATGGCAGAGGATCTGGATCCCGGATTGGCGGAGCACGTGCCGCGCGGGCGCGACGATGCCTCGGGCGTAGGCCAGGTGTCCCACAGGCAGGCCAAAGACTGTGTCAGTCTCCGGGCCATCTCTTGACGATGCCATGCATGTCGGTAATCGCTTCGCCTTATGCGTTAATTGCCACACGCCGCTGGCGGCGGTGTTCCCCCATGGCACGCCTGGCCTGTGGGCTTTGGGGGATCACACGTAGCTCGGCGCCTAGGGCATCAGCCAGCGCCACAATAAGCGGCAACTCTGGCCGCACCTGATTGGCGGTGAACAGACGTCGCACGCTCGAAGCGTTGCGGTTAACGCGCCGAGCCAACTCGGCCTTGGAGACGCCGAGATCGGTCCGGAGTGTGTCCAGTGCCTGGATCACGGCATCGGTCTGAGCGATCTCGCGTGCAGACTGCTCATAAGCCGCCCGATACACGGGATCCTGCGTTCGACGTGCCCGCCGACGCTCGTGCAGGTCTACGTCGAGCACCTGAGAGTCCACCAGAACCTCCTCTGGGAACCGTTGCATGGATGCAACATCTACTGTATCTCCTACGCAACAGTTCCGGCCAGTCTCGCATTTCTGATCATCCATGTCGCGAACCAGCATCCAGCAGACGCCGAAACACGCCGCATTCCTCTGTGCCCTCATGTGCCGTCGAGATTTGCAAGCTTGTCATGCAAGCGCCTGCGCCCGGCGACCCGCGCACGGGATCATTCGCGCCGCCTCCAGACCTGCCTATGGCGTAAACCAGCGTGCCCCGACGGGAAGGCAAACACGGCGGGGCACAGAACGCGGCACTTGCTACAGGTCGTCTGGATCTTCGTCCGGGAGGATCCAGGTCACCTCGGGCGCGTGCCCCGGAGCGTGAATCTGCATGGCGGCGGAGGTGATGCGGCCACCGCGGAAGTGCTGCCAGCCGTTGCACCAGCAGCCGTTCGCCGTGCCGACGTCTGATCATCACCTCAGCGATCTGCTTGCAGAGCACGGCGACATTCCGGCTCAAGCGCTCGAAGTCGTGGTGGTGCATGCGATGCTGCCTCATGGTTGAACTGGTCCGGGGCGGCCGGTCTGGAGGTTGTCAGATGCGCGCAATCGCCTGGGCGGGGTTGTGCCTGGGATCACGTCCTTGTTCAGATGATCCTTGATCAACTGTTTCAGCTCTGCGCCGTTGATCAGCGTGATGCGGTTACGTTTGGCAAACTGCTCGCTGGCCCGGCCGAACCAAGAGGTAGTGACCAACACGCCAGTGGTCGCGTTGTGATCGGCCATCACACCGGTCAGGGCGTGCACGGACTCCAGCCCGACCAGGCCCGTCCATCGTTTGGCCTGGATCAGGCACACGCCGCCGAAGAACAAGTGCTTACTGGTTGCGACCGCATCCACGCCACCGTCTTTGGACGGGATAGTTGTCCATGCCTCAGCGCCCATCGCTACGAACAACTGCTTGACCAGATGCTCGAACTCGGTGGGTGTGAGCTTGAGCAGATTCGGGCGAGAGTCGAGCCCTGCCACCACCTCCAGATCGTCAGTGAAACGGAATCGCTTGAGGTCGAACGCGATGAACGGCTCGACAGCCTCCAGATCGTAGGGATTTTCCGAGACCAATGCGTTCAGTCGGGTTAGGCATGCGGCGGGTTCGACGGCTGCAAGAACCAGATCCTTGAAGAGCGCGCGTTCCGCGGAGACGCTGACAAGGTGCGGACGAGCCGGCTTGCCCGTTGCGAGATCGACGGTGTTGAGCCGTCCATTGAACACGACCGCCTCAACTACCTCGGGGGGCGTGGCGGTGAAGATCTCGTGCAGCGTCCGCAGCGCTACACATGCGACCAGCCGCTTGTAGCGTTGCTTGACCTCATTCTGCGGCCGTGGCAGGGCGTCAATCGCATCCCGGGTCTTAATATATCGATAGCCACGCATGTCCGGCACAAGCTTTTTCGGTGGCAATTCGAATTCCACCACCACATCGCGGTTCTCCGGTCGGTAGGCAACTTGGTAGTCGTGAGGGAAGCCACGCGGATAACGCGATGAGTCAAGCACCCGTTCCACGAACCACTCCACTGCCTCTGGAGCGCCAGCAAGGAACGCAGATTGCCGCGCCCGAATCTCCGCGATACGTCGACTATCCTCGGCAACTCGCTGGTCGTGCACGGCCTTCGCGGCTTCAAGCGCTTGTTGGCGTTCCGCCTCGGCTTGAACGTGAGCTTTCGTTGTGGCGTCGAAGCGAGTCTGCGCGGCTGCGACGTCACGCGCATGCCTGGCGTTCCCGCCGAAGATGCGGGCCAGTCCCTTCGGCTCCGGCGGGGTAAAGTCGGCCCAGTCAGGCGGAGGATTCCGGCGTGCTAGCGGACCCGGGTCGAAACGTGAGGGCACTTTCGGAGTAATCAGATTCTCGAAACTTAGCGGGTGAAGCGGCAGAGCAATGGTCAGCACCTCGTCTAGATCCTTGACCTGTTGCTCCAGCGCTGCGGTCTTCGCATCGGCCGAGCGCTGTTGGGCGGCGAGATGCGCCTCCTTGCGGGCCTTCTCTCGCTCTCTGGCTAGCCTGGCCTGTTCCTTTGCCAGGCGGTCCGCCTCCCGCCGCTGGGCAGCCATACGGCGCTCCCAGTCCGACCTGTTGGGCACGGTAGTTGCTCCGTTCTCAGAAAAAACTAATTGGTGCACATGACTATAATGGTGCCTCGTGATCCGATAAAGAGCCCAATGCGGTTCAGATGTGCCAGATCGAAAGTTCGCCGTCGGCAGTCGATGTAAGTGTGACGTGACTAGGTGGGGAGTGTGTAAGAAGTCGTGGCACCAGAGGCTGGCGAGACGAGTATGTGTTATTGTTTAAAACAAAATCGACCATGCGGTTGCGAATCCATGCAAGGCCTGGGTGGGAGGAGCGCAGTTGACGGCTTGTTGCTAGAGCGACGACGCGGTGCCGCCGACCATAGAGGGATCTCGTGAGCTGCCGCTTGGAAGCTGGGCCGCAGGTCAAGCTGACGAATGGGCCGAACTCAGATTGGATACCGATAAGGAGTAGCCGCCATTGCAGTGATGGGCTCGGCAAGGCTGCTTAACTGCCTGATTAGCTGCTCTGGCGGCCGACCGAGGTCGATGGCGTGGCCGAGGATCCCGATCCCGACTGTCGAGGAGCTGGAAGGGGTCAGCGATCGGGTACCCAGGGATTTCCCGGACTTGTATTTGACGTCGATGACCGCGGCGGCGTTGCTACCGACCTTCCAGAAGATGTTCGGCCGGAGCGAGGCCACTCGGCCTGGTCCAGGTGGTAGCGGACGGACTCATGCTCGATAGTGGTCGCGTCCACCACCAGTGCGCAAAGCCGGAACGTCGTGTGGTAGCGGGCGTTAGGCCGGATGGCTGCTGCAAAGAGGCCAGCGCGAACCACGGCGGATGGGCGCCAGGTCGCCTAAATGTCCGCCACGCGCTGTCTTGAATGCCCCGATTATTCTCAATACCGCACCATAGTCACTATCCTCTAGGGTAGCCTCACTATACGCGAGTAGGGGCTCTAGCGTAACGCAGACTGACGGGCACTCTGGTCTCATCGTCAATGGGGGAGAGGGACGATGGTTCGTTGGGAGAAAGGTAAGCGGACTGTTCAATACCTTGTCGACAAGGGACGTTTGGACAGCATCGAGGCCAGAAACCCTGATGCCTTGTCAAGTGCTCTCCTCAAGCGTGCTGTGCTGAGAGTTGAGACCACTGCCGTGGCTGCCCTTGCAGGCGGTGACGTTGATGGCGCTTACGTTGCTTCTTACGACGCCTATCGCATGGCCGCGGAGTCCCTCCTCGCGCAGCAAGGCCTGCGCGCCACGGGAGGTGACGGATCACACATGACCGTCGAAAACGCCGTGTCCGCACAGTTTGCTGCAGACATTCCCGCGTTTGCGAAGCCGACCTTCGAGCGATTTCGTCGTACCCGTCATTCAGCTCAGTACTTCGATCCGGACGCGGCGCCCATTACGAAAGCCGATGCGTCATGGGCGATCGAGAAGGCGGCAGCAGCGGTGTCTGGGGCGAGAGCGCTGCTGGCGAATTCGCCGCCTGGGTGGTTCGTAACTGACGCGGCAGATCGAGCTTGAGGAGGGGGCGGCTGGTGACGGTGTCATGGAATGACCCGGTGCCCGCTTCCATCCAGGCGAAATCCCGGATTGTTGCGTCAACGGGCCTGCCCAGACGTCGCTCAGCAGTAGTCAGCGCGTCGTAGAGCTGGTCCCGGTCGGGGTTGCCGAGTACGAGCACGTCAATGTCAGCGATGGGCCGCTGCCCGGTCTGCCCGCCGTGCCTGGCGGCCCACGACCCGTAGATGTAGGCCGCAGTGATGCCACTGACGGTGGATAGGACCTCAGCAAGCACAGCGGGTACGCCGAATGCCCTGGTCAGCACATCGGCTAGTCCGGCGTGGTAAGGGCTTGAGATGTTCGCCCGGACGAGTCGCGTGTTACCCATCTTGCGGGTCGTGACGATACCCGCCTGTTCAGCGCGCTCGATCTCCCGGTGGACCGAAGGATGGGGGGCGCCTGTTCGCTCCGAGATCTCTGTAAGGCTGAGCTCGCGTTCTGGGTCGCCCAGCAGCAGCGCGAGGATCTCACCCTGCTGCTGCGACCGCAGGATGGGCAAGAGCGCTGGCATAGGCTTTCTATCCACAGTTTGAAGAGTACTCTTCAGTTTGCGGATATCGCTAGTCGCGGAGGAACGAGGTCCGGGTACCAACTGTAGGCACGAGACATGCGCGGCGACCGGCCAGGTCGAGCAGCAGCCTGGCGCCGTCCTGCCTGCTGTCGGTAGACCAGAGTGGTCCGCCGGGAAGAGCAACCCGGCGGACCACTGAACGCGGCACTAGCTAGAGGTCGCCCGGCTCCTCGTCGGGGAGGATCCAGCTCGCCTCAGCGGCATGGCCCGGGTCGTAGACCTGCTGGGCACCTGACGTGGTGGCGTCGCCGCGGAAGTGCAGCCAGCGCAGGCCGCGGTCCGGGAATATGCCAACCAGGCCGCCGCATTGGCGGCACACCGAGAGGGGCTCCTCGTCGTCGCCGTCGAGGGTTGGAGGGACGGCGGTAAACGCAATCTCGAATGCTTCGGGGTCGAGCATGCTCAGCAGGCTGAGCGCGGTTTCCATCTGGGCGGCGGTGGCCCGTGCGAGCGCGCCCGCGCGCAGACGCGTCCAGCCCCGCGCACACACCATCTAAGCCTGCGTGCGCTTCCGGTCCGGACTGGGTAATCATGGATGACATGGTC
>Ga0126373_10004751_pt1 | contig 10452 bp, 16 predicted proteins | sample PanSoiMetPlot_11_FD_92545 | JGI IMG/M metagenome (GOLD analysis project Ga0126373, IMG submission 92545) | Tropical forest soil microbial communities from Panama - MetaG Plot_11 | ecosystem: Environmental > Terrestrial > Soil > Tropical forest > Bulk soil | place: Panama | collected 2016-02-17
CGCCGGCGCTAACGTGTTTTTTTAGCGGCCGTCGGCACGACGCAATCTTTAAGAACTGGCCGTCCGGGCGTGTTTGCGAGCCTATTTCGTATGTAGCGCCGCAAGACATGCGCGAGAGGTACTGCCATCACCTCTAATCCATCACCAGGTTTTGAGACCTCCCAAGCACGAGATCACGAGCCTTCCTTGAGTCTTAGAGCTCGGCTGGCTTTTTTCGCTACGCTTTGCTCAATTGAAACAATACTCCTCTCCGTCTGGCTCGATACGGGATCCCTTCAGGCCGGCGATCGTGCCGTGGCTTGGTTGCATGATTGGGGGACTCTTAGCGTGAGAATCGTCGTAGCCTGCCTGGTTTTCTCCTTGGCTTCTGCGGCAGCGCGGGCTGAGCGCCAGCCACGGCCGGCCCCCGGCCAATTGGCGCACCCGATCGTTTGGAGCCGTCTGGGCGCTCACTTTTGCCTCATCTTTTGTTCGCGGGATTCTCGTTCTTATTGTTTGAGAGTCATCCATCGCGTATTCTTGCTGACGTCACGCTCGTTGGCTGGTTCCTGTCAGGCTTATTAGTAGCCGCGATGGCCGCTCTGGCATTTGTTCCCGCCGCGATATGGCGCGATATTCTGAGAAGTAATCGAGACGCGCTGGTTTTCGGGATCGCGGTTGGTGTAGCAGCCTACCTGCTAGGAGCTTCTGCTTGGGAAGTTTGGCAGCCGTTGAGCCATTCCACCTTCGTCGCGGTTCGGGCAATCTTGCAGCCTCTACTATCAACTCTCATCTACAATCCAACCACTCTGACAATCGGTAGCCCGATCTTTTCGGTGATCATCGAGCCCCAGTGCTCCGGTTATGAGGGCATCGGGCTGGTGTTCGCCTTTGCTGCTGGCTGGCTTTGGTTCCTACGTCGTGAATGGCGCTTCCCACATGCTTTAGTACTGCTACCGGCTGGTGCGCTGGCAATCTGGATATTCAACTGCTTTCGGATAGCGGCGCTGATCCTGATCGGCGATGCGGGAGCGCCTCGCATCGCTCTAGGGGGATTTCATTCGCAAGCCGGATGGGTTGGATTCGCCGCGGTAGCGATCGGCCTGTGCACAGGTGCACGACATCTGTCCTGGATGACCAGCACGCGGGCAATGCCTCGTGCTTCGGAAAGCGCGGGCCCTAATCAGGGCTGCTCCCTACTTGGCGCCGTTCCTGGCTCTCTTGGCAGCCGCTTTGATCAGCCGTAGCGCGAGCGGGGATTTTGAATGGCTCTATCCTCTGCGTGTCTTGGCACCCATGGGCGCCTTCTGGTGGTTCCTACGCAACTACCGAACTTGGGAGTGGCGTCCCGACTTGCCTGCCGTTGCGGTAGGAGGGCTTGTATTCTGTGTTTGGTTCCTGTTCGACTACTTTACGGGCGGCCATGCGGTCCGTTCGATGCCGATTGCGCTGGAACAGGCTCCCCCTGTTGTGCGCATCACTTGGATCGCGTTTCGCGTCGTCGGAGGTGTAGTCGTGGCGCCGATTGCAGAGGAGTCGGCCTATCGTGGATTCCTGATGCGATGGTTGATCTCGCGCGCCTTCGAATCCGTGAGTTGGCGACATTTCTCGGCGAGCTATTTTTGTTTCGTCCATCGCATACGGGCTGCTGCACGAACGGCTTTGGCTTGCCGGGACCGTCGCAGGTATCCTCTTTGCTCTGACGCTTCTTCGACGGGGGCGAATCGGAGATGCAGTCGCCGCGCATGCCACAGCCAACGCCTTGATCGCCGTCTGGGTGCTTATCGGCGGCGACTGGCATTTGTGGTGAGTTGTCTCCCACGCAGTGAACGATCAAAACCCTCGATCTGCTTTCTTACGCTATTATCCGAGGTTGCAACGCACCTCAGGACACTACCGTCTTTACGAACCTGCTTGCTCGTGAAGCAATGGGACAGAGCCAGCAGGTAGGAACCGAAAACCCGCTCAAGGTCAGGAGGAATGGCGCTCACTAAGCGTGGCCGAATGCCCTGCGTGCGCGATCGCTTCCGCAAGGCGCCGCGCTTCGCCACGAAGACGCTCACACTTCTTCAGCAAGCCCGGTTCGTTCATTTCCTCACCGATCTGAGACAGGCGATTTCTTAGCTCTCGCTCACACACTTGCAACGTATAGTCGAGATGCGATCGAGGAACGCTTTGTACAATCTCGCCATTCGGGATTAGCTGTATCAATTCGCCAGTGGAACTTTTGGAATACTCGCAAGCTTTTGCGACAAGCCATCAAATTGAATTTGTTTCGGTCGGCACACAACCTGATCCTAGCAATAGCTGCCGATCATGTCGCTAATCAGGCTTTCACGGATACAATGCTGTGAAAAGCTGCTGGCTCAAAATTAGGATGCTTGGATTTCAATTATCGCGGCGCTAGCCGCGCGCAACTCCACTCTGACTTTGGCATTGCGGACCGGGACACGCTCTACCCGGGCCGGGTGCCAGGTTCCCGTTGGCGTCACCTCGGCTCCGCCCAACGTGATGCCAGATTTCGCATCGAGAGCGGGCCCTTCTAGCCGGAGGACTGAGGCCATGTGAGTTTGAATTGGGCCGCTGGTACCGGCGAGCACGGACAAGGGCTGCGATTCCTTGTTGATCACAGCGAGTAGGACCGTCTTGGGATTTGGCCGTGTGGCATAGGCCTTGAGGTTGGGCGAAGTTGTCTCGAGATCCAGATCCAGCAAGTCGCCTCTAGCAGCGCGCGAGAAGGCAAGCATTCCGTAGTATTCCGGCTTAGCGGAATAGTGGCCCTGCTCGTCATCGCCGATCGGCGAATAAAAGCTGATGAAGCCGAGTTGATTCACGCCGGTTTCCATGTTTACGCCTGAACAGCCGGCGGCCGCAACCGTGAACATGTAGTCCAGCACCCAAAGCGCGCTCGCGAAGGCATCGCTCACGCCGGGCTTACCGCCACCCGAAAAGGAGTTCACTTCACAGATGCGATATGGCACGCCACAACTTTGCGAGGCCGCGTGCAGTTGAGCGAGCTTTGGCTGAAGATTCGGATCGACGCTTAACAATTTGTCAATCGTGCTGGTGGGGTTCTGGTTCTCGCGGTAATAGTGATGCGTGAGGAGCACGGCATCCTTGCCCTCTTCGGCTGCAAAGCTACTGACCCAATCGGTGACTATTGCCGCATCGGGACCTGCCAGCGAAATCACTGAGTTGCTTCCATGCAGCGCAGCCTTGTAGAGCCGGTATTCGGCAAGCCAATCCTCGTAGCCATATCCTGGCTTCCGGAGTTGCGCATATTCGAACAGGTCCGGTTCATTACCGACTTCGAAAGCGAGCAACCGGTCGCCGGCACTGGCCAGAACAGCGTTTGCTTCTGCGACCGCGCCGGCCTTCGTTCCGGTGCCGAGATTAAGCCCCCAAATCAAGTTCCAGCCGCTGGCTTCTAGGAATCCGCCCAAATCATCGAGCACAGCATCGTTGACTACAGTGCCGGTCGGCGCTGAGACGGCGTTGCCCGTGGGTGAATAAGTGGCGTAATCCGAAGTGTTGCCGCCAACGCGGATTACGCCGCGGGCGCCGAGCGTCCGGACCAGTTGGAGGTAAACGCGGTTTGCAGGATGCAACAGTCCCGGTCTGGCAACGGAAGAAATCTCATACCCCAATCCCATGAAATCGGGTGAAATCTGGAATCCAGAGCGCCCGGTGTGTATTGTCACGCTGGCTGTTGGATCGCCTTCGTTCTGAGCTGAAACCGTCCGGGAGGAAGCCAAGACACTGGCGGCGCGGAGGCTGTTCGCGAGAAAACCGCGGCGATTCATTGGCACCTGCTCAATCCCTGCGTAGCCCTCGAAAGTGCCCGAGCTTCACAATCGCACCGGTGCCACTTCGTTAACATCGCTTTTCGAGAGCTTCCGTTTACTGCGTCGCGCTGGACAAGGATGTTGACGGCGCTAGCATCGATGACGAACTGTCCTCTCGCGTACTCTCAACACCAACCTGCCCGCCGCGGGTCCTATGATAGCCTGCTGTCAGACTCGTGGGAGTGAACACGGATGCTTACCGATCTACGCCTCGCCCTGCGAATGCATTTGAAGCAACCTGGATTCATGCTGATCGCTGTGCTGACGCTGACGCTTGGCATAGGCGCAACCCCCGGTGTTCAGCCTGATCCAAGGCGTGATCCTGACCCTCCGCCGTACCAGCAGCCCGAAAAGCTGGTGCTAGTTCACTCCCTCAGCTCCGACGGACAGCTATCTCCATGTGCTGGGGAGGGAGCTGACCAATCAGGTCGATTCCTACAAAGAGCCGCACAGTGTGCAGGATTGGATCTTAGCCCGCATTGCTTCAGGCATGCTCACGCAAGCCACGCGCTGGATCACGGCGCGCCAGGCCGCTTTTAGAGTCGCGGATGAGCGTCGATCTCGGCGATGGTCGCGCCTTTGGACCGCTTCATTAGAACCAGCAGCGTGCGAAGAAAGCATCGCCCAGTCCTAAAGTCGAGCGTGCCAACAAGAGGGCCGAGGTGATCGAGCTGATCCTGCGGGCAAGTGGTCAGACGGCACGCCGGATTCCCCCCGCCGTGCCCAACCACCCGTGCCGCGCGCAGTTAAAATCGTGTTCTTGAGACCGAATTGTGAGGCGCGTGAGCCCCGGCTTCGTTCGCTCACTCGAAACAAGCATCAGTCACAATATCGCGAGACTCGTGGAGGAGGCGCCGCGTCTGATGACTGCCTGGCGTGTCTAATGCCCCACCATCAGACCGACACGAATGTTGCCGGTCATCTCTTCGGCCAACCGATTCCAATTCAAGTCCCCGGGAATTTCGGGCGCTATCGCTCGCACTTGTTGACTTGCCTCACTGAAAGCCCGGACTCCCGCATGACAACGGCCGCATTGCGACACATGCCTCGAAATATGCCAGCGTTCCCAATGTCCGGCGATATCGCCGCCGGCAAACAGCGCCAGTTGATGCTCGGCAGGATGCTTCATGATTGCCTCTTTCCGGATTACGGACGGCTTCGTTCCTTGTATCGAGAGCAAATGAGAAAAACGGCCTGAAAAGCAACAAGAAGCTCGGTTAGCCCAATTGCGAACCAAACAGGCGAAGTCAGCGCTCGCGGGCTGGAGAGATTGTCGAACCTCAATAGCCGAACCCTCGTTCCTGTTCTGACGCCGCAGCCGCTCCCTCAATCGTTTCTTCTTCACCAGCTCGCTCGGACTACTCGCCCGCCTTCCGCCACGACGTCACCTTCGCAACCGTAACCGCGGCGCTGCTCCCTCCGCAGTCCTCCTCGACCCCAGCCAGGCAAGCACAGGATCGACGCCAACGGAAACGCCTGCCGATGTTTGGATGTTGCCGTCCTCGGCCCGAAGCGGATCATGCTCGACGCGCACGAAGGAAAATCACTTCACTATCTCGCGACCGAACATCCAATGTGCGGTCGCTTGCTGTCCGTTGAGCAGTTCGCCTTTTGCCAGTAGCAAAGAGCTCACACAGCCTTCTCACAGAGACCAAATGCTAAGGTTACATACGGGGAGAATCGAGTGCGACGCGCCGTCCACCTTGCTGAAATATCGAGGAAGGTTCAGTTCGCTCAAGATTCGTTGAGGGTGTTGGCTGCGGCGGAAGCACATTCGATGATCTCGAACTCAACCCGCGCGAGTTGGGGTCCGGGAGAGTCACGTCCTCCATCAGGCGCAATCCAACGCGGGTCTCGCCTTTGAGAGCCGGCCTCGGACCGCGCGCCGGCAGCGTCACCACCTTAATCGGCCACAGAATAGGGATCGACCACTCGATCGCATCTCGGGTGGGGTGACCGCGGCCTTTGATTTTCCCTTCCCTGTCCACTTTATAACGAGTCGCGGATATGACTTTCGCATTGAGTGGGAAGCTCCCTGTGGGTAGCGTCAGGCCGGTAAATTCCAATTGCAGCCAGCCCTTTCCCCAGAAATGTCCCGGGTCACGGTATTCTTCCAACCGACCCGACAGGAGGGCACCGCGGGGAATCACGCGCTTCCCGAACATTTCAACGGAGTTGAGGTGGCAGAGAACCGGATCACCGACCTGTGCCGTTTGAGAAGAGAAATTCGGCTCGTCGAGGGTGCAGTGCAGCAAGGTTCCGGCCGGGACGACGGTCTGATGTTCCACATTTACATCCACCTGCGCACGACACAACGGAGCGCAGAGAAGGATTAGACTCAGGTAGTAATTTCTCGACATATCAAAGCCCACTTTCTTTTGTAGCGATCATTCATACGCCCGACTGCACGACCGTTGATGCCGTTCTTGGCCGACAGGCTTAATGTTTGTTGCCAGGAACGGCACGCAAGACCAATTGGTGGACACGAAAACGCTGCCTAAACACGGACGAGATTACAGATGTATCGGCATCGACTGGGTGGAGTGGGCTTGGCTGACGACGGGTGGGGGCGGACTAATCCCCAACGTTGGGCCGAAGAAAGCTCAGTCGGGCAGCTCGTGGGCGCCTCGGGCACTACTTGCCGATAATACGTCTTGACGGCCTACTGAAAACCATTTCAGGCCTTGGCTGGTCTTCGATGTAGAAGCCTGCCTTTAGCGCAGCGATGAGAATCCGACGTAAAAAACGTTGGTGTCAACGCCGGGGATAAAGCTGGTGGTCCCGGCATTCAAAGGATGGACTCGCGCCGCAAAGATCTACTGGTGGTGACAATGCGCTGGCCTTTGTTCAGACTGCCCGAAACGTCGTTCATGCAAGTGTCGCCTCGATGTAGACGATCACGTTCCTGCCGGACTCCCGCAAGGCCATGCACGAAGTCGAATCGATTGACTTTGGTCTTTCCAGGCTCGATGCTTGGGCGCTCGGGGCAAGGATGGTCGATCAATCGACGGTACCTTTGCCGGATGTCAGGAAGACGTAAGCTATCAGAGTGTCGCGCGCCGCTTCCGACTTTCGGCCATTAGGGTGCGCCAATTGTCGCCCAACCGCCGTTCCAGGCGTCGAAATATTTCGGACGGCCGCACATTCAGGGCGGCTCCGATTTGCATCAGCGTGCGGATGTACGGACTACGCAATCCTCGCTCGATCAGGCTGATCGTCGTTCGGTCGGTATTCATCTCGCGCGCTAGCCGGTCCTGCGAGATTTCTTTCTCTTCGCGAACTTCGCGCAAAACCTGACCGAGTTGCTTCTCCAGGCCTTCCGCCGGCTGGATCTGCTTCCTTCGGGCAGGCGCTCTTGGCTTTGCCCCCACGCGTCAATCTTGCTACGATGAGGACAAGACGCCTGCGGACAAGTATACTCATTATGTGCAACCGACCATTTCGGGGAGGAGTTTATGCCAGATTTTGATTATCCCAGGTCTGTGGACTCGCCATATAACTCTCAAGTTTACGAGGATCTGTTAGTACGCCTCGCCAGTGACGATCTGAGAAAAGTCCTGACCGGCGAATCCATGGATCTAGCCGGGAAGGCTCTTGCCGTCCGGAATGCAACTGCGGGGGAGGCTTGGAAAATCCTCAAGTTGGTTCACCTGCTGAACGCCGCAGCTCATCTCTGCCTCGGTGCATTCGAGCGCATCACGATCGACTTTAGCTACGATGCCGATTCCGCAGGGGCCCAGATCTTGCGAGCCGATCAGGTCCCTCCGCTGCTGGAGGTCCTTCGAGCAGCACGCGAGCGCGATTTCATCTGCCAAGCGCTACGCAGCTTCCGCGCTGGCGGTCCCAGCGGATTGTTTCAAGCGTACGAAGCTCTGACCAATGAACTGATGCGCATCGGAGCTTCCGACTATTCGCGCGGAGTCGGAACACGGGAGTGGCTTGCGGAAAATGGCTGGGCGTCCGTTAAAGAGATAGATACTTTTCTGAAAACAGTCCTCCGGGCACGCACTGATGTCGACGTTTGGGAGGAAAGCAACGCAATATCTCCGCTGGAAGCCGAGGCGTTTGTGCGGCGCCTCCTTTTGAGATTCATCCGCGAAAGCACATCTGGCTCGTCGAACTCCGCCCTGACTCGCGCCTAAAAGGGTTGATCGTACCTGTCACAGAAGAACTAAATCCGACGAGGACAGAGTCGTCGTCATCATCTCGCCAAGTTATGAATACAATTCGCGGTTGCGACAACTGAAGGGACCGACGATTGTTTACGAGATTGCACTTGATGGCAGAGTCGCTACTCGATTCCGATCTTCACGGGTCAATCTGACGCCGACTCTGGCCGCCGCAGCGTGCCGAACCCCTGTTCTGTCGCGTGAAATTGCGCACCTCATCTGATGAGGCAAAGGCGAAGGCCTGTTGAGGACATCTTCGCGCGCGAAAATCTGGTCGTCGAACATTGGTTCGACAGACCATGAATTTCGCTCGACGCCTCAAAGCCCATAGCGCACGATGCTTACAACGGAAAGAGTGATCAGATGTTGGACGTTTCCTTTCTGCTCCCCCTCTACCGTCTTTTCCGGGCTGACCCGCCCTAATTGCGGGCTCTGCTGGTTGGCCGCCGGCTGACTTGGAACGCCGTATTCTGTTCGGAATAGTTTCGAAGTTGTTCGGAAAGCACGACAAGGCGTTTCAATCTCTTCGGAATTCTTCGGAAAGCGTTCGTTCTTTGTTTTTTTCGTGTTCTGGCCTGTTCGGATTTGTCTGCGCCAATCCCTTGGTTATAGAGGCGGCTGTGAGTCGGCAACCAAACAAGTCCGAGGACTGGATCAATGATGCTCGACGCCGCCTCGCCGAATGGCGGATGAAAAAGCCTGATACCAAAGCCGGTCAGATTCGGGCACTGTGGCCTGAGATTCGGGAGGCGCTTGGGCAGGGACGAAGTTTGAGGAGCCTAAGGGACTGGCTGAAGCGTGAAGCTGGCGTCGCAGTCACAATCGACGTCCTCGCCGTGTACGTTCGCCGGTTTCGCGCAAAGGAGGGCGTTCCTAAAAAGAACGATTACCAGCGGCAATCAAGCGACTTTTCTTGGCAGCCTGTTGCCAAGAGCGATTCCGTCGAAAAAGGACCAACCGCAAAGCCCGCATGACCCAATGGCCAATGCGCGCGAGGCGCTGAACAAACCTCGATTCGATATCCGCAAGGCTCACTCGGACGGCGATCCGAGCGGTCGAAAGCTGATTTGAAGGTGAGGAGGAAAATACGGATGACAAAGGATGAAACTACAGCGAGTGGCGTGAGCGCCAGTGAGTCGACTGCGGTCCATTTGGTCTTGCAAGGAAAGGGTGGGTCGACAAAAGCGTCGTCGCGAGGCTCGCGGAGTTCTTGATGAAGGGAAAACCCGTCTGCTGCATTGATGGCGACTCCGTGAATCGCTCCACTCGGCCAATACAACCTTCGGGCTGAAAAACTGGAGCTCGTCAAGTAAGACGGCCTAGTGCAGCGTACCCGGTACGACAGGCTACTGGAGCGTTTCACTAAAGGAGATTCAACATTTGTTGTCGACAGCGGCGCAACGGCATTCTTACCATTTTGGACATAGGTACTCGAGGCCGAGATGATCGCGCCGTCAGGCAGGGCGGCAAGTCTATGTCCACGTGCCCATCAGTGGTCGCGAAATGCTCAACGATACGCTGCTGGGCTTCGTGACGCTAGCGCGAAGCACGACCGAACACAATATTGTCGTATGGATCAATGAATACTTTGGGCCGGTCGCTCCTGATGGGAAGCCTTTCGACCAGATGCAGGTCTACTTGGACAACCAACCGAACGAAGCCCGGATACGTTCGGCAAAACAATCCGCCTTATGCGGAGAAAAAGCTGATGTTTGCTGAGGCGATCCAGTCGCCGGTGTTTATGCTCGCCGAGCGATCTCGGCACATTGTTCAAAGAGATCTGTTCAGGCAACTACAGCGACTCCCATTCGCGTGAGGTTTCGCGGATGGCGAATATTGACAGACAGCGGCTGATCGGCGAGATGGCTTCGCGTTACGGGATTCGGCTGGACGAGGATGACCCGGTGCTTGCCGTCATCAGCTTGAATCAACTCGCCCTGGACGAAACGTAAAAGAGGTTAGCGAGCAGTTGCGCGCGCGTGTCGCGGAGTTTGAAGCGTCAGCCCAGAAGATGGAAGTTCGTGCCGGCGTCGTACTTGCCCAGCAGGTGAAGGAATCCGCTGCCGAGATTCGCAAGGAGTTGCGCGCCGATGTTCATTCGGCAAGTTCAAAGAGACGCGAGTTGCTCCATCAGATTCACAAAGCGCATCGGAGGCCGATATTGCTGCGGTGGGCAGCAATTGGCGTGCCCTTTGGGTTTATATTCTTCTTATGTGGACTCTGGGTCGGTAGAATTACTGCGCTCGGCTGGGGTGGGGCGTGGTTTTAGTTAGTACGGTGACGATTCGGTTCTGGCTTCTGTACTATGCCATTTTCGCGCCCAAGTTGTGAACGATCCAGTACAGGCCAATAAAGGACGGTGAAAACTGAAGTGGATCCACTGGTGAGGATCTTTCTAAACCATCGACCTCAAGCTTCCGATAATCACTACCTTCATCGGCCCCGCTCGCCGATGTGGA
>Ga0126373_10004752_pt1 | contig 10450 bp, 11 predicted proteins | sample PanSoiMetPlot_11_FD_92545 | JGI IMG/M metagenome (GOLD analysis project Ga0126373, IMG submission 92545) | Tropical forest soil microbial communities from Panama - MetaG Plot_11 | ecosystem: Environmental > Terrestrial > Soil > Tropical forest > Bulk soil | place: Panama | collected 2016-02-17
CGAGTCAAAGGCGGCTGAGGAGTTCGCCGTCGACGTCGAGGCGCTTGTCGCCGAGTACGGACCCGACGTGCCGGTACAGCCGGGGGACGGCGACCAGCCGACGCTGCCTTTCGACCGTGAGACACAGCAGCGCCGCGCCGAGGTTGCCCAGCGCCAACTCGACCAGCTCGGCAAGGTCAACCCGCTCGCGCTCGAAGAGTTCGCCGCGCTGGAAGAGCGGCACGCCTTCCTTGTTACTCAGCTCGATGACCTGCGCAAGACCCGTCGCGACCTGCTCACCGTTGTCAAGGAGGTCGACGACCGGGTTCAGCAGGTGTTCGCCGACGCCTTCGCCGACACCGCAAGGGAGTTCGAGCAGATCTTCGGCAGGATGTTCCCCGGCGGCGAGGGCAGGCTGATCCTCACCGAACCAGACGACATGCTGTCGACCGGCATCGAGTTCGAAGCCAGGCCGCCTGGCAAGAAGGTCAAGCGACTGTCACTCCTTTCTGGCGGTGAGCGATCGCTGACAGCGATCGCGTTCCTTGTGTCAATTTTTAAAGCGCGCCCTTCGCCCTTCTACGTGATGGACGAGGTCGAGGCCGCGCTCGACGACACGAACGTGCAGCGAGTGCTCGACATATTTGATGAGCTCAGGGCTAGCTCGCAGCTGATCATCGTGACCCACCAGAAGCGGACCATGGAGATCGCCGACTGCCTCTACGGCATCACCATGCAGTCCGACGGCGTGTCAGCTGTGATCAGTCAGCGACTTAGGGAGCGCGAGCCGGCCTAGGGGGAGGACACCGGCTGGCTTAGTCGGTCGTCGGCGTCTGTCAGACTGGGGCGGACATGGTTACGTTGTTCATCGTTCTCGGAATCGCGCTCGTGGCGCTCGTCGCGGGCGGTATCGCGCTGTTCGCGCCTAGACGGCGCCACGTACGGCTTGGCGCTGGAACTGCTGAGCAGGTGCGGGACAGGACCGACGGCGGGATCATCGCCCCGCCAGCCAGGGGCGCCACGGCGGACACTGACGTCGGCGCGGCCCCGCCAGCGCCGCTCGAGCCGACTGTCGCGCCACCGGAACCATCCGCGCCACCAGTGCCTCCGACCGTCGAGCGCCCTCCGCCATCAGCTGGCCGGATGGTCAGGCTTCGCGGCAGGCTGGCCAGGTCGCAGACCGCCTTCGGCTCGGCGCTGCTCGGCCTGCTTTCGTCGGGCAAGCTCGACGACGAGACCTGGGATGAGATCGAAGAGGTCCTGATCACCGCCGACATGGGTGCCGGGCCGGCGACGGCGCTCGTCGACCGGCTGCGGACCGAGGTCAAGGTGGCCGGGACGCGCGACATGGGCTCGGTGAAAGAGCTGCTGCGGTCCGACTTGCTCGAGCAGGTCAACCCGGACCTCGACCGCACCTTGCAGACGGCGCCGCACGGAGACCGGCCTGCCGTCGTGCTCGTCGTCGGCGTGAACGGCACGGGCAAGACCACCACGTGCGGAAAGCTGGCCAGGGTGCTCATCGGCGATGGCCAGAGCGTGCTGCTCGGGGCGGCCGACACGTTCCGCGCCGCGGCGGCCGATCAGCTCGAGACCTGGGGGTCGCGAGTTGGCGCGAAGGTCGTCAGGGCCGATCGGGAAGGAGCGGACCCGGCGAGCGTGGCGTTCGAAGCGGTAGGCGCTGGCATCGCCAGCGGCGTCGACACGGTGATCGTGGACACCGCTGGCCGCCTGCACACCAAGACCGGGCTCATGGATGAGCTTGGCAAGATCAAGCGCGTGATCTCCAAGCACGGCACCGTCGACGAAGTGCTGCTCGTGCTCGACGCCACCACCGGGCAGAACGGGCTTCGCCAGGCCCGCGTGTTCGCCGAGGTCGTCGACATCACAGGAATCGTCCTGACCAAGCTCGACGGCACGGCCAAGGGCGGCATTGTCATCGCCGTCCAGCGCGAACTCGGCGTCCCGGTGAAGCTGGTCGGCCTCGGTGAGGGCCCAGATGATCTCGCTCCGTTCGATCCAGAGACCTTTGTGGACGCGCTGGTCGGTTAGATCCGTGGCTAGGCTGGGCAGCGGGCAGAAGCAAGAAGGGGCTCTTTACAGGTGTTCGAGACACTCTCTGACCGGCTGACTCAGGTCTTCTCTTCGCTGCGCGGCCGCGGGCGGCTTTCGCCCGCCGACATCGACGCGACGACTCGCGAGATCAGGATCGCGCTCCTCGAGGCCGACGTCGCGCTGCCTGTGGTCCGCACATTCATCAGCCGCGTCAAGGAACGCGCGCTCGGCGCCGAGGTAATGCAGGCGCTTAACCCGGCGCAGCAGGTCATCAAGATCGTCAACGAAGAGCTGATCGAGATCCTGGGCGGCGAGGCGAGGCGGCTGCGTTTCGCCAAGGTGTCGCCGACGGTGATCATGCTGGCCGGCCTGCAGGGCTCAGGTAAGACGACGCTCGCGGCCAAGCTCGCGCTGTGGCTTCGCGGCCAGGGCAACACGCCGATGCTCGTCGCGGCTGACCTGCAGCGCCCCAACGCGGTGCAGCAGCTGCAGGTACTCGGCGAGCGCGCCGGGGTGCCGGTCTATGCGCCGTCGCCGGGCAATACGGGGAGTTCTGGGTCATCGGGGGCGCCCCCGACCGACGCCGTAGTTGGCGACCCCGTCGTCGTGGCTCGTGACTCGATCGACGAGGCCAGGCACAGGCTGCACAACATCGTGATCATCGACACGGCTGGCCGGCTCGGCGTCGACGCCGAGATGATGGCTCAGGCGGCCGCGATCAGGGACGCCGTCGACCCGGACGAGATCATGTTCGTGGTCGACTCGATGATCGGCCAGGACGCGGTTACTACCGCGCAGGCGTTCCTCGACGGTGTCGGCTTCGACGGTGTCGTGCTGACCAAGCTGGATGGCGACGCTCGCGGTGGTGCCGCGCTCTCGATCGCGCAGGTGACTGGGCGGCCGATTATGTTCGCGTCGTCGGGCGAGAAGCTCGAGGACTTCGACCTGTTCCATCCCGATCGGATGGCCTCGCGCATACTCGACCTCGGCGACATCCTGACGCTGATCGAGCAGGCAGAACGGACCTTTGACCAGCAGCAGGCCGCCGAGATGGCCAGCAAGCTGGTCTCAGCCGAGGGCTTCACGCTCGAGGATTTCGTCGAGCAGCTCGCGATGGTGCGCAAGCTCGGGCCGATCAGCAACCTGCTTGGCATGCTGCCCGGCGCTGCGCAGAACCGGGAGATGCTGAGCCAGATCAGCGACAAGGACCTTGATCGCGCGGCTGCCATCGTCAACTCGATGACGCCTGAGGAGCGCAGGAACCCCAAGGTCCTCAACGGGTCGCGCAGGCTGCGGATCGCGAACGGCGCCGGCGTCAGCGTCAGCGAGGTCAATTCGCTGGTCGTACGGTTCCTCGAAGGCCAGAAGATGATGCGCCAGATGATGGGCGGCATGCGTGGCCTGCCGGGAATGCCGGGTGCCGGCGGCGGACGCCGTGGCGGCCAGAAGGCAAAAGGCAAGAAAAAGGGCAAAGGCGGCGGTGCCCGGCCCTCGACCGCCGGTCGGCCAGGCGGGCGGCAGGACCAGGTCGGCGCCGGGCTGGCCGGGCTCGGCGCGCAAGCGGCAGGGACCGGGGGCGGTCCTGGCGGGCCCGGCATGCCCGGGCTCGACATGGCCGGCCTCGACCTATCCGGGCTTGATCAAGCTGGCCTGAACCTGCCCCCTGGCCTGCGTAAGGCTGCCGCGTCGGGTGATCCGTCCAAGTTGCCGATGCTGCCGCGGCTCGGTAAGCAGGGCGGCGGCCAGACCGACTCTCAGCAGCTGCCGCCGGGTCTGCGCGGCAACCGTGACCGCTCAGGCCGCAAGGGCCGCTGACCGAACGGCGTCCGGCCGCTGGGGTCCAGCAGCACCGTCGGGCCGGCGATGCTGCTGCAGCTGATGGCGCGCGCTTTGGAGTGCGGAGAATGGCGCAGGGGAGCCGGCGGGCTGCCGCACGGTCACGCGTCTGGCACAATATGAACGCAACCATCGGCTCCGCGAGGCCCTCTCTAACTCGTCGCCGCCGTACCAAGCTGGGTGGCACGTCCGGGCTCCCACTCCGAACGTCAGCTGTCCGCACTGAATCCGCTGGGAGAAGACCACAGCCGTGGCTGTCAAGATCAAGCTAAAGCGCATGGGTAAGATCCGGGAGCCCTACTACCGGATCATCGTCGCCGACGCCCGCACGAAGCGGGATGGCCGGGCGATCGAGGAGATAGGCAAGTACCACCCGAAGGCGGACCCGTCCCTCATCGAGGTGAATTCGGACCGGGCCCAGCACTGGCTGTCCGTCGGCGCGCAGCCGACCGACCCGGTGCGCAAGATACTCGAGGTGACCGGCGACTGGCAGAAGTTCAAAGGCTTGCCAGGAGCGGAAGGAACGCTCAAGACGGCGGCCGCCCGCACCGACAAGAAGGAGATCTTCGCTGCCGCGCTGGCCGAGACGCTGGCCGAGAGCGGCGCCTCGACTAAGGGCAAGGGCAGGGCAGCTGGCGCCAAGGCCGGCGAGGCGAAGGCCGGCGGCGCCAAGGCCGACGACGCCAAGGCGGGCGGCGCGAAGGCTGGCGGTGCCAAGGCCGGCGGCGCGAAGGCCGACGAGGCCAAGGCCGGCGGCGCGAAGGCCGACGAGGCCAAGGCCGGCGGTGCGAAGGCCGACGAGGCCAAGGCCGAGGACGCTAAAGAAGGCAAGGAAAGCAGGTCAGGCAGGGGCGGAAGGGCCGGGTCGGCGAAGGCCAAGAGCGACAAGGCCGATGCTGACCAGGCTGCTGACGCGGCCGAGGGCGGCGAGGTGACCGCTGAGGCTGGCGACAACGCCACTGAAGCCGCCGCAGAAGCCCCTGCGGAACCAACCGCCTCGGCAGACGCAGAGCCTGGCAGCGGAGATTGACGTGCTCGAAGAGGCCCTCGAGCACCTCGTAAGGGGCATCGTCGACTACCCAGACGACGTCCGGGTCTCCAGCCGCAACCTGCGCCGGGGCCGCGTGCTGCAGGTGCGCGTGCACCCCGATGACCTGGGAAAGGTGATCGGGCGTGGCGGGCGCACCGCGCGGGCGCTGCGGACCGTCCTTGGCTCGCTGGCCGGCGACTCCTACGTGCGGGTGGACCTGCTGGACGCCGACGAGGCCCGCTAGGGCGCGTACTGGTCATGCAGCTTGTCGTTGGCCGGGTCGGTCGGCCGCACGGCCTGCGCGGTGAGGTCACGATCGAGGTCAGAACCGACGACCCGGCCGACCGGTTCGCGGTCGGCTCGATACTGGCAACCGATCCGGCGGAGCGCGGCCCGCTGACCGTGGCCGCGGCCCGCTGGCATTCTGGCCGGCTTCTGGTCTCCTTCGAAGGCTGCCAGGACCGGGACGCGGCCGAGGCGCTGCGTGACACGCTGCTGCACATCGACTCGGCGGATCTGGGCCCGCTCGGCGACCCTGAGGAGTTCTACGACCACGACCTGATCGGGTTGCATGTGGTGACCGTCGCCGGTGAGGCCGTAGGCACCGTGGCAGACGTGCTGCACCACGGCCAGGATCTGCTTGTTGTGGACGGGACCGGCGCCCGGTCAGGCGCCGAGATCATGGTTCCGTTCGTGGCGGCTCTTGTGCCTGAGGTCGATCTGGCCGACGGCAAACTGGTGATCGATCCGCCGCCAGGTCTGCTAGACCCAGAGGCCGCGATCTGAAGGGGAAAGAATCGGCGGGGACTCGAACCTGGAGGGCCGGACCCTGCATATAGATATTATTACTATATTTCCTGAATATTTTTCGCCGGTCGGTGTGTCGCTGATTGGCAAGGCCGTCCAGCGGGGCGACATTGTCGTCTCCGTGCACGACCTGCGCAGCTGGACGCATGACGTCCATCGGACCGTCGATGACACGCCCTTCGGCGGCGGGCCGGGGATGGTGATGAAGCCAGAGCCATGGGGCGAAGCGCTTGATGCCATCATGGGAACGTCGCCAGGCGACAACGAACTCGACGCCGAGCTGATTGTCCCGACTCCGGCCGGGGCGCTCTTTACCCAGGCCACGGCGGCCGAGCTGGCGCAGGCGCAGCGCCTGGTGTTCGCCTGCGGCAGGTACGAGGGCATAGACGATCGGGTGGCGCAGTACGCCGGCAGGCGCCTGCGAGTGCGCGAACTTTCCATCGGCGACTACGTTCTCGCCGGAGGCGAACCTGCCGTGCTGGTGATGATCGAGGCGATCGGCCGGTTGATCCCAGGCGTACTCGGCAACGTCGAATCTGCCGCTGATGACTCGTTCGGCGCTGGCGCTGGTCCGATGTGCGGGCTCATCGAGGGACCCGCCTACACAAGGCCAAGGACGTGGCGGGGCCTCGATGTTCCTGACGTGCTGCTGTCGGGTGATCACGCGGCGATCGCCCGCTGGCGCAGGGACCAGGCGCTCGGCCGCACCGCAAGAAACCGGCCTGACCTCGCTGCGAAATTGCCGAGTTCAGCGCTAGATTCGCGTGATCGTAAGGTCCTTTCCGACGCCGGTTTCGCGGTTACCGGTCAAGATGTGGCACACTAAAAGCCGCTGTCGTCGTGCCCGCCCGGCGCGCGGGCAGCCGTCGCATGCCTTCGCTGCGACCAGACCACTTCAGCGCGTTCGCAGGCGTGCGCGTGATGACAATGAGGACTTTGAGCGATGCACACCGCGATTGCCGAGCTTGAGCAGGCACAGATCCGGTCGGACATTCCGGCCTTCCGGCCAGGCGACACCCTGAAGGTTCACGTCAGGGTCACCGAGGGCAACAGGTCAAGGATCCAGGTCTTCCAGGGCATCGTGATCCGCCGCCAGGGTGGCGGCGCGCGCGAGACCTTCACGGTCAGGAAGATCAGCTATGGCGTCGGTGTCGAGCGGACCTTCCCTGTGCACACCCCGGCGATCGAGACGATCGAGGTTGTCACTAGGGGCGACGTCCGGCGAGCCAAGCTGTACTACCTACGGTCGCTGCGCGGCAAGGCCGCGAGGATCAAGGAGCGCAGGGAGCCGGCGCGCTAGTCGCGCCATCAGGTGACCCGCACAAGCCGGCGGGAAGCGCGGCGGACCTTGAAGCGACCTTGGTCGGTTTCGGCGAAGTCGGCAGGTAGGCTGCCAACGCCAGCCGGCGTGCATTTCGGGATTCGGCTGCTCATGATTTCTTCCTGCCTGGTTGAAAGGGCCTATACAGCCCGGCCACCGTGCGGGCCGCTTGACCGGTCGGTTGGCCGTTAGGCTGGATGGTGATGATGAACGACGATCAGCGCATGCACGATGACGTGCTGACCGGATCGGGTGGTGCTGACCGGATGCCGCACGCAGATGGCACTAGCCCAGCCGATGGTGACGGCTCGCAGTTCGTCGATGGCGAGGAGCCGGAAGAGGACGAGCAGCCCGAGCAGTCCGGCCGCGGCCGGTGGTCGTTCCTGACCGAGATGGTCGTGCTTTTCGCTGTCGCTCTCACGATCGCTTTGCTGATCAAGACGTTCGTGGTGCAGCCGTTCTACATCCCGTCAGGCTCGATGGAGAACACGCTGCTCGTCGGCGACAAGGTCCTGGTCAACAAGATCGTCTATCACCTGCGGCCCATCGATCGCGGCGACATCGTGGTGTTCAACGGGGAGGGTTCCTGGGACGAGCCGGTGGCGGCGAACACCACGCATCGCAACATCGTTGTGCGGGTCTACGACGACACGATCGGTGCGCTGCTGCACTCGATCGCCGGTCTTTTCGGAACATCTCCTGGTCAGACCGACTACATCAAGCGGGTCATCGGCGTGCCGGGCGATCACGTGGCTTGCTGCAACGACAGGGGCCAGATCACCGTCAACGGAGTACCTCTGTCGGAGAAGTCGTATTTGTTCGCCGGTGCCAAGCCGTCGGAAGATCCGTTCAGCGTGGTGGTGAAGCCTGGGCGCATCTGGGTGATGGGCGACAACAGGGAGGAATCGGCCGACTCCCGGCTGCACGACTGCGCCTACTCTGACCCGCAGAGGACGTGCTATCCGTTCGATCGTGACGGCACGGTTCCCGAGAACAAGGTGATCGGTCGCGCGTTCATGATCGTATGGCCGCCGCGCCGGTTCAGGGTCCTGCCGATTCCTTCGACGTTCGATCAGGCCAGGCTCCTGCAGTCGGCCGGGCGAGTTTCGCCGGTTTCACGCCTGGCCGCCAGCGCGCTGACCGGGCCCGACGGCGCGATACCGGTCAAGCCGTCCGCTCCGTACCTGCCGCTGAGCGTCGGATTCGCCGCGGCGCTGCCGCTGACCTGGATCGAGCGGAGGTTGCGTCTGCGGATCAGCGATCGACTGAGGAGCCGCCGGTCACTTCGAGATCGCCGCGGGTCACGGTGAGGTTGAACGATGCGGGCGTCAGCTGGGCGCGATGGACGCGCAAGGCGCGGGGCGTATAGCCGGACCAAGGCGAGGAAGGGCAGGCCGAGAGCGGCGGCCCGCCGGGTGGCGGCGCCAGTGCTTGAGCCGGTGCTGCGTCCGGTCGCCTATACGCCAAGGCGCGGCACCGGGCTGACCGGCTATGAGCGGGTTCTCGTGCGAGCCGGGCTAGGGCCGGTAGCCGGAGTTGACGAGGCCGGACGCGGTGCCTGCGCCGGGCCGCTCGTAGTCGCGGCCGTCGCGCTTGATCGGCTCGACGGCCAGCGCTGGGCTCAGGTCGCTGATTCCAAGGCATTGACCGCCAAGGCGCGCGAAGAGGCCTACCGGCACATCGTGCGGCTGGCGCTTGCCTGGCACGTGGTCGTCATCGATCCGGGCGAGATCGACCGCCGAGGCTTGCACGTGTGCAATGTGGCCGCGATGAGGCAGGCGCTTGCCGGGCTGACGATCAATCCCGGCTACGTGCTGACCGACGGCTTCGCCGTTCCTGGCCTCGCCGTGCCGGCGCTGGCGATGTGGAAAGGCGACCAGGTGGCGGTCTGCGTTGCGGCCGCTTCGATCGTCGCGAAAGTCACCAGGGACAAGATCATGTCGGGTTTGCACGCCGAGTATCCCGAATACGGATTTTCGCGGCACAAGGGTTACTCGACGCCGAGCCACATGGCGGCGCTCGATGCGCACGGGCCAAGCCCGGTGCACCGCCGTTCGTTCGTGAACGTATCGTGCAGGCTCGAAGGCGTCCTAGGGGCCGATGAGCTCGACGAAGGCGGCGTGCTCGTCGGCGACGATGGGCTGCCGGCCGGGGTGGAGATCGACGCGCCGGAACTGGCAGACGACCCAGTTGAGCCGTGGCAGAGTAGCGAAATGGCGCTGGTCGGGTCAGCGGCTCTGGACTCATCATGTGATGGTCCTATCGTTGAGTTGATCGCGGGTTCGCTGGCCACCCCGCCTGAAGCAGGAGCTGGCCTGCGCGCCTCGGCGCCCGCCTCATCGGAGGGGAGAACATGAGCGCGGAGGACCTTGAGAAGTACGAGACCGAGATGGAGCTGCAGCTCTACCGGGAGTACCGGGACGTCGTAGGGCTGTTCTCGCACGTAGTCGAGACCGAGCGCAGGTTCTATCTGACCAACGACGTCGATCTCAAGGTCAGGACGGCCGACAACGGCGAGGTGTTCTTCGAGGTCACCATGCACGACGCGTGGGTGTGGGACATGTACCGCCCGGCGAGGTTCGTCAAGAACGTGAGGGTTGTCACGTTCAAGGATGTCAACATCGAAGAGCTGGCCAAGAGCGAGCTGCAACTGCCGGACGAGTCCTGAAGGCTGCCGGTCAGGAAGGTCCACCTTCCACAGGCCCGGTCAGCCGCGCCCTCATATTCCACAGGCCAGCCAGCGCCTCGGCGTAACCGCGCCATCCTCCGGCAATCTCGTTCCGGAGGTGGTGCCAGGTGCATCCCAAAGACGTGCTCGGCCGGCGAGGTGAAGAGCTTGCTGCCGAGTACCTGCAGCAAGCCGGATTTCGCGTGCTTGACAGGAACTACCGGTGCGCGGAAGGCGAGATCGACATCGTCGCCGCCGACTACCGGACACTCGTCGCCTGTGAAGTCAAAACGCGGTCAAGCGTGCGATACGGCACGCCGATCGAGGCGATCGACGCCAGGAAGCTCAGGCGCCTTCGCCGGCTGGCGGTGCGCTGGGCCGTCACCCACGGGGTGATCTTCGACGAGCTGAGGGTCGATGTCGTCGGCATACTCAGGTCGCCCGACGGCGCCTTCACGATCGAGCACCTGCGCGGAGTGGGATAGGCGTGACCCAGGCCGATGCGATACCGCGGCTGTCGTCGATCGCTGTCCACAGGGCGAGATCCCGCCCGGACGGTCATCCACAGAGCGAAGGCAGCGCCTCGCGCACCACAGCCACGATCCGGCACTGTCGGTGACTGGAGGTGGTGCGCGGTGGGACTCGCCCGTGCGAACGCGATCGCGCTGGTCGGCGTTCAGGGACACGTCGTCGAGATTGAGGCCGACATCGAGAACGGGCTCGTGACGCTGTTGTTAGTGGGGCTTCCTGACACCGC
>Ga0126373_10004753_pt1 | contig 10449 bp, 10 predicted proteins | sample PanSoiMetPlot_11_FD_92545 | JGI IMG/M metagenome (GOLD analysis project Ga0126373, IMG submission 92545) | Tropical forest soil microbial communities from Panama - MetaG Plot_11 | ecosystem: Environmental > Terrestrial > Soil > Tropical forest > Bulk soil | place: Panama | collected 2016-02-17
GCCGCAGGCGGCAAGCTGGGCGGTTTCTCGGCGCATGGCGGCACCGCGACGAAGCTGCGGATGCTGGCGATCGAAGGGGTGCGGGTCAACGGCGCGCCGGTTCCTTTTGCGCCTGGCAGCAGCGGGTTTGGCTTCGATCCGGTCGCAGCGGTCGAGCATCTGCGCGCGTCCGATGCGATCTTGGCAAGCGTTATCGACACCGTCGGGCCGTTTCGCATGCAGCTCCAAAAGGCAGAGAGCATCTTCGGCGCGCTAGCGGAGGCGATTGTCTATCAGCAGCTTACCGGAAAAGTTGCAGCGACGATTTTCGGGCGCCTGTGCGCGCTGTTCCCGGATGCGCAGAAAGGCCCGACGGCCGAGGGGATCCTCCGCGCCTCCGACGAGGAGCTGCGCGGGGTCGGATTGTCACGCTCGAAGCTCCTCTCGCTGCGTGACCTCGCGCGACGCGCCGCTGCCGGCGAGCTCCCGACGCTCAGAGAAGCCCGCCGCATGGCGGACGAGGCGATCATCGAGCGCCTCACGCAGGTCCGCGGCATCGGCCGGTGGACCGCCGAGATGCTCCTCATTTTCCACCTCGGCCGCCCGGATGTGCTGCCGATCGACGATTACGGCGTGCGCAAAGGTTTTGCGATCGCCTATGACCGGGAGCTGCCGTCGCCTAAAGAGCTGACCGCCTATGGCGCCCGGTGGACGCCGTACCGGACAGTGGCGAGCTGGTATCTGTGGCGCGTGGTGGAGCGGGCGACGGCCCGTAAAGTGATGCCGGTAGGCAGTGCCGAGGAGGGATCATGAATCTGGAAGGGGGATGCGCTTGCGGAACGATCCGGTACAAATTGGCCGCGAGCCCGCTGATCGTTCACGCCTGTCACTGCCGCGACTGCCAGCGGCTGACCGGCGGCCCGTTTGTGATCAACATTTGGATCGAAAAGAAATTTGTCGAAGCGGGTCCCGTCGCGCCGAAGTCGTTTCGGCTGGCAGGCGGCAGCGGAAAACCCAACGACGTGTTCTTCTGTGAGAGGTGCGGGACAACCCTGTGGAGCCGTTACGATATCGTCCCGAGCGAGTGCCTTTTTGTTCGGGCAGGGACACTCGATAATCCGTCCGCGGTCACGCCGGATGTCCATATCTTCACGCGTACCAAACTTCCCTGGGTGCAACTGCCAGAAGGGGCAAGGACGTTCCTTTCGATCTACAAGATCGAAGAAGTGTGGTCGCCGGAAAGCAAGGAGCGGCTGCGCCGCAACGCGACGGGCGAGATCTGATCGCAATGCTGCTCCCTCGCGAAATCCCGGCGCGCATCGAAGAACGGCTCATCGTCGCCCTCGACGTACCGACAATCGGCGAGGCTCGCGCGCTCGTCGAGCGATTGGATCGCACAGCATCGTTTTTCAAGATCGGCATGTGGCTGATCTTTGCGCCCGGATTTGACGGGTTCCTCAGCGATCTCGTCGCACGCGGCAAGAAGGTGTTTCTCGATGCAAAGATGTTCGATATCGGCGAGACCGTGAAGCAAGGGGTGAGGCGCGCTGCCGAACGCGGCGTCAGCTTTGTTACCGTGCATGGCGACCGGGACATGATCTGCGCCGCGGCCGAGGGTAAATCAGGTTCGGAATTGAAAATCCTGGTCGTCCCGGTGCTGACAAGCCTCGACGACAACGGGCTGCGCGAGCTCGGCTATCGCGGCAGCATCGCCGAGCTGATCGCCGAGCGCGCTAGGACAACACTTTCCTGGGGCTGCGACGGAATCATCGCCGCGCCACGTGATGACCCGAACCAGATCCGGCGTGGCGCCGAGGCCGAGGGCTTGCTGGTTGTCACGCCGGCGATACGTGCGCCTGGTGCGCCGACTGACGACCACAAGCGCGCCGGAAGCCCTGCCGAAGCGATCGCCGGGGGAGCGGATTACCTCGTCGTCGGCCGCCCGATTATCAGAAGCAACGATCCCGCCCGCGCCGCCGCAGCGATCATCGAGAATATGCAGAGCGCTCTCTAGCTTAGCGGCCCTCATTGCCTGGTGTCGCGTTGCTGGCGCAGTGGCGACTGTGCTAAATCTGTCGGCAAGCGGGGTGATTGGCGCGCGGCTGAGCGGGCAGGGAGCAGGCGATGACGATCAGGCATTGGATAGGGGTGGTTGCCGCGATTTGCGTCGGGTTCGCGGGCACGGCGCAGGCCGGGCCGACGTTGGACAAGGTCAAGCAGTCCGGTCAAATCAGCTGCGGCGTGCCGACCGGCATCGCGGGTTTCGCCGCGCCCGACAGCCAGGGCCGCTGGGCCGGCTTTGACGTCGATGTCTGCAGAGCGTTGTCGGCGGCGATCTTTGGCAGCCCCGACAAGGTGAAATATGTGCCGCTGACGGCGCAGCAGCGCTTCACCGCGCTGCAGTCGGGCGAGGTCGATCTCCTGTCCAACAATACGACCGACACGTTGCAGCGCGACACCGCGCTGGGCCTCGATTTCGCGCCGGTCGTGTTCTATGACGGCCAGGGCTTCATGGTGCCGAAAAAGCTCGGCGTCAAAAGCGCCAAGGAGTTGAACGGCGCGACAATTTGCGTGCAGCCGGGCACGACGACCGAGCTCAACCTTGCCGATTACTTTCGCGCCAACAAGATGGAGTTCAAGCCTGTCGTCATCGAGAAGCGCGACGAGGCCCTAAATGCCTTCTTCTCCGGGCGTTGCGATGTCTTCACCGGCGATTCCTCGGCGCTCAATGCCGATCGGCTGAGCCAGGCGCCGAACCCGGACGATTATGTCATTCTGCCGGAGCGGATCTCGAAGGAGCCGCTGGCCCCGGTCGTGCGGCACGGCGACGAGGAGTGGAACGACATTGTCCGCTGGGTCGTCTATGCGCTGATCGAAGCCGAGGAAAAAGGCGTCACGCAAAAGAACGTCGACGATATGTTGAAAAGCGACGACCCCAACATCAAGCGCATGCTGGGTGTGACGCCGGGCATGGGCAAGGCGCTCGGGCTCGACGAGAAGTGGGCCTATAACGAGATCAAACTCGTTGGCAATTACGGCGAGATCTTCGACCGCACTCTCGGCAAGGACACAGAGCTCAAATTCGACCGCGGCCTCAACGATCTGTGGACTCGCGGCGGCCTGATGTATGCGATGCCGATCCGCTGATTTGAACGGAGCGGCCGCGACGGGGTGACAGGCCGATGGCGACCGAAATAGTCCGGCGCCCGGTGCGCCCCTCCGTTTGGCGCAATCCCACGCTCCGCGGCGTCACCTTCCAGATACTGTTCGTCGCCGCCGTCGTCGCGCTCGGCGCGTTTCTCGTTCACAACACGCTGGTCAATCTGCGCCGCCAGAACATTGCGAGCGGGTTCGGCTTTCTCGACCGCGAAGCCGCTTTCGGCATCGGCGAGTCGCTGATCGCCTATTCGCCGGCCGATACCTATGCCCGCGCCTTTCTCGTCGGCCTGCTCAACACGCTTTATGTTGCCGGTCTCGGGATCGTGCTGGCGACGATCCTTGGAACACTGATGGGCATCTTGCGGCTTTCCGGGAACTGGTTGATCCGCAAACTGTCGCAAATCTACGTCGAGACGTTCCGCAACGTCCCGCTCTTGCTGCAGCTCTTTTTCTGGTGGGCGCTGCTGCGCGATAGCGCGCCGGCGCCGCGCCAAGCCTGGCAACCGCTGCCCGATGTCTTCGTCAGCAATCGCGGCATCGTCTTTGCGGTGCCTAGCCCTGACCCTGCATATGGCTGGATGGGTTTGGCTTTTTTGCTCGGGGTTGTAGCCACGATCGGAACCTTTCGTTGGGCCAAGCGCCGTCAGGCGCGCACCGGGCAGCAGTTTCCGACTGGTTGGGTGGGGCTCGGGCTCATCCTTGGCCTGCCGCTTGCGGTGTTCCTCGCGAACGGTGCGCCGCTCGCGCTCGACCGCCCCGAGCTCAAGGGCTTCAATTTTGTCGGTGGTCACGCAGTGTCGCCGGAATTCGCCGCGCTGCTGCTCGGCCTCGTCATCTATACCGGCGCATTTACCGCCGAGATTGTGCGGGCCGGCATCCTCGCCGTCAGCTGGGGACAAACCGAGGCGGCAATGGCGCTCGGTCTCAAGCCGGGGCCGCGCATGCGTCTGATTGTGTTGCCGCAGGCGCTGCGGGTCATCGTGCCGCCGATGACGAGCCAATATCTAAGCTTGACGAAGAACAGCTCGCTCGCGGTCGCGATTGGCTATCCGGATCTCGTCTCGATCGCCAATACGACGATCAACCAGACCGGGCAGGCGGTCGAGGGCATCGCGATGATCATGGCAGTCTATCTGACAATCAGCCTGATCATCTCGGCACTCATGAACATCTACAACCGCGCCGTCGCGCTCGTGGAGCGGTAGATTCGGTGAAAATACCCGCCTCGCTCCAACTCGCTATTTTCATCACGCCCGGGGTTGACCCGGGCATCCCCGAGGCGATGGATTGCCGGGTCAAGCCCGGCAATGACGGATGGGGCGCCCAGCTGCGCCGGTGGGACGCTGGGCGATGACGGATCTCACGCAAGAGCTCCCTGTCGCCCTGGAACCGCCGCCGCCGGCAACCTCCGGCTTGCTCGGCTGGCTGCGGGCCAATCTGTTCAGCAGCGTCCTCAACAGCATCCTGACCGTGCTCGCAGTCGCGTTTCTCGCGGTCACGATCCCGCTGCTCGTTCGCTGGAGCTTGATCGACGCGGTGTGGACAGCCCCGAACAGCCGCGCCTGCCGAGGCGCTGGAGCCTGTTGGGCCTTCATTCACGAGAAATTGCGCTTCATCTTTTTCGGCACCTTCCCCTACGAAGAGCAATGGCGCCCGCTATTGGTCATTGTGATCTTCATTGCGATGATCATGGCGAGCTGCGATCGCAGGTTATGGGGCCGCCGACTGGCGCTCGTTTGGTTCGGCGGGCTCGTGGCCGTCGGCATCCTGATGTGGGGCGGCGTGCTCGGCTTGACTTATGTCGGTGGCGAGTTGTGGGGCGGGCTGCCGCTGACCCTCATTCTTTCCACGGTCGGCATGGCCTTCGCATTTCCGTTGGCGATTTTGCTGGCGCTCGGGCGGCGGTCACGGCTGCCGGCGGTGCGCATGATCTGCGTCGCATATATCGAGCTGATCCGCGGCGTGCCGCTGATTACCGTGCTGTTTATGGCCTCGGTGATGCTGCCGCTGTTTCTGCCGACCGGCGTGACGATCGACAAGCTGTTGCGCGCACAGGCGGCGCTCATCTTGTTCGCCGCCGCCTATCTCGCCGAGATCGTCCGCGGCGGCTTGCAGGCGATCCCAAAGGGCCAGATCGAGGCCGCCGATGCGCTGGGGCTCGGCTATTGGCGGCAGACCCGGCTCATTGTGCTGCCGCAGGCGCTGGCAATGGTGATACCGCCACTTGTCAACACCTTCATTGGGACTTTCAAAGACACCACGCTCGTACTCATCATCGGACTCTTTGATTTCCTCGGCGCGATTATCGCGTCTCTGAACGACGCCAATTGGCGCGGCACTTCGGTCGAAGGATACGTTTTCGCCGCGGCGATTTTTTTCTGCTTCTGCTTTTTCATGTCGCGCTACAGCCAGATGCTCGAGCGCGAGTTCAACAAAGGGCGAGGGCGATGACGGAGGCGCCGATCATCGAGCTGCGCGGCGTCGACAAATGGTTCGGCCAATTCCACGTCCTGAGAAACATCAATCTGGAAGTCGAGAGAGGCGAGCGCGTCGTCGTCTGCGGGCCTTCGGGGTCGGGCAAGTCGACAATGATCCGCTGCATCAACCGGCTGGAGGAGCATCAGCGCGGCCAGATCATCGTCGCCGGCATCGAGCTGACCTCGGATATGAAGAACATCGAGGCAGTCCGCCGCGAGGTCGGGATGGTCTTCCAGCAATTTAACCTGTTCCCGCATTTGACGGTGCTCGAAAACCTTACCTTGGCGCCGATCTGGGTGCGCAAAGCGCCGAAGAAAGAAGCCGAAGAGACCGCCCGCCTTTATCTCGAGCGAGTGCGCATTCCGGAGCAGGCGGACAAATATCCGGGTCAGCTCTCAGGCGGGCAACAGCAGCGCGTCGCGATCGCCCGCTCCTTATGCATGAAACCCGAGATTATGCTGTTCGATGAACCGACCTCGGCGCTCGACCCAGAAATGATAAAGGAGGTGCTCGATGTGATGATCGAGCTCGCCGAGGAAGGCATGACAATGGTATGCGTGACCCACGAGATGGGCTTTGCGCGCACCGTCGCAGACACAATGGTCTTTATGGATCGCGGCGAGATCGTCGAGCGCGGCCCGCCCAAGGAATTCTTCGCCAACGCCAAGAGCGATCGCACCAAACTGTTCCTGAGCCAGATCCTCGCGCATTGAAGGCTCTCTCGCGCGGTGACCTTTTGAAGACCGCCGCGCCCTCCGGTTGATCCCTCGAAGGCGCCACGATACGGTCCCGTCTCGACCGCAGGTGGCCAACAGGAGGGGGCTCGTGCCGCAAGAAAAAGATTTCTCGCCGACCGAACGGCTGATCGCATTGATGGATCATCTGCGTCTCGATATGGCGTATTTCGGAAGCTCGATCCCGCGTGACGTCTCAGGGCTCGCCGCAGAACATCCCGAACGAATAGCCGGTGTGGTGTTGTGCGTACCAAGCCGTCTCGATCCGGCGCCATTCGCCGATATCGCGGATCGCGTTTTGATGATCGCAGCAGAGCGCGGACCCGCGGCGGACGCCACCGCGCGCGCTATGGCTCGGCTACCTACCGCCGAACGCTGTGTCCTTGCCGGATACGACGCTCCCGGCGGCTGGACCGATGCGGTCGCCGATCGTGGGAAAGAAATCACCGCGCGAATGAAAGCTTTTCTCGACCGGCTCGCAGTGAATGGGACCCGGCCGGGGGCGCCCTATGGCGGCCAGACGGAAGGTCGCCATGCCGGAATTTCGTATCGTATCGAGGGCTCCGGCCCCGCCCTGATCCTGTTGCCATTCTTTCTCGCTCCATCGCAATGGAACCCGGCGATCCCGCGCCTCACCGGGCACTTCACGGTCATCACTCTCGGCGGCCCGCATTTGGGCGGCGTCGCCTCGCTCGAGGACCGTGCCCAGATGCCGACCTATCGCGCGATGTTCCGCACCCTGATCGATTTCATCGCGCCGCTGCCTGGTGAAGCTATCCTCGAAATCGGCTGTGGCGCCGGCTCTCTCGTGCGCCTGCTGGCGCGATGGCTCGGCAGCGCCAACCCGATTACGGCAGCCGATGTGAACCCGTTCCTGCTGCAGGAAGCCGCGCAGCTGGCGGCGGCGGAGGGGCTCGCCGGCGCGATCGGCTTCATCGAGGGCAATGCCGAGGCCTTGCCGTTCGAGGATGAAGCCTTCGACTGCGTATATTCCGTTACGGTATTCGAGGAATGCGACGCGGAGCGGGCGATTGCCGAGGCGATGCGCGTCGTCCGCCCCGGCGGGCGGGTCGGCCTCGTCGTGCGCGCGCTCGATATGCCGCAGTGGTGGAACCTCACTTTGCCCGAGACCGTCCTGCGCAAGGTCGAAGCGCCGCCGCATTCCATTGCCCCCGCCGGTGTAGCGGATCGGAGTCTCTATCGAAGGATGCGGGAAGCAGGGTTTGTCGACCTCGTGTGTTTCCCAGGACTGATAACGCTCGACCGGCCGGGCGGACCGATCTGGCGCAATCGTGAAGACCATGTGCTCTCGCAGCTCTCGCCGCAGGAGCTGACCGTCTGGCACGCCGCACGTGATCGCGCGGAGGAAGAAGGCCTTCTGTTCATGGCCCATCCGCTGCACTGCGCGGTCGGCACCAAGCCGGGGCGCGGGGACGGGACGCCGAGGCCCGCAGATTCCTGGACGAGCGTCTCTCGATGGGTGCGCTGAGGCGGATGCGGCGATAACCTAATCGAGGGGCGGCGGCCGGTGGCTGAGATTGCTTGGCAGGATCCTGCTCTCACGCGGGTCTTCGAACAAGACCGGACGCCGGGAATAGACCACAAAACCAGCCCGCTGGTAGGTGTTCAAGGCTCTCGGGTGGTCGAAGGTCGAAGTATGCAGCCAAAAGCGGCCAATGGGCCGCGACCACGCTTGGTCGATGGCCGCTTGCAGCAGATATGGACCAAGACGGCGGCCGATAAACTCGGGGATGAGCCCGAAATAGCACAATTTCGTCTCGCGCGGCGCCGCCGTGTCGAGTTCAAAAAACCCGGCAGGCACGCCGCGGACATAAAGGACGAAAATTTCGATCGTAGGCCTCGAGATTAGCGCCGCCAGCGCCGCGTCATCGACGAGGCGCCGCTCGAACCACAGCCAGCGTTCGCCGACATTGTCGTAAAGGTAGCGGTAGAACGAGACAGTGCAGTTCTCGGCCCGCATCAGCGCGAGCCTGTCCAGCGGCGCGGGCACCCGTCTCCCGGCCGGCCGTTCGAGCATCTCCAGATAAGTGATGACGTCTTCGAGCATCGTCACTGGGCGGGCCCGGTCTCGATCGGCGTATCCGCCGGCAATCCCCACTCCGACCAGGATCCGTCATAGACGGCCGCGCCAGGATGGCCGATCAGGTGCAATGCAAAACCAAGCGCGCAGGCAGTCACCCCCGAACCGCAGCTCGTCACGATCGGCCCGTCGAGCTCGACCCCGGCACTACGGAACAACGCAGAGAGCTCCTCGGCGTTCAACAACTGGTGAGTGTGCGGGTCGGTTAGCCGATCGTATGGGAGATTGCGGCTGCCCGGAATGTGACCTCGCCGCAGCCCAGGCCTTGTTTCTTCGGCGGTGCCGTCGAAGCGCGCTGCGCCGCGCGCGTCGACGATCTGCTCCCGCCGGGTCGTCAGATTGGCGAGCAGCGCGCTCTTGTTCCGAACCAGAGACGGGTCGAACTGCGCGGTGAAATGCTGCGGCGTCAGGCGCGGTACTATCGTGTCGACCGGACGTCCTTCGGCCGTCCATTTGGGCAAGCCGCCGTCGAGGATTGCGACATCGTTATGGCCGAACAGGCGCAGCATCCACCAAGCCCGGCCGGCCGAAGACAGGCCGGCGCCGTCATATACGACCACCCTGTCATTATCGCCGATACCGAGCGCCTCCATCTTGCGCGCAAAGAGCTCGGGCGACGGGATCATGTGCGGCAGACTGGTATCGGGTTCCGCGATGTCGTCGATATCAAAGAACACCGCTCCGGGAATGTGACCGCGATCGTAATCCTGACGCGCAGTGGGGGTGACGCCCGGCAATTTGAACGAGCAATCCACAATCCTGATATGCGGCCTGTTAAGATGCGCGGCGAGCCAGTCGGTGCTGACGAGAGCCTCGGGACGGGCATAGGGCATGACTTGCCTCCCTCACCCCGCAAAAGCGACAATTACGCGGCGGTTCTGCTTGCCCTTGTTCTCGATCTTCGTCACGGCGACAGGGCCGATCTCGGCGGTATTGCGGATATGCGTGCCGCCGCAGGGCTGTAGATCGACGCCCGAAATTTCGATGAGCCGCACCCGCCCGGTGCCGCTCGGCGGCTTCACCGACATCGTGCGGACGAGATCGGGCTGGGCGGCCAGCTCCTCGTCAGTGATCCACCGCGGGCCTACCGAACCCGATTGGCCGATCAGCGCGTTGAGCCTTTCGGCGATTGTCGCCTTATCCAGACTCGACCCCGGCACGTCGAAGTCGAGCCGGCCTCTGCCGTCCGAAACCTGGCCTCCGGTCACCGCTCCCGGGACGACGCTACACAGCAGATGCAAGCAAGTATGCATGCGCATCAACCGATATCGCCGATCCCAGTCGATTTCGGCGACTGCCGGGGTACCGATAGCGGGGAGCGCGAAGCCCGGCGCCGGCACGTGGATCACCTCATCCGGCGCCGCGCCCTTCAGCGTATCGACGATGTCGACCGCGGCTCCGGAAGCGAGAACAATCCGGCCGGTGTCGCCGGGCTGGCCGCCCCCCGTCGGATAGAACACGGTGCGGTCGAGCCGGATGCCACGCGCATCGACGGCGGTCACCCGCGCCCGACAGCAGCGGGCATAGGCGTCATCGCGGAACAAGAGCTCGGTCATTGCGCGGACCTCTCCTGCCTCCACTGTCCCGGCGAAAAGCCGGGACAGCGGAAATTTGACGCAGCGCGTCGGATCAACCGTCCTGCCTGACTTCGATCGGAACCCCGATCCTCGACTTGCGCTCCAGCCAGGCCGGCACCGGGAACTCGTGCGCGCGCAGGAAGTCTGGGTTGAACAGCTTCGATTGGGAGCGTGAGCCATGGTCAGCAAGGATGGTGACGATGACGTGGCCGGGCCCCAGGTCCTTGGCGAGCCGCACCGCGCCCGCCACGTTGATCGCCGTCGATCCGCCGAGGCATAGGCCCTCATGCTCGAGGAGATCGAAAATATAGGGTATCGCCTCGGAATCGGGAATCACGTAAGCCTTGTCGACACGAATATCGGCGATGATCGGTGTGATGCGCCCGAGGCTGATGCCTTCCGTGATTGAGCCGCCCTCAGA
>Ga0126373_10004754_pt1 | contig 10449 bp, 8 predicted proteins | sample PanSoiMetPlot_11_FD_92545 | JGI IMG/M metagenome (GOLD analysis project Ga0126373, IMG submission 92545) | Tropical forest soil microbial communities from Panama - MetaG Plot_11 | ecosystem: Environmental > Terrestrial > Soil > Tropical forest > Bulk soil | place: Panama | collected 2016-02-17
GCCATGGTCGCCGTCGCGCGGCTGAACTCCGGCGTAAGCGTCGCGCAAGCGCAGGCTGAAATGAGCGCTATCCAAGACCATCTGGATCTACTTTATCCCGACGCCGATCGCGGAACGGGAGCCGACGTTGAACCGCTGAAACAAGTCATCGTTCAGGATGTGCGTGGAACTCTTCTGTTGCTGCTGGGAGCCGTCGGACTGGTCGTGCTGATTATGTGCGCCAATGTTGCGAATCTTTGCCTGGCGCGTTCGGCAGCACGGGAGAGGGAATTTGCCGTTCGTGCCGCGCTCGGAGCGAGTCGCGCGCGTGTCATGCGGCAATTGTTGACCGAAAGTCTGTTGCTTTCGCTGGCGGGCGGAGCTTTGGGGGTCCTCCTTGCCTTTTGGAGCATGCGGCTTTTGCTCGCGGCGATCCCAGGAAACGTGCCGCGCAGCGAGAACATCGGGGTTAATGCGCAGGTGCTCTGGTTTACGTTTGCCGTATCTCTCGCCGTGGGAATTCTCTTTGGCCTCGCTCCGGCTCTCAAGAGTTACAGGCCCGACGTGCAAGCTTCGCTGAAGGAAACCGGGCGGGGCGCGGGAGGCGGGCGGCATCGCGCTCAAAGTACGCTGTTGGTTGTGCAGACGGCTTTGACGCTGGTCTTGCTGGTCGGCGCGGGATTGCTCCTACGTACCATTCGACATTTGTGGGAAACGAATCCGGGCTTCGACTCGCAGAATCTGATTACCTTCAAAGTAGGTCTTTCGCCTTCGACACCTAAGACCGGCCCCGGCATTCGCGCCTCCTACCTTCAATTGCTGGACCGCATCCGCGCGATTCCCGGCACCGAAGCGGCCGACTTCGCCGGACTTGTTCCTCTGACCGATGACGACGCCGAAGCGCCTTTCTGGATCGATTCGCAAAAGCCCGCCGAAATTCAAAATGCGCCGCGCACGATCGTGTTCACTACGGGTACGGATTATCTGCGCGCGATGGGCATACCGCTGCTGCGTGGCCGCTTCTTTACGTCCGAAGACACGACAAAAACCCGGTTCGTAACCGTAATTGATACCCTTTTTGCCGAGCAATATTTCCCTGGGCAAAACCCGGTCGGTCAATCCATCACTTTCGGATGGGACACGCCCGTAGGCCCCTGCGAAATTATCGGCGTCGTGGGCCACGTCAGTCATTGGGGAGTGGGCGAGACCGGGAAGTTCACCAAAGCGCAAAGCTACTTTTCGCTTCAGCAGGATCCCGACAAGTGGGTTCCCTTGAACTATCCCGACACGAAAATCCTCGTTCGCACGCCACTCGATGTCGCCGCAATGATGCCGGCCATCAAATCGGCGGTTTACGCGGGGGGCAGCGCTCAGCCTGTTTATGACGTGAGAACAATGCCGCAAATCGTTGCGGAGTCCATGTCCTCCCAGCGCTTCCCGATGATGCTCTTGGCAACTTTTGCGGCATTGGCATTGATCCTTGCATCCGTTGGAACGTACGGCGTAGTCGCCTACTCCGTGAGCCAGCGCGTCGGCGAAATCGGTATCCGCATGGCGCTTGGAGCCGCGAAACCGGATGTTTTTCGCATGGTAATCGGAAACGGCCTGCGGCTGTCTTGCGCAGGCCTAGCGATCGGAATTGCCGCCGCCCTTGTGCTCGCGCGGCTGCTCTCCAGCTTTTCGCAATTGCTGTACGGCGTCCGGCCCAATGATCCGATTACGTTGTTTATGGTATCGGTGGTTTTGAGTGGAGTCGCCGTACTCGCTTCTTACCTTCCCGCCCGGCGAGCAACACGCGTTGATCCTATGGTCGCACTGCGCTACGAGTAATTCGTGGAACTCGGCGGGCGTGAAATTCGCGACTTGATTTCTCTAGCTATTTTCAGCTTTCCAATTTCCGTTTCCTTCTGTGTGCCCCCTGTGGCTCCGTGGCAAATGCTCCGTCGTCACTCGCCACTTCTTCTCCTTGCGACGACTTACCACTTCCCCAGCCACCAGCGTATAATGCCGTGCGGTCTTTTCCGTGTTCGAGCAAAACAGGGGAAGCGCAGGCCCACTCACATGATCGAACGGCTACCCATGGAGATTAAGGTTCGCGAATCCGGCGATGTTGCCATTCTCGAAGTGCACGGCCGGCTCACCATCGGCGAACCAAGCGAACAGCTTTACGGCGCGCTGCAATCCGTCATGAAGAAAGGCACGCGCAAAGTCATCGTCGCCCTGAACAGCGCGCCGCAGATTGACAGCTCCGGCCTCTCCACGCTCGTTCGCATCTCCATTCAGCTCGCGCGCGAAGGCGGCGTGCTCCGCCTGGTTTGCGGCCCCGGCCGCGTCCGCGACGCCCTCACCGTCACGCGCCTCGTCGAAGCCATCCCCACCTTCGACACCGAATCCGCCGCCCTCGCCAACTTCGCCTAGGGAGCAGTTCATGCAACAAACAAAAACGGCCCATCGCACGGCTTCTCGAGCGGTAGGGGCGTTAATCATCTGCCTCTGGTTTGCATCTCCCGTATGGTCAGATGCTGATAAGGACCGCAAGAAAGCTGCTAAGAGCCTCGCGAAGGAGATTGAGCAAGCGCAATTCCACAAAGTCTACGTGCCGGATTTCCTTGACCTCTCCGGTACTCGCACGGAGAAGGGCTGCTTCTTCGCTTCGACCTTCTCCACCAATCTCGCAAAAGACGCTCGCAATTTCGCGGTCGTAAATCGCATCCAGGCACAGAAACAGCTCAATGAACTTCATGTTTCAACGCAAGATCTCCAACAGCCGGAAATGCTCTCTAAAGTCGCTCAGGCTCTCAGCGCCGATGCCATTCTTGTTGGTTCGGCCGCCATCCATGTTAAGGATGTGAAGCTATCCCTATCCCTTCGGGATGCTTCGGGAAAGGAAGTTCATTCCTTGGCCTATGAGGAAAAACTCCAACCTGCCTTTGAGACCAGTTTTCCCGCTTCGGAAGACTTGAACACTCACGCTTACTACTTTCCCGGACTAGATGACGTCTCCCAGCCGAAATGTATTTATTGCCCCAACCCGGACTACTCAGACGAAGCCCGACGGAACAAGTTTGAGGGCAACGTGCTCATGTCCGTGACCATCGACGAGAAAGGAGCGGTTAGAAATGTTCGTGTAGTGCAGGACCCCGGGAACGGCCTTGCGCAGCAGTCCGTCGAGATTCTGAAGAAATGGCGCATGGAGCCTTCGCACGGCCCGGATGGCAGTCCTGTTCCAATTCGAGTCTCCATTGAAACTACCTTCCGATTGCTTCACGAGCGCCCCTAGCAGCGAGAGGAATAAAGGAGTGTGACGTGGTTTTTCAGCCGCCTTTTTTGAGTTCGGCGAGGACGAGCTTGGCCACTTCCTTCAGCGACTCTCGCTAGCTCGCTCCCCGCGAAGCCGCCTTGACTTCCCCTTTTTTGCGCCTATGTCCACCTGCGTCGTTTCTCCCCTTTTGCCGGGGCTCGACATAGGCCATCGGTATGCCAACTACGCCCTTGCGCCGGTACTGCGCAGGCGACACGCCAAACTCGCGCTTAAAAACCCGGCTCAACGCCGCGGTTGATTCATATCCGACTCGTTCGGCAATATCGGAAAGCGAAAGCGCCCGGTCCTGCAGAAGCTGCGCCGCCAATTGCAGCCGCCAACGCTTCAGGTAAGACATGGGCGATTGACCGACCAGCGCCATAAACCGCGCGGCAAATGGCGATCGCGACATGCCGACTTGCGCCGCCAGCTTCGCCACCGTCCACGGATTCTCTGGGCTCTTGTGGATCAGGCCAAGCGCCGCACCAATCGCAGGATCGCGCAGCGCTCCCAGCCACCCCGCCGTCCCTTGCTGCTGGTCTTTGAGCCACGCGCGGATGGCTTCCACAAAAAGAACGTCGATCAGCCTGGCAATGATCGTTTCCGAACCGATGCCCGGGTCGCGCGTTTCGCTTTGCAGAAAGTGCAGCGTTGCGCTCAGCCATTCATTCGCGCGGCTCGCGCTCCTGGAAACGCGAATCCAGTTGGGCAGCACCGCCAAACAAGCCTCGGCCCGCGGCCCTCGAAACTCGAATGCTCCGCAAATCAACCCGGTTTCGCGGCCGCCGGCCCCATGCCGGATGACCGCTCGGAGGCCGCCCTGCGAAGTTCCTATCAGTTGTGCCAAAGGAATCGGCGGCGTCCTCGGATCATCGCAGAGCTGGTAGCCGGCGCCTCGCGGCATCACTAGAACCAGATCGCCCTCTTCCATCGCAACGGGAGCAGACCCATCGTCAAGCTTTAACCAACATGATCCACTGGTAATTACATGGAAATGCGAGAAGAACCCCGCGCCAAAGCCCAACGCCCACGGGGCGGAAAGCTCGCACCGGCAAAAAAAACGGCCGCGCAACTTCAGGGAGTCCAGGACGTCCGCCAGCACATCTCTACCTTGGTGTTCTGAGTATTCAGACATACCAAATGACCACGCGCTCAGGAATCAGGGAATATCGAATAAGGACGATCAGTCACATCTTAGAGCGTCTCTGTCATAGACGCTCCGGAATTCGGTTCGTATCTTACCAGTCTTATCAAAGGATAAGGTCCTGCACGGTTTCTGGGGGTATTTCGCGTGGCTACGATTCGTCTGATCGTCAACAACAAACCAAAGGAATTGAATATCGATCCCGCAACGCCTCTTCTTTGGGCGTTGCGCGAGCAACTCGGCTTGACCGGTACGAAATTCGGTTGCGGCATGGCTCTTTGCGGCGCCTGCACGGTTCACGTCGACGGCAACGCTATACGTTCGTGCGTAACGCCTGTCGGCGCAGTCGCTGGTACGCGCATAACGACCATCGAAGGCCTGTCGGCAGACCGCTCTCATCCCGTGCAACAAGCATGGCTCGAGGTACAGGTTCCTCAATGTGGTTATTGCCAGCCCGGACAGATGATGAGCGCCGCTGCCCTGCTTGCTGCCAATGCCAATCCATCCGATGCTGACATCGACGATGCCATGGCTGGCAATCTTTGCCGCTGCGGAACTTACGCGCGCATCCGGAAAGCCATCCACATGGCCGCGGAACTGGCCAGGAGCGCGAAATGACTTCCCGCACCCAACCTCGCGTTCTGCTTTTCGCATGCGCCGCAATGCTCACGCTGCTCGCCGGAATTGTGCAGTTGTCGCCCCGCGCGTCGGCTCGTGGCCAAGCAAGCCCGGGAGACAACGAGAAGAGCATGCGGGCGTTCCGTGCCGTCGCGTCCGTTCTGACCAGCCCGCGTTGTTTGAATTGCCACGTCCCTGGAGATTCTCCGTTACAAGGTGACGACAACCATCCGCACGCCATGAACGTGAAGCGCGGTCTCGATGGCCGAGGCACGCCCGCCATGCGCTGCACCAACTGTCACCAGGCAACGAACTCCTCGCAACTGCATGCTCCGCCAGGCAGACCGGACTGGCGGCTGCCACCCCCCTCCATGCCTTTGGTATGGAAAGGACTGAGTATCGCCGGCATTTGCCGAGCACTGAAAGATCCCGCCACGAACGCCGGCATGACCACCTCCAAACTGATCGAACACGTCAGCGAAGACCCTTTTGTGAATTGGGCCTGGAATCCAGGTCCGGGGCGCACCGTGCCGCCGTTGTCGCACGACGAGTTCGTTTCGCGCTTTAAAGAATGGATTGAGACCGGCGCAGCCTGCCCGGAATGAGGTCAACGGAAATGAGAGCAACGGAAGCAACGGAGAACGAAGCGGCAGCTTCAACGCAAGTCGATCGGCGCCAATTTTTTCTGACGGCCAGCCTCGCGGGCGGCGCGCTCCTTCTGAAAGGCGGGTTTCGCCCCGAACAGGCTTTTGCTTTGGAGCAAACCTCTCCAGCTAAGGTAATTCCGCTGAATGCTTGGCTGAAAATCGGCACCGACGATTCCGTGACAATCATCGTTTCACAAGCGGAGATGGGCCAGGGGATCCGCACTACTCTCCCCGCGATAATCGCAGAGGAACTCGGAGCCGATTGGTCCCGCGTGCGCCTCGAGGATTCTCCCACTGATCCGGCCTATCGCAATCCGCGCATCAACTGGCAGTTCACGGGCAACAGCGAGAGCACCCCTTCTTTCTTCGACCTAATGCGCCAAATGGGCGCCAGCGCGCGCGAAATGTTGATCGCCGCCGCCGCTCAGAAATGGCACGTAGATCCCGCCACGTGCCGCACCGAAGCGGGCAAAGTGCTCCACAAGAATTCGCGCCGCAGTGCAAAATTCGGCGATCTGGTGGAAGCCGCCGCGAAAATCACTCCTCCGGCCAAGCCTACCTTCAAGAGCGAAAAGGATTGGACGCTGCTGGGAAAATCGCTCCCGCGCGTGGAGAATCCGAGCAAAGTCGATGGCAGCGCCATCTTCGGCCTCGACTTTACCGTGCCGGGCATGGTGTACGCCGCAGTGCGGCAATGCCCCGTTTTTGGAGGCGATGTTGCGTCCTTCGATCGCTCGTCGATCGCGGGCTTCCCTGGTGTCATTGATGTCGTCAGGATTCCGAATGGTATCGCCGTTGTTGCGGAAAGCTTTTGGCAAGCCAAATCGGCGCTCGATTCTCTCGGCGTCACTTTTAATGAAGGCCCCGCCGCGGACTTCCACAGCAACTCGCTGCGCGATGATTACCGCCGCGCTATGGAAGGCAACGAGTGGCTGCTGGTCCACGCCGAGGGGAATCCCGAAGCGCTGCATCACGACTATCCCAGTGTCCCGTTGGCAAAAGACACCATTCCCGCGAACGCTGCGAACGCCGCGAAAGAGACCTACCCCACAGTCTTCTCTCAAGAATATGAATCGCAATTCCTGGCTCACGCCACCATGGAGCCGATGAATTGCACCGCGCGCGTTTCCGGCGACACCGTCGAGATCTGGGCGCCCACGCAGGGGCAGGAAATCACGCGCCTCACACTGGCGGGCGCTTTCAAGCTGCCGAAAGAGAACATCCAGGTTTCCCGCACGCTTCTGGGAGGCGGCTTCGGCAGGCGGCTCGTCGCTTTCGATTTCGCGCTGCAATCGGCGCTCCTCTCAAAAGCCGTTGCTCGCCCTGTGAAAGTCATCTGGACGCGCGAGGAAGACATGCAGCACGACCTCTATCGCCCGGCCACCATGCATCGCATCACCGCCGGAATCAACGAATACGGGAAGCTGCGCGCGATTTCGCATCGCCTGGTTTCGCCTTCCATCCTGCAATACGTTTTTGCGCCAGCCGTCACCGATGTTTATGACCCCAGCTGCCTCGAAGGCATTCTCGAAACACATTACGAAATTCCGAATATCCGCGTGGACTTCAAGCTGCTCCACATTCCTGTGCCGACTTCCGTGCTGCGCACCACCGGCTACGGCCCCAACATTTTCGCGCTCGAAAGTTTTATCGACGAGCTTGCTTCGCATAAGGGCATCGATCCCTATCACTATCGGCGCGATTTGCTCGCCAACAGCCCGCGGTCCCTCGCCGTTCTGGACTTGGTCGCGCAGAAATCCAACTGGGACAAGCCCGCACCGAAAGGCCGCTATCGCGGCATCGCTTACGCGGACGCTTTCGGAACACGCATCGCGCACGTCGTCGAGCTTTCCGTTTCAAAGGAGCGCCAGGTGAAAATTCACAAGGTCATTTGCGCCGCTGACCCCGGAACGGTGCTGAATCCGGACGTCACCGCAAATTCCCTCGAAGGCGGAATCGCTTGGGGGCTCTCCTGTGCGTTCAAATCCGAAATTACCTTCGACCGCGGCCGCGCTGTGCAAAGCAACTATCACGACTACTTAATTGCGCGCATGCCGGAAATGCCGTCCGTGGAAATTCACCTAATCAGCAGCGGCGCGCGCCCGCTCGGAGGCGTCGGTGAAGTCGGACCCGTCACGCTTCTGCCCGCTATCGCGAACGCAATCTTTGCCGCGACGGAAACGCGTTTTCGCTCCTTGCCGCTCAGCAAACACGGGTTCTCGCTCGCCTGACCGCGTGCCAATAGGGGGTCATCTTGCTTCGAACTAGGTTCTTGATTTCTGTGTCCATACTTGTCTTTCTTCCCGTAATGGCCCCAGCGCAGTGCGAGAAACAGCGTCCCATTCTGCAGCCTCTTCGCTACGAAGAAAATTGGAGCTTGCTCGCAAACCCCGAGTGCAAAAAAGAAGCTCTGGATGGTCTGAAATACATCTCGTTAGGCCGCGAAAACTGGTACGTCTCCCTCGGTGGCGAAATCCGGTACCGCTACGAAAACTATGAAAACTCCGGCTTTGGCACGGACCCCGAAACCGGCTCAGGATATATTCTTCAACGCTACCTCGTGCATTCCGACTGGCATTTCGGCTCACACGTTCGGCTCTTCACGCAATTTCAGAGCGGCCTCGAGGAAGGGCGCAGCGGCGGGCCGCGCTTGACCGACAAAGACGTCGCCGATTTGCACCAAGCCTTCTTCGATTTCACGAACAGCTCGCAAAATGTGCGCCTGCGCGTCGGCCGCCAGGAAATTGAATTCGCCACCGGACACATCATCGGCGAAAGCGAGGGCTTGAACATCCGCCGCGCTTTCGACGGTTTCCGCTTCACGTTCAAGCACGGCCGCTGGACTTGGAATTCCACCTTGACGCACCCTGTTCTCCTTCGGCCGGACACTTACGCGATTCCCAATCACCTGCAGACGGAGTGGGGCGCGGGCTTCACTCGAGCCACCGAGCACGGCGGCTGGGGCGGCTACTACATCGGGCTGAATCGCAAGGTCGCAGCGTTCAACGGAAAAGTCGGGAAGGAAATCCGCGACACGCTCGGCACTCGCGTCTGGGACAAGCGCAGCCTTTTCGACTACGACGCCGATTTCATCTTTCAGACGGGCACTTTTGCGAGCGGCAACATTTGCGCCGGAGCTATTTCTACGAACGACGGATTAACGCTGCGCCGCTTGAAATTTCAGCCGCGCCTGGGCGTGCGTTTCGATTACGCGACCGGCGACTCCGGCCCCACCAGCAGCAATCTCAACACCTTCAACCCACTCTTCCCGAACCCGACTTACTCCAGCCTCTCCGCATTGCTCGGCCCCTCGAATCTCACGGACGTTGGCCCAACGTTTCGCCTGACTCTCAACTCCAAAACGACGATTTCGCCCGAAATGCCGTTTTACTGGCGCAGCTCCATTCACGACGGCATCTACAATTTCGCGGGATTCCTCATTCGCCCGGGAAATCTCAGCTCGGCGAAATTTGTGGGCTACCAGCCGGGCCTAACCTTGGACCGCACTTTTTCACCGCATTTCTCGAGCACTGCCGGATACTTCTATTTCTTCGCGGGCGACTTTCTCAAGCAAACGCCACCCGGCAAAAGCGTCGGCTATTTCTACGCAACGCTGACATTTCGGCTTTAAACTGCTCGCAACTAACGACTAGAGAAGCCACCCCCTCGAAGCCACCACCCTTCGACACCGAACCCGCCGTCCTCGCTAACTTCGGCTAGTTCGGAATGGCCTGCGTTTTTAGCTCGACAAACGCGTCATACCCGTCGAGTGATTGAATGGTGGTTTCTTCAAAATCTCGAGAAGATGTACTCCATTCAACGCAATGTCCTCTGCTTTGCCGGCGAGGATAGGGTCTGCTGCATCCATCTTAATATAGGCGTCTGCCCACCCTATAGTGCGCTGCGTGTTGCTCCGCGATTGAGACTTCATCGCGCATTGCGATGAGTTTGGTCGTAAATTCGATGACCTTGCCGAAATTTTCATTTCGCCATACGCTTTGGAGTATTGCGAATAGACCAAGGCTAGGAGGGCAGAAGCTGGGTATTTAGAAACAAACTCATCAAGCAGCTGGACCTGTTCCTCTGGTTCGGCCTGCTTAACAGCATTTTCGTAGGCATTATACTCGGCGATCGTATAACGATGCTTCTGCGAAGCTGGCTTCTGTTCCTGAGCTCTGCTTGTGAGTGCAAGACCAAGGATGCAAGTCAGCAGGATTCCTCCTGTGCAACTGCATCTCATAGGTCACCCCCTCAGATTTTAGACACCGAGGATAGTAACTAGGTTGAGCTATCCGCCTTTTTTGAGTTCGGCGAGGACGAGCTTGGCGACTTCCTTGAGGGTTTCGAAGACGCCGGTGCCTTGAATCGCAACGGCCTCCAGAACCGGCTCGCCTTTCTTGCGAAGCTGCTTTGTAAGCTCCGGCACGGACATGGCATTGGGCAAGTCACGTTTGTTCAACTGCAGGACGTAAGGAATCGTGGTGAAATTCAGGTTGTGTTCTCTCAGGTGCTCCTGCAGGTTTTCCATAGTCTCGAAATTGGCGTCGAGCCGCTCTTCCTGCGAGTCCGCCACGAACACCACACCGTCCGCGCCTTTCAGAATCAGCTTGCGGCTGGCCTCATAAAACACCTGGCCCGGTACCGTATACAAGTGGAACCTGGTCTTGAATCCGCGCACCGTTCCGAGATCCAGGGGCAGAAAATCAAAAAACAGCGTACGGTCGGTTTCCGTTGCCAGCGAAACCATTTTCCCTTTTTGA
>Ga0126373_10004755_pt1 | contig 10449 bp, 10 predicted proteins | sample PanSoiMetPlot_11_FD_92545 | JGI IMG/M metagenome (GOLD analysis project Ga0126373, IMG submission 92545) | Tropical forest soil microbial communities from Panama - MetaG Plot_11 | ecosystem: Environmental > Terrestrial > Soil > Tropical forest > Bulk soil | place: Panama | collected 2016-02-17
GCCTTCGAGGAACGTCCTCATTCCCCTTACTTCGGAGCCTCCGACGCGACTCCGTTGTTCCTGGTCCTCATGGATGAGTATGAACGGTGGTCTGGAAAAAACGAGTTGGTCAAACAATTCGAAGCGGAAGCAAGAGCAGCCCTGCGCTGGATCGATGAATATGGCGATCGCGATGGCGACGGCTACGTGGAGTACGAACGGCGAACTAAGGGGCCGGGCACCATCGAGAACCAGTGCTGGAAAGATTCGTGGGACTCCATAATGTTCAGCGATGGAACGCTCGCGTCCTTTCCAACTGCCACTTGCGAGATCCAGGGCTACGTTTACGATGCCAAGCGCAGATGCGCCCGGCTGGCGCGTGAGTTCTGGGGCGATCCCGACCTAGCAAGCCGGTTGGAAAAAGAAGCCGCCGAATTGAAGCAGAAATTTAACCGCGACTTCTGGCTTCCGGAAAAGCGATTCTTCGCGTTAGCTCTCGACGGCCAGAAACGCAAAGTTGATTCCCTAACCTCGAACATAGGACACCTGCTGTGGAGCGGCATCGTCGACGAGGACAAGGCCGAGGCATGTGCCAGCCACCTGGTGGGGCCGCGACTCTTTTCAGGTTGGGGGGTTCGCACCATGGCCGATAACGAGGGCGGTTACAATCCCATTGGTTATCACGTAGGAACGGTGTGGCCGTTCGATAACTCGCTCGTCGCCCTCGGATTGCGAAACTACGGTTTCAAGAAGGAAGCGGCACAAGTAGCCCTGGCAAATCTCGATGCCGCCAGGTATTTCCAATATCGACTGCCGGAGGCATTTGCCGGCTACCCCAGAGCGGAAACCGAGTTTCCTGTCGAATATCCGACCGCCTGCAGCCCGCAAGCATGGTCCTCGGGTGCTCCTTTGTTATTTCTGCGCACGCTTTTAGGTCTGGAACCGGTCGGGAATCGCCTTCTGGTCGACCCCGGAGTGCCCAAGCAAATCGAATGGATTGAACTGTTGGGCATTCCTGGCCGGTGGGGCCGCGCTGACGCCTTCGCACGCGGTCAACTCGAGGTTGACGTTCTGCCACCGGCGAACGCCGCGAGTCAGAAGAAAAATCATGGTCACAATAGCGGCAGAGCACGTCCTTGATGACCTGGGTCGGAGGGCGGCCGCCACCTTATCGCACTCGCTAGCCTAAGGAGGATGTTCTAAGCGCGTATGCCGAGGAGATTTGACGTGCACAAGCACTGCTCTCGTCTGGCTTGTGGCTGCGTCATCCCAATACTCCAGCCGTGTGAGGAAATCGACTTTCGAATGCCGGCATCAAGAAGATTGCGGTGCATCTGCCGTTAACTCGCTGAAAGTGGAAAAACCACCTAACCAGCTTTGCGATTGCGTGTTTGAAGGTATTCGGTGATGCGAATGAGTTTCGCTCTTCTTTGCCTGAGAGCTTCGATACGTCTGTGAAGTTCTTTTCTGCGAGCCTCCGCGAGTAGGGCGATTAAGTACGGTTTAGGGGAGCCGGTTTGTTGAAATCTGGTTAGCCAACGATCAACTTCTTCCGAATGTGCGATGACGGGAGACCTTAGGGTTCTGTTAACGCGAATGACAGGCATTCCCAGATGCTCCCACCTCTGGACAGTACGGACACCGCGTTGCAGGTGGCGTGCGATCTCTTTCCAGCCATTCAGTAGCATTGAGATACTCCGCTAGCCAGAAGAATGTTGGAAAATTACAGTTGTCGTGACTGTGGCACAAACAGGTGCTCCGTTAATTGTATTCAAGTTTGGTGTCCATACCACAAGAAAAATCTACATATATGGTTGAACTACCGACGCCGGGTGTTTCCATGTGTAGGAACCTACTTGAGCAATGCGCCAAATCCATTCAGCAGACGAACAGCATCCACCACGCTTGGAACGCTCTGACCACTGGGTCTGTCAGCGGTCAAATGTCTGGCGTCGGAAGCGTCGCACTACAGGGCTTGGGGACGCCCAAGCCCCCGTTTTCATCGACCGTGCCGTGATCCTCACCAACCGTTGGTCTCCCGTTCCTAGTTGTATACGCGACCGGATAGCCCTGTCTGTGACGGGAGCGCAGGACCGGAACGTTGCGCGGGGCTGAGAAAGATTGCGGCGGTTTCGGATGGATGGTATTTTCGTCAATATGGCGGTTTCAGTAGAAATTCATCACACGGGTTCTGACCCTGGGCACCGCGAGGAGATTACTGCGCATATTGAACACGCGCTGGCGGACCAGCGTGGGGACTGGAACGTATCGATTATCGGATCGCAGGCAAGCGATCGATGGGAGTTGAAGATTCTCGGGCCGAACGGGTTTGAACGGACGTACATGCTTGAGGGCGCGTCAGGAGAAACTGAGCCGCAGATGATCGGCAGGATCATTGCGAGAATGGTGAAATAGCAAAATGAAGGCCCCCTCCATCCACCTCCTTCGCCGGAAGCTGTGACGCGACGCACTGCGCCTTTCTACCACTTCGCAGACAAAATCATTGGTGTTCCGGCCGTCCCTACGGCACACGCTAACTTTTTGTGCTGGGAGATCAATCCCGACCGGGTGAAGAATCTCGCGGGAACGCCGTCACAAGAGAGCGAGTGCGGCCACGAGGCGAACCAGGAAAGCGACGTTAGTCGTGTGCGGATGTGCGCCCTTGCGCGGTTCGGTCGAGCCGAACTCGAGATGAGTCCTGAATGGAAAGTGCTGGTCGCGACCTTACCGATGGGAGACACAACGGGGCACACCGGCCCGCTCATACCAGTGCCGTGATAGCGTCACGAATATCGCCTGCCAACGGTCTTGCCTTGCGTGTCTTCAGGTCAATGCACACACCCACTACGACCATGGTCGCGGCCATCTCGCCGGTCAAGTCACTCGTCATCTCATGACGGAAGCGGATTGATTTCTCCCGCGCCTCGAGTACCGAAGAGCGCACTGTCACCAGGTCTCCGGCGCGAAGCTCGCGCTTGTATTCGATGTGCTGCTCCACCGCCGCCAGACCGAAACCTTCGTCTTGCATGCGCGATGCCGTGGCGCCAATCTTCGCCAGAATGTGCCAAGTGGCCTCGTCAAATTTGCCTACATACCACATCACATTCATGTGCCCCATGTGGTCACAATGCCACGGATACACGGTCCCACGATAGGTAATGATCGTTTCGGCCATGGAATGTTGATCTTACAGGCGGGAGAAAAAAGCGGCAAACCGGAAGAACGCGGAAGAAACTGCCCCTGAATTTCTACGGAGACTCTCATCGCAGACTAGTTCAGAGTCACCCTCACTCGCGATCGGACCGCATAGGAGAAGCGGGTTTAGGACCTGTGGCGTGGAATAAAGGTGACGCGCCATCCCGCGTAGAGCCATGTGCCGGAGACCGCAATGAAAAGCAAGGGAGCAAGTCGAGGGAACCACATCTTCAGGAGTAAGGCGGCGCAGAAAGCAATTGCGACTCCGGCCAGGAGGACAATCAGAAGAGTTGGAGCACTAACCGGCCTGGGAACCACCATGACCTTCCTCCCCCAAAACCTACCCGCACCCGGCATAAAAGCAGGATTAATATTGCAAGAATCTTTGGGCATTACCCAGCTCTCGAGTGGCATGCCCAACTCGAAAACGTTTTGCAGCTGAAGCTTTACGGGATTGGATTCTGCAATCTTCTTGCGGTAGACTCCCTGCGTCCTTTCTGGAGGTCTCGTATGGCGCAGCAAAGTCCGTCCGATTTCGTCCGGCAGGCTTCGACCTGGTCGATTGCTTGGGGAGCTTTGCTCATCATTCTAGGCGCGTTGGCTCTGGCATCGCCGCTTATGGCGGCAGTCGCGGTCAATGTCGTTATCTCCTGGCTGATCGTTCTAGCGGGCGTGGTCCACTTGATCACCGCCTTTCACTCGCATCGCGCCGGAAGCGTGATCTGGCGATTGCTGGTCGGCCTCGCCTACCTTTTCTTTGGTGTGTATCTGATCGCGCAACCAGCCATCGGAGTAGCTTCGCTCACGTTAGTGTTGGCGACGCTGTTCGTTGTCGAGGGTATCTTGGATATCGCTCTCTACTTCCAGGTACGTGCGATGCGGGGGGCGGGCTGGTTCCTGCTCGACGGGATCATCAGCTTGATCCTGGGCCTGATGATCTACCGGCAATGGCCCTCAAGTTCCGCCTGGGCAATCGGAACGATAGTCGGTGTCAGCCTGATTGTAAGCGGCGTAGCCCGCGTGATGCTATCGTTGGCCGTTCGCAACGTAACTGATCGCGCGTTTCCACACGCGGCCTGACGACCGCGGGGCAGCCTATAGTCGCGGAAGAGCAAGATTCGGCTCTCAGGGAGAGGTATGCCGAATCAAAGGAGAAAATCGTGGGCGGGCTAATTCCGTTAAGCGACGCGTCGCGGCGGCCTCTCAAGATGCCGCTGGTAACGCCTTTAATCATTGTTGTGAACGTGTTCGTCTTCCTGCTCGAGCTGGTTCGGGGCGACACATTCGTCATGGCGTGGTCGGCGGTTCCGGCGCAAATTGTCTCCGGCCATCACTGGATCACGATTTTGACAGCGATGTTCATGCATGGCAGCTGGTCGCATATCCTTGGCAACATGATTTTTTTGTGGGCCTTTGGCCCTGAGATCGAAGACGCAATGGGGCGCAGCCGCTTCCTCGTTTTTTATCTGGTCGGAGGGTTTGTCGCCATGCTCGCGCAGGTCGCCGCTGATCCGCACTCCACCGTCCCGAACCTCGGCGCGAGCGGAGCTATTGCCGCGGTAATGGGTGCGTTTCTGGTCACCTATCCTCGCGATCGAATCAAGTCAGTGCTGTTCGTCTTCATTTTTGCGCGAATCACGCTCATCCCTGCCGCGCTTCTGATCGGATTTTGGTTCCTGATTCAGCTCGTGCACGCTGGTGCGATAGCGCAAACGCAAACCGGTGGCGTAGCCTACCTCGCACATGTCGGCGGGTTTGTTTTCGGAGCAGTCACGGCGCGTTGGTTCGAGAGGCCCAATCGAACCGCTTCTTTAGGCCAGGCTGAAGAGTGATCTCGCTCATAAGTCGTGTGGTCTAATCCATTCGACGAAAATGCCTTTCGTTCCTATCAACCGGACTGGAACAGGGTTGGACATGCTTCCAGCCTAGGATTGCGCTATGGCCGATGTTGAAGTTTTTTTTGGCAAATTCACATTGGGTTAACACTCGCCCCGTATATTGTCACGAACCTTTGCGACAAATTTCAGGAGGCAAGTGCATATGGCAACCGCGCCCGCCAGACCGTCCGTTGTGCCTGAGCCACCCATATCCGCTCCTGCTGTGCATGAGAAATTAAACAAACGCCCAGGAAAACTGGGTATCTTAATTTTTGGTGTAGTCCTCGCCATCGGCGTCGTTTATGCCGGTCGAAGTCTGATCGCAGATCTCGGCCCCGTGCACAGCTCATCTGTGTTCCCATTCCTGCTGCTGGGAATGGCACTCTTGGTGGCGCTTGGATTCGAATTTGTGAACGGCTTTCACGATACCGCCAATGCCGTCGCGACTGTCATTTATACCCACTCGCTCGAGCCGCATATTGCCGTGGTCTGGTCCGGATTCTGGAATTTTCTTGGCGTGGTAACGTCCTCTGGCCTCGTGGCATTCGGTATTATTTCGCTGCTCCCAGTCGAACTGATTTTGCAGGTTGGCAGCAAGGCCGGATTCGCTATGGTGTTTGCACTCTTGGTTGCGGCCATCATCTGGAATCTGAGCACCTGGTATTTCGGACTGCCCGCTTCGAGCTCGCATACCCTGATCGGCTCGATTATCGGCGTCGGCATCGCTAATCAACTTATGTCTGTGAAGAACGGGACCAGCGGTGTGGATTGGGGACAGGCGCTGAACATCGGCAAGTCACTCCTGTTGTCTCCCCTGGTGGGTTTTCTGGTTGCTTCTCTGTTGTTGGTGATAATGAAAACTGTTATCCGCAACGTGAAACTCTATAAGGCGCCGGAAGGCACGGAGCCGCCACCATTCTGGATTCGCGCACTTCTGCTCTTGACTTGCACTGGGGTCAGCTTCGCCCACGGTTCCAATGATGGCCAGAAAGGCATGGGACTGATCATGCTCATTCTGATCGGAACGGTACCAACCGCTTACGCTCTCAACCACGCAATTACCAAGAAGCAGTCGGAGGACTTTATCGCGGTCTCGCAACAAACCGTAAACGCATTGGACAAATATGTGAGCGCCAACGCCGTCATTGGCGACCCGCACGATGTAGTTACCGAGTATGTGCGCACCAAGCAATTCACACCGGAGACGATGCTGGCTCTGCGGCAATTGATCGGCGATATGGGAAATGAAACTGCACTTTTCGGCGAACTCAAGAACATTCCCAATGACCAGGTCCGCAACTTCCGAAACGACATGTACCTGGTCAGCGAGGCGCTGCGTCTCATGCAACGGAACCATCAGCCCGAATTTTCAGCTGACGACGCCAACGTCCTCGCAAACTACAAGAAACATGTAGATAGTGCCACCAAGTTCATCCCGGGCTGGGTCAAAGTCGCGGTCGCTATGGCGCTGGGACTGGGCACGATGGTTGGCTGGAAGCGCATAGTGATCACGGTTGGAGAGAAAATTGGTAAAGACCATCTGACCTACGGTCAAGGCGCAGCGGCTGAAATCACTGCTATGGCAACCATTGGAGCCGCCGACTGGTTCGGGCTTCCAGTTAGCACAACCCATGTACTTTCGTCCGGAGTCGCCGGAACCATGGCGGCGAATCGCTCCGGTTTGCAATGGAGCACGGTTCGCAATTTAGTAATGGCATGGGTCCTGACTCTGCCCGCCGCGATGATGCTCTCGGGATTCCTCTTCTGGGCATTCCGCTCGGCATTCTGAAGTCGGTACTAGAGGGAATGCTTGTGAAGGTAGGAACCGGCGCAGAAATCGACTACCGGGTCGATTTTATGCGGTAGGGCCGGCTTAGGATTGAGCAACAAACATCGGCAGTGACTGGGCAACTCGAGGGCCTTCATGCGGAAGCGCCCTTCGCGGAGGAGAGTACCGAAATCAACGATCTTCTCGTCCCGAAGGTTGAGTTGGAACGGCGAACTGCCGCACACGGTCTTGGGAGATAAAACCGGGTTGTTGATGCCCATGCCATCGGAAACGCGGTAACAATGTGGTTTTAATGACGGCTACCCCACCCTTGTGGTTTCCAAAGGGTGGGGTATTTTGCGTACATGATCAATGCGAGCGAGGCATGGTTGCAACACCTGGGCTCGGGTAGGAACGCACGGTTGCAATATCCGCTGAGCTAAGACCAATATCTTCGCTCCAGTTTAGGTCTTCATGTCAGAAGCCGACTCTCACCTGCAGCTCCAAGACCCTGCCTGCAAGTGCGGGTGATGTACCAGCCGTTCCAAAAAACTGGTTTTGAATGACGGTACTGGGGCTGTTGAAAGTGAACGGCGCCAGGTTCAGATTGTTAAACAGGTTGAAGATGTTCATCCTCAGCTGTAGATTTCCGAGCTCGCCCAGGAACGGTAATGCCGTATTCTTCCCGAAGGTCACATCGACCGACCGATAACGAGGTCCGCGGAACGAGTTGCGGCCGACGCCCGGAAAGCCCGGCGTAAGATTGAAGAACTTTGTGCCTCCCCCCGGAAAATCGCCGTTTTGAGTTAGAAGCGTGCTGTTGTCTGTGCTCGATCCGGCGCCCCCTAGGTAGCCACTAGGTCGGATTGGACAGATGAATTGCTGACCGGGTGTCTGCAGACAATTGTTATCAACTGGCGTCCAGGGAAATCCGGTGTGATAGGTGAAGACCCCGCTCAGCTGCCATCCGCCCAGGAACTTGGCTATACCGTCGGACTTGCCGCGGAACACAGGTATGTCCCAAATGCCAGAAGCGACCAGGTAATGCCTCACGTCGTAGTCAGATGGACCGTATTCGGTGTGAAGGTCGCGCGGATAAGTCTCGTTTACGCTGGCGTCCGGCTGCCCGAATGAAACCTCATCGAGGCTTTTGGCCCAGCGATACTTCAGGGCTGCCTGGAAGCCGTTGGCAAACCGACGTTCAACCCGCGCATTCAGAGAGTTGTAGTTCGCAGTGACATCCGGTTTGATAAAGAACCCAGGATTGACGTTTTGCGGTGGTGCGTCATAGACAAGATTTGCGTCAAAAATTCGCAGCAGGTGATGGCTATCGCTACCCTGATAGCCGAGGGTAAAAACAGTTTTCCCCGGAAGCTCGTGCTGGACTTCAAACGAATACCCGTACACGTACGGAATCCGGAAGTTACGTGGCTCAAAATAGAATTGCACAGTGCCGTTGGCCGGGAAACCATTCGCGCCGATGCCACCGCCCAACAATGGGTTTGCGGGATAGCTCAACGGCGAATCCGAAGCGCCGAGCGAATATAGGATCAAGCCCCCATCGAAAGGACTGCCGAAGCCGTCAAACGGCGGACCAGCGGTTCCGCAGCAATTTGCCTCGAAGGCGTGAAAAGGTGGATTTTCCCGCGCCGGATCGAACACGGCCTCGGGAACGCCGTCGTAGTACATGCCGAAGCCACCCCGTATGACCGTGCTCTGGCCGCTATGCGGGCTCCAGGCAAATCCAAAGCGCGGAGCGAAGTTTGTCGCGGGAGTCGAATATACAGTTTGGCCGGTGACAAGGCTGGCTGCAGATATGGCGTTGGCGCCGGTTCCACCTAGGATTAAATTGCTCATGAGTCCCTGTGGTTCGGAAACAGCCGAGTAAAACTCATACCGCAAACCGAAGGTAAGAGTGAGGTTGGAGCGAACCTTCCAGTCGTCTTGACCAAATCCCCCAAAGTAGTTGGTTCGGAACTGGCGCTGGGCAGGGTCAGGAGCTCCCGTGTTCGGGTTCACTGCATTTTGTTCAAAGATGGGGGCGTCGTTGGCAAAGTTCCAGGGCTGGCTGAAGGTATACAAGGGCCGCGCGAAACCGACCTCATTGTTGTTGTTTTGTTCCTTGCGGTAGTCGAAGCCGAACTTCAGCGCGTGTTGCGCCAGTGCAACGCTGAAGCTGTCCCCCACACCATAGGTATTCTGCGCCAGTATGCCCGGAGTATTTTCTCCTTGCGGCACTCCAAACCAGATTCGTTGACCATCGTTGAACACGTCTTGTATCTCGACGTCCGGGATGCCCCAATCTACTTTGCCCCTCGTACTCGAAACTTCGTTGTATGCGAAGCGGCTGAAATTAACCCGCGCCTGATTCAACATGGTGGGAGAAATGATCCAATTCCAAAGAAGAGTTCCCGCTGGACTGGAGGGCTTGTTGATTACGTCCCGGTTTGGCGCTGAGGTCTGGTTCGTCCCAGGAGGGTTCGTGCTGGTGGAATTGGTTAGATACGTACTCGCCGCAAATGAATGTTTGCTGTTGATGCTCCAATCGACACGCGCGTTATATTGCGCTCCGGTGCGGGGATTCGGATAATACAACTGTGCCAATTCGACGTCAGGCGTGCCATCGAGGCCACCTCCGATTTGAGCACCGCCGAGATTTCCATTGAGCGGAAGATAGGGATCGCCCGGTGCGGATCCCGCCGGAAATGGCGAACCCAAATCCAGACCTCCAGCCACCACGGCACAATCGGCGGCTGCGCGGTTCACGTCGCTACACGACGGCGTCAAGATGGCGGCCACGCGTGGCGTCGTTCCGGGCGCGGCGAGAATTTTCGCGGCAATGCCGTTGGGATTGGCGGCGGTTACCTCTTGGATAAAACTAGGAGTTTCAATGTAGTTGATGCCGAAAGTCTTGTTGAACGCGTGCTCTCCTTCGTAGGCAAAAAAGAAAAATACCTTACCTTTGTGAATCGGGCCGCCAATGCTTCCGCCGAAATCGCGAAGCTTGTTTTCCACACGCACGTTAGGGGCTCGCTGGAAATTTCCTTGGAACCCACCGAATGTATTGAATGCATTCAGACCAGGCTCGCCGTACCTAAGGAAGGCGCCGCCATGAAAGGCGTTGGTGCCGGTCTTCGAAATCACCTTGACCTGCGCGCCCGAATTCCTTCCATCTTCAGCGGAATAACTGCTCGACGTGACCTTAAGTTCAGCGATCGATTCCTCTGTCGGGGTTACGACTGACGCGCCGCCATTGGTAAGGCTGTTAACGTCTACGCCGTCGATCATGAAATTGTTTTCCGTCACGCGCTGTCCGTTGGCACTGATCTGTGGTTGATTTTCAACCTGGTAGATAGAGTTCGCCGATCCACCGACTCCGACCCCATTGGGGAAAAATGTAGCTTTGGAGTCGCTGCCGCGCGCTGCATCTCCAAAAACTCCGGGGGCAAGTCGCAAGAGTTCGTAGGGGTCGCGCCCGAAGGAAGGCAGCTCCTGAACCTGCCTTGACGAAATGCCGCCGCTCACGTTGGCACTTTCGGTTTCGAGGACATTCGCGTCGCCGTTAACCGTGACCGATTCCTGGCTTGGTCCCGGGGACAATGTGACGTTGAGACCACGGGTGGATTCAGC
>Ga0126373_10004756_pt1 | contig 10449 bp, 10 predicted proteins | sample PanSoiMetPlot_11_FD_92545 | JGI IMG/M metagenome (GOLD analysis project Ga0126373, IMG submission 92545) | Tropical forest soil microbial communities from Panama - MetaG Plot_11 | ecosystem: Environmental > Terrestrial > Soil > Tropical forest > Bulk soil | place: Panama | collected 2016-02-17
AAATTTCGAGAAATCCACTGAGCGGTCGAATTGCGCGAACGCCGTTACTCCCTACAGGAGCGCGAACGCGACAACTTTGTGCATGTTGGTGACTCTATCAATGAGCGGCCGGGCTACGCGCATACTGTATGCGTATCCTGGAAAGGATGAAACAAATTGCCCTTGATGCGCTTGATCTTGCTCTGCAACCCGGCATGACGTATGCCGATGTTCGCGCGATTGAAAGCCGCGAGCGCGAGTTGTCCACTAAGAATGGCCGCCCCGGGAACACCGCAAGCTCCGAATCGCAGGGATTGGGAATTCGTGTGATCGCGGACGGTGCTTGGGGATTCGCAGCGACGGACGATTTGACCCGGTCCGGGATCGAGTCGGCCGCAAGGCTCGCGGTGGAGATCGCGCGCGCAAGTGCGTTGGCGAAAAAGCACGATGTCGCGCTGACGCCCGAAGACAAGTATGAGGCGGTGTGGGTATCGCCCTGCCAGATCGACCCGTTTTCCGTCAGCGTGGACAAGCAGCTTGCCCTGTTGCTGGCGGTGGATGGCGAGCTACGAAAGAACCCGGGCGTCACGCTGGCCCAAACGTCGCTGACATTTCAACGCACGCGGCAGGTCTTCGCGTCGTCGCTCGGCAGCGTAATCGATCAAACTCGTACTGTGACCGGTGCCGGATTCGAAGCCATCAGCTTTCGTGATGACGAGATTCAGAAGCGGTCTTATCCGAACTCCTTCGGGGGCCAGCATCAGTTGAGCGGCTATGAGCTGGTTCACAATCTGGCGCTGCTCGATCACGCGCCGCGAGTGGCCGAAGAAGCCGTGGCGCTGCACTCGGCCGATCAGTGCCCGGAGGGACGATTCGACTTAATTCTCGATGGCAGCCAGCTCGGTTTGCAGGTGCACGAGTCGATCGGGCATCCGATTGAGCTCGATCGAGTGCTGGGGTCGGAGGCGAACTATGCGGGCATGAGTTTTCTCACGCTCGACAAGTTGAATCACCTGCGGTACGGCTCGGAGATTGTGAATGCGGTGTGCGATGCGCGGTTGGAGCACGGGCCGGGCCTGGGCACGTTCGCCTTCGACGATGAGGGTGTTCCGGCCCAGTCGGTTGATATTATTCGCGACGGGCAATTCGTCGGTTACATGACCTCGCGCGAAACGGCCGCGTCGATTGGACTGCCGCGATCGAACGGAACCATGCGCGCCACCAGTTGGACGCGTCAGCCGTTGATTCGGATGACCAACGTCAGTTTGATGCCGGGCCAAGAGAGTTTGGATGAAGTTTTCGGCGGCGCCGACCGCGCGATCTACATGGAGACCAACCGGAGCTGGTCGATCGACGACAAGCGCTACAACTTCCAGTTCGGCTGCGAGATCGGCTGGGAGATTCGCAACGGCAAGCGCGTCCGAATGCTCAAGAACCCAACGTATTCAGGAATCACGACGGAGTTTTGGAATTCCTGCGCTGCCATCGCCAATCGCGATCACTGGGTCTTGTGGGGTGTCCCGAACTGCGGCAAAGGACAGCCGGAGCAGGTAATCGGAACAGGTCACGGCGCGAGTCCCGCACGTTTTCACAACATCGCAGTGGGAGCCGCGTATGGCGGGTGAGGGAACAGGCGAGCCGCTGCTCACGCAGGGCGACTGCGCGCGGATCTTCGAAACGGTCGAGCTTGCTGCGAAGCGAGTGGGGATCTCCGAAGTCGAAGCGCTTTTTGCCGCGCATCGCGACGCGTTGACTCGCTTCGCCAACAACGCAATTCATCAGAACGTCGCCGAGCAGGCGCAATGGCTATCCATCCGCGTCGCGCAGGATCATAAGACCGCGCGGGCGACCACCAATCGTTTTGATTCTGAATCGATCTTTCGGGCGGTCGAAGATGCGGCTGCGTTGGCCAAGTCGCTAGCGCCGGATGAAGAGCTGTTGCCGATGACGGGGCCTGAGCCGGTGCCCTCGATTGCGCGCTTCGATCCTGCAACGGCTGCCGTTTCTCCTCGAGATCGCGCGGGAGCGGTTCGTGAGGCAATCGCAGTGGTGGAAGGGGCAGGACAGACCGCGGCGGGAATCCATTCCACCGGCCAGACCGCCGAAGGAATTTTCAACTCTAACGGCGTCGCGGCCTGGCATCAGGAGACGCTGGCGCAGTTTTCGATTACCGCGATGGCGGAGGATAGCTCGGGATGGGCCAAGGCGGCCGCAGTAGAGTACACAGCGTTCGATCCGGCGGCGATGGCGCGTCGCGCTGCCGATAAGGCTCGGGTCTCGGCGAAACCGCGCGAGGTACCTGCGGGGCGGTACACCGTAATTTTCGAGCCGGCCGCGGTGCTCGATCTCGTCGGCCAGATATTCGGCGACTTCAGCGCGACGGCCATGCACGATCAGCGCAGCTTTCTCACGGATCGAATGGGGACCAAGCTGTTCGGCGAAAACATTCACATCAGCGATGATGTCCGGCATCCTCTGCAGGCAGGGGTACCGTTCGACGGCGAGGGAGTTCCTCGGAAAAGACTAGCTCTGGTTGATTGCGGCGTTCCCCGCGAACTTGCCTACTCGCGTGCCAGCGCCAAACGAATGGGTGTGGCGCCCACGGGACACGGCTTCCCGTTGCCCAACGATGCGGGCGAAGCACCGTTGAACATCGTGATTGGGGGCGGCGACACGTCGCTCGAGCGGATGATCGAGTCAACCGAGCACGGGATTCTGGTAACGCGCCTCTGGTACATCCGGGAGGTGGACCCGTACGAAAAAATCATGACCGGGATGACCCGCGACGGAACCTTTCTAATCGAAGATGGCGGCGTACGATTGGGCCTTCGCAATTTCCGTTTCAATCAGGGCATCATCGAGATGCTAAATCGCGTCGAGTCGCTCTCGCCCGCAGTGCGGGCTTCAGGAGAAGAGGCGTTCGATATGGTGGTCCCGGCGATGAAAGTGCGCGATTTTCATTTCACAGAGGTGACGCGTTTTTGAAAAAATCATGCTGCGATTGATAAAATAGCGATAGTGGAGTTTTGAGTTTGCATCGTCACGCGCATGCGCAAACCGGCAAGGTTTTGCAGTGGTCGTTGGTCGCGACCCTTCTTTTTGTTGTCATCGAGCTGATTGCGGGCCTCCGCGCAGGCAGCTTGGCGCTCATTTCCGACGCCGGCCACAATTTCACCGACGCGCTTTCGCTGGTGCTGGCGGCCATCGGGTTGTATTTGCAATCACGGCCGGCCGATAGTGTCAAAACTTACGGCTATCACCGCGCCGGGGTGCTGACGGCCTTTGTCAACGCGCTCACGCTGGTGGGAATCTCGGTCTTTATCTTCTACGAAGCATGGCGACGCTTCCTGAATCCGGAGCCGGTTCAGGAATGGACCATGTTTTGGGTGGCGCTGGCCGCTATCGCATTGAACGGTGGCGTGATGTGGGGCCTGCATCGCGATAAGGACCACGATTTGAATATCCGGGCTGCGTTCATGCACATGCTGGGCGACGCAGTCAGCTCCATGGCGATCGTGCTGGGCGCGGTGATCATTCATTTCACGAAATGGACCGTCATCGATCCCGCACTCTCCGTCTTGATCGGCGCGTTCATCATCTGGACGGCCTGGGACATTATCAAGGAGTCGCTCAATGTGCTGCTGGAGGGATTGCCGCGAGGCATGGAGCTCTCCGAGGTTACGTCGGCTTTGATGGGCCTCGAAGGCGTGATCGACGTTCACGATCTGCATATCTGGAGCTTGGGATCGAGTGCGCACGCGCTAAGTTGTCATGTGCTGATTCAGGACATGCCGCCGTCAGAAAGCAACTCGATTTTGGACCGTATCAACCAATTGCTGTGTAAGTTCGATATCCACCACACCACCATTCAGTTCGAGCACACCAAGTGCGCGCTCTCGGAGTCGCCCTGCTCGCTGCTGGTGCCGGCGCACCAGCATCATCACGACGCCTGACAGCCGATTTCGAAGCGCTTACGGTTCTTTACGTTTGCCCGCGTAACAAAGCGGGTCCGCAGGTCATCATCTACACTGGGATTCCAATCCTAAATAGGAGAGCTGTATGAAGATCTATTCAATTTTGGCCGGCTTGTTGCTGGCCATGGTCGCTTTGGCTGCCGATCCCACGGGGAAATGGACGTTCGAAACGCAGGGGCGCCGGGGACCGCAAGAGAACACGTTGACCTTAAAGGCGTCCGGCAGCACGCTGACCGGCACAATTTCCGGCGGCCGCGGCGGCGACGTCGAGATCTCGGATGGCAAAGTCAGTGGCGATGACATTTCATTCAACGTGGTACGCGAGTTCCAGGGCAACTCGGTCACTACGAAATACAAAGGCAAAGTATCAGGCGACAGCATCGAGTTGACCATCGAAGGGGCGCGTGGCGGGCCGCAAACGGTGACTGCGAAGAAGTCCACTTAAAAGCTCACGATCGTCGATGCGTCGAAAGCCGGAATGGGCGTACGCTCATCCCGGCCTTTTCTTTCTCGCCTCGGCAATGGCCAGCCATTCCTCGGCGCGCTTTCTCAATTCGAGCTTAGTCAACTCGTCTGGATAGAGATCGCCGATTACCGCGAGCGAGTCGGCGCCAGCGTGGAGAACCGACTGCGCAGTTTTTCGAGCGATACCGCCTATAGCAACTAAAGGCTTCTTGGTCAGCTCGCGAAGAGCTGCGAGCTCGACATTCCCGACGATAGGGTCAGGATTTTTCTTAGAGCCGGTGGCGAAGATGGGGCCGATGGCGAGATAGTCCACAGGTTGTGCATCGCCAAGAACGAGTTGCTCGCGGTTGTGTGTCGAGAAGCCGATGATTTCCGTCGGCGGCAGCAGCGTCCGGGCGTCGGAGGGAGCTAGGTCGTCCTGGCCCAGGTGAAGCGCGGCGCCAAGCAGTTTGGCCAGATCGGCGCGGTCATTCATCACGAAACGAACACCTGCGGCTCGGCAGAGCTTGGCGACTTCCCGGGCTTGTTCAAAGGTCGTACGCGAGAAAAATTGTTTGTGCCGGAATTGCAGGATGCGGACGCCTGCTTCAATGAGCGCTTCAGCGGCCGCGGCTAGGCTGAGAGCGCGAGCAGCGATGATGCCGGTGTCAAGGATCGGATAGAAGGCCGGAAGTTCGAAAGCGCTCATCAGGCCTGTTGCGCAAGAGCGAATGCGCCGTAAAGTACGCTGTCGGCCCCGAGCGCGGCTGGAAGCACGTCGACTCTCGCGCGCGACCAATCGGTAATGCAGCGGCTCAGTTCCTCTCGCAACGGAACAAACAGCGCGTCTCCGGCGTTGCTGATGCCCCCGCCGATGACCATCCTGGCCGGATTGAGGAGCATGATGGCCGTCTTCAAGCCAAGTGCGAGATCGACGACGTAGCTTTGTACGAAATCCCGGTCTCTGAACAGCTCGTGGGCGGGCCGGCCGTGATCGCGCTCCAGCCAGAGCCCGCAGCAGAGGCGCTCGAAACATCCGTGTGATCCGCACAGGCACTCCGGGCCGTCCGGGCGAATCGTGAGGTGGCCGATTTCACCGGCGTAGGAATCGGCGCCCCGATAGATGTTGTCACCGTCGAGCACGAGGCCGCCGCCGATGCCGGTGGACAGCGTCATATAGAACAGAGGCCGGTAGCCACGCCCCGCGCCGTATAAAGCTTCGCCCAGCGCGCCGGCATTGGCGTCGTTATCGATAACCGGACGCACGCCCGCGATCTTCTCGATCACCGACGCGAGGTCGAAGCCCGCCCATCCACCAACGTGAGTGGACTGCACCACGCGCTGCGCCGGAAAATCGACGGGGCCACCGAATCCCACCGCGCAACGATCAATCGGATGACAAGCCCGCCAGTCTTTCAGTATCGCCGCGATTTGCTCGAGCATCGAGGTGGGGCCGCCGTCGCGATTGGTGGGGCGGGTGGCGCGTTCGACAATCCGGCCGGACTGGTCAAAAAGGGCCAGGCTGAGCTTGGTGCCGCCGATATCGATCGCAAGCGTATTCATGAACACGCGCGGCTCAGGCCTCAAAGAGCATCGACATTAGCTGGTCCCGACAGAGGAAGTTGGGGACGATATAGTCGGCTCCGACGCCGATCAGGCGTTTGCGTTTCCACTCGTCCACGTTCGCGCAGGCTGGCTCTTCGCTCGCGACACCCACGGCGACTCCACCGACATTCTTGACCTCTTCGATCTCCACGTAACCGTCGCCGAAGACGAGGAAGTGCCGGCCCTCTATCCCGTCTGCCGACGAAAGAATGCGCTGGATCAGGATCGCTTTCGAAAAGCTTTTGTAGTCGTCCTGGGCGCCGTAAACGCCGCCATCGAAATATTGCGTTAAACCGAGCAGGCGCGCTTCCTCCTTCATGAAAACCTCGTCCGTGCCGCTGGCTAGGTACATCTTCATACCGCGATAGCGAAGCTGTTCGAGCAGCGCCCGCGATCCGGGCACTAGGAAATCTTCCGGATCGGCCTGGCCCGAACGCAGAGCTTCCACGCGATTTTTGATTTTCACCCAGAGGCGGTCGAGGTACATCTGTTTGTACTGGGGCGCGGTCAATGCGCGTCCGCCGCGCGCCTCGATTGCATCCACAAACGCCATCATCTGGTAGATGGTCTCTTTGCCGGTGAGCTTCCAAACCAGCTCGTCCACTACGCGAGTCAATTCCTCTTCCGATTCGCCGGTTTTGAGACCCAGGAGGATCTCCACCATCATGGGAACCATCACCTGGATCCATCCTGAGCGGATCAGCGAGAGCGTTCCATCGAAATCGAACAACACTACGCGAGTATCGCGGGCGGAAGCGCCCGGCCTTATATTTTCAACCATTCTTTTCCATTGTAGGAGTGGAGCGATATTCGCGCGGGCCGCCGGTAGAATGAAGGTTGGTTTCGCCTGCCCGCCAAGTCGCATTCGACGTGCTTCTGAGGGTGAACGGCGGCAGCTACGCAGGCGATGTGCTTCGCGAGAGCTCGGTCACGCTCAGCTCGCGCGACGCCGGCTTGGCGGAGGCCATCGTTTTCGGTTGCCTGCGCTATCAGCTTCCTCTCGATTTCCTGATCCGCCGGCATGCCCAGGCGCGTCTCGATCCGGAGGTCCGGATCGCGCTGCGCATGGGCGTCTATCAGTTACGATACCTCGACCGCATTCCGCCTCACGCCGCTGTGAGCGAGAGCGTGGAACTAGTGAAGGGGGCAGGGAAACGGTCCGCCGCGGGGTTGACAAATGCAGTGCTGCGAAAAACCGGCCGCGAACCGGTGATCTGGCCCGATCGAGCAACCGAGCTGTCCACACCGTCCTGGCTGCTCGAGCGCTGGGACCGGCAATTCGGGGTCGAGACAGCGATTGGCATCGCCCAAGAGTTCCTCAAGCCCGTAGAGAAGCATCTGGCGGAGACAGGTCGGATCCAGGACGTCGGAGCCCAGTCCGTGGTGCCGTTCCTCGATCTCCATCCCGGCGAGAGCTTTCTCGACCTGTGCGCTGCGCCCGGCAACAAGACCGCCCAAGCAATTGCGGCCGGGGCCGATACGGTTGCCTGCGACGTCCACTGGTACCGGCTGAAACAGCTCGCAGGTCTGAACTGCCGCCGGGTTGTGCTGGACGGCACTCAGCCACTACCCTTTCGCGGACGGTTCGACAAGATCCTTGTGGACGCCCCGTGCTCAGGGACCGGGACGCTGGGACGCAATCCCGAAATCAAGTGGCGCTTGAAGCCGAAAGATCTGCGAGCTCTGCACTTGAAGCAGGTGGCGTTGCTTAGGAGCGCGCTGAAGCACCTGCACCCTGGCGGACGCCTGGTCTATTCGACTTGTTCGCTCGAGGATGAGGAAAACGGCCAAGTGATCGAGGCGGTTCCCGGCGACTGGCAAGTCTTCCAGCGGCTCCCCGGGCGCGACCCCGGCGATGGCTTCTTTATTGGCGTGCTACTATCGCCTAAGGGTGTTCCGGGTTAGGGAGAATGATCGAAATCCTTCCATCCATCCTGGCGGCCGATTTTGCGCGCCTAGGCGAAGAAATCGCGCAGGTTGAACGAGCCGGGGCATCGCTGCTGCATGTCGATGTGATGGATGGGCATTTCGTGCCCAACATCAGTATTGGCATTCCGGTCATCGAGTCCATCCGAAAAATCACCAGGTTAAAGCTCGACGTTCACCTGATGATTTCGGACGCCGACACCTATGCTACCGACTTCATCGCGGCCGGCGCGGATTATGTTCTGGTTCATCAGGAAACCTGCCCGCACCTCGACCGTACGCTGCGCCTGATCCGAGACCAGGGCGCCTGTGCTGGCGTCGTTCTGAATCCTGCGACGCCAATTTCGCTCCTGAACGAAGTGCTCTATCTGGTGGATCACGTGCTTATCATGAGCGTCAATCCTGGTTTCGGCGGACAGAAATTCATCCCGAACGCGCTACACAAGATTCGGGATTTGGCTTGGAAACGCAAGGAGTTGGGGCTGAACTTCCATATCGAAATCGATGGCGGGGTGGGGTTGGAGAACGCCGCCGAGATCGTGCGGGCCGGGTGTGAATGGCTGGTAGCAGGGTCGTCGATTTTTCACACTCCCGATCCGGGCCAGGCATTCTCGGAGTTACAAAAAGCGGCCCGGGAAGCGGTCCTCGTTAAGGTCTAATGGGTTCGAGATTAGGGTAAGCTTGTAGGGTAAATATGGCTCGATACATCTTTCTTGTAACGTTGTTGGCGGGGTTGCTGAGCTCGTGCGGCTTCAAGCGGCACAAGTACGACGATCCCATAACCAAAGACACCAAGCAGCCGGACAAGGTTCTCTACGACCGAGCGATCAACGACATCGAACACGGGCGTTTTGAAATCGCGCGCATCACCCTCAACACGCTGATCAATACTTATGATCAGAGCGAGTTCATGGCCAAGGCCAAGCTGGCCATCGCCGATAGCTGGTTCCGCGAGGGCGGAGCATCGGGGCTGGCGCAAGCCGAAGCCGAGTACAAAGATTTCATTCTGTTCTATCCGACCATGGAAGAAGCTGCCGAATCGCAGCAGAAAATCTGCATGATTCACTATCGGCAGATGGAGAAGTCGGATCGGGATGCCAACCAAGCCCTGCGCGCTGAAGACGAATGCCGCACGCTGATCACCCAGTTTCCAAATAGCACGTTCGTTCCGGCGACGCAGCAGCTCCTTCGTAATATTCAGGAATCGCTCGCCGAGGGCGAGTTTATGGTGGGTTCGTTTTATCTAAAACGCGGCGACAATTCAGCGGCAAGCAGCCGGTTCAACCATTTAGTTGAACAATACCCGCTCTACAGCAGGGCCGATGAAGCCCTATGGGATCTGGGCCAGACCTATGAGCGACTCGACGGGAAGACCGGCAACCGTTTCCGCAAGCAGGCCGGCGATGCATACGAGAAGATCGTCCGGGATTATCCGCTGAGTGGTTTCGCCGATGACGCCAAGAAGCGCCTGCAGGATATGGAACTGCCGGTTCCAGAGGCCGATCCCGCGGCTGTCGCGCGGATGCAGTGGGAAAAGGACAATAAGCAGAAAGCCGGGATGATTTCGCGAAGCACTGGATTCCTGCGGCGCAGTCCTGACATGAGCGACGCAGCGCGATCCGGGGCGCCTGCTATGACGAACGTCAAGCCACCGGTACCGCCGAGCGTTCCGGTGACTGCGGCAGCGGGCGGGCCGACGGGTGTCACGGATGTGACCGCGACTCAGGTTACGGGACCTTCAGCGCTCGATTCCAAGCCGGATGCACGAACCGGCGAGACCGGTGCGGCATCCGAGGCTAAACCGGATGCGTCGGCAAACGGCGCCGCCACGACAACGGATAGCGGCAAGGCGCAAACCACTTCAACGAGCGACACTAAGAAAAAGAAGAAAGAGAAGAAACCTAAGCAGCAGCCTGCGGCGGTTCCTGGAAACCCGGCGACGCAACCGCCGTCCACTACGACTTCCACCACCGACAGCAAGCCCTGATGAGCCGTATCCTGCTCGCCGACGATAGCCCACACGCGCAACGGATGGGCGAGCGGATCTTGCGGGAAGAAGGCTTCGAAGTGGTCAGCCTCACCGATGGGGAGGCGGCTCTCAAGCGTCTGAGCGACGTCGATCCTGACCTGATCATCGCCGACGTGTTTCTGCCCGCGAAGTCGGGCATGGATCTTTGCCGTCACGTCAAAACGGATTTGAAGTTCCGGCATGTGCGTGTCGTCCTGACAGCCGGACTGCTCGAACCGTTCGACGAGGACGAGGCCAAGCGGGCGGGCTGCGACGCGATCCTGAAGAAGCCGTTCGAGGCTTCGAAGCTCGTTCAGACCATCCAGCCGCTGGTGAAGGAAGCGCAGCTTGCGCGCGGGCTCTTCGCGGAGGTTCTAGCATCTGCGGCAGCGGCGCCCGCGCCCGAACCTCAACCGCCGCCTCCTCCGCCACCGCCCGACCCCGAACGAGTGCGCGCTGCCATCACTTTGGCGCTCGACGCTGCGCTGCCCGCCATGATCCAGGAAATCACCG
>Ga0126373_10004761_pt1 | contig 10444 bp, 10 predicted proteins | sample PanSoiMetPlot_11_FD_92545 | JGI IMG/M metagenome (GOLD analysis project Ga0126373, IMG submission 92545) | Tropical forest soil microbial communities from Panama - MetaG Plot_11 | ecosystem: Environmental > Terrestrial > Soil > Tropical forest > Bulk soil | place: Panama | collected 2016-02-17
GCGGTGCACGCGATCAGCTGTCCGAACGTCGTCAACCTTATGTACGAACCGGAGCGCCGCATTGACGTCTCCTGGGCGAAAGATGAATCGACTCCGAATGCATACCCCGTCAAGCTGACCGTTTTTTGTGACGACCGCTACGGCATGTTGAAACTGATCACCGGCGTGATCGGCGACGCCAAATCGAATATCCGCAATATCGAGGCGCGAACCGCGAACAGCCAGGCGGTGGTCGACATTATTCTCGATATCAGCGACCTCAAGCACCTCGAGACCATCATCAACGGTCTGCGCAAGATTCCGGGCGTGCGCGATGTGCAGCGGCTGCAGAAGATTTAGGGGCCAGTTCTCAGTTCTCGGTTCTCGGTTGGTGCGTCTTCAATCCGCGCAGGCGGGCTGCTTATCACTCCCCAAAAGCAGCAAATCCCCATGCGGCTTGCGCGTTCATGTGATAAAAAGTTGAGTCCTGAAAGCACAAGGCGTTTTCCTATTCTGAGTTCTGAGTTCTGAGTTCTGAGTTCTGAGTTCTGAGTTCTGAGTTCTGAGAACTGAGAACTGGGGTCTCCATGCGCGATGTCATCATCACCAAAGACGGCCCGGCAGCGATTGGGCCTTACTCACAGGCCATCAGAGCGAACGGACTGGTGTTTGTGTCAGGACAGATTGCCCTGGATCCGGTCACGAATACGCTGGTCACCGGGGACGTGGCGTTTCAGACGGATCGCGTGCTCAAGAACTTGTCAGGAATTCTGGGTGCGGCTGGCACGAGCCTGGAGAAGGTGGTGCGCGCAACCGTGTTTCTGAAGAACATGAGTGATTTCGCCGCGATGAACGAAGTGTATGGGACGTTTTTTCATACAGCACCGCCGGCGCGATCGACCGTCGAGGTGGCGCGGCTTCCGAAGGACGTGCTTGTCGAGATTGATGTGATCGCGCTGGCCTAGAAAAAAGCTTGAACTTGGCGAATCACAAGACACAGGTGTGGAAAAAGAAGCGGCTGCAATGAAACAGGACTCAAATTCCCCGGTGCGCCCCGGTGTCCTTTTGCGGCTAGTTATTTTTACTTGAGGAGAACAAATGATCAAGCATGGAATGCTGGTGTTGATTGTGCTTGCGGCCGGAATGACCCTGGCGCAAGGCAATAAGTCTGCAGCTCCCGCGACGGGTGGTCCCACCAAGGTGGAAGGCGAAGGCACCAAGACGCCCGACGGCCTGCAGTATTGGGACATCAAAGTGGGAACTGGGCGCACAGCTGACCGGGGGACGACGGTAAAAGTGCACTATACCGGCTGGCTGACGAATGGAAAAAAGTTCGACAGCTCGGTTGGCAAATCCCCTTTCCAGTTCAGGATCGGTGCGCACCAGGTGATTAAAGGCTGGGAAGAAGGCGTCTCCGGGATGAAAGTCGGCGGCAAGCGCCAATTACGGATTCCCCCGGACCTTGCATACGGAAGGGAAGGTTATCCGGGCGCGATCCCGCCGAATGCAACGCTCGTATTCGATATCGACTTGCTGGGCGTGGAGTAAGAGCCAAGAACCTACCACCAAGGACACAAAGGCACACGAAGGAAGGCAAGTGTCTTTGCCCCATTGGTTGCTTTCGTGTTATTCCGGCGTTTAGGCCTTGACGACCTTGCCGCTGCGCAGGCAGGAGGTGCAAACGCGCATGCGCTTGGTAGTGGCGCCAACCTTGGCGTGGACCGGGCGCAGGTTGATGTTCCAGCGCCGCTTGCTCACGTTGTGGGCGTGGCTGATCGTGTTGCCGCTCATCGGCTTCTTGCCGCAAATTTCACAAACTTGTGCCATCGGACTGCTCTCCAGGATCTCTCAGAACTAGGTGTGCAAAACACAGATTGTACAGGATTTGAGCGGGTTCCGACAACTCGTGACCTGGCAGCGAGCCAAGGCCAATATCGTGGATCAGCCACATTCCAAGTTTCAACATGTTTACGCGATCGTCAGAATCGCAGTCCCTTCGACTCGGCATCTCCCGGAAATACCTTGGCCGTACAAAGTCATGACTTCAAAATCGGACGCTGCTCCGAGGTCTTGCGCTTGAATCAACTCAATGGCAACAAAAGGTGCGTCTGTAGCTGGCCCACGCTCAGGGGCGCGAGGTCGATGATTCCCTATGCGATACTGAAGGCATGCAGTCCCCGCTGAAGGCGCCCAGCGCGAGCACGGATCCCAAGTCGGTCAAGGTGAATCTAACCACAGGGACGGGAATGGAGATCGAGTGGCACGACGGCCACCGGTCGAGCTATTCCTTTCCCTTTCTGCGGGATGCCTGTCCGTGCGCGCTTTGTGAAGAGGAGCGCGGCAAGGCAGGACGGGCGCCGGGCGATCCTCCCAAACTGGCGCCGGGCGCATTGCCCATGTTCAAGCCCGCCGCCAAGCCGGTCTCTGCTGAGGGTGTGGGCAAATACGCCATCAAGTTCAGCTGGAATGACGGGCACGAGCTGGGCATTTACTCGTGGGCGTTCTTGCGGGAATGGTGCCCCTGCGCGGAGTGCAGGGCGGCGCGGGAAAAGTTATCAACCAGAGAAGCACAATGAGGCCATCCCTGGGGCGCCGACTTTCGAGCTAATTTTTGTCATTCCGCATGGCGTGCCCATGAGGAATCTCGATGGTTGCTACGGCCTGCGCGAAAGAGATTCGGCCCCTTCCGCTTCGCTCGGCGTCGGAATGACAAAATCATGAAGTGTGCAGGAAGCAATCTGAGGCAGTGGCGACTTTGTCCTTTCTAAACCAACTCAATCCCCAGCAGCGTGAGGCTGTCGAGACCACCGAAGGTCCGGTGCTGATTCTGGCGGGTGCGGGCAGCGGGAAGACGCGCGTCATTACGTACCGGATCGCGCACCTCATCGAGAACCTTGGGGTCATGCCGGAGTCCATTCTCGCGGTGACATTCACGAACAAGGCTGCGGCCGAGATGGTCGAACGCGTGGAGCGCATCGTGGGCGGGCTTTCCGTGGCGAAGCCTGTGATCTCGACCTTCCACTCTTTCTGCGTGCGGGTGCTGCGGCGGGATATCGAGGCGCTGCGGATTCCCTCGACCGTGCCGGGTCAACCACCCATCGGGCACACCAAGAATTTCGTCATCTACGACGAGGCCGACCAGCAAAGCATCGTCAAGTCGGTCATGAAGCGGATGGGTGTCGATGACAAAGAACTCACGCCGCGTATCGCGCTGGGCCGGATTTCGTGGGCGAAGAACCATATGCTCGATCCGCAGGAAATTTACCTGCAGTCGGCCGATCCCAAGACCGAGAAGATCGCCCACATTTATGAGGAATATCGCAAGGAGCTGCGCAAGGCGAACGCGCTCGACTTCGACGACCTCCTGCTCGAGGCACTGCGCCTGCTGAAATCCGTCGGAACGGTGCGCGATTATTACAACCGGCGATTCCAGTACATTTTGGTCGACGAATATCAGGACACGAACCGTCCGCAGTACGAACTGATGCGCCTGCTCGCGGGCACGCGGCACAACCTGTGTGCAGTGGGAGACGAGGACCAGTCGATCTACTCCTGGCGCGGGGCCGATATTCGGAACATTCTCGAATTTGAGAAAGATTTTCCCGAGGCAAAGATCATCCGCCTGGAACAGAATTACCGCTCCACGCAGAGCATATTGGCTGCGGCGTCGGCGGTGGTGGCCAACAACGTCAAGCGTAAAGGCAAGAACCTGTGGACGTCGCGGCAGGGTGGGGCGAAGGTCGGCTACTATGAGGCGCCCGATGGCGAGAATGAAGCGCTCTTCGTCGCCGATCGCGTCGCGCGCTATCTGAAAGAAGCGGTCGAGCACGGCGAGACACCGCGGACCGCAGTGCTGTATCGCACGAATTCACAATCGCGGCTCTTTGAAGAAGCTATGCGCCGCTGCCAGCTCAAGTATCACGTCGTGGGCGGGTTCTCGTTCTACGAGCGGGCTGAGATCAAGGACATGGTCTCGTACCTGAAGGTCATCGTAAATCCGGATGACTCAGTGTCGCTGCTACGGGTGATCAACACGCCGGCGCGGGGAATTGGCAAAACGACGGTGGAGACCCTGGAGGCGTTGGCGCTCGAGACGGGGCTATCGCTCTGGGGAGCGATAGGGGAGGCCATCCAGCGGCACCTGCTGCCCGTGCGGGCATGCCTGGCGCTGAGAAATTTTCGGGAGCTGATCGAAGACGCGCAGGCGATGCTGGCCGGAACGTATGTAGAAAGATTGACGCAAGAGAGTAGCGCCGGCGTCTCGCCGACCACACAGAGTTTAGCCCGTCCGGAGGAAGCGCAGCGACTCGAGGGCTCGCGCCCACTTTCGGAACCCGAGCGCGAGCTCGCCGAAGACGACTCAACCCAGTTCGATCCGCTCGCGCTCGATTTCGGGGACAGTGCTGAGGATACGAGTTTCGTTTTTGGAGAAAGAGCAGAATTGGAAGTTTCCGGCGATGGCGGGCTCGATGCCGGCGCTGCGGACGATGGCCCGCAAGATGCCGGCGCTACAGATGGCGCTTTTCGCACGCCGGGCGGCCCGGCGACCACCGCGGAGATCCTGAAGTTTCTTGTCGACCGTACGCGCTACATAATGCTGCTGGAAGACGAGGACACCCCGGAGGCTTACTCGCGCATCGAGAACCTGCGCGAACTGGTGAATGCAGCGCTCGACTCGAAGGATCGAGGCGAGACGCTGGCGGAGTTTCTCGATCATGCCGCGCTGGTCAGCGATGCCGACGGCTATGACGAATCGGCACGCATCACGCTGATGACCCTGCATGCGGCCAAGGGGCTGGAGTTTCCACTGGTGTTTTTGTGCGGCCTGGAAGAGGGGTTGTTTCCGCACTCGCGCACTCTGCTCGAAATGGATGACATCGAGGAAGAGCGCCGGCTGTGCTATGTGGGCATGACGCGCGCCATGGACACGCTGATTCTCAGCCGCGCGGTGTATCGCCGGCGCTATGGTACCGATCTCCCCGAAGCGAGCGTGCCGTCGCGATTTCTTGAAGAGGTCCCGGCCGGACTCATTGAAGAGCTGGGCGGTTCGCGAAGGCGCCCCTGGATGGGAACCTATAACGCGAGCACGCGGGCTGGATCAGGCGCGCAGAGACGTGGATCCGATCACGATGAGGGTTCGTCCCATTACTCCTACGAGGACGAGGACCAGAGCGCGAACTGGCAGCGCGAGCGCGCCGAGCGGGCCAAGCCCACCTACTCGGGCAAGAGCTACAACTCCATCGATAATATTGCCGAGTTCTTTGCCTCGCGCGGGAAGAAGTTCAACCTGCCCAAGACCGTCATCGAGGAGCCCAAGGGCAAGAAAGGCTTTCGCCCCGGACAGAAAGTCCGTCATCCAAAATATGGCGAAGGCACCGTCTACCAGCGAGAAGGAGATGGGGAAGACGCCAAGATTACGGTACAATTCCCGAGGTTCGGGCTGAAGAAGCTGGTGGAGAAGTACGCGCAGCTCGAAAAAGCCTGAACAAATTTATAGCAAAGTACAAAAGTTTAGGATCGTGAAATCAAACTTATGGCGAATACAGCAACTCTAAGCAAGGAAGACCGCAAGAAAGCCAAGCGTGCCTCGCGCAAGAAGCGCAAGGTGGAACATCCTCTCAAACCCCGCGACTACGCTCGCGGATCGAAAAAGAGCAAGGTCAAGAAGATGGCGCGCGGCCAGTCCAAGCGCGGCTAATCGGGATTACCGGGGGCGGGCCTCTTGACCCGCCCTTGAATTTTGCAGGCGCACTTGAGATCCATGGCTGGAATCCTCAGGCGTGAGTATGCGGCTGGCAGGGCGACGGGCCGCATCCAAGCCGGGAAGAGGTCCTTTTGACGCAGATGCCGTCCACCACCGACCGTGAACCTGCCGGCACTGTTGGCGGCAGCCAACTTCTCTGCTGTAAATCCATCGACAAGCTGATCGCCGACGCCGACGAGCCCGGGCACAGGCTTGAGAAGAAACTAGGTCCGTGGTCGCTGACCGCGTTGGGGATTGGTGCCATTATCGGCTCGGGAATCTTTGTTCTCACCGGGACGGCGGCTGCGGGCGAGCACTTTGAGGCGCCCTCTATTCTGCATGCGCAGGTGCTGGACCTGCTGGTCAATTTTCTGCGCACTGGGAGCACCGCAGGCGCGCTGATGCATGGCCGTCCAGCGGCCGGTCCATCGATTGCGATTTCCTTCTTGCTGGTCGCGATTGCCTGCAGTTTCGCGGGCCTGTGCTATGCCGAACTGGCTTCGATGATTCCCATCGCCGGCAGCGCTTACACCTACTCCTACGCGACTCTGGGTGAGATCTTCGCCTGGATCATCGGATGGGACTTGATTTTGGAGTACGTGGTCAGCAATGTCGCGGTGGCGGTCGGCTTCAGCGGATACTCCAAGGCGCAGTTAGCGGCCTTCGGCATCAACCTGCCCGAAAAATGGGCGAGTCCAGTGTGGGCTTCCGGACACTGGACGGGCGCGTATTTCAACCTGCCCGGCTTTTTAATCGTGTTTCTCCTGACGCTGTTGCTGGTCCGCGGCGTGCGCGAATCGGCGGAGGCGAACAACGTGATGGTCCTGATCAAGATTGGGGCCATCCTGACGTTCCTCGTCGTGGGGGGGATGCTGGTGAAACCGGCTAACTGGACACCTTTTGCGCCGTCCGGATTCGCCGGCATCGTGACCGGCGGCGCCATCGTTTTCTTTACCTATATCGGTTTCGATTCGGTTTCTACAGCGGCCGAGGAATGCCGTACTCCGCAACGCGACTTGCCGTTCGGGATCATCGCCTCGCTGGTGGTGTGTACCCTGCTGTACGTGGGCGTCGCGATCGTGTTGCTGGGGATGTTGAAGTACACCACCTTTGTGTCGGGCGAAGCGGCCGAAGCGCCCGTGGCTTACGCGCTCAAGGCGCTGGGCGCGCACCCGTTCTATCGCTCGGTCATTGTGGTGGGCGCGCTGATGGGGATGATTTCCTCGCTGCTTGTTTTTCAGTATGGGCAAGCGAGGATCTGGTACGCGATGTCGCGCGACGGGTTGCTCCCGAAACTTTTCTCCGCGGTACATCCGCGATTCAAGACACCGCACTGGTCCACCTGGATCGCCTGCTTCGCGGTGGGAATTCCAGCGGGCATGGTCGATATCGGAGACGCCGCCGATCTTTCGAATATCGGCACGTTGTTCGCCTTCACGCTGGTGTCGTTGGGCGTGATCTTTCTGCGGCGACGCCAGCCTGAACGGCCGCGCGCCTTCCGCGTGCCCTTCGTGCCATGGTTCCCATTGATTTCCGTGGTGCTGTGCGGCGGACTAATGACCGGGCTGACCGTGATTACCTGGATCCGCTTTGTGGTATGGCTCGGGATCGGGCTGCTGATTTATTTCTTCTATAGCCGGCACAACAGCGAATTCGCCCGCCAGAGCAGGTAGGGCCGAATAATTCCAGATTTTAGAATGAGGATTTCAGATTGAACGGCGCAGTTGAAACTTCACGATGACTCGTTATCGAAAAAAATCTAAAATCTGAAATCAACAATCTGAAATCCCCCATGGGTCTTTTCGCCAACCCGATGCCCAGCGCTTTCGTCAGGTCCCTGCCGAAAGCTGAGCTTCACGTGCACCTGGAAGGCGCAATCGAGCCCAGCACACTGCTCGAGATTCAACGCAGCCATGGGCTGAAGGAAGCCACGCTTGCAACAACGGAGATGCTCTACCAGTACTCCGATTTCGGCGGCTTCCTAACCTCGTTTAAGGACATCACCGCGCATTTGCGAGCACCAGCAGATTACGAGTTGATCACGTACCGTCTGATGGAGCGGCTGAAGGCCGAGAATGTTCTGCATGCCGAGGTCTATATCTCGGTGGGTGTCTGCTTGTATCGAAAGCAGGACTTTGCTGCGATTTTTGACGCGCTGGAGCGGGGACATGTGCAGGGCGAACGCGATTTCGGAGTATCGCTACTGTGGATCTTCGATGCGGTGCGGCATTTCGGGTCGGCCGAGGCTCAGCGGGTTGCGGAACTGGCAGTTCAGTTTCGCGACCGCAACGTGGTGGGATTTGGCATCGGCGGCGACGAGCAGCGCGCCGGGCCGGAATTATTCCGCGAGGTGTACGGGTATTGTGCCGACCATGGACTGCGTCTGACTGCGCATGCCGGCGAGACCACCGGGCCGGAATCGATTTGGGGAGCGCTGAACTTACGGGCGGAGCGCATTGGGCACGCGCTGACGGCATGTCAGGACCACGATCTTATCCAGGAGCTTTCGCAACGACAAGTCCCAGTCGAGATTTGCGTGACCAGCAACGTGAAGACAGGCGTGTGTCCGACGATCGGCGAACATCCCGTGAAGCGCTACTTCGATGAAGGCCTGATGGTGACGCTCAACACGGACGATCCCGCGATGTTTGCCACTTCGCTGTCGCGCGAGTACCAGCTGGTGCAGGAGAATTTCGGGTTTAGCGATGAGCACCTGCGCGAGTTGGCGCGGAATTCTTTTGAGGCGGCGTTTTTGCCGGCGGAGAAGAAGCTGGAGTTTCTGAATTTGTTCGACGCCGTAGCCGCAAAAACGTAACCCTTGCAGCCACTCTGAGAACGGGAAACTGAGAACCGAGAACTGGCAACTGAGAACTGTTGTCTCATGCCCCAACACATCGGAATCGTGGCTTGCAGCGCCGAGGGCGCTGCGCTTTGCTATCGCACGGTGTGCGTGGAAGGGGCGCAGCTGCTGGGGGCGCACAATCACCCGGAAGTTTCTTTGCACGGCCATTCCCTAGCGGATTACATGAACTTCATCCGCAATGGGGATTGGGCGGGCGTGGCCGAGTTGATGATGTCGTCGGCCGAGAAACTGGCTCGGGCCGGAGCCGACTTCCTGATCTGCCCCGACAACACCATTCACCAGGCCTTCGATCTGGTGGCCCACCGTTCGCCTCGTCCGTGGCTGCACATTGCGCAAGAAGTGGCGTGCGAGGCCAAGCGCAATCACTTCAAGCGCATCGCCGTGCTGGGCACTCGCTACCTGATGGAAGGGCCGGTCTATCCGGAGAAGCTGAAGGCGGCGGGGCTAGGGTACCGGATGCCTGGGCCTCAGCAGCGCGAAAGAATTGATCAAATCATCATGGACGAGCTGGTAATGGGGCAGTTTCTGCCGCGCTCGCGAGCTTACTTTACGGAAGTGATCCGTGGCCTGAAAGATGAAGGCTGCGATGCGGTCGCGCTGGCTTGCACGGAAATTCCGCTGATCGTGGATGAGGAGTCGTCGCCGCTGCCTCCGCTCGATTCCACGCGGCTGCTGGCGCGGGCGGCACTGCGAAAAGCGGTGAGCGGGTAGAGAATTTTACATTTCAGATTGAAAACCTCAGCCTGGAGACAGCGAATGCGAGGGTTTGTATTGTGAGATCTTCAATCTGAAATCTGCAATCTGAAATTGCGTGCTTCACCCAGTATTGGTCCACAACGCGAAAGATCACTTCCTTGACACGCACGCTGAGGTTCTCCCGGATTTCCGGGTCATTTGCGATTAGCCGTCTTGCGGCCCATGCCGCGGTGCCCGAGTGGGAGCTTCGCGGCTTGTTCTTCTCGGTTACCTCGACTGGGGAGGAGCTTTCGATTGTCTGCCCCAGCGCGCAGGTGCCAGCCGAGATTGTGCATGAAAACGGCTGGGCATGCCTTAAGCTGCACGGTCCCTTTCCCTTCTCCGAGACCGGGATACTCGCCTCGTTCGTGCGGCCGCTGTCGGAACGGGCAATTCCGATCTTTACGGTGTCGACCCTTGATACCGATTATGTGCTTGTGAAGCAGGAGTGCGTCGAGAAGGCGGTACAGGCGTTACGCGAGTCCGGGCACGAAGAGGTCCAGGGGCAGAATCCTTGAAAATCCGGAGCCGGCCTGGAATTTGCTGGTTTTTGAACCGCCGGACGGAGCCATTCAGGGGGTGTTTTCGCCCAAAGACTGTTTCCAGGGTCGTCAAGGGTCGCGGCTGTGGTCTAATACTAAAAATCTAATCATGCCGTCCAGCCCAACAGTATGGAAGCGTCGCCTGAAAGCGATGGCGCGGAACGCGCGTGGCGCACGCATGGTCGTGAAGGGGCTTGCCTCCACCGATCACCCGCTGCTGGCCCACATCATTCCGATCCGGCGCTGCAATCTCGCCTGCGAGTACTGCAACGAGTTTGACGACTTTTCAAAGCCGGTGCCGATCGAGACCATGTTCCGGCGCATCGACAAGCTCGCGGAGCTGGGCACGTCGGTTATCACCATCAGCGGCGGGGAACCGCTGCTCCACCCGCAGCTGGACGACGTCATCCGGCGGATTCGCAAGCACGGCATGATTGCCGGTTTGATCACCAATGGGTATCTGCTGGTTGTGGAGAGAATCCAGCGCTTGAACCGCGCGGGACTCGAGTGGCTGCAGATTTCCATCGACAACGTCACCCCCGACGATGTCTCGAAGAAAAGCCTGAAAGTGCTGGACAAGAA
>Ga0126373_10004762_pt1 | contig 10444 bp, 9 predicted proteins | sample PanSoiMetPlot_11_FD_92545 | JGI IMG/M metagenome (GOLD analysis project Ga0126373, IMG submission 92545) | Tropical forest soil microbial communities from Panama - MetaG Plot_11 | ecosystem: Environmental > Terrestrial > Soil > Tropical forest > Bulk soil | place: Panama | collected 2016-02-17
AAGAGTCGTGCCTCGTGATGCAGGACATCGAAGGCAACGAATTCTGTCTCGACTGATTGGCCGCGACCGTAAGCCGCGGCCGGGCGATGAGGCCTCCGACGGCTTATGCCATCAAGTGTTCGATCACGCTAAGCGCGGAGCTGACGCGCGGCCTGGGTGCCGTGCCGCAACCGCAGGCGGCGCTCGCCCGCCTACGCACGCACCCGGCCTTTATAGCAGCCATGAGTCTTCTGCTCGCCGCCGTTGCCGGCCCGATTATGAACCGAACCGGTCGCGAATCCGTTCAGTCGGAGTTAGGCCGGGGCTGGATGTGTGCATCCAGCCCCGACTAGTGAGGCACGAGAGAAGGGACAGCAGTGAACAGAGTGTTCAACAGGCAGCGCGGCCTGCGCGCGACCCTGACCCTCGTCGCGGCGGGTGCCGCGGCCCTGGCCGTGGCTGGCGGATCAGCGCTCGCGGCAACGCATTCTTTATCGCAAACAGCAGCCGCCTGCGTCTCGAAGGCCAGCACACCTGTCCGGGCGGGCCACATTAGCGGCATCATCCCCGCGGTTCCCGCCAGCGGAGCGTGTCGGGCAGCCAACAGCGGAAGCCATGTCCTCAAGGCGATTAGGTCGGCCGGCGACACCGCCGAAGGTGATCCACCGTTGATATGGCACGGCGGTGCCGTCATGGGGACGAGCCAGACCGGCCCCCTAGTCATAACGCCCATATTCTGGAACCCGCCTAGCAATCCGATGGCAGCTTCCTACAAGAGCCTCATCACCCAGTATCTGTCTGACGTGGCCGCGGCAAGCGGGAGCACCAGCAACGTGTTCTCAGTCTTGACGCAGTACACCGGATCGGATGGACAAAACATCTACAACATCCAGCTGGGCAACCCGATCAACGACACCAACCCGTTGCCAGCCAGCGGCTGCAAGCTCAGCAGCAGGGACACCAAGGGGATCTACGCCGACGGCTCCGGCTACAACGCCTGTCTCGACGATGCCCAGGTGCAGGCCCAGGTCAATGCCGTCCTCGCCCAGCAAAAGCTGCCGGCCAATCTCTCCCACATCTACGAGATGTACCTGCCCAAGGGCGTCGAGGCCTGCATCCTCCCTGGCGTCACGACGAACACGCAGAAGGGGCAGCAAGCCTGCACGATCAACAATCAGCCCAGCGCCGCGTTCTGCGCCTATCACAGCCAGGCTACGAACGCCAGTACCGAGTACGCGAACCTGCCCTTCCCGATCTACCTGTCGGCGGTCGGCTTCACGTGCGGCACCAACGTCAACTTCCCCGGCGTCATCGAGACGCCCAACAACAATCCCGACGGCGACACCGTGATCAACCCGACGAGCCACGAAACCTCGGAGCTGATCACTAATCCGGACAACAATGGCGTCACAGCCTCCGGCTGGTTTGACGCGGCCGGGTTCGAGATCGGCGACGAGTGCAACTTCATCTACGGTCCCGTCCAGGGCCCGACTGGCCACGTCTTCAACCAGGTGATCAACGGACACGACTACCTGACGCAGGAGGAGTTCAGCAATAGCAGCTTCTTCAGCAGCGGCGGCGGATGCCTGCAGCACCCGTGAGCCCGCCTGAGGCGTGACCGCGTCTCGGTCTAAAGATGATCACCGACGGTGGCCCCACGGCAGTGCCTGGGGCCACCGTTGCATGCGCGCAGACCCACTATGCGGCTCAGGGAAGCGATGTGGGCAGCCCGAAAGGCCGGAAATCGGCGCCGAGGAATGAGGTGATCTCGGCGATGTAGCGGCCGCGCAGGGTCAGCACCGTGATCGACCAGGCATCGTGCGGGCTGGCGGCGTCGGCGCCGAGGTAGAACGCCACAGCGGGCTGACCGTTTGCGCTGGTCGGCCGGTGTCGCCAGCTCGGGCAGCGAGTCATGGGAACCTGCACGGCGAAGTCGGTGACGGCCGCGATGCCGCGGTACCACCGCGGCAGCGGTGGCATCGACCAGGTGACGTCCTCGGTGAGCAGCGCGACCAGGGCGTCGGCGTCGCCGCATTCCAGCGCGGTTGCGAACCGGGTGACCAGCTCCCGCACACGCGCGTCGTCGATCGTGCGCAGCGTCTGCTGCTGGGTGGGGGCGGGGACCTTCCTCTCGACGAGCCTGCGGGCTCGGGCGAGCGCGGAGTTCACCGAGGTGGTCGTGGTGTCCATCATCGTCGCGATCTCGGCAGCGGAGTAAGCGAGGACGTCAGACAGCACCAGCGCCGCTCGTTGATTGCCTGGCAAATGCTGGAGGGCCGCGACGAAGGCCAGCTCCACGGCCTCACGCTGCTCGTAGCGTGCCTCGGGGTGCTGCCAGCCTTCGGTGAGGCCGCTGTCGGGGTAGGGGCCAAGCCAAGGGACGTCGGTGAGCGGCACTTGGTCGAGCACGGCGCGCTCGCTGGACGGGCCGAGATCGGTGGGCAGGGCTCGCTTGCCACGGCTGGAAATCAAGTCGAGGCAAGCTCGGGTGGCCACCGTATACAGCCACGTGCGCAGTGAGCTGCGGCCCTCAAAGCGTGCCAACCCCCGCCACGCGCGCAGCAGCGCTTCCTGCAGGGCATCGTCGGCGTCGTGGACCGAGCCGAGCATGCGATAGCAGTGTGCCTGCAGCTCCGGGCGCAGCGGCGCCACCAGGTGGGTGAACGCGGCGTCGTCGCCGTCCCGCGCTCGGGCCAAATCGGCCTGCTCAGCGCCGTTCGCCGCGGCCTCCGCGAACTGCCCAGAAAAATCTTCGCCCACGAGCGACGATTCTGCCCCAGCGACCGCAGTCCCACTGGTGAACAGCACCCAACACTCGAGCGCCCTGGACACAGGAGATCCGTGAGAATGACGACAGAACCGACAACTAACCTGCATCACTCGAGCGGCACCTGGTCGCTGGTGCGCGCCGAGCGAGCCGCCCTGGCCGCTGACCTCGCGGACCTGACCGGCCAGCAGTGGGCGACACTGTCGCTGTGCACGGAGTTCACGGTGCGCGAGGTGCTGGCACACCTCACCGCTGGGGCAAGCCTCAACCCCGTGCGGTGGCTGGCCGGCGTGATCCGCTGCCGGTTCGACTTCGACAAGCAGGTCGCCATGCGACTGGCCGAACAACTTGGCGCTACTCCCGCCGAGACGTTTGCACGCTTCCGCCAGGCCGTCACCAGCACCACCAAGCCACCGCTGCCGACGGCGGCGATGCTCGGTGAAACGATCGTGCACGCCGAGGACATCCGTCGGCCACTGGGCATCCACCGCGACTACCCGATAGCCACGCTCACCCAGCTGGCCAACTATTACCAGGGCTCTGACCTGGTCGTCCCCGCCAAAGGGCGAATCGTCGGGCTACGACTGCAAGCCAGCGACGGCCCCTTCGCCACCGGTTCTGGGCCGTTGGTTTCTGGCAGCACCCTGGCCCTGATCATGGCCATGACCGGCCGCGTGACCTACTGCGACGAGCTAGACGGCGACGGGGTCGCCACCCTCCGCGCGCGCTGTACGGCACCTTGACGACGAACGAGGCGCTAAAGCGAACCGCCGCAAACGGCTCAGGCTAACGCCAACACCAGGCATCCCGGCGTCCTGTCTCTGGTGCGCCGGTAGGCGCCAGCTACCATGACGCGCATGCTGGTTAAACAGCAGGCGGCACGTGCCTTGCGGGGCGTCGCGCGCCGCATTGACCGCCCTCCCAGAAGCCGCCGGCGGCACACCGCGTCGCCCCATGACGCAGGCGCTCCGATTCGCACCGATTCGGTGCCTGGGTCTCGCGCGGCGTCGTGGTTCTTCGAGCAGTTTCCAAGGTTCTACGTCACCAGCAGCACCGGTCTGACCACTGCGCGGTTGAACCTTCGGTATGAGGCAATAGTCGGGGAGAACCGGGACCTCTTTGCGGGCGCGTCGGTGCTCGACCTCGCCAGTCACGACGGCCGCTGGTCGCTTGCGGCGCTCGCGACCGGAGCGCGGTCGGTGACCGGCATCGAGGCACGACCGGAGCTGGTGAAGGCCGCGACGGAGAATCTCGGCGAGTACGGTTACGCGGACCGCGCCTGCTTCATCACCGGCGATGTGCATGAGGTGCTCAATACGCAGGATTTCCAGGCGGACGTCGTGCTGTGCCTCGGGTTCCTGTATCACACGTTGCGCTACAACGAACTACTGAACGGAATCCGCCGCACAAATGCCCGATATCTGATCATCGACACGTTCAGCCCGCACATGATGGGTCCCGTGCCGAACGTGAACGTTATCACCGAGCATGCCGACGAGGAGGGCAGCGCTGCGGACGACGGCTACGCTTATGGCCCCTCCGTCCTAGTTGGCCGCCCGAACCTCGCAGCGATCCGGACCATGCTGGGCGCCTACGGCTACCAGGTCGAGCGGCTCTCAGACTGGGCGGGCCTGCTGCGCGATAACCCTGCAACCGAGGACTTCAGCGACTACGCGAACAACAGGCGGATAACACTGCGCTCGGTCAGCGCAAAGACGGCGCCCGCCTTAGCGGGAAAGGTCATTTGCGAGCTGCGCCGTTACACCTCCTCGACCGCCCGGCACTGCGAAGCGCACAACCCATTCGGGACCTGGCACACGCGGGCGGCACGCCAATCGCCAAGATCGTCAGCTCCTTGTGCGGCTGCCGTCGGCCGATATCGACGGGCTAATCGACGGCAAGTACTTCAAATGCCGGATGCCTGGGCGCAATGGCGCGGATCTCGTCATCGCTGGAGTCCGGCCCGGTGCCCTCGAAGAAGATCCCGACCTCCGCCTTCCACCTCTTGAGGTATGCGCGCAGGACCGGCACCTTCTCGTCATCAGTCAGCTCACGACCCCGAAAGCTCTCGGCCCGTCTGCCCACCCGCAGCTCTCCGGTACCGACGGCGCGCAGGTTGCGCACCCACTGAGTTTGGCCGCGGGGCGCTACCAGATACTTGCGGCCCTCGTGGGTAAGCAGATTCACCGGAGTGGTACGCCACTGCCCGCTCGTCCGGCCCTTGACCGCAAGAACCCGCGATCCCAGAACGCTAATGCCCTGTCGAGTCAGAAACGCGACGGTCTGATTGAAGACGTTGCGCGTGAACCACCCTGGCGCACGGTAGTGATCGGCCACACACGCAGCCTAGTGGGCAGGATCGGCAGCCTAGAGCCCCGGCCGGCGAACCGGACGCGGGAAAGCGAGCCAGCACGGTGGTTGCACGGCACCCATGCGGTTGACGTCCGACGCGGCGGCCTGTAGGCCTATCGCATGCCTGTCGTCTCACTTGTCGTCATCGGGGCCGGCAACCGAGGTACCAATTACGGTCGGTGGGCGCTGGCGAATCCGTCCCGGGCCGGCGTCGTGGCGGTCGCGGAGCCGCGGCAGGTCCGCCGCGACCGGTTCGCGGCGGCGCACGGCATCGGAACGGCGGACGCCGTGGAAGACTGGCGCCAGCTCGCTGGGCGTAAACGGTTCGCCGACGCTGTCCTGGTCTGTACCCAGGACCGGATGCATGCCGAGCCTGTCGAGGCGTTCGCGGCGCTTGGCTACCACGTCCTGGTGGAAAAGCCGATGGGCCCCGATGAGCAGACGTGCCGCCGGATCGTCGCGGCTGCCGAGAGGGCTGGGGTGATGCTCGCCGTCGCGCACGTGATGCGGTACGCCCCGTACACGGCTGCGGTGAAGCAGATCGTGGACTCCGGACGGCTCGGCGAGATCATGAGCGTCGAACACCTGGAGCCAGTCGGCTTCTGGCACCAGGCGCACTCCTACGTGCGGGGCAACTGGCGCCGCGCCGACCTGGCGACGTCCATGCTGATCGCCAAGTCCTGCCACGACCTGGACTGGCTCCAGTACATCCTGGGTCTGCCGCCGCAGCGCGTCTCGAGCTTCGGCCGCCTCAGCCACTTCAATCGCGACCACCAGCCCGAAGGGGCCGCGGACCGGTGCGTGGACTGCGCCGTGGAAGCGAACTGCGCATACTCGGCCATCCGGTTGTACGGCGGACTGCTGAAGGGCGGCGAGCACGGCTGGCCGCTCGATGTCGTGCTGGACGAATTGACCCCAGCCGCGCTGGAGGAGGCAATGCGTGATGGCCCGTACGGCCGGTGCGTGTACGCCTGCGACAACGACGTAGTCGATCATCAGGTGGTGGCGATGGAGTTCCCCGGCGGAGCCACCGCCACGTTCACCATGACCGGCTTCAACGAGGGCGGCTGGCGTCGTACCAGGATCTTCGGTGACCGCGGCGAGCTGACCGGCGACGGCGAGACGATCCGGATCTACGACTTCATGACTCGTCAGACGCAGGTGGTCGGCCTGGAGGACATGGGAACTATGTCCGCGGCCGGAGGCCACAGCGGGGGCGACGCTGGCTTGATGGACGCATTCACCAAGGCAGTTGCGCTCGGCGATCCCGAACCAATCCGGTCAGGCCCGCGCGAGTCGCTGGCCAGCCACCTGGCCGTCTTCGCAGCCGAACGCGCGCGCCTGAACGGGACCGTCGAGACAGTCTGATCGGCCGGGAGGCCCTGCGTTCAGATCGAGCTAGCACATGCGAAGCACAGTCTCCTCGGTCCGGTGCATTGTGAAGGTATGAGACAGACAGGGCTCCGACCATGGCGCGACGGCTGGGCCGAACAACTGCAAGGACGCGACTGCGTCTTATGCGAGCTGATCGGCGTCGCCGAGAACAGCTGGGGCGTCCGGGTTTTCACCGGCCGCTATGTGGATGCGTACCTGCCGAGATCGGGTTCGGTCCTCGGGTACACGGTTGCCGTCTGGAATGGCAGTCACGTGTCCGAGCCGACGCAGCTCAGCACCGAGGACGCGGCCGGCTACTGGCAGGAGACGATCGAAGTTGGCCGGGCGGTGGAGCAGGCCTTCGAGCACGCCAAGATGAACTACCAGATGCTTGGTAACAGCGTGCCGCACCTGCACACGCACATCGTCCCGCGGCCGCTGCTTGACCCAGCGCCCCACGCGCCGCTGCCCTGGTCGTATCTGGACGAGGGACGCCAGGACAACGAGAAGTTCGAAGCGGCGGCTGGACGGCTCAAATCCGCCCTGGCGTGACCAAATGCTGGCCTGCGCCTGGCAAGCCTCGGTTTAACGCGACTACTGGGTGCCGATGGACATGCGGCGCCGCACGAGGCGTAGGTCGCGACGGGCGAGCGCCGCTACGGCGATGGTGGTCACCGCAAGCAGCGCAACGATTCCCCATTCGGCCGTACCGTTCCCGCCATCGGGATCGAAACCGAACACGCCCTCGATCCACGCCGGCCACGCAGCCGTCATGATCGTCGCTATTGCGAGAAGGGCTGATAGAACAACTTCGATCCGCGCCCTTAGCACCACAGACACCTCTTTCCGCAACCCGTGTGTCAGTCTCTCTGAACCTGCTGTGCACGCTTGAGCAAGTCCGACAACTGCTCAAGCACTTGCTCTAGCCGGGCCTGAACCTGCTCCGCCAGCTCCAATGCGGAAGCGGTCGGCGGCGCAGCCCCGATCACCTGGCGCAGGCGCACCAAGCGCGTGTCCAGGGCCGCCTGACAGACGTAGATGGATCGCTTGCCGCCACCGTCCGCGACCAAGTCCGATTCCACCGCCTCGAGTTCCTCGCGCAGCTTGAGATCGGACTCGTTGTCGTCGAGCTCCGAACGCGCCCGGCGCGCCCGGTTCACGCCGTCGTATAGGTCGGATAGCAGGCCCCAGAGCCGCAGAGCAAGCTGGTACTGGGCAGCGACCTGCTCCGGCGTGTAACGGCTGCGTGGATCGGCGGCGATCTCGAACCCGGCATCGGCCGCCTGTCCGCCCAGCTCCACGCGCACCGTGTAGCGGCCTGGTGCTACCGCCGGACCGAGGTTAGCCGCGGCGTCCTCGTCGTCCGGCGGATCAACCTCGATCTGGGTTCCGCGCCCGTGCCGGCCGTCCCAGACGAAGCGGTTCAGGCCCTCCCGCCGGGGCGGCACCGGGTCCTTAGGCTTGCCCTTTTCCGGCTTGCGGTCCTCGTCTCCAGGCTGAGCTGTCAGCGTCCGAACCTCACGGCCGGCTGAGTCGCGGAACGTGAGTCGCAACTCGGTGTCGCCGGGGTCCGGCAGCCGGTAGAGCACCGCCACTCCGTCGGTGGGGTTCCGGCCGGCCCCCACTGGTACGTCCACCGTCTCGGTGCGGTCAGGGAGCTGTCGTTTGTCGTAAGCAACCACCACCGGTCCCAGCAGTGCGTAGGAGCGACGCGCCTCGCCCTTTGCGGGGAATCCACGGTCGGTGAGCCAGCGAACTTGCCGGCGGGGCTGGTAGAGGTGCAGAGCCGCCGATTCCAGCTCGGGCCGGTGCTGGCGCAGCGCAGGCAGGTCCTCAAGGACCCAGATCGACCGGCCGTGGGTCGCCACGACCAGGTCATCGCCCTTGAATTCGAAGTCGTGCACCGGAACGCGCGGCAACTCGCCCTGGCAGCGGTGCCAGCTTGCGCCGTCGTCGAAGGAGACCAGCAGGCCGAGCTCGGTGCCGCACATGAGCAGGCCGCGGCGGGTGGGGTCCTCGCGCAGCACGTGACAGTACTCATCCTCGTCTAGGCCGCGGTCCAGCCGCTCCCAGCTGGCGCCGAAGTCTCGCGTCCGCCAGAGGTAGGGATGGAAGTCGTCCAGCTTGTGGGCCTCTGCAGCCACGTAGGCGGTGCCGACGTCATAAGGCGATGCGTCGATCATGCGCACCGTCGCCCAACGGGGCATGTCGGGCGGGGTGATCTCAGTCCAGGACCCACCGTCGCGAGTCAGGTGGATCCGACCGTCGTCGGTCCCGGCCCAGAGCTGGCCCGGCGCCAGCGGCGACTCGGCCAGCGCGAAGACGGTGCAGTAGTACTCGGCGCCGCTGTTATCAGGGGTGAGCCCGCCCGAAGAGCGGAGCTTGTCGGCGTCGGCGTAGCTCAGGTCGGGACTGATCGGCTCCCACGTCTGGCCTTCGTCGGCTGACCGGAAGACGTGGTTGCCGCCCTGGTAGAGGACGTTGGGATCGTGCGGGGACAGCATGATCGGCGACGTCCAGTTGAAGCGGTAACGGGCTTCGCCCGCAGTCGCCGTTTCTTCTGGCCAGACCAGGACTGGGCGGCTCTCGCCTGTGCTCTGATCATGGCGCGTGATCTGACCCTTGTAATTGCCGGCAAAGACGATGTCCGGGTTATCCGGTCGGACAGCGATGTAGCCGCTCTCCCCACCACCCACATGGGTGGTGTCCTGCTGGGTGATGGCTCCCCAGCGAGAGTGGCTGGGGAAGGCGATCGTGGTGTTGTCCTGCTGGGCGGCATAAATGCGATAAGGCTCGCGGCTGTCGGTGATGACGTGGTACAGCTCGGCGGTGGGCTGGTTGTAGAGCGAGGACCAGCTCTCGCCACCGTTCAGCGTCACACTTGCGCCGCCATCGTCACCAAGGATCATTCGCTTGGGATCGGTCGGGTCGATCCACAGGTCGTGGCAGTCGCCGTGCTGGACCGGGAAGGTGGAGAAGACCTTGCCCGCGTCTGGTGAGCGCCAGCACTGCACGTTGAGCGCCCACACCGTCTCCGCGTCAACGGGATCGGCGATGACGCGGCTGTAGTACCAGGCCCGTTGCCGCAGCTCTTCCTGCTCGGAGAGGCGTTCCCAGTGATCACCGTAGTCGTCGGAGCGGAGGACAGCGCCGTCCTCGGCCTCCACAATGCACCAGACCCGGCCTGGCCGCGCCCCTGATGCACTCACCCCGACCCGGCCCATGACCCCCTTGGGCATGCCCGGACGCTGGCTTAGGTCCTCCCAGGTGTCGCCGCCGTCGGTCGAGCGCCATAGGCCACTACCGGGCCCGCCGCTGTCCATGCGCCAGGGCAGTCGGCGCGCCTGCCACATAGTGGCGTAAATAATCCGCGGGTTGCGCGGGTCGATGCACAGGTCCGCTGCCCCGGCGTCCTCGCTGCGATGCAAGACCAGTTCCCAACTGGCACCGCCGTCGCGGGTGCGATAGACCCCGCGCTCGGGATTAGGGCCGTGGGCGTGGCCGAGTGCGGCGACGTATGCGATGTCGGAGTCGGTCGGATCGACACGCACGCTCGAGATGTGACGAGTGGCCTCCAGGCCCAGATGGTTCCAGGTCAGCCCCGCGTTCACCGAGCGATAGACGCCGTCGCCGGACGAGGCGTTATTGCGGATCGTGCTCTCTCCCGTGCCCACGTAGATCACGCTCGGCTCGGAGGGAGCCAGGGCGATCGCGCCCACCGCCGACCGGTGGAAGAACCCGTCGGACAGGTTGCGCCAGGTGATGCCAGCGTCGGTAGTGGACCAGACGCCGCCGCCACTCGCGCCGAAATAGAAGGTAGATCGCTCCCTGGGGTGGCCTGCGACTGCTACCACTCGCCCACCACGGTGAGGTCCGACCAGACGCCACGACAGTTGATCCAGGAATCTGCCCATTGATAGACAGTAACGTGGTCGTGGCCGGTTCGGCGGTGATGTCCGCCATCTAGGGACA
>Ga0126373_10004763_pt1 | contig 10444 bp, 9 predicted proteins | sample PanSoiMetPlot_11_FD_92545 | JGI IMG/M metagenome (GOLD analysis project Ga0126373, IMG submission 92545) | Tropical forest soil microbial communities from Panama - MetaG Plot_11 | ecosystem: Environmental > Terrestrial > Soil > Tropical forest > Bulk soil | place: Panama | collected 2016-02-17
CCAGCATGGCCGTTTGCACAGCCGCCATCATCTCGCTGGCTTCTGCTCCAAAGGCAGTGAATCCGAGGATTTCGTCAGTTTCCGTGCTGACCAGAGCCTTTAAGAATCCGCGCGTTTCACCCAGCGTATGCGTCCGCAAAACGTTGACCATCGGCATCGTTGCGAGACGGTACGGGATCGCCTGTTTCTGGGCTTCCGATTCGTTCAGACCTACGCGCGCCAATTCCGGGTCCGTAAATAAGCAGAACGGCACGAGGCGGCCCCGAGTGGTTCGGTTCCCCCCGTTCAGGTTGTCGCGCACTATCCGGAAATCGTCAAACGCGACGTGCGTGAACTGCGGGCTGCCGGCGCATTCGCCCATTGCCCAGATGCCCGGCGCAGTGGTCTGAAGCCGTTCATTCACCCGGATGTAGCCCCGGTCATCCAGCACGACGCTCGTCTTCTCCAGCCCCAGACCTTGCGTGTTCGGGATGCGTCCGATAGCAACGAGAAGATCGGAGCCTTCCAGCGTGCGCTCGCCCTGCGAATTTCGCAGGTATGTCTTGAGCCCTTGGCCCGACACGCCCTCGACACCAAGAAGCTGTGTGTTCAATAACACGTCGATGCCTTCGTCGCGGAACAGTTGAAGAATCGCATCAGCGACATCGGGATCTTCCTGGCTGACGACCTGTCGCCCACGTTCCAATACGGTGACCCGGCTTCCGAACCTGCGCATTGCCTGCGCGAGTTCGAGCCCCGCGAAGCCTCCGCCCAGAACGACAACATGCTCCGGGAGACGATCCAAATCCAGCGCTTCGACGTGGGTCATCGGCTTGGCGGCCTTGAGTCCCGGAATATCGGGAATCGCAGCGTGAGTCCCAACGTTCAGAACCACCTGATCGCCCGCAAGCTCGCGGACGCCGCCCTCCTTTAGCCCTACCTCGACTGTTTTGGGCGCAGTGAAGTGCGCTTCGCCCATGATCAACTCGACGCCGGTCGCCTTATAAAGGTCGAGGTGGAAACGGACTTCGTCGTCGACCATGTTGCGCTTCCGCGCGTAGACGCGAGCCATGTCAATGGTCAATCGTTCCGTCATAACTCCAAACTCCGCGCCTCGACGAGCCAGCTCCGCCACTTTCGCGCTGTGGATGACATTCTTGCTCGGCAAGCAGGCGATATTCGGGCACGATCCGCCGACGAGCTTGCGCTCTACCACGGCCGTGCGTCTCCCCGCTTTGGCCATCGTCCAAGCGAGATGCTTGCCCGACTCGCCGCTGCCAATGATCAGGACATCGAATTGCTGTTTCTCTGGCATCGTAGCCTCCCAAAATTGACCCTCGCCTCCGCCGATCCAAGGGGTTGCCGCATCCGATGTAGAACCAATGTGCTTCGGAAACCTGCGAAAGAATACGTGGAACTTTGTGGGTCGCGCCTTCAGGCGCGACATTAAGGGCTTCGGATCAATCGAGGCTTTAGCCCCTGAAGCTCCTACAGAACATTTTTCGCCTTCCGGTTCGGGGGCTGAGGGCTAGATTTTACCACTCTCACCAAGACTCCGTCTGACCCGCGGGCGCTCCCAGAGAATCTACATTCACATCCGCGTGCCGCCTGCAGCAACAATCACTTGTCCGGTAATCCAGCGGGCGTCGTTGCTCGCAAGGAAAGTCGCCGCCAGCGCGATGTCGTCGGGTTGACCGATTCGGCCGAGCGGGGTTTTCCTCTCCATCTCCTCGCGGAAATCCCCCTCGTGCATTCCCGCAGCCCGCAAACCGTCCGTTTCGACCATCCCTGGGTCAAGCGAGTTCACCCGGATCTTGCGCGGACCAAGCTCTTGAGAAAGCGAGATCGTGATTGCGTCGACTGCAGCTTTGCTTCCACTGTAAACGGCTGCTTGCGGCGCTGGCATCGGACCGACAATCGAACCAATGTTGACGATCGAACCGCCCTCGGGCCCCATCAGCTTGACTGCGGCCTGCGTGGTGAGCAAAAGGCCGGTAACGTTTAGGTCGAAGTGCTTTTGGATATGTTCCGGCGTGATGCCTTCGAGCGGGGCAAACTCATAGACTCCGGCATTGTTCACCAGAATATCGACTTTCCCGTAGGCCTTCTTCGTCTCGCAGAAAAGATGCTCGATATCCTTCGGCTTCGCGACATTGCCTTGAACCCCTATCGCTTTCCCTCCCTTCTCCTGGATGCTAGCCACCACAGCCTCCGCCCCCGCCTTGCTGCTCGCATAATTCACCACAACCGAAGCCCCTTCGGCCGCAAGATGCTCGGCAATGGAAGCCCCTAGGCCCTTCGAAGCTCCCGTCACAACTGCGACTTTGCCGCTTAGCTTATTCATGGCATCGCTCTCCTAGCTTGTTGATAGCCTCGGCTGAGCCTACCTCTCGAGCCTTATCATCCCGACCGGAATCCCGCGCGTCTTTTCTTTCCCGCGGTTTTCCCCTTCGAGCGGGACAATAAAACGTCGAAGTGGGACGGAGTCGCGCTTCAAGTCACGCAAAACGACCAAGGATCCTTCTTCGCCTTTCTCGATCTGCCCGACCACAGCGTCAACAAAGTGACTACCTGCTCGAATCCTGTTTCGGCAAATTACGCGGTAGCGTGCGCACATAATTTACCAGGTCCCAAATATGATCCTCGGTCTCGACCTTGCCGAACGCCGGCATCCCGCTGAACCGGATTCCGTTCTGGATGATCCAAAATAGTTCTGGATCCGAATAGTTCTGGACTCGCTTGCTGGTCAGGTCGGCTGCGCGTGGGTACATCCACTCCCCCGCCGGCGTTTGGCCGCGCCCGTCGTCGCTGTGACACACGCTGCAATCCAAGCCGTAATGCGAGCCTCCAGCGGCAATGCTGGCTTTTATGTCCAGCGGGCGCGGGGGAATTCCCTGGCGGGTCGCGCGACGAATGAGGAAACCCTTGGAAAGATCGGCGGCGCGCGTTTCAAGCCGGCCCGGTTCCGGCAGCGCCGACAAATTGAAATGCATGAGCACAATCACAATCACCACCGCAACAAGCACGACGATCGTCCACACAATTCGTGATCGCATTGCAGTCACGTTTTTGATGCAAAGGCAGGGGTTTTGGGGACCGGCTTTTCTCGTTCGCGAGGGGCTCGGCTCGAATCGTTACCTGGTCTTCTTATTCCGACTTCAGTACCGGATAGCCCTGCACGTATGTCCAATCGGTCGATTTGGCCGGGATGTGACAGCCGAGACAATCCTTCTTGTAATCGGTCGCCACCTGCTTGTCTGGCGCGTCGGCTTTGAAAAGCGCCCAGCCCCACCCGTCACCCCACAATGGATTATTTGCATACCGGTGTTTTTCATCCTTGATCTGGACGAACCACACCTGAATTGCGGTTGACCAATGCGCATCACCGGTGGTGAGCTTAGCGTGATCGGTTGAAAGTATTTCCTTCACCATCACACAGCCGTCGGGAAACTTTCCAGTTTTGCGGTAATACGCAGCCGTGCCAGGCGAGGCGTAGGTCACGTGCATTTGATCTCCTTTCGGATCAAGCACCATGTACGTTCCTAGCAGTTCGTAGCGATCTCGGTAGTCGGCCGGCTTGCGGATGTCCCCGTTTTTGTCGACCAGTTCGAAGCCATTGAAGCTGGTAGCGCGTTGGGACCTCACTGGCCGAGAGCCGGCCAAGATGACGAACGCGAGAATAAGAAATGAGATGCGACGGGTCATTTGCTCTTCCTCCTCTACGGTCGAATCGCTGCCACCAAACGGCAGTGTCGTAAGGCTATGGCGGGGAAGGTTATCTTCGGAGTGAGACGTCAGAATTTATGCTCAGGCTGAGAGCCGTTGCCTGCATGTTTCCAGCAGGCAATTTTACAAAGACCTTTGTACGTTAGGACTGCCGCAAGCTCAAGGGCAATCCGACAATGGCTGTATCTACCGGAAGCAAAAATCTGTACAAATCCGTAAGCCGCTCCAATCCGGTGTTCGGATCAAGCTTGACTCCGAGAGCGGGATTCCGGCAGCCGACCGAGGGTCTCGGCGCCCGGCAGATTCAATTCTCGCTGGATTTTGAGTTCTGACGATGTAGATTCTCTGGAGCAAGCGAGCGTTCGAACTTGTCGGCTCATCCTCTTTGGAGCGCAACTCCGGGGTACGGAGCCGCAACTTATTTGGCGGAGTGCCAAGCGAGGGGCAGGTGCGGAAGATCCTCTCAATGCTCGGTTCATTTCTCTGGAAGGCCCAAGGCTCCTCCTTGCCCCGTTGCACCCTCGCGATTGTGATTTGTTTCTTCGTCCAATTCGCGCTTGTAATGTGTTGTGCCGCTGCGGAACTCAAGCAGAAAACCATTGAAGCTTTCGAGCACTATGTGCGCGTTTGTGACGCCCGAATGGAGGCTGACCTTCGTGTCAGTGGTCACTTCCTTTGGCTCGACTCTTTGCCTGAACCAGGCCGGGACCAACTCTATGACCAGCTTCGGAGCGGACAGCTCGAAATCCGCGAGGAACGGACACAAGAGGGCAAGGCTATCAAGGTTCCCGGCGGCCTGATCCACGACTGGGTCGGAGTCGTGTTCGTGCCCGGCGCATCCATCCAACAGGCCGTGTCTTTCCTGCAGGATTACGACAACCACTGCCGCACATACAAACCAGGCGTTCGTCGGTCGAAGATGCTGGACCATACCGACGACAACTTCGAAATCTATCTGCAGTTTTACAAGGAGTCCCCGCGACGCGTTTCATTCAATACGGTCTTCGAAGTTCACTATTCCCAAATTGACGCCACCCACGTAATCAGCAGCGCGATCTCCACGCGCGTTGCGGAGCTGCAAAACCCGGAGCAGCCGGACAGTCCAGAATTGGCTGTAGGCCAGGGGCACGGCTACATTTGGCGTCTGAACAATTACTGGCGAGTTGAGGAAAGAGACGGCGGAGTTTACACAGAGGTGGAAACAATCGCTTTGAGCCGCGACGTTCCTGCAATCTTCGCGTGGTTTGTCAATCCGCTCATCCGGCGCGTTTCGCAAGAGAGTCTCGCGATGCTTCTTTCCGCCACGCGTCAGGGGTTGTTGGCAAAGCCGAAGGAATTGGGCCCAGGCGATATCCCCCCGGCTCGACGAAGTGCTCCCGCCTCACCCTGCGACTAAGCCGCAGTTCAAAGCCGCCCCGCAACCAAGAAATCCTTCCGTTCGGCAACCTCCACGAGCACCGCAACCATTTCGAATTGACAATCCTCCCTCTAGTAGTATCGGAATCGGCAAGCTTGGAGCTATGGACGCCCTCCTTAAGATTCAAAGCCAAACGCCGACAAAGCTGCCGTACTTGCGCAGCGGGATTAGTAATGGGAACTCGGGCACTGGCCCTGCCCGTGCGGCCAGTGCCGGCACAGAAGTTTAGCGGCCCCGCAAGGTCAGGCAGCAGCGGCGCGGACCTGTTCCAGAGTCGGCTTGAGGAAAGTGTCGCGATCCACAGCCCCGGTCATCATTCTCGCGGTTTGCGATTTTCTCCAGCAGGTGCACAGCAATCAAACCGACTGCACGCGACATGAGCCATTCGCGCCGCTCATGGACGCCGCGATTACGCAAGCGATCCGTCGCATCCTGTTTGAAGGTCTCAGCCAGCACAAGGACAAGCTCGTAGTCGCGCCGGAAATCGTAGCCTCCGCCACGAGCTCGGCGGTTTACGGAGCAGCAATGGAGTGGTTCCGCAGCGCGGATCGCCAGCCTGCCGAGGAAGCCGTGCCCGCGCTCGTAAGGCTGATACTGCCTCTTCTGGAGGGAAGCGCCGTGTCAGATCCGACTGACCATACTCGAACGAGCGTATAACTGTGGGGCCTACGCAACGGTAGTGAATGGGTTAGCTTCGAAACCACATGCTCGGCAAGGTCCTCTTGCGCTGCTGTGTAGCGCAGCCCGTCCTCGCGAACGGACGGATCGCCCAAAGATTTCCATTGTCTTCCACAGGCCTGGTGCCAAAGTGCACCACTTAAGCCCGACTTAACTCGTTTGATGGGGTCAAAAGTTAATTTGACCCACTTGCCGCGGAAATTGCTTGGAGACTCGTGACTAGAACAGCGTCCATGGACGCGACCTGAAGAACACGCACATTCAAGACCCGTGTGAGTAATGTTTCTGTTCTCGTACAAGTACGGATGTCTCTGTCCTTCAGTGCGCGGGAGACCATCAACTCCCTTTTGCCCGTAAGGTTCGTCGGGCGACGAACGGTCAGGCGAGGTGCCCGACCTGCAGACGCGTCTGCAAGACGCGAAGGATGGTGTCCCGGGAGATCATGCCGACGATGTGGTTGTCAGAGATAACGGGCATCTGGTTGATGTCCTGGACCTGCATGCGCTGCAGAACGCCGAGTGCGGGTTCGCCCGGCGTGGCCCAGTGGATTTTGTCGACGGGAAGCATTACCGACTGAACGGATTGGCTGGCCCATTCGTCGCGAGGTACAGTGCGGGCGGCAGCTAACGTGATGAGGCCAACTGGGTTGTCGCCTCCCAACACGACGTGGCAACGCCGGCCCGTACGCAGCACTTCCTGCACATACTCCTCGATGGACATGTCTCGAGGGACGGTCGGCACGTCGGTGGTCATGATGTCTTCGGCGCGGACGCCGGCGAGCATGTTGCGCACAGCCACGTGCGCATAGCTCTCCTGCGCGGCCGAGAGCAAAAACCAGCCTATGAACGCCAGCCAAAGGCCGCCGACCCAGTTGCCGCCTAGCGCCTGCCAGACGCCAATACCGATCATCAAGTAAGCAAAGAACTTGCCGGCGTTTGAAGCGATGCGCGTCGCGCGCGTGAAGTTATCCGTCAAGCCCCAGGCGAGACCGCGAAGGACTCGTCCACCGTCCAGCGGGAATCCCGGGACGAGATTGAACAGCGCGAGTCCGACGTTAATCTCCCAGAGCCAGACGGAGGCCGCGTGGATCATTTCGTTCGCCGCCAAGTACCGCGAAATCAGCCAGAAGCACCCGCCCAGGAAAAGGCTGGAAAGCGGGCCTGCAATCGCCACGTTGAATTCCTGTTTGGCATTTGAAGGATCGCGCGCGATGCGCGAAAGCCCTCCAAAAACGAACAGAGTGATCGATTGGACAGGAATCTTGTAGTGCTTGGCCACGACGCTATGGCTCAGTTCGTGGAAGACGACCGAGCCGAAAAAAAGGATGCTGGTTGCGATGCCAAGGATCCAGTGCTGTCCGCGTGTCCAGCCCGGGTGTTGGGAAGTGAACTGCGTCGCTAGAGACAGTGTGATCAGCAGGAAGATGATGAACCAGCTTGTGTGCAGATAAATCGGGATACCGAAAATGCGTCCGAGAGGAATGCCAGTTTCGTGCGTGGGCCTTGCGACAGGCTCTGCCATCCGACTCCCCTCCCGTTGGATTCTAGCAGAGGGTTGAAGGTGCGTGCCATTTTCCACGTTTGTGTTGCTGGCACCACGAATCCTCGCTGGCAGAGACCCGTAAGTGTCTGTTGCACATACGACTTGCGCTTGGTGAGCCCGTTGCAGTTCGTTTCAGCGAAGCAGGCGGTCGTGAATCTCGGCAACGCCGCCGAGGCTCACGAGAAGGAACTCAACATGAACTACTTCGTGGATTTTGCGGGAGTCGCGGGGGCGATTGGATTGTCTGTGGCGCTTGCCCTGTGGCTGGAGTGGGTGACCTTGCGCGGGTTAATGCGATTGATGCCCGCGAGGGCGGTCGAGTCAGATGCGACACCAATCTCGCTTGCACCGGTTGCGACAGGTGAACCACGCGCGAAAGCTGCGTGATCGTGGTCCCTGACTCGCAGCTTGTGGTTCGTAACTTGTGATTCGCGACCTTCGCGTTTTGCTCGAGATGCTTTAGTGGCTGCCGCAGGTAAGGAGGACGACGATGCTTTTCTTGAGATTGCTGCTGATGTTGACGGCGTGCGGATTCTTGGCGGGCGCGGTGGGAATGGTTGCCTATGACATTTTCCTTGCGTTCGAACTCGACCGACTTTTGCGCAGGCGCGAGCCGGCCGTTGCGAAGGAAACGGAAGAAGGAACGACCGGCCCCCCGGCGACAGGTTCGGCTTCAACCCCTTCTTCGGCAGTGACTGGCCGTCCACCCGGCGTCGGTGGCACACACGCGCGGCGGGTGATACTTGGCAACGGACGCTGGAGGCTCGGACTCAAGTTCGTGGCGATAGCAGCGGTCTCGGCGCTGGCGGGGAAGAGCATTGTCGTCGTGCCGGACGGCCAGGCGGGCGTTCGCATCAGCCAGCTTTACGGGGTCCGTCCGGGAACGCTCTATGCCGGCACCCATTTTGTCTGGCCGCTTATCGATCGCGTGCAGACGTACGACATTCGCGATCAAGTGTTTTCGACGGCGGCGGGAAACGCGCCGCAGCGCGAAAAGCTGGAAGTCCTGACGGTCGAGTCGCGCGAGGGCCTGTCCGTGGGAGTTGCGGTCACAGTGCGGTATCGCGTCGATCCCAAGCGGCTCGAGTACATCCAGGCAAATTTGCCGCAGCCGATCGACCAGGAAATCGTCGAGCCGGTGGCGACGACGGTTTTTCGTGAGCTGGCACCGAATTATGTAGTGCGCGACGTTTTCTCGACGAAGCGCGAGGAATTTCGCGAACTGGCCACGAAGAAAATCACGTCGCGGCTCGCGCAGGACGCGATTGTCGTAAAGGAAGTGCTCGTCCGAAAGATTCAGCTTCCGGCGGAATACGCGCAAGGACTGGAAGGACTACTGCTCAAGGAGCAGGAGGACGATCAAACGGCGGTTGAGGCGGATATCGAGCAAAAGCGCGTGAAGATTGCAGAGTCGCAGGCGGAAGCGGCGAAAGTTCGCCAGGTGAAGCGCGCCGAAGCCGAGGCGCAATCGCGCGTGATTCAGGCCAAGGCCGAAGCGGATTCGATGCAGTACACGCTGCCGCTCAAGCAAAAGCAAATCGAGCAGTCGCGGCTGGAGGCGGAAGCGCGCAAGGCGGCCACGATTCAGAACGCTGAGGCGGAGGCGCAGGCCAAAGTGATCGACAGCAAGGCGGAGCAGCAGCGCAGGGCTTTGCTCGCCGATGCGGAAGCGTCAGCGAAAGTCGTCGACAGCAAAGCGGAGCAGCAGCGCCGCAATTTACTCGCGGAGGCTGAAGCGAACCAGATTCGCGTGACGGCCCAGGCGCACGCGGAGGAATTGCAGCTCGAAGCAGCCGCGCTCAAGTCGAATCCGCTGCTCGTGCAGTACACGGTAGCGCAGAAGCTGTCCGACAAGGTGCAAATAATGCTGGTGCCGAGCGACGGAAAATTCTTCTTCACGAACGACGTGCTGCGGTCGGCGCTGGGAGGAGAGCAAGGTAAAGGAGGCAATTGAAGGAAGTAAGGGATGCAGAGGAAATGGGGGACCACTGTGGGGCGAGGTAAGGAGATAGAGAGCGGCGAAGGGATTGGAGGAAGGGCAGCGGATAAGGAGGGAAAGCGGAAGTGCGATTTTCGAATTTCGAGCTTCGAATTTCGGCCTTTGGTGACGCCGGCAAAACCCTTGCAGGTGGCTTCGTTCGACGCGGTCGGGTTCGGCCGTTTTTGCAAGGCGGGACGCGGACGCGCAGTGCGAAGCCACCAGCCGGCGAAGAACGCCGTGGAGGCAAGCCCCGCAGAAGAGAGAGCGGTGGCGAGCGGCGAGCGGCCGTATTGCCTGCCGCTAATTACGTGGATTTGCGATGCGACACAGATGCGGTCCCTTTGATTCTTGCTGTGTTATGATCCCGACAGATAAACGCGATCTAGTTTCGGTCCAACTCGTTGATGCGGTTACGCCGTCACACTTAGGGTATGCAACGGCAAACCCTAGAACGCCGATTCTCCCGCTCAGTTTTAGTGCTTCTTGGGGCGTTCCTCGTCCTAGCGGTCCCTCTTTTTTCCCGGGCACAATCGTCGACGCAGCCTGCTTCGCACCTCCCGCGACAGTGGTCTAACGCCGTGGCTGCGCTTGGGGAAAGAATCGCCAATCTCGCCGGCGGCGGCAAGCCCGTTTCGCTTGAAGTCGAAAATATCTCGTCGCTCGGCCAGTCCGATGTGGATCCAATTCATGAAGCACTGGAAGCGGACCTAACTCGGCGAGGATTCCACGTAGAGCAGGATTCATCGCGGCAGGTACATTTAGTCGTGACGCTGTCGGAAGGTGTGGAAGGTTATGTCTGGGTGGCGCAAGTGCGCAACGGGTCGGAGCAGCGGACGGCGATGGTGTCCGTTGAGAAGGCCGATGAGACTCGAGAAGATCCGAAGAAAGAAGCCGTTCTTCTCGAAAAGAAACTCGTCTGGCGGCAGCCCGGCAAATTCCTGGATTTTGCTGTGGCTACGACGCCCGAAGGGTCCCTGCCCGAGCTCGTGGTTCTCGAACCGGAGCGTTTTGCTTATTACGGTTCTCGAGACGCCACCCAGTGGGCATTTTCGCAGGCAATTCCGATTCTCCGGTCAAGTGTGTGGTCGCTCGAGCTGCGTGATCTGCGCGGCTTCATCGAC
>Ga0126373_10004764_pt1 | contig 10444 bp, 11 predicted proteins | sample PanSoiMetPlot_11_FD_92545 | JGI IMG/M metagenome (GOLD analysis project Ga0126373, IMG submission 92545) | Tropical forest soil microbial communities from Panama - MetaG Plot_11 | ecosystem: Environmental > Terrestrial > Soil > Tropical forest > Bulk soil | place: Panama | collected 2016-02-17
GAGCTGCCGCCGCCCGAGCCGTGTGAGCGAATAGTATTTCGCCCGCCGGCCGTACTCCGACGTTTTCCACTCGGCTGTAATCCAGCCCTCTTGCTCCAACTTGTGCAGAGCCGGGTACAGCGATCCGTCGCTTACCTGCAAAACGTCGCCTGACACCTGCTTTAGTCGCTGGCTTACGGCGAAGCCGTTCATCGGTTCAAGTGCAAGAATTTTCAGCAGCAGCATGTCCAAGGTGCCCTGAACAAGATCAGAAGGCTTGCTCATCTTTATGTCCTCGGTAACCGAGACTAGCACGTCTACCCTCGGTAAGCAAGGGGAGTGCCTTTTCCGGGAGACACTGACAGTTTGCGTTCCATCCAAGTTGCCCTGAGCTAGGAGCCGCCATCGCAACCTTTACTCCCTAATCGTCGGCAACTCGGAAAACTGGTTTTTTGGTTGACGTAATATCGCCGTTGCAGTCACAAAAGCCTGTCATCGATCGATTTTGAACTGGCAGTCATCGGCCGCTCGTTAAGTGATCACTGTTGGTAACGTATGTAGGATTGTCTTTCTATTTTCAAGAAAGGAGTCCGACTCAATGTTTGATCAACTGTTCGTCCGTTCCGGGGCTTTAACTCGCGAGCTTTCGGCCCCACTCCTTGACGAACGCCGTCAATATCTAACTCACTGCGCTGTGCAAGGAAATGACGAAGTTCATTCGAAAAGTTGTGGATCAGCTTGGATCTCGGCTCCCCTGGGAACGCCTCGAAACTCTCCAGCCGACGGAGTAGCGTCCCGCGCGGTCACCTGGCTGCCGGGCCCGAACCGAAGGCCGAAAGGCCGGGCTGGACGGAGCGAACGGAATCGAAGACTGGGCATTTGAACGCAGCACCGTAAACCCTTGACCGCACAATGGGCTGCAGTGCATGCCCGCAGGAGCCTCTGCTGGAGCGCACCTGCTTCCAGAGCGGTTTACCACTGGTTCGCTTTACAGGATTCTGTGCTTTCTGTGCGCGCGCGGTACTGTGAACTACCGATGCTAATGGCTACGTGCCAAAAAATGTGACCAGAGCTCCGTTGCCAAGCATCTCAGACCTGGTTTGGGTTCAGTGACCATCGACCTGCTTTCAGCCATACCACGGCCAAATCAGCCCATTACACCAAGCTAATAAATTCCGTGCGATCATCCGGCAGCAGGCACTTCTAGCGCCGACAACGACGCGCTCCGAACCATGAGCGTAATGCCGGCGGCCAACCACCAGAGGGCTTGGACCGCGGCCGATGCCGTGACTGACGCAGGCAATGTCAGCCTGAGCATAAAAAGAGCTCCGAGGGCGGCAAAAGCCCCTGCTAAAACAAGAGCAAGATATCCAAACACTCTTGGGAGGATCCTAGAGCCGACAAGAATAATCCCTAGCGGCAAAAATAGAGCAGGCGCCGCGACGATGAAGTAAAGGTGTTGGACTGCAGAGATGACTCTGAGACTTATGGAGGTCATCAGCTCCGGATCGGGAAACAGAGCGCTGATGTAGTATGTGATTTCGATAAGACTTACCGTCATGAGGACCGTGGCGCCAAAAAATGTCATCCAACCCGCAAGGCGCCGTGTGGCGCCAGCCAAGTGGACAAGAGAAAAAGCGAAAAGCACGATCAAAACCGGGCTGACGGCCTGCAACCAGGCTCCCCAAAGTACTCCTGCGTAATGCTGGCGCCCGAACTCGAGCAGTTCAGCTCTGGTCGCATCCGAAGGAGGAGAAACAACAATGCCAAATGAAAGCACGAGTAGCACTACGCCGACTATGCCGCTCAGTCCGCTCAGGATGCAGAATAGCCGCTTGGAAATGAAACTGTTGTTCATATTGCCTCCGATAAGTAGTTGATCGTGATTCTCAGTTCCATGCGGCCCCCTGAAAAATGAAACGCAGCGGCATCAAATGGGGGTGGCCCTAAATGGCCCTTTGCGCCGTTCGATGATCCCACGCCCTTACGTGGGATCCCAGTAAAGTTGGTATCCAGCTTGCCGTTGGAATTCTCCATCGTGGAACACAGATGCTGCATAGGTGCCTGGCGCGGTCCCAGAAAATTCGCAGACTGCCTGCTTACCAGAGATTGCGGAATTGACGCGCGCAATAGCTTTCTCGCTCTTCTTTGGAAAGCCTTCGGATGACGAATAGAGCGCGCAGAAGACTTGGCCCTTGTCATTACGAAGCCCTCCGATTTCGACATGGATTAGGTTTACGTGTGGAGCCTGGATCTGTGGCAGGCCACGTTTAGCCAACGACAAGAAGGCTGCGAGAACAAATAATAGTCCCCAGATCGTTCGCGTAGGCGTCACCACGTCGCCGTTTTGAGTAATTGTGATCATATTTTCCTCATACGGTGATACATGAACCGGTTGTAAGCTAGCCCACGTGACTGGGGCAGACTTTATGCTCAGGGAGTGTAGCTGACTCGACTGAAATCATTCGCTCAAGAAGTGCCGCGGTTCACGTCAAAATCCAGCTCTCATGGCAAGACTTGCTTCGTAACACAGTGCCCAGAAATCAGCCAGGGCCCTTCATTTCCAGCAATGACGAAAGTGTGGATCTCGGAGTACGGTGGAATCCTCTCACCGCCTTTTAATCTGATCCCGTGCGGGTACGCTACTTTCGTGTGAACCACAGCTGCGTTTGGATTGATGAACACTACGTCGATAGCCTCGCACTGCGGATGAAATTCTCCCGCTTGGATGATGTCAAACCCCTCAGCCCAGAAACGCTCTTGGTCTTTTCGCGTCGACAAACGGTGAAGTCCCCCGAACCGATCCACGATCTCGACCTCAGATGCTTGCAGCTCCGCAATTCTTGCTGGATTAAGCTGCGCATACCCAGAGCACCACCTCTTGATCAATTGGAGCGCCCGTCGTTGTTCAATCGTTGAACTGAGACTTGGCTGTGTCGTTGTTCCTCTATCCAGCCGAAGCGCACGCTCGCGGTCTTTGGAGAGGTTTCGAGGGGCACTGACACCATGTGTGACGGCCCAAAGATGGGCGATCAGAAGGAGAACCCGTAACAACGCGATCACTAGCCGGGGAAATTCCATTATTGTGCCTTTGACCTCTTACGGAGTGGACTCTGCGCCTTTCGCGCTACTTGCATGCTGCAGATAGGCAAGTGACGCAGAGTCCTTGGCGGCAACGTTTCAAGTCCGGCTTTCCGGCTCCACTCTTGGATCTCTTCGAGGGTCCACAAACCGACGCCGCTCGCAGCACCAAAATAAAGATCCAAAAGACCTGCCAGCTGACCTGTTTGCTGAAGGGAAAAGGGACGGAAGGCGTCGATCACGATCACCATCCCGCCCGGCCGCAACGCCATGGCAACGCGTTGCATCAAGCTGCGGTTAGTTGGGCAATCAAAATGATGCACGACATTCGCCAGCAAGATTACGTCGGTTGAGTGCGGCTGAAGCGAAACTGTGCGGATATCCGCGACTTCGAATTGCACCCGGCTGTATACGCTATCTGGCGCCCGCTTCGCCTCGAGCTCTCCAGTGGTTGTCGCGAGGTCCAGTACTCGAGCCCGGAGATTGGGATAGCGTCCGCAGAAAGCTACGGAATACAATCCATGACCGCCACCGAGGTCAAGCAAATCTGTCGCTTGGGGCGGCAGCGCGACGCTCTCGATCACATCGTCCATCATCTGCGCGGCATGGTCTGCTTGGCCCCGGTGGTAAACACACCACTCTTCTGGGCTCAAGGCCGAGTGAAATTCCTGGGACTTTCCATGTCTGACGTATTCTTCAAAATTCATGAAGCGCAGGTCCAGGCTGCGGTGCAGGATTGCCGAATGTAATGATCGGGACGCTTTCCTCGGTAGCCACCGCCGTGAGACTGGAGCGAGCTTGAAACGATTGCCCTCGTATTTCAGATACTTGCAGGCGAACAACGCGCGAACCAGCTTTTCGGTTGCGTTCGCATCACTTCCACAGCGTTCCGCGATCTCAGCGGCCGTGAGTGGTTCTGTCTCCAGCGCATCGAAGATTCCTATGGTGGTAGCTGCGATTATCGCCTTGGCAAGCAGCAGCCCCGTTAAAGTGTCCATGAGCGGCGTGGGCACCATCCCACAGGCAAGGGCGACGCACTCGCGAAAGTTCTGGGGCATAGAGCAAAGTTTCATGCCCATCTCCCAATAGTCGCGCTCTTAGAAAGCCGCATGGTTAGGCACGCCATTGTCAACGACCACCTGCCCGTGCTTCCTGGCTATTGCAAAAACTCGTTCGATCTCTTCTGGCTTCGGAGGTTCGATCTTGGTGGATCGGGATGTATCGACCCGGATGCTCGCCTCTTCAAAAAATGCCTCCAAACCTGCGGTGCAAAGGGTTACGACTCGGACATCTCGGCCGCTCCGATTGCAAAATCCGTGCATGGCGTTGGGCGGAATCATCGCCATTTCACCGGTCTGAACCGTAACCGACTCCGGTTTACCATCCGTTAGACGGAATACATCCAAGCTGCCATCCAAGACGAGGAATGCCTCCACATCCGGATGGCAGTGCAGTGGTATCGTCATATCTGGAGGGACGAGCGCTTCACACACGCAGAAATGCCCCTGGGTTTCAGTGGTGCTAATCTTCACGGACATCAGGCCGCCAAGCAGGCTCCGGGCATCTCCATCGATCTTGCGAATATGACGCACTGGCAAGTTCTTGGCCGGTGTAATCCTTTTTGTGACAGACATGTTTTGCTCCTTCTTGTCGGCCCGGTGGTGATATTGGGCTTCGGCAAGAGTGATGAATGCTTTTGCCGTCGCCGCACCGGATCACTGCAAAGTGTGCTACACTAAGTAAGTGAGCGCTCACTATTATCGATACAGAAGTTGGATTCCTTTGTCAAGCGGGAGGTTGCCAGAGAAATTTGGTTCAATATCCAATGGGCGTGCAAAACTACGCTTTGCTCTTATCTGAGAAACGCAGGAGACCTAGTCATGACAAGCAGTTCGCGACGGTCCGGGAAAATCAACCGTCGATCTGAGATCCTCCAGGCAGCGGAGAAGTTGATGCACTCTCGCGGTCTGTCGGGGGTCACAACCAGGCAGATCTCGCAAGAAGTGGGCTGCTCGGAGGGCGCTCTGTATGTCCACTTTAAGGGGCGTTTGGAACTGCTCCTGGCAATGCTGGAGGAGAGCCTTCCGAACATGCTTGAGCCGCTGCAAGCGCTGAGAAAATCTGTCGGCCGCGGTTCCCCTCAGGAGAACCTCGCGAAGGCTCTTGACGGCATCTTTAAATTTCATCAGCGGGTGGTGGCGGCAACGGCTGGGCTATTTGCTGAACCGGAACTTCTCGCCGCTTATCGCAGCTCTCTTAACCGCCAGGGCAAAGGGCCGCACTTGTCGATGGAGGTTCTCGAAGACTACATCCGTTCCGAGCAACAGTTGAATCGTATTGCCTCATACGTGGACGCAAAGCTCGCAGCGTCTCTGATGATGTCGGCGTCCTTTTTTCGAGCTTTTGTCGAGCGCTTCTTCGGCAAATCAATGCAGCCAGCATGGAGCACATTTGCAGAACAGTTGGTTGTGACCGTCGTGCCCAAACCTAATCATGACTAGTTCCATGAACTCCAAACCACACACGGTCGGACGACCACAGACTCGATGCCTGACAACCGTCGCAATCCGACCGAACTGTGGTCGGTTTTCGATGAAAAATACTCTGGTTGGACCGAAGGAACTGCAAAATTGCCGTTCACACAGTTGAAGAAGTCTCCGCAATCTGATGAGACGATGCTGGTTACAGTGCAAAAGGGTCTGGTTCAATTTGCGAGAGCACCCATGAGCGGAAGTAGGTGGTCAATCTCAAGAAAAATTTATTAGAATGAGGGAGTTGACGATGGGCGTGTAGCTCAGCTGGGAGAGCACCTGCTTTGCAAGCACGGGCCCTGGTTCCCACGATTCCTTCCTTTGCTCTTGCTTTCTAATGATTCCAACAATTTCGGGGAATCTGCTTCTCGCTCGAAGTAACCCTCGAAATCACAATCACATAGGATTTTGGAACATTTCTGGAACAGGTGCGCATGAGTTAATTACCTAACTATGTAACTAAAAGCGGCACGCTTGTCTGGTCAACAAATAACGGCGCGCGAGGTACTTGAAAACGCTCCTATTGGCTAAGTGCCAAAAAATGTGACCATAGCTCCGTCGCCAACCGTCCACTTCGATCGTCTTGTTTGCCAGCATCCGTTTAAGCGCAAGAATCTGCTTGCGCAATATGAGCTCGCGGGAACGTCCAACTGGAGCGTTTGCGCGCTCCAATCCTGTCACGCCAGTGGTAGAGCAGGTGACGAGCCACCCCGATCTCCCGCGAGAGCCTCGCGATGTTGTCGCACGCGTTCATTCGCTCCACGGCTTGCTGTCGAAATTCCTTGCTGTATCGCTCACGTCTTTTGTGGTCCACTCTCAACCTCCCTTCCAGCTCAGTGTGCAATACAGTGGCGTCTCGCTCCATTTTCATGCTTGGTGGCGTGCCAACGGCGCATGAACTCTTACCGGAAGGACTTGCTCAATCAAAAGAGTGGTAGCGTACCTCGCGGTAAGAGCAGGTTCCGGTACCCAAGTTGGCGGTTAGCGGACTAATCCGGACTTAGGAGGAAATCGATGACAAAATGTCGTCGGTGAAGCGTGGATGCGTGGCGAAGTAGACGCGTGACCTCGAGGTCCGTCATGAATCGAGCAAAAGCACAATCCGCAAGTTACGGTCTCGATGCTCCGGGGGTGTTGCGCGGTCTGCTAGTCGCTGCGGCGCTTCTGGTGCCAGCGGGCTGGATTGCTGGTGGAAGAGAGCGACAGAAGTGGTCATTCGCGGCACCAGCTTGAATAAACAGCACCTCCATAGCTCAACGCAATTCAGCGCAATGGAATCCGATACAGGTTGCGTTGCACTGTCTGACGGGAATAAGCGTAGATTCCCACTGTAGGTCCAGGATAAACGTCGGCTGCTTCGATCACGCGAACACCAGGGAGTCTCGCAATCTCGCCCTCTGAGCGAAAGCCACCCGCTGGCATCGGCGGAAGCAATCGGTCCGGCGATACGGGAATCACATAAGTGCGGCCGAACGCCCCGGCAGAATTCATTCCCTCATATACCGATAAATAAAGAAGTCTCCCATCTTTTTGCCACAGGAGAAAGCAGCTCGCGTCTAGAATCGAGATGGGTGCGCCTCCAAATGTCGAAATCGCTTTAGTCGAAGTGCGGCTCTCAGCCCGATTCCAAACAACCACGAATCTACCATCGGGTGACACTCCGTGGAGCTCATTGGTCTCGCTCTCGGTCAGTTTCCGCTTTTGGGTTCCGTCCTCATGGATGCGTATGGCGAAATTGGAGCCCTTTTCGGTTTCATGAAATACCACTTCGCCAGATCCCAAGAAAAACGGCATGTCGCCTTCTGCGTTCGGGATCTGCTTCGGTATGTCACTGCGGTCCACTGGAGCGATCCACAACCGACTGCGGCGGTCAAAGTCAACTGACGAAAAGACTACTCTCTTACCATCCTGGGAGAGGTCGTAACTTGTGACAGCAATGTCAGGGAGAAGAGGCTCGTTACCCCCCGAATTAAGGTTTGCCACCCACAACTCACTGGCACCAAGCGCGGGCGAAGTACCGCCGTTCAGCACGCGGTAATAAACTCGCTTCGCATCGGGGGAGAGGGAGGGCCGGTAGGCATATCCTTCGAGCGAAATTCGGCGTTCCTCATTCCCGAGGTGTAGCGAAACAGTCCGCTGACGCAACCCCATAGACGTGATTAAGGAGAAGCCATCAGGTTCGAACGTTAGTCCTTCCTCTTCCGCGGGTCCAGACGAGATTTGCTCGAGTTGCCCATTCGCAAAGGGTTGGCGCCAGATGTGGAAGTTGTCCTTCCCATGCAGGCTCAGATAAATCCACTTGCCATCCGGTGACCAGGCAGCTCCAGTACATGGCGCATCGGGAAGCCCAACCCTGTGTCCTGGATTCTTGCCGCTAAACGGAACTACACGGCAGGGTAACCACTCGCCGTTGTCCATCTCTGCAAGCAGCACCCATTTTCCGTCAGGCGAAAGGTAAGATCGGTGGGCCATGCCTCGCTGTGTAGGAGGAACATAAACATCACGCAACTCAGTGCGCGACTCTGTCGAGGTGACAATGGCCATGTGTTCGCCCAACTTGATTTCCGAAAAGAGTACCTGATGCGGGCTGACCCAGGTCAGGCCCGAAGCATTGGGCAACCATCGCTCAGGTTCGCCGCCTAGCACAGGCACCACCCACGTATCCCAACTCGATCCGCTGAGGGCGGTGTATGCGATGCGAGAACCGTCTGAGGAAAATACAGGGTTCATCTTGGGAAGATTGTCATGCGTAAGCCGCACGGGCTGACCCGATGGCAATATCTTGACGTAGACTTCCCCGGGGGCGAGGAACGTGCTGAAACCACGTACGAATGTCAGCATACGGCCGTCCGGAGAAAGAGCCGGTTGGGTGACGGAGTCGGGGAAATTCGTAAGTTGAACCCATCGAGTGTTCTGGGTGCTTCCATTTCGCTGGCGTACCCAAAAAACCGTTAGAAGCGTCGCAACTATCGCAGTGCCTGCGGCGACGTATATCCACCGTCGCGAAAACAGAGCAGGAATCGAGGAGATTGTCGGTGAAGCGCCCGTGTCTGACAACGCTTCTAACGCGAACGCTAGATCGTGTGCTGATTGAAACCGTTCTTCCGGGTTTTTCTCTAGGCAACGCTGCACAATACGTCGCAGCGCCAGCGGAACGGTAGGCACTAGCAAAGAAATGCTCGGAGGCTCATCGTGGAGAATAGCGGTCATCGTTTCCGCCGATGTCGGCTTCTGGAAAGCACGCCTTTTTGTCACCATCTCGTACAGAACCGCACCGAAAGCGAAGATATCAGCACGATGATCGGCCCTTTCCCCGCTCACTTGCTCGGGTGACATGTAGCCGGCCGTGCCCATCACTACACCGGGCTCGGTCCCGTCGGTTAGCGTGGGCGCCCTGCTGTCCGCGGTCGATTGCCGCTGCGTGAGCTTAGCCAAGCCAAAATCAAGAATCTTCAAACGTCCTGTCGTTACGAAGAGGTTCTCCGGTTTCAAATCGCGATGCACGATTCCTTTCTCGTGAGCGGCTGCCAGACCCCGCGCGATCTGCACGCCGTAATCAATGACTTTTCGAATTGGCAGCGAACCTTGCGCCAAGACCTCCCTTAGTGTGCGGCCTTCTAACAATTCTGAAACCAGATACGGCGCACCTTCGTGTGTTCCCATCTGAAATACAGCAAGGATATTGGGATGATTCAGAGCGGCTGCAGCCCGCGCCTCGTGCTCGAAACGCCTCAGACGATCGGGATCATTTGAAACAAATGTGGGCAACACCTTGATCGCGACCTCGCGCCCTAGTCTCCAGTCTCTCGCCCGATATACTTCGCCCATCCCGCCAGCACCTAGCGGTGACACAATTTCATATTGCCCAAGCCTGGTACCTGGAGTGAGAGGCATAATTGCCAGAATTATAATCCCGTCGGTTCCCCAAGTCCTGATTAACAAGCTTCCCCGTAACTTGAGAAGTACGGGCCGCAAAATAGGGTTGAAGCTGTCCAAGCGCGATGGCGCGTCTACTCACAGGTTATTGCGGATGTCCCGCAGGAGAATTTGGTACGTAGGGTCAGAAGGCTCGCCTTCAATGGTGTAGGTCGTGCGACCTCCGGTTCACCACTTACCGGCGTGGGCGCCACCATCCACATGCAAGATCTCCCCGTTCACGAAAGGGGCGTTCTCTAAGTACCGTAGAGCGTCCACGATTTCTTGCACTGTTCCGAGCCTGTGAATCGGATGAAGATTCTTCAGCATATCGTGGGCATCCGGTTTATGCATTGGGGTGTCGATGATTCCGGCGCCGATGGCATTGAACCGAATGTTGCTGTCCGAATACTCGATGGCCAGACTCTTCGTAGCTGCATTGATCGCGCCTTTGCTGAAGTACGTCCCGAACGCGTTGACACCCTTCACCGGTTGCACGGCCAGAGTCGTCGAGATACTCACTACGTGGCCGTGGCCCTGCCTCAGCATCTGACGGACAACGGGTTGGGTCACGTAGAAGAAGCCATCCGCGTTGGTGGACATGATCGAGCGGTATTGCTCCTCCATATACTCGTGAAAGTTTCCCGGCAAGAAAATTCCCGCGTTATTCACAAGTAGATCGATCCTGCCTGTCCTCGTGACAGCTATTTCGGTCAATTGCTTGCCCAGCGCCTGGTTGGCCACATTCCCGTCCACCAGAACGCAGCGTTCGGAAGATTCGAGCACTCCAGCCTTCGAGATGTTTCTTGCCGCGGCAATGACGTGATAACCGTCCTTCAGCAGCGCTTTGGCGATACCTAGCCCAATCCCGCTTGAGGCACCGGTGACGATTGCAGTCTTTGAATCCATAAGAAGCTCCTGACGTTTAGTCTTTGACC
>Ga0126373_10004765_pt1 | contig 10442 bp, 7 predicted proteins | sample PanSoiMetPlot_11_FD_92545 | JGI IMG/M metagenome (GOLD analysis project Ga0126373, IMG submission 92545) | Tropical forest soil microbial communities from Panama - MetaG Plot_11 | ecosystem: Environmental > Terrestrial > Soil > Tropical forest > Bulk soil | place: Panama | collected 2016-02-17
CGAGGACGACCGCGGCGACGACGATCAGCGCCACCAGGGCGGTGATCCATGGCCAGACCGGCCGCCTACGGCGGCGAGAAGCCCGCGGCCCGCCGTCAGGGGGACCGTACTGATACGGCGGGACGCCGCCGGTCTGCCCTTGCAGCGCGGTCGCACCGAGCGGATCCATCCGGCGGGTCCCTGGACCGCCTGCCACGTACGTGCTTGTGGGTCGCATCTGGGCGCCAACCGGGTAGCCGGAAATCGCGCGCTGGATGTCGCTGCGCATCTCGGCCGCGGTCTGGTACCGGTCGCCCGGGTCTTTGGCCATCGCGCGCAGCACGATCGGGTCGGCCCAGGCGGGCAGTTCGGGATCGACCCGTGACGGCGGTATCGGGTTCTCCCTGACGTGCTGGTAAGCGATCGCGACCGGAGAGTCGCCGGTGAAGGGCGGCCTGCCGGTCAGCAGTTCGTAGAGCAGGCAGCCGACCGAGTACAGGTCAGATCGCGAGTCGACCCGCTCGCCCCTGGCCTGCTCAGGCGACAGGTACTGCGCGGTCCCGATCACCTGGGCGGTCTGGGTCATCGTCGCCTGGGCGTCGGAGACGGCACGAGCGATGCCGAAGTCCATGACCTTGATCTCGCCCTGCCGGTTGAGCATGACGTTGCCGGGCTTGATGTCCCTGTGCACGATGCCGTTGCGGTGGCTGTAGTCAAGGGCGCGGAGCACGCCGTCTGTGATCTCAAGCGCCCGCTCGGGCAGCAACCGCCGGTCGTCGCGAAGCAGGTCCCTGATCGTCCGACCGTCGACGAATTCCATCACGATGAACGGGACGTGCGAGGATGCGGTGTTGTCCTCGCCTGTGTCGTAGACCGCGACGATGGATGGGTGGTTCAGCGAGGCGGCCGACTGCGCCTCGCGCCTGAACCTCGCCTGGAAGGTCTGGTCCCTGGCTAGATCCTCGCGTAGGGTCTTGACCGCCACGATGCGGTCCAGGCGTAGATCGCGTGCCCGGTAGACCTCGGCCATGCCACCGCGCCCGACGACGCCGTCGAGTTCGTAACGGCCGCCGAGCAGCCTGGGCTGGGTCATGTCTCGCACTTGCGTTACCGTCCTGCGTCGTTTAGCTCTTGTGTGCCGCCCTGGCGGCAAGCGGTGGGACTCGCCTGCACGGGCCGCTCTGAAATTATGTCGTCAAATGCTCCCGCGGCGATTCCGCAACAGGAACATCGCATGCTCAGTGCACTCAATGCTGCCCCCACGCCTGGATCATCTTCACGGCGATCGGAGCCGCGGCAGCGGCACCGAACCCGCCGCCCTTCACGATGACGGCAACCGCGATCTGCGGGTTGCTGGCCGGCGCGAAGCATGTGAACACGGCGTCGTTGAGGCCTGTGTTGTTCGGGCCGTTCTGAGCCGTGCCGGTCTTGCCAGCGATGTCGAGGCCACCCGTGGCGGCGGGTCCCGCGGTGAAGAACGCGGTGCCGGCCGGGTTGTGGGTCACGCTCTCCATCATCGCGGTCAGGTAGCTGGCCTGCTGACTCGTTATGGGGCGCGCGAGCTGAGTCGGCTGAGTGCTCTGCACCACTTCCTGATCCGGTGCCCTGACCTCCTGGACCAGGTACGGCCGCATCAGCACGCCGTGGTTGGCCACGGTAGCGGCCATCATCGCCTCCTGTAGCGGCGTGACCAGGTCGTCGAACTGGCCGATGGCCGAGTTCGCGGTGAACGCTGGGTCTTTCAGGCCAGGCGGGATGACGCTCGGCGTAACCGGAAGCGGGATCGTCAGCGGGGGCGCGTTGCCGCCACGGCCGAAGTTGTTGAAGCCGAACATCTGCGCGTACTTGACCAGCGTCGGGCCGCCCAGCGTCGCGCCCAGCTTGCCGAACGCCGTGTTGCAGGACAGCGTGAACGCCAGGATGATCTGCGGGTGCCCGTCACCGCACGGCGCGTTACCGTCGTTGGTCAGCACGTGCGTGCTACCAGGCAGGTGGTAGAACTGCGGCGCCGGGATGGTGGCGGTCTGGTTGGCAACGCGGCCCGTGCCGAATCCCGCTGAGCTCGTAATTATTTTGAACGTAGAGCCCGGGGGGAATGTGTCGTTCAGAGCGCGGTTATCGAGCGGCTTCGTCGGATCGTTCCGGTAGGCCTTGTCGATCTTGGCCAGCTGGCCGGTGTCCTGGGTGGCGTACTTGTTCGGATCGAACGTCGGGTAGGACGCGAGCGCCAGGATGGCCCCTGTGCTCGGGTTGATCGCGACCGCCGCCGCCGGCTTGCCCATCGCCGCCAGCGCCTGGTAGGCGGCGGCTTGAACCTTGGGATCGATCGTCAGGTACACGCTGGCACCCTGCCGCGAGTGACCGGTGAACAGCCCCTTGAGGTTGTACACGGTCAGGTTGGACGAAGTGCCCGCGAGGTACTTGTTCTCAGCCGCCTCGATGCCGGTCACGCCGAAAGGCGATGTATTGCCGAGTACTGAGTCGTAGCCGGTGATCGGAGCGTAGGCCATCGGGTCGGGGTAGAACCGCTGATAAATGCCGCCCTTGATCAGCTTGGACTCCGCGATCACCTGCTGCTGGCGACCGCCGGCCGCGATTATTTGTCCCCGCTGGTTCTTGAACTGCAGGTTGAAGATCCTGACGTTGCCCGGCTCGCTTGCCAGCGAATTGACGCGGAACACCTGCAGGTAGTTCGTCCAGGCAAGGAGCAGCGCGAACATCGCCAGGCACGCGAGGGACAGTCGGCGAAGTGATCGGTTCATCCGGCGCGCACCACCTGGGTCAGGCCCTCGTCCTGTATCGGCTGCGGGGCTGGCTTCCTTGCCGTGTCGCTGATCCGCATGATCAGCGCGATCACAACCCAGCTCGCTAGCAGCGAAGATCCTCCTTGGGATAGGAACGGCGTGGTGATGCCCGTGAGCGGGATCAGTTGCGTGATGCCGCCGACGATGATGAAGACCTGCAGGGCGAGCACGAATGCCAGCCCGCCCGCCAGCAGCTTCGCGAACGGGTCACGGACCGCGACGGCGGCTCGCAGGCCGCGCTGCACGAGCAGGGCGAAGATCAGCAGCAACGCCATCATGCCGGTGAGCCCCAGTTCCTCGCCGAACCCGGTGAGGATGAAGTCGCTCTGCACCAGCGGGGTATGGAACGGCTCGCCCTGGCCGAGCCCGGTGCCGAAGATGCCGCCGAACGCCATGCCCTCTAGGCCCTGAACGAGCTGGAAGGAGCTTCCGTACTCGTTGCCATGCGCGAACGGGTGCAGCCAGATCGTGAACCGCTCGCCGACATGAGCGAATATCGCTTGCGTGACCCCGGCGCCGAAGAGGAACAGCAGGAGCCCGATGAGCAGCCAGGAGGTCCTCGCGGTGGCGATGTAGAGCATGCCGAGGAACAGCCCGAAGAACAGCGCTGAGGTGCCGATGTCGGACTCGAATACCAGGACGAGCAGGCTGAAAGCCCATACCACCAGGACGGGGCCCATGTCGCGGCCGCGCGGCAGGTCGACGCCGAGTACCCGCCGGCCTGCCAGCGAGAGCACGTCACGCTTGGAGACCAGGTAGCCGGCGAAGAACACGGCAAGCAGGATCTTGGCGAACTCGCCCGGCTCGATCTGGACGCCGCCGAAGATTATCCAGGCCTTGGCGCCGTTGATGGCGCTGTGGCTAGCGGGCAGCAGCGCCGGGATCGCGAGGAGGATCAGGCCGATCGTGCCCAGCGTGTAGGTGTATCGCTGCAGCACCCTCGGCTCTCTGATCAGAGCGAGCGTGGCGACGAAGGCGACGATGCCCACCGCGGTGTAGAGCAGCTGGGTGATGGCGGCATGAGTTGTCAGGGTGGGGATGATCGCGCCTGGGTTGTTGCCGCGGCCGGATTCCTGGAGCCGGTAGATCATCACGATGCCCAGCCCGTTGAGCACCGCCGCGAGCGGCAGCAGCAGCGGGTCGGCGTAGGGGGCCAGCCATCGCACCGCCAGATGCGCGCCGAGCACCAGCACGCCGAAACCGACGACGTAGGTCACCAGGCCTGATGGCAGGTGGCCATTGAGCCCGAAGCCGACGCCCGCGTAGGCGAATGCCATGATCACGATGGCGAATACGAGCATCGCGAGCTCGGAGCCGCGGCGGCCGCGCGGCAGCGACACTGGCCGCAATCCGCCTTGGGGCGTCACCGCGTCGGACAGCGGCCGCGAGACAGCGCTCATCCGGCCGCCCCCTGATAGGCCGGGCAGTAGGGCGGCATCACTGGCTTAGGCGGATACTTCACCTGCTTGGCCGGGCGGCGCGGCGTCGTGCTGCGCTTACCGGCCGGCTTGGCCGTGGGGTGCGTTGCAGGCGTTGTGCCCTTGTGGGCTGTGTTCTTGTGAGTGGCTGGCTGCGCGGTTGGCCTGGCTGGCTTGCGCTTGCCCTTGCTGTGCGTGCCAGCGGCTGGCTTGTGTGTGGACTTCGCCGGCTTCGGCCGGTTGGCGACCCACTTAGTGATGTCCGCGGCGGCGACGGCGCACCGGTAGTCGTGCCGGAACTGGGAGATGATCCGTTGCGCCTGCTTGAGATTGGACTCGGGTCCGATCGTCGACTTGATGTAGCCAACCTCGCTCGATGGCAGGGCGGACAGGGGAATGTTGGTTCGCTGCACGACGGTTGACAAGCTGACGCCCGCTATCGCCTGGCTCAGCCCGCGAAAGACCACGACCCGGCCGTCGGCGGTACCGACGTAGTACTGGTTCTGGGTGAGCCGCCATCCGTAGTACCCGGCCGCGCCGACCACGCCGACCAGCAGCATCAGCACGCAAGTGACTACCGGCCACCGGCGGCGGCCGAGACCGTCGGCGTCATCGGTGTCCTCGACCTCAGCGGCGGCGGAGGGGCTTGGCGGGTCGGGCTCGCTGCCCTCTGGGTCGTCGGTCGCGATCTGTGCGCTCTGCGCGATCTGTGCGCTCTGAGCGAGCAGGTGAGCGCGTGCCGCCGGGTTGTCGCTGCGGGTCGGCTCGCTGCCCTCTGGGTCGTCGGTCGCCAGCGCGCCGACAATGATGATCTGCTCGCTCGGCGCCTGGCCGGCGTCGGTGTCGACGACGTCGGCGAGCACGCACGTGATGTTGTCAGGACCGCCGCTGCGGATCGCCAGGTCAACAAGCTGCTCTACGGCCGCGTCAAGGTCGGTCAGCTGCTGCAGCGTCATCTGCAGCGTCTCGTCGCTGACCACATCGGTCAGGCCGTCGGAGCACAGCAGGTAGCGGTCACCGACCTTGGCCTTGAGCATCTCGAGGTCGGGATCCGCAGGAATGCTGCTCTGCAGCGCCCGCATGACCAGCGATCGCTGCGGGTGTGACGCGGCCGCCTCGGGCGTCAGCCTGCCCTCGTCGACAAGCGACTGCACGAGCGTGTGGTCGTGCGTGATCTGCTGGAGCGTACCGTCACGAAGCAGGTAGGCACGGGAGTCGCCGATGTGGCAGAGCGCGACCTCTTCGCCCGACCACAGCAGCGCGGTCAGGGTCGTGCCCATCCCTTCGGTGGCCGGGTCGGTCTCGGTGATTTTCCGAAGCGCCAGGTTCGCGTCCGCGATCGCTGTGCCAAGCGCGGGCAGCATGTCGTCGCACTCGATGGCCGCGTCTAGCGGCGCCAGCGTCTTGATGGCGACCGCGCTCGCCACTTCACCCGCGGCGTGCCCGCCCATGCCGTCGGCGATGGCCAGCAAGTGCGGGCCGGCGTAGGCCGAATCCTCGTTGCCCTCACGGAGCAAGCCCACATCGGACCGGACCGTGTAGCGCAGGGCTATGGTCATCTGCGCAACTCCAGGACGGTCTTGCCGATGCGGATGGGCACGCCCACCGGGACCGGCATCGGCTGGGTCACCTTCTGCCTGTCGAGATATGTGCCATTGGTCGAGCCAAGGTCCTCGACGATCCACTCTCCGTTCTGCGGAAAGAGCCTTGCGTGCCTAGTCGAGGCGTAATCGTCGGTGAGCACTAGCGTGGCGTCAGTGGCCCGGCCAATAGTGATCTGCTGATCGGCGAGCGTAATCGTAGTTCCTGCGAGATTGCCACCCGTTACAACAACCTGCCGCGCCGAAGTCCGAGATCTCCCGCTCTGTCGGGGTGGCCTTGCCGGTACGGGCGGAGGAGCGCGGCGTGCGCCCTGCCGGGCGGCGCGTCGTTGCCGCCTCGGCGACGCTGGCTGGTCAAATAGGTCGGTGCGTATCACCCCGACGGCAGCGATGACGAACAGCCAGAGCACGGCGAGGAACGCCAACTTGATCAGGTCGAGGGTGAGCGGATTCATCGGGTTGCGTCCTTAGCTAGCCGAGAGCGGACGTTGCTGCTCTTCAGTACGTACCGTCCCTGCGGAAAACCAAGGTAGTGCGGCCAAGGGTAACGCGAGTACCGTCCGTGAGCGATACCCGTCTGATCGGCTGTCCGTTGACGAAGGTACCGTTCGTCGATCCAAGGTCCACGAGGACGACGTCGCCGTCCTCCACTCGGATCTCGGCATGGTGTCGCGACACACCTTGGTCAACGAGTCTCAGGTCGCAATCAGTGCCACGACCAAGAATCGTCAGCGGCGAGGTAAGCGGAAATGTGCGCTGCGTGGCGCCCCCGGCGCCTGGGTCGGCGGTGGAAACAAGCAGCCTGGGCGAGCCAGGGAAGCCTTCTTGCGGGCGAGGTATGTCGGTGGCCGGCCTGCGGATCTCGCCGTCCTCGACGGTTGTGCCCCTGATCACACCCGACCTGATACGGAAGGTACCGATGGTGAGGTCTGGAACGCCTTCGAACCTGATCCTGACCGGCCCGACAAAGGAGTAGCCCTGCTCTCTGGCGTGATCCCGAGCCAGGGTGGCGAGCTCGATGCCGAGGTTGTCGGCAAAGACCTCGAGCCTGTCGTAGTCGGCCTGGGCGATCTCGGCGACGAAGTCGTTCGGCACAAGTGTCCGGCCCTGCGCCACGATCGCGGCTCGATCGTCCATCTCACGCTGGACAGCGCCAGCGATCTCGGTTGGTTGCAGGTCGGACTTGAAGGCGCGCGCGAATCCGCCGTCATACATCCCCTGGAGCCGGTGCTCGAAGCGCTGCAGCACTCCCACCTTGCACCTCCTCTCCCGTTCGTATTCGATGGTATCGGCGGCTTGGCATAGCTCGTGGCGTGCTAACCTGTCTGACGCCCCAGGGCGGGTGGCGGAACGGCAGACGCGCACGGTTCAGGTCCGTGTGTCCGAGAGGACGTGAGGGTTCAAATCCCTCCTCGCCCACGAGCCGACCTCCCCTGCTCGCTGATCCTTGGATCGGCTTCGCCTGTGGGCCGCTACTTTGCCCGGGGGTCGAACCCCCGGACCCCCACGACCCATGGCTGAGGCGGGTAGGTCGCTTTCGCTCCTGGACACCATCCGTTTGGAACCCAACGCGCCGTTGGGAACCCAACGCGCTTGCTAAAGAAACCACCCCGCCATGCTAGGGGGCGGGGCCGGCTTGGGGGATGTGGTCGTTGGGCATCGCGGTCCGTCCTCCGCACACCATTGGTTCGCCCTCTCTGCCCATGTCGCGCGACTTTATGCCGGCCGCGGTTGTGCCCGGCGGCAGCAGCGGAGCGGACGCGGCACCGCCGCGAACACGGCAGAATCATTATCGTGCCGGAACTTCCTGAAGTGCAGTCGCTTGCCGCTGACTTGCGCGAGCGCGCGGTCGGGCGCGTGATAGACCGTGCGGATATCACGGAGTTTTCCGTACTTAAGACCTACGAGCCCGCGCTCACCGCTCTGCACGGCGCGGTGATCACCGGGGTTGCCCGATACGGCAAATTCCTCGACCTGATCGTCGAGCAGCCCCCTAGCGGGACGCGACTGCACCTGATCACCCACTTGGCCAGGGCCGGTTGGCTGCGATGGCGCGAGGATCTGCCTACCCAGCCGCCGAGACCGAGCAAGAGCCCGCTCGCGTTCCGGCTCAGGTTTGAAGACGGTGCCGGATTCGATCTGACCGAGGCGGGCACCCGCAAGCGCCTGGCCGTGTATCTGGTTGCCGACCCGATGGCCGTGCCCGGCATCGCCTCGCTCGGGCCCGATCCTCTGGCGCCTGAATTCACCGTCGACGTGCTCGCCGGCCTGCTCGCGAACCGCAGGACGCAGATCAAAGGTGTGTTGCGGGATCAGAAGATCATCGCCGGGATCGGCAACGCGTACTCGGACGAGGTGTTGCACGCCGCCAAGATGTCGCCGTTCAAGCTCGCGTCCAGCCTGAGCGCCGATGAGGTCGCCGGACTACACGAGGTTATCGTCACGACGCTGCGCACCGCGATCGAGCGGTCAGCTGGGCTGGCCGCATCAGAGCTGAAGGCTGAGAAGAAGGCTGGCCTGGCGGTGCACGGCCGGGCAGGCCAGGCCTGCCCGGTGTGCGGTGATGTGGTGCGCGAGGTCTCCTTCGCCGACTCCGCGCTGCAGTACTGCGCCACCTGCCAGACGGGCGGTAAGCCGCTGGCTGACCGCCGCCTGTCCAAGCTGCTCAAGTAGCGGTGACCTGCGCCGCTCACCTGAATATCTTGGCCAGGCTGTTGAAGATCGGCAGGTCGCATTCGCCGTCGATGAGCACTCGATGCACCTTCTTGCCGAACCAGGTGCCATCCACGATGATCTGCTTGCCGCTGACCAGGATCATCGGGCACATGATCATGGTGTGGCGCCTGAGCGGGATGAGGGTGTTCTTGTGGCCGAACAGGGCCTTGCAGGCGGCCGCTGGGTCGGGCGTGGTGCCGCCGGGCGGGTCGCATCGCAGCGACCAGTGCGTGACCTTACCGGCGGCCCGATCGGTGACCTTAATCGTCAGCGTTGCCTTCGCGGCACGGTGCGAGCCTGCCGAGCCCGCCCCTCCGGCACCGGGTGCCGCGGCGGTGCCGCAGCCAGCCAGCACTCCGGCGGCCGCGATCACACCAACGACGGCGGTGAGCAGCATGTGTCCTGGCCGTCGCGAGCCGTCGTTCCTGGCGAAGGACCCACCGGAAGCGGCCGCTGGCCGGGCAAAGGGCCGGGGGGTGAACCGGGCCCTAGTTCTGAGGTTAATCACGGCCATTGGACGTGCCACTACCTTGCGCTGGTTCCATATGACGTCGCAGGTTACGCCGTCGCAGGACATCCTGCTACAGCGCCTACCCCGTGATCCGGCTGTCACTCGTTTGCGCCGCGATCCAATTTTCTAGTGGGACCATAGATGACGTGCGGCGAAGGCGGGCGGCGACGACAACGCCGGGGCAGGCGAGGATCGATGCCACGGCGCGCGCGGTGATCGACTGCGCCGCCGACCCGATCATCGCGCTTGGCAAGGACAAGACCGTCTGCGTGTGGAACCCGGCGGCCGAGCGAATGTTCGGCTGGACGGCGGCCGAGGTAATCGGTCTGGAGCCGCCGATCATCCCGAGGGAGCTGCGCGCCGAGCACAACGCCGTGCTCGAGCGCGTCGCTAACGGCGGCAACGTGTCGCTCGCCACCAGGCGGATGTGCAAGGCCGGCGAGGTCATCGACGTCCGCATCGACACGAGCGACCTCGTCGACGCGGCCGGCGCCCGGCTCGGCTGGCTCAGCGTGTGCCATCGCAGCGGTGAGGACGCCACGGTGCGGCACTACATGGCCGAGCGGGCCCGCCTGGTCAGGCGGCTTGGCGACGTAGTGGCCGACATGAACGCCGAGCTCGACCTCGAGACGGTGCTCGATCGGATCGCGGCCAGCCTGCGCGAGCTGACCAGAGCTGACGCCGGTGGGTTCGTGCTCGTCGAAGGCGACGGGCTGCGGCTCGTGTCGATGGACGGGTTGCCTGCCGAGCTACGAGGACGGACCGCGGACCTGCAGACCAGCCTGGTCGGCGAGCTGATGCGGTCAGCTAACTCGGTGCTGATGCGGACCGGCGAGTCTGGCGAGTTCGACGACCTGATCTGGTCCGCGCTGCCTGGCCTGCACACGATCGCGCTCAGCTTGTCGCACGTGGCTGGCAGGCCCTATGGCGCCCTCTACGCGCTATACAGCCGGCGCAAGGTCGGCCACGTCGAACTCGAGCTGCTCGAACTTCTCGCCGGTCACGCCAGCGTGGCGCTGTCGAACGCGACCGCCTTCTCTGAGGTAGTCAGCCAGCGTGCGCACGAGCGCGCGGTCATCGACGGCAGCGCTGACGGGATCGCCGTGCTCGACCGCCACGGCCTGGTCAAGCAGTGGAACCGCGCTGCGCACGCGCTGACCGGCGTGTCCGCGGCCCAGGCGACTGGCAAGCCGCCGCCGTTTCCGCTGCCTGAGCCAGGTGCGACGCTGACCTGCCGGCTGCCCAACAATCGCTGGATGAACGTGCTCTGCACCGTGCTCGACGGCCGCGACGAGCAAGTCATCGACTTTCGCGACGTGACGGCGGCCAAGGAACTCGAAGACGCTAAGGACCTGTTCCTGGCGACCACCAGCCACGAGCTGCGCACGCCGATCACGGTGGTGCAAGGGTTCGC
>Ga0126373_10004766_pt1 | contig 10442 bp, 12 predicted proteins | sample PanSoiMetPlot_11_FD_92545 | JGI IMG/M metagenome (GOLD analysis project Ga0126373, IMG submission 92545) | Tropical forest soil microbial communities from Panama - MetaG Plot_11 | ecosystem: Environmental > Terrestrial > Soil > Tropical forest > Bulk soil | place: Panama | collected 2016-02-17
CTGGCCGGCCGGCGACCACCCGTCCGACCAATAAGGACGAGGCGGCACGCAGCCCGACCCAACGACTTCGGCTGACCCGCGCCCTGCTAAACGACTCAGGAACGCGCGCACATCGGTGCGAGTGCGCGCACGTCCGAGTGCGACCCACTGATCGATTACGGCGCGCGACGAGCCAAGTGGTTGCCGCCCGCGACCCGCGGTATGCCGTTCGAGGCAGAGCTGGCTCTGCCGCGCCGAGTTAATCCCCGCGGCCGTAGCTGGGTGTGGCGGCGGCGCGCCAGCTCACCCTGGCGCAGCTAGCCGGTGACCCGGATGGCTAGACATTTGGCTTACCGTCGAGGGGTGGCTTTGCGCGATCCGACCACTATCGTGCTGTGGCTGCTCGCCGCCTTCGCCGCCGTCGAAGCGGCGGCCGGCCTGACGCTGCTCATCGGCGGGTTGGCCACCGGCAGCGCTCTATACAGCGGCGGTGGTCTGGTCCTGCTCGCCATCGCGGCACGCACCATATACCGGCGTCACGCCGCCCGGCGCCTGGCGCGGCTTGGGCGGCCCCCTGGAGCGACATGAGAGTCTGGGGCGTTACGCCGAATCCGCCCGCGCCTGCGAACAAGCCCACGGCGGTCATGGCGACGGTGCCGACTCGCTGGACAGTCAGCGTCGAGGTGAGCGGCGCGCCGTACGGTGATGTCGACCTGCCGTCATGGATGGCGGTTCCGCTCTTCGGCGATCGCTTTGAGGCCGTTCACGTATTCCTCGGTAGTGCCGACGATGACCAACCTCGCAGCGGTCGTGGGCAGCTGCTCGTAGCCGAGGAACTGTACCTGCGAAGCCACCTGGTGGCAGATGATGCACGCCGCGTGGACAAGCCGTCCTGGAACTCCTCTGGACGTGCGACCCGTTAGCCAGAGCCGGGTCCTGGGGTGATTTGCCCGCTGTGCGCATGCCGCACGCCGATTGCGGGTAACCCCCTGACGCTGGGGCCGGGTGGCCCTGATTCGGCTGCAGGAGGAACGCCATGATCATCGTCGGATTTGTACTTTTCGCCGCGGCCGCCGTGCTTGCGGTGGCGCTGATCGTTCAGAACCCCGCCACGGTGACCCTCCACGTGTTCAACCAGTACCGACACGTCGAAATGCGGTGGCTGTTCGTCGCCGGGCTAGCGGTTACGGCGATCGGTCTGCTCGGCCTGGGCATGATGCGTCTGGTCGTCGCGCGCGTCGAGCGCCTTCGCGGCGAGCGGTGGGCGCTGACGATCCAGAACAAGCGGCTGGCCCAACGTGCGGCCGCGGGCGCGCGGCCTGCCCCGGGGCGCGGGAAGTAGATCGGCATCCGAACAGGCGCAGTCTCCGCGAGCGACTGGTTGCCACGAGGCGCCGCTGGGCGGCACTGGCGTGTGCGCGAGCATCCTCATGCTCTCGCGCGTGGCCTGGGTGCGGTGGATCCCGCTCCCTGCTGCGTGCGGGGACGTGCCCGAGCCGGCTGGCCTGACGTCCGCGGCGTCAGCCGGCTGACGCACCAGCACGCGGCCGTTTTGCAGCCGCACCGTGGTGTCAACCCGGCGCCGCGGTTCAGCTCGTGCGCCACGCCACCTAATTCGGAGTCGCGCTCCCAACGCGGCACGTGCGGACGTGCCGCGTTGGGCGTGACGATCAAACGCATCAGCAGAACAGCTCTACCGCCTCTTGGGTGATCAGCTCCGGCCACTTGCCGTGTCCGGCGCCGGCCCCTCCGGCCATCCGGCGCCGCAACGGGGGCACCAGTCATCTGGCGCGGCAGCATCGGGCGCTGGCTGCTGGCCTGGCCCGCCCGTGAGTGACCAGATCTCAACGGACTTTCCGCCGTTGCTGGTGGCCAGCTTGGTCGCGCCGCTGCTGACGGCGCCAAGCCGGAACCCCTCAGGGGTCGCCAGCCTGCTTCGCTCCTGACCGGTCGTCACCTCCCAGACCCGAAGCGTGCCATCCGTGCAGCTAGTCAAGGCAGCTCGGCCAGACCCGTCGCCGAGTGTCAGCCACATCGTGGCCGCAAAAGGGAGTCCTAACGCGCCGACGGTCGGGGATGCTGCTGCGATGCCCGGTGCGGTGTCGCGCAGCCCGGTCAACGTTCCGGACGCGACGTCCCAGACACGGATGACCGAGTCGTTGCGGGCGGCGGTCACCAGCACGTGGCTGCAGCCGCCGAACTGGATCCGGTTCGTCTGCGCCGGAACGTTTTGCAGCCTGGCAATCGGGCCGTCGAGCATCCGAGGACGGGACCGCCGTCGCGTTCTGGCCACCTGCACTTGGAAGGACGCCGCGTCCCACACGTCGATGCCGTCTTTGCCGAGCGTCGCGATCCGGGTGCCGTCGGGGCTGTACCGCAAGCAGTAGTTCTCCGCGCTGAGGCGGAAGTGGAGTGTCTGGGCGCCTGACCTAACGTCGTAGACCCAGCCGGACGCTCGGGAGAGAGTGATCAGCCATGTCCCGTCCGGGGCGATATATGCCTGCGTCGTATAACCCGGCCTGAAACGCCCCACAATGTGACCATCACCCGCGTCGAGGATCGTCGCTTTGTCCGCGCCTCCGACAGAGAGCAGACTGCCGTCTGCACTGAACGCGCCCTTGGTGAAATCGACCCACCAGGCGCGGCGGTACCTCCACCGCGCAGTGCCGCTGTCGCTGTCGAATAGCTGAAGGGTGCCGCCGCCGCCCAGGCCCGAGGACGTGATCGCGACGCTCTTGCCGTCTGGAGAGAACGCGACGTCGTGGACTCGGTGCGCCGCCACGCAGCGAGTGGCCTGCGTCATCCCGCCCCCCGGACCCTGCACGCCGACCGATCAACCCGCGCGTGAACGCAGGTGACCCGTGACGCGGTCGACCGTACGGCGTGCCGCCCAACTAGGCAAAGATGCAGGCCACACGAAGCACGCCCTGGCGGCCCGCATCAACCAGATCATCTACAACAACCTGTCATCGGTGCATGACCGCGCACGACTCGCGGCAGATCCGGGCGCTTCTCACGTGGTCGAGTCGAGGATCGTTGGGGCTGATCGCTTAGAAGCCGTCGAGTTGGATGGGGATCGCAGGCACGCCCTCTCGGCGCAGTCGGTGCAGCAACTGGGGCAGTGACCGTGGGGCAAAGGTCGCATTGCTGCTTATCAGTTCCTCCGGCGACCACCATCGGATGTCGTGGATGTTCTCGGCGGTGAGTTGTGCCGTGGACATCTGTGGCGACGGTTCGAAACGTTCGGTTCGGTACAGATGAATGTGGTCGACCTGACCGTCCCAGCTGCCGATCGGGAAGCGTGCTGTCTTGGTCCACAGTTCCGGGCCTAGAGAGTCGACGACCATGCCTATCTCTTCACGGAGCTCGCGCTGGATCGCCGCAAGGCGCGACTCGCCGGGTTCGATTCCGCCGCCCGGGTTTGCCCAGAAGCCGCCGGCCGGTTCGACGCCTTCCCAGTCGAAGCGCACGAGAAGTACGTGCCCGTCTGGGTCGACGATCAAGGCGCGCACGCTTTCCCTGAGCCTCACGGGCGATGGACTGTAACGGAGAGCTGGCTGTCGGCGTGAGAGTGCAAGTCCGGCTTCGTCGCTACACGCAAACGCTCGACCATCGGCACGGGCGCGCACGCGCAGCGGCAGATCAGCGCGACTGACGTGAACCGACGACTCCCATGCGAGGGAGTGATAATCCGCTCATCACTGCCGGCGGAATCGGGTCATGGATCGCCCTTCCTCACTCCTCATCCTTGCCAGCGGCAACCACGCCGGCGCGGTCGTGTTCACGGTCATCGTCGGGTTCGTGGTGCTGATCGCGATCTTCCTGTCTGTGAAGGGGCGCCGCTAGCAGTCACCATTTGGACGCGCCACCGCGGGCAGGTTGGGCGCGGGGAGTTGCGGTACCCGCGCTAGCCCCAAGCTGGATCGGCCCGCTGTGCCATGCGCCGCGCTGTCGCAACCCGGCCGGACGGGGCCGAATCAGTAGTGCCGAGAGTCGTGCTTCGCTGATTTCGGGAGCAGTTCAGATTGGACCGCAAGCACGCGCTGACCGCGGCTACTTGTCCGGGCTGTAGTGACCAGGACGGCCGCGGTTGACGCTATGCGGCTTCCCCGCGCCATAGGGTCGGGTTGTGCTCGACTGGGATCACAACGCGTATTACCACCGACTGCTGCTGCGCCAGCTGCCGCGACGCTGCCAGCGCGTTCTGGACGTGGGTTGCGGCGCCGGGTCATTCGCCGCCCAGTTGGCCCAGCGAAGCGAGCGGGTCGACGCCGTGGATCGCTCCGCAGCGATGATCGAGCAGGCACAGCGGCACATGCCCAACAACGTCAACTGTGTGCTCGCTGACCTATTGGTTGACGGGTTGCCGGGCAAGGACTACGACGCGATCGTCTCGATCAGCGCACTGCACCACATGCCATTGCGGCAGGCGCTCCCAGTGCTGGCCGATGCCCTGCGTCCGGGCGGGGTCCTTGCGGCAGTTGCGCTGCCTCGCCTGGACCCGCGCCGTGAACTACCGATCGAGATCGTCGCGGCAGTCGGGCACCGTCTGCTCGGTGCGGTGTTCTTTGTGAAGAGGTTGCCGGGACGCAACGGCGGCTTCGCGAAGGGCCCGGATCATGCGGCCATGCCCGTTGTCATGGACCCGCCGCTGACCACACGAGAAGTTGCCGACGTGGCTGCTGCGCTGCTGCCCGACGTGCGGGTGCGCCGGCTGCTGTTTTGGCGTTACCTGCTGATCTGGCGAAAGCCGATCATCCAAGACACCTGAAAGTGCGGCCTTCACGATCATCGGCCAGACCGCGCTCACGGCGGCAAATCCGTGCACTTGGCCGATACCGGTGGTGGGGCTGATGATCAGTAGCGATGAGCGGCGGTCCACCGATCTTGCGACCCAATACGGATCTGGTTTCCGCGCTGCACGGCAGGCCTCTGGGGTGGAGTGGATTGAACGTCAGCGGGTGGCGGCGTGCAGCACTCCTGCGCTGCCTGCGTCAGCATGTGTTGACGTAACAGTGCCGTCAGCATATGCTGACCGCATGGAACCCACCCTGCAGATCGCAGAAGGCGCCGCCAGCAGCGACCCCGACGTCGGGCTGCGCGCGGTCGCGGCGCTTCGCGCACTGGCCGAACGGTTGGAACTGCTCCAGGTCCGGCAGGCACGAAAGCTCGGCTGGTCCTGGCAGGACATCGCCAGCCGTCTCGGGGTCACCAAGCAGACCATCCATCGCAAGTACGGCCACCGGGCCGGGAGCCGATGATGTTTGAGCGCTTCACCGAGGCCGCCCGCCACATCGTCGCCCAGGCCCAAGAAGATGCCCGCCGGCTCGGGCATAACTACATCGGCTGCGAGCACCTGCTGCTGGCAGCGGCGGCCGCCGACGAGCCGGCCAGCGCGGTGCTGCGCGATCACGGCGTCACGCCCGAGCGTGTCGAGGCGGAAATACTGCGCACGATCGGGCGAGGCGAGGCGGTCGACCCGCTAGGCGGCCTCGACCGCCAGGCGCTGGCGTTCATCGGCATCGACCTCGACGTCGTCCGCGCCCGGATCGAAGCGGCGTTCGGCCCAGACGCCCTCACCCGCGCCCAGCTGGCCGCCCGCCGGGGCAGGCGGCCAGCGTGGGGCAAGGGGCCGCTGGCCGAGCTGACGCGCCGCTGGCGTCGCCGTCGCGCCAGCCGCGACGCCGCCCTGCTTGCAGGACCGCGCGACAACCCCCTGCTACTCCCGGGCCAGGCTCCTTGCGGCCACCTCCGGTTCACGCCGCGCGCCAAGAAAAGCCTTGCACTCTCGCTGCACGAGGCGAAGGCGCTGCACGACGATTACATCGGCGTCGAGCACCTCACCCTGGCCCTGCTCGCCCTGCAGGACGGCACGACACCGAGGATCCTGTCCGCCCTCGGCGCACCAGTCACATCGCTGCGCACCGACATTCTCACCCGCTACCGCAAGGCGAGCTGACGCGCGGACGGCGGCAATTCCGGACGTGTGCGTGTGCCGCGGTGCGACGATAGCCAAGTGGCGGACGACAGGAATCGGCTGGCCGTCTACGAGCGGGTGCTGCGTGGACTCCGGGAGTTTGATGTGCGGGCTCATCCGCCGAAAGACGACCAGGAACTCAGCTTCCTGGCCGAGGCGGTAGCCGATAACGTCGCCTCCGGGATCGAGTTGTCGACGGAGGCCCAATCTTCTGCTGATAGCGACCCGCGTCCGGAGACGGTCACGTTTGTGACTACGGAGCACTTCACGCTGCAGGGTGCCCGCTCGTCGACGATCTCGGAATCGACCGGCCGGGCGAGCGTGTTCCTGGGCGCGGTATCCGGCGGCCTGATCGCCCTCGGGCTCGTCGCCACCGCCGCCAAGACCGGCGTGGCGTTCTACACGTTCGGCCTCATTCTCCTGCCCACGCTGGCCTTCGTGGGGCTGGCCACGTTCCACCGAGTGCTGCAGACAGGCCTCGAAGACCTTGCATACGCGCGCCGTATCGCGCAGCTCCGCGACTATTACTTCGATCACGCTCCCGAGCTGACCGGCTACCTGCCCAACCCCGCCGAAAGCCTGCCCACCCCGGGAGCGGGGATCCGCCTGTGGCAGCAATTCCTGACCGTCGCCGGGATGGTGGCCGTGATCACCGCGGTGCTGGCGGGCTCGGCTGGCGGGCTGCTCGCTGCCGTAGCTTCTGGCCACTCGCTGGTCGCGGCGCTGATCGCCGGCGTGGTCGTCGCCGCTGCGGCACTGACCGGGCTGATGCGATATCAGAATTCGGCCTGGATCCGGGGCAGCAAGACATCGTTCCCCGGTCCACAGGCAGGGCAAGACTGAACCCGCCTGGCCAGAGCGCGCGATACGCCGGGCTCCGGGCTCGCTCGAGGATGTAGTCGCGCGCCGAGCAAGATCATGCGCGCCGCATGCCGGCAGGATCGCGCACGACCCGCGGCAAATCCGTGCGCATTTGCGTGGCGTAGCCAGTGTCGACATATTCGGGCGGGGGCAAAGACAGTTCGGAAACGGGCTCAGCTGTCGAGGAACGTGACCACCTCGAGTAGTGACGCACGTGGCATTGGTGGCTGGGGTTCTCCTGGGTCGGCGTAACCGATCGACATGCCGCAGGCAAGGACGTGACAATCTGGCGGGTCGATGACTTCCGCGACGCTACGGTGATACTCCGCCCAGGCGATCTGCGGACAGCTGTCAAGTCCCTCCGCCCGGAGGAGCAGCATGACGGATTGCAGGAAGATCCCGGCATCCATCCATTGCGGCGGAAGCATCCCCTCATCGAGGTAGCAGAACAGCGCCGTCGAGGCTCCGTAGCACTCCCAATTCCGGGCGCGGACCCGCGCCCGACTCTCACGGTCGTCCCGAGCGACACCGACCGCGCCGTACCGCCGCTCACCCATATCCGCGAGCCGTTCAGCGTAGACGTTGGGAAGAGCGCTCGGGTACGGCGGCACAGGCAGCTGATCTCCGCAGTCGCCGGTCGCGATGCGCCGCCGGACACGAGACTTCAGATCGTCCAGCCTGGACCCGGACAGCAGATAGACCTGCCACGGCTGCAAATTCCCGCCCGAGGGCGCGCGTAACGCGGCGCTGAGAACTCGACTCAGAACGGCGGACGGCACCGGCCGATCAAGGAAGCCACGGACGGACCGGCGCGAGCGCACCGCTTCGTACACATCCACAACTGCCCGATGCTATTTGCTTAACGTGGGCTACACGCTAGAGGGTCGCCTTCTCCACCCCGGGGACCCATCCCGCGCATGCCAGGACGGGGTATCAGGGTCGCGCGACCATCGGCATGAGGGGATGGATGTTGCGTCCAGGCCCACGTGCCGATCGCTACCGTCGAGGCACTCTTACGACCAGACCGACGACAAAGGCACCCGGGACGAACCGTGACCCGCGAACCGCCGCCATCAGCACCTACCAAGATCAGATGGTCAGGGGGCCGTGCCTAGGACGAAGAGGTGGGCTCGCTACACGCGAGCCCACCTCTTTCGTTTCTTGGGATTCCGCCAGGCGCTGCTCTCCCCTTCGAAGAGGGCGATCTCGTATGCCAACCTTCTACGGGTGAGCGCAAGCGCGTCCGTTCGGTGCGGCATCCCGCGGCGATCAGCTTCCAACTCGATGCCGCTGCGCAAGCCGCCGACTCGTACCGGCCCACACATCGCTCCGACCGTCGCTCACGCGCGCTTGTCCGCAGGTTCTCCTTCGACGGTAGCCAGCCACCGGGACATTCCGCCCAACGTCACCTTCATCCTGCTTGGCTCGGCTGAGCTCGGTGCGAGTAGGAGATGGTCACGAAGCTTGGGGCTGGTCCGGCATCGTCATCGCGGCCCTTGCCTGGTGTCACGGTGGCGCGCACAGTTGTTGCGGTCTTTCCGGTGCGGAACCGGCCGGCGTCTGCCCGCCGAGGGGGTCTGGTTATGGGTAGGTACCAGCAGGCGTTTCTGCAGAGCATCACCGACCCGGACGCGTTCTGGGGTGACGCGGCGGAGCTGATCTCGTGGTATCGGAAGCCGACTGTGATCTTGGACGACTCCTCGGCGCCGTTGTACCGCTGGTTTCCGGACGGCGTGCTGAACACCTGCTACAACGCACTTGACCGCCACGTCGAAGCGGGGCGCGGTGAGCAGGCCGCGCTGGTGTACGACAGCGCGATGACCGGCCGCCACGCGAGCTACTCCTACACGCAGCTACGCGACGAGGTGGCGCGCTTCGCCGGCGCGTTGCGCTCGCTCGGCGTAGTCAAGGGTGACCGCGTCGTCATCTACATGCCGATGATCCCCGAAGCGGTCATCGCCATGCTGGCCAGTGCGCGGCTGGGCGCGGTGCATTCGGTGGTGTTCGGCGGGTTCGCCGCGCACGAGCTGGCCTTACGCATCGACGACGCGCAACCCAAGGTGCTCGTGTGCGCGTCGTGCGGACTTGAGCCCGGCCGGATCGTGTCGTATAAGCCGCTGGTGGACGGCGCCATCGAGGAGGCCGCCCACCCGCCGCAGACGTGCGTGGTGTTTCAGCGCCCGGAGGCGCGGGCGGTCATGGGGCGGGGTGACGTCGACTGGAACGACCTGATGGCTAACGCCGAACCGGTCGCCTGCGTGCCCGTCGCGGCGACCGATCCCCTCTACATCCTCTACACCTCGGGCACGACCGCGCGGCCGAAGGGTGTCGTGCGCGACAACGGCGGGCACGCGGTGGCGTTGCGGTGGACGCTGCCCAACGTCTATGACACCCATCCGGGCGACGTTTACTGGGCCGCCTCCGACGTCGGCTGGGTCGTCGGGCACAGCTACATCGTCTACGGCCCGCTGCTGACCGGGTGCACCACCGTGATGTATGAAGGCAAGCCGGTGGGAACCCCGGACGCCGGTTCGTTCTGGCGGGTCATCAGCGAGCACGGCGTGCGGTGCCTGTTCACCGCACCGACCGCGTTCCGCGCGATCAAGAAAGAGGATCCGAACGCCGAGCAGCTGGCCCGCTACGACGTGAGCTGCCTGACGTACCTGTTCCTCGCCGGTGAGCGTCTCGACCCGGACACCTATTACTGGGCAACCAAGACGCTGGGGGTCCCGGTCATAGACCACTGGTGGCAGACCGAGACCGGCTGGCCGATCACGGCGAACCTGATGGGCCTCGAGCCACTGCCGATCAAGCCGGGCTCGCCCACGGTGGCAGTGCCAGGCTACGACGTGCGGGTCATCGACGGCCAGGGCGCCGAGGTGCCGCCGGGTACCGAAGGCGCGATCGTGGTCCGGCTGCCGCTGCCGCCCGGCACCCTGCCGACACTGTGGCAAGACGACGACCGCTACGTCGAGAGCTACCTGAGCCGGTACCCCGGTTACTACCTGACCGGCGACGGCGGCCACATGGACGAGGACGGCTATCTGTTCGTGATGGGCCGCATCGACGACGTCATCAACGTCGCGGGGCACCGGTTGTCGACCGGCGAGATCGAGGAGGTGATAGCCAGCCATCCGGACATCGCCGAATGCGCGGTCATCGGGGCCCGCGACGACCTGAAGGGCCAGGTGCCACGCGGCTTCGCGGTGCTCAAGGCGGGAGTCACCCGCGACCCGGCACAGATCAGCGCGGAACTGGTGACCCGCGTCCGCGAGACGATCGGCGCCGTGGTGTCACTCCGAGAGGTCAACGTCGTGCCCGCCCTGCCCAAGACCCGCTCGGGCAAGATCCTACGAGCCACCATGCGGGCCATCGCCGACGGAGACAAGGTCGTGGTGCCGTCCACCATCGACGACACCCAGGTGCTGGACGCATTACGTCCGATACTGCAGCACCACGACAGCCGCTGAGCGCGTCAGACCCACCTGGTGCGCGGATACCCGTCCAGCCAGCAGCCGGCATGCTCGACCGGGGCCGGTCGCCGTTGCGGGCCTCTCGCAACCAGTCGGTATCTTGGGGCGCGCTGCTCTGGCGGAGAACGGATTGACCTTGTCAGTCGGTAGGC
>Ga0126373_10004768_pt1 | contig 10442 bp, 13 predicted proteins | sample PanSoiMetPlot_11_FD_92545 | JGI IMG/M metagenome (GOLD analysis project Ga0126373, IMG submission 92545) | Tropical forest soil microbial communities from Panama - MetaG Plot_11 | ecosystem: Environmental > Terrestrial > Soil > Tropical forest > Bulk soil | place: Panama | collected 2016-02-17
CCGACTTGCCATGGTGAAGGGAGCATCGAGCACACGGAACCGCTGGAGGTTCGGATCAAACCGGGGACCCGGGATGGGCAGCGCATCCGGCTGGCTGGGAAGGGGAATGCCGGGCTACATGGCGGAGCGCCGGGCGACCTTTACGTGATTATCAAGACCGGCGACCATCCAGTGTTTCATCGCGACGGAGACGACATAGGCTTGACCGTGCCGGTGACCGCGACCGAAGCGGCCCTGGGAGCCAAGATCGAGGTTCCGACGATTGATGGACGGACACTTTTGAAGATTCCGCCGGGGACCCAATCTGGACAAAGGCTACGGCTGCGGGAGAAAGGCGTGCCCTCGGCGACTAAGGAAGGCGTGCGCGGGGATGAGATTGTGGAGGTAAAGATCACGGTCCCCATGCCACGGGATGAGAAGACCAAAGAGTTGCTGCGGGAGCTGGCGAAGCTGAATCCGGAGGATCCGCGGGCGGAGCTCTGGAAAGTAGTCTAAAGAGCTTTTTCACCACAGAGGCACAGAGACACAGAGAAACCGAAGGAATTCATTCACCACAAAGGACACGAAGGTTGCACGAAGGAATCGGTATCAGGAATCCTTTGTGCACCCTTGGTGTCCTTTGTGGTTTATGGGTTAATTATTTCCTGCTGGGATCGTCGGCCGGGTTGACGTAATTGAACTGAAGCGGCGACATGCCATGGACCTGGACGATGACTTCGCCGGAGGCCGTGGCGTAGTGGTGCATGTCTGGGTCGAGGTACGCGAAGCTTCCGGCCGGGAACAGCATCATCTTGGATTCGTCGAATTTGTCGCCCATTCCTACCTTGAAGTTTCCGGAAAGAACCGAGACGTTTTCGCGGTTGGGATGCCAATGCGGGGCGATCTTGTAGCCGTCGGGCATTTTGAGGCGGACGGTAAAGTCGCCGGACTTGGCCATGGGATTGCCTTCGAGCACAGCCAGGCTGGCACCGGGGGCCATGAAGGGCGGAGCCTGACCCCACTTGATCTGGTCCGGGGCGAAGGCGTTTTGCGGAGTGGCGGCTTGCGCCAGAATAAAAGCCAGGCAGAGGCAGAGTGCAGCGCCAAGAATTCGCTTCATGAGTTGTCTCCTTTGAATGTCTCCTTTGAAGGAACACTTTGGGGGACAGGATCGGAAATTTATACCGCGAATGCTGGAGGGTAGCAACGGGCGGGGCGATGGAAGGACAAACGGCTTTGGGGACAGAAGGCAGCAACTGCTGAGGGCGAGACGCCGGCGCTACGGGCACGACGAGGATTACCTCCGTACTGTTCCTTTCGCGAAAAAAATTCTGAAAATCCTATTGCGGAGCATCTAATTTGCCGTATTCTCTGTGCTGCGAACTAACTTCGCCGAAATGCCCGTGGAATCGCAGTTACCCGGGAGCCGCGAAAGAAATTCAAGGGAGACGCGGTGGTGAGAGTGAGTCGCTTTGAGGAGGAAGCCATAGAAATTGGCAACAGCTAGCGCACCTACCCAGCCAACCCAGCAACTTCCGCTTGTTCCCCAGAACAAAAAATTCGGCAGGCTCACCTTGTGGCCCCTGGTCGCCGCTACCTTCTTTATGGTGTCGGGCGGCACGTACGGCACGGAGGACATTGTGCACGGCGCCGGGTATGGGCGGGCCATTCTGATTCTTCTGCTCACGCCCATTCTCTGGAGCTTGCCCACCGCGTTCATGATCGGCGAGCTTTCGAGCGCGCTGCCGGAAGAGGGCGGGTATTACGCCTGGGTTCGGCGGGCGATGGGAAATTTTTGGGGATTCCAGGAAGCGTGGCTGTCGCTGGTGGCGTCGGTGTTCGACATGGCGATTTACCCGACGCTGTTCATCCTCTATTTACAGCGCCTGTTTCCCTGGTTCGCGATCGGGCATCGGGGACTGATGGTGGGATTGGCTGTGGTGGCATTGTGCGCGCTGCTGAACGTGGCCGGGGTGAAGGTGGTATCAAACACCTCGCTGTGGCTGTTCTTCGCGCTGTCCGCGCCCTTTATCGCCATCGTGTGCATCGCGCCGTTTCGATTTGGCGCCCTGGCACAGGCAATCACCAAGCCGACCAACTCCAGCATCGACATTCTGACGGGCGTGCTCATCTGCATGTGGAACTACATGGGGTGGGATAACGCATCGACGATTGCCGCGGAAGTCGAGCGGCCGCAGCGGACTTATCCGCGCGCCATGCTGGCCGCGGTGCTGATTGTGGCCGTGAGCTACATTTTGCCGGTAGCAGCAATGTGGATGACCGGGCTCGCGCCGAGCGCCTGGGATACCGGTTTTTGGGCGGACGTAGCCGGCATGCTGGGTGGACCTCTGCTGCGAGTGGCTCTGGCCTTAGGCGGCATGATCAGCGGCTTCGGGATGTTCAACGCGCTGGTGATGAGCTACTCGAGGCTTCCCCTGGCGATGGCTCAGGATGGGATGCTGCCGAAGATTTTCGGCAAGCGGCACTCCCGGTCCCGGGCACCGTGGGTGGCGATTGTGGTGCTGGCGGTCTTGTGGGCGCCCTGCCTTCTGCTGGGATTTGAACGGCTGGTGACGATCGATATTCTGCTTTATGGCGCTAGCCTGGGGTTGGAATTCGCGGCTTTGATTTGCCTGCGGATCCGGGAACCGGAGTTGCCGAGGCCTTTCCGCGTCCCAGGCGGCTTGTTTGGAGCGATCGCGATCGGAATCACTCCCATGCTGATGCTGGGCTTCTCCATCTTCCGGAGCGAGCACGAGACGGTGGCGGGGATGAGTTCGTTCGCGTTTGGAATGATTTTGATGGGCGCCGGCGTGGTCGCGTATTTGCTGAACCATGCGCTCAAGCCCGAGGGCTGGGCTGCCGGAACAGAGAAACCACCGGTAGCTGCTTAACTTCTGGCCGCAGATCTCCCTTCTGTTTGCGGGATTTGCGGCCTTTGTGTCTTCAGCAATATGCGATGCTATAGTGCGGAGCAATGCTAGAGTCGGGTGAAAGCTCTTAACGCAGAGGACGTAGAGAAGGACCGCAGAGGACGCGGAGGGAACGCGTGACGAAGAGAAAGTCCAAGGGTGCTTACATGATTTCGGCGGTGGCCGAGATGTATGGCATTCATCCGCAAACGTTGCGGCTCTATGAGCGGGAAGGACTGCTCAAGCCTTCGCGCACCGAGGGCAATACCCGGCTTTATACCGATGAGGACCTGCTGCGGCTGGAGTTCATTTTGTCGCTGGCGCGGGACCTGGGCGTGAATATCAGCGGGATTGCGATTATTCTCCAAATGCGGGAGCGGATGGAGGAGATGCAGCGGCAGATTCAGGATTTCGTGAAGTACATTCAGCAGGAGGTGCTGGCGCGGGCGACGGCGGCGGCGGACCCGTCCAAAGGCGCGATTGTTCCCTTGCGGAGACCACCGGTGCCACCCCTGGCTTCGGCACCTACCAAAGAAGTAAAACGCCGCTGACCTCTCAGCTGCTGTTCAGGCCTACTGCTTGCTACGATCTTCTCTTTCAAATGCTTGGCGCAGGCTTCGGCGCTGCTTTTCTTGCCGTGCGCAGAGCTGACCTTGTTCACGGAATAGGCGAAAACGACCTCAGACGTTTTCAGGTTCGACACCTGAATGCTTGCCTGCTCGTTCGAGCGCCAATCCCACATGATAACTTTTTTCGCGGTGCTGGCTTTCTGCGTTTCCGATTGTCCGGTGATCTGAAAATCGGACTGGTCCTTCTCGGCGACGATTTGCAGCGGGACTTTCTTCTTTTCTATGGCCGCTTTGAGAAATTCATCGAAGCCGTCGGGCATGGAAGCGACAAACACCTTGGAATTCGGCGGGATGACCTTCCTGGCCTCCTGGCTCGAAGCATGTTGGAACGCGAACAGCGCGAACAAGAGTATCAGGGCGATGAAGGCTTTGCTCTTCATGAAGCACCTCAGTGATAACGGTTCTCGATTTTTTCGTTGATGTGCTTGGCGACGGCCTCGCCGGCGCTCTGTTTTCCTTTGTAGGAATTGGTTTTGTTGACGGAGTAGGCGAAAACGACCTTGCCAGTCTTAAGATTCACGATTTTGATGCTGGCCGCCTCATGGGTTTGCTGGGAACCGAGGAAGAGCATCTTTGCCCAACCAGCTTTGTCGATGTCGGAGACGCCGCTGAGTTCGTAATCCGCCCTTTCACGATCGGTGACAAGCACGACGGCGACCTTCTTCTTTTCGATACCGGCGGCCACGTAGGTTTCAAAACTGTTCGGCATGGGCGCGATATAGATGCGCGCGCCGGAGGGGAGAGATTCGTTGGTGATGACCGGATTTTTGTCGGGTTGATTGGTGGTCGTCGGCTCGGAAGGTTTTGCCTCTAACCAGCGAACTGCCGCAGAGTATGCAAGTGAGTATGGGGACAACGAGGCGCTTGAAAGGCATTGGACGACTCCTTCTGGTTATCGTCTCGAAACCACAGGAGACACCTTTACAGTGTGAAGGCTAGACGGCCGCCGAGAACATGTGCAGTGATCAGACTCACTGCAAAATGTGACAAAGGGTGTCCACGTATGAGCGTGGCACCCGGGAGGACCTTCACCGGTACGGCTTCGCGCGGCGTATGATATGGAGTTTTCCGAGCCGGAATGGGCCGAGCGCCGACGGCTGAGTGCTGGATGCTTCCCTTCAAACTCATCTACAGCGACGACTATTACCTGCCCATCGGCTCGCATGTTTTCCCCGCCGAAAAGTACCAGCGCATTCACGAGCGGCTGCTCGAGAGCGGCGTGGCGGATGCGAAAGATTTCGTTTCGCCCCAGCCTGCGTCGGATGAAGACATCCTGTTAGTGCATACACCGCAGTATGTGCACAAGCTGAAAACCGGCACGCTGTCGGCGCGGGAAGAGTTGGAGATGGAGATTCCCTACTCGCCGGAACTGGTGCGCGCGTTCTGGCTGGCGGCGGGCGGTTCGATTCTGGCGGCTGACTACGCGTTGAATGATCGAGTGGCGTTCAATATTGGGGGAGGATTTCACCACGCGTTTCCGGATCACGGGGAGGGCTTCTGCATGATCCATGACGTGGCGGTGGCGATCCGGCGGATGCAGCGGGATGAAAAGATCCGGACCGCAATGACGGTGGATTGCGACGTGCACCAGGGGAACGGGACAGCGGTGATCTTTGCGGGTGTGCGGGTACCGAGTGATCCGTTGCCCTCGGTGGGTGGGGCGAGGATTCCGGTGTCGCATGCAGCGAGGGTTCGGAACACTCACGTGGGGGATGTGTTTACCATTTCCTTGCATCAGGAGAACAATTATCCGGCGTTCAAGCCGCCTTCTTCGATTGACGTCGACCTGCCGGACGAAATCGGGGACGACGATTACCTGGCGTGGCTCGACAATGCGTTGAGTTCAGGGCTGCGGCAATTTGAGCCGGAGTTGCTGTGTTATATCGCGGGGGCCGATCCCTATCGCGAGGATCAGCTGGGCGGCCTGAGCCTGACGATTGAAGGATTGAAGAAGCGGGATGCGTTGGTGTTTCGGGTGGCGCGGGCGCGGAATATTCCCGTCATGGTGACTTTCGCGGGAGGATACGCGCATAAGGTGGATGACACGGTGACGATTCACTGCAATACGGTGGTGGCAGCGAAAGAAGTGTTCGCCGGGAAAGCGGCGGAGAAAAAATAATCGTCAGTGGAATCGAACTAAGAGCGCAGAGGAGTCCTGCAGGAAGTGGGCGATCATCCCGGGTCGCAGGCTGCGCCGCCACTGCGCCAGCAATCCAAAGAGACAACCGAAAACCGTGATGACGGCCATCAGGCGCGGGCCCTGGTAGCCGTGTCCAGCGCCGAACACCACAGCTTGGAGGAGCAGGCCGGCAATCGTGCTGCCGGTCCAGGCGCTGAACTGCTTTTGCAGATAGCCGCGAAAAATGACTTCCTCGCAGAAGCCAGCAGTCGCGCAGAGGAGGAGATAGGAGACGATATCGGTTCTGGTGTGCGGCAACAGACGCTCTGCGACTTCGCGACCACTGGCGTGTAAAAGGCGTGCGCAGGCGGCAAGGATCATGCCCGAGACAACCAAGAAGACAATGGCGATGCCTACGTCGCGCAGGATGCTAGTCCAGCGGGGCCAGGTTCCTCCGATCAATTCACGAAGAGTGAGGCCGCGACGGCGAATACCGAACCAGATGAACGCCACGATGACCCATTGCATGAGGCTCACGCTCATGTAGCCGAAGGCTGGGCCGCGACGAAATCCCAGCGGCGTCAGGGTGTGGGAGTACGCGCTGGTCGCAGAGGCGATGGCAATGAACAGCACGAGCACGATCGTGTGCCAGATTGGAGCGATGGGTCGGACGGACGGGACCGGGAGCGTAGCCGTGGTTATAGGGTCGTTCTGCATGCAGGAGTAGCCTGAATCGTGACGGCAAGATTGTACTATCTACGCATGCGCTTACGGCTTATCCGGCATGCGACTCTCATTCTTGAATACAACGGTCACAAGCTCATCATCGATCCAATGCTGGACCAGGCTTGCGCGAGGCCGGCGATCGAGAGCTCTCCGAATCCGCGAAAAAATCCGCTGGTGCCGTTGCCTATGCCGGTCGCGGAAGTGCTGGACGGGGTGGAGGCCGTCCTCGTCACACATACGCATAGTGATCACTGGGACGCGACGGCAGCGGAGTTGCTTGGGAAGAGTCTGCCGCTGTTCGGTCAAATTGAAGATCAGGCGAAGTTCCGCTCACGGGGGTTTAGCGCTGCTGAGGCGGTGCGGGAGAGTGTGGCGTGGAATGGGATTGAGATCGTGCGCACCGGCGGGCAGCATGGCCGGGGAGAGATTGGGAAGGCGATGGCGCCGGTCTCGGGATTTGTGCTGCGAGCTTCGGGCGAGCCGACTCTGTACATTGCCGGGGACACGATCTGGTGCGAGGAGGTTCAGGATGCGCTGCGCGAGTATCGACCTGCGGTCGTGGTGGTGAATGCGGGAGCGGCACAGTTTCTGGAGGGTGACCCTATCACGATGACAGCGGACGATGTGATTACCACGTGCCAGGCGGCTAGAGCTTCGAAGATCGTGGCGGTGCATATGGAGGCGATCAATCATTGCCTGCTGACGCGGGCGGATCTGGGCTTTCAACTGGAGGCGGCGCGGGTGGAGAAGGCTGAGATTCCGGGAGATGGGGAGTGGGTGAAGATATGAGTTGCCACCTGGATCTGCATTGGACGGGCGAGGACGCCGGTCGCTCCACTGACTGATAAAATAAGCACCTACCGTTATGTTCGAGAATCTTCAGGAAAAACTTCAGCGCGCGTTTAAGACTTTGCGCGGGCAGGCGACGCTTACCGAGGAGAATATCCAGGAGGCGTTGCGGGAGATCCGGCTGGCGCTGCTTGAGGCCGATGTCAACTTCAAAGTCGTCAAGCAACTGATCGATCAGATACAGGCGAAGGCGGTCGGGCAGGAAGTGTTGACGGCGCTTTCGCCGGGCGAACAGGTTATCAAGATCGTTCGCGACGAAATGATCGCGGTTCTGGGGAAGGACACGGCCAAGCTCAAGTTTGCTTCGCAGCCTCCGACGGTCGTTCTGATGGCGGGATTGCAGGGTTCCGGCAAGACGACGACCTCGGGCAAGCTGGCGAGTTGGCTGAAGAATGGCGGACACCGTCCGCTGCTGGTGTCGGTGGACGTTTATCGCCCGGCGGCGCGGCAGCAGTTGAAAGTCGTGGCCGACGCGATCAAGGCGAATATTTACGAGGGTGAAGTTACCGAGGCCAATACGGCGACGGTGGAACGGCTGGTGAAGGAGGCTCGGCGGGAGGCCGTCAACTCGGGCAGTGACGTGCTCATTGTCGATACTGCGGGACGCCTGCACATTGACGATCAGCTGATGGAGGAAATGCAGTCGTTGAAGCGGCTGCTGACTCCGTCGGAAATTCTGTTTGTGGCCGACGCGATGACGGGGCAGGACGCGGTTCGCTCGGCGGATGAGTTTCATAAGAAGCTCACACTCACAGGTGTGGTGCTCACCAAGATGGACGGTGATGCGCGCGGCGGGGCTGCGCTTTCCATCCGGCAGGTTACGGGGCAGCCGATCAAGTTTATCGGCGTGGGCGAGAAGTACGATGCGATCGAGCCGTTTCATCCGGATCGCATTGTTTCGCGAATTTTGGGGATGGGTGACATTCTGTCGCTCATCGAAAAAGCCGAGCAGAAGATCGACCGGAAGAAAGCCGAGGAAATGGCCAGCCGGGCGCTGGCCGGGGACGGCTTCTCGCTGGAGGATTTTCGCGATCAACTGCGCCAAGTGCGCAAGATGGGCTCGATCCAGAGCCTGATGGGTATGCTGCCATCGATCGGACCGTTCAGCGGGCTGCAGAAGGCGGCGGACAAGGTCGATGAGAAACAGATCAACCGGGTCGAAGCGATTATCAACTCGATGACCGGGCACGAGCGGAATCATCATGAAATCATCAATGGAAGCCGGCGGAAACGCATTGCCCGCGGTTCGGGAACGACCGTGCAGGAAGTGAATAACTTGCTCCGGCAGTACGCGCAGATGAAGAAGATGTTCAAGGACATGGGCAAGCCTAGTTTTGCGCGGCGGCTGGCGGGGATGAAGATGCCGAAGATCTAGTCATTGGTCGTTAGTCGTTGGCCAAATCCCTCATCCCAGACATTGAGCAGATTCCAACGATTTCTTGATTTTGCCAACAATGCTCGGGTTAACAACCGCTGGTTAGGACTATCCACGGATTTTGCCAACGACTAAAGACCAACGACTGGTTTTGCCGACGACCGACGACTGCTCTTATGAAATGGCGCTCTCTCGAAGAATCGACTCCTGGCATTGATACCCGGGCACTACGAGAGATTCTTGCGGAGCGGAAGGAGAAGATCGCGAAGTATGTGCCGGCGGCGACGCTCGAAGTGCATGCTCGGGTGGTTGCCGAGTTGAAGTCACAGGGACTGGCGGCGGGGTCGTTGGGGAGCGGGGCTAAGGCTCCGGTGTTTTCACTTCCGGATCACAACGGCAAGTTGGTTTCATCGGCCGAGTTACTGAGTCTCGGACGGCTGGTGGTGTGCTTCTTTCGCGGGCGCTGGGATCCGTTCTGTTGCGGACAAATGGAAGCAATGAATCGCATCGCTCCGGAGATCGAGGAGGCGGAGGCCTCGCTGGTGGCGATCTCTCCCCAGACGGTGAAGCAATCCTTCTTCATGGCCGCTCAGCACCGGCTGCGCTTTCCTCTGCTGAGCGATGCAGGGAACGTGGTCGCGCGAAGGTTTGGCTTGGTTTACCGGGTACCCGATGAGCAGCAGGCCATATACCGGCGGGCGTTCGTCAACCTGCCTTTCATCAATGGGGACGAGAGCTGGGGACTGGCGATTCCGGCGACCTATGTTCTTGGGCGCGACGGCACTGTGCTGTTCGCCTCGGCCGATGAGGATTACACCGAGCGGCCGGAGCCAGAGGAAATTCTGGAGCAGCTGCGATGAAAGCCTTGAGCTACGAGATGCAAGCTTCGCGCACTGAATGCTAGTTTTAGATAGGAACGGCGCTCTTGCCAATCCCGCTAACTTCCGCGATAATAATGGTTTGTCTTATCCCTCCCGGAAGGACTAGGAAAGGAAATCTCTGGTGTTAATGATTCGACTGGCGCGCACGGGTGCGCGCAAACAACCGCAATATCGCGTAGTGGTTATCGAGAAGGAACGGGCGCGCAATGGGCGCTCAGTCGAGGTCGTGGGGACGTACAATCCCCGGGGCGCGGCGGCCCATATCGATCTGAAGCGCGATCGCATTGATTATTGGGTTTCGAAGGGCGCGAAGATGTCGGATCGCGTCAGCAAGCTGTTCGCGAAGCCTGTGCCTGAGCCGGCGAGCGCCGGGCCTGCCGCCTGATAGAGCCGACCTCAGGGGCTAAAGCCCTTCTCCATGGTTACGCTCTACGGCTCGGCTGACGCCGAGCCCTTTCAAAGCGGCTATTTCGAGTCAAAGCGGCTATTTCGAGAACTATCGAAGCGACATCGATTGGTCCCGAGCTTTCAAAGCGGCGTAACCCGTGGCCCAGACAGCAGGCTGCTCGCCGCGGCGGTTCAAAGCGGCGGACTGGTCCAGTTCAAAGCGCGGCAAGGTGTAAAGCTGCAGGCATACACTGCTGCATTACCCCAGCGGTATGCAGCCTAGGGAATTGCGATGAGCGAACAGAGCGGGGACGCGAAGATTCTTCTCGAGCACGTCACGAAGGCGCTGGTGGATGCTCCGGACCAGGTGTCGGTGAGCCAGATAGAAGAAGACGGCGAAATCGTGTTCGAGCTCACGGTCGCCGAGAGCGATCTGGGCAAGGTGATCGGCAAGTCGGGACGCACGGCACGGGCGCTGCGGATGCTCTTGAGTGCGGCCGGCATCAAGGCGCAGAAGCTCTACGCGCTCGAGATCCTCGAGTAAGGTTCAGAGCTGCACCTCCGCGTGGCGAGCGCAAGATGCGC
>Ga0126373_10004769_pt1 | contig 10441 bp, 8 predicted proteins | sample PanSoiMetPlot_11_FD_92545 | JGI IMG/M metagenome (GOLD analysis project Ga0126373, IMG submission 92545) | Tropical forest soil microbial communities from Panama - MetaG Plot_11 | ecosystem: Environmental > Terrestrial > Soil > Tropical forest > Bulk soil | place: Panama | collected 2016-02-17
CATCGGAGGAAACGCACAACGTGGGTACGATAGGCCCGCTCACTTCCGTCCCTTCCTTGAAAGGTTCGGAGGTATAGACCAGCACGTCTTCTCGCGCTTCCATCTTTCGCTGGTCGAAAGCCCCGGCCTGCACCGCGGTCCCCGTGCAACAGACATTCCCGCCATAAGAAAGAACTGGATTCATCGGGTCGTAGGTAAACGAGTCCGGCTGATCAACCTCGGGCGGAGCAGTCTTTAGCGCGCCGTCCCCGGCCAACGAGTTCGCTCTGCCCGCGCTCGATAGATACATCGTCACCGGCTGCGCTCCCGCAGGCGGCCAGGTACTTGACGTCTGCCATTTGTTCATCCCCATCGTGAAATACGTAACCTTTGGCAGCGAATCCACCCGCACGCTGTTTTCTCCTTTCAGGAAGCGGTCGAAAAAACCATAGACAATTTCCTGATAATCAAGCCGCGCATCACCCATACTGCGTTCGCCGACGATGGTGTCCTGGGTGGCGCGCGTGTACGCGCAATGCGTCACCGGCGCGATGACGGCCCACTGCTCATCACCGATCACGGGCTTCGCCGTTTTGCGAACATGGTTGTAGAGCGCGAGGTTCGGCCCGATGGAAACGTCATACCAGGACATGAACCACAGCCCCGGAACATTGAGCGGCAGGTCATCGTGATACAGCCCACCTCGGTACCACGCGGGGTCGTTGGGGGTGCGTTGAATCAACCGCCCGCCGGTATCCACGGGCATAGCGTCGGCATAGATGCCGCGTGGCGCGTCCACCGCTTTCAAGATGTCTTGCGCGGGCAGATGCCAAAGTGCTTTGGACCAATCGACCGGAGGAAGCTGCTGCGCAAGATCGAAAGCCTTCGAGGCGCGGATCAGATCTTCCTGCGAAGTGTTTGGCGGAAACAGGGGACGCACCTGGTTCTGCTCGCCATAGAGCCAGGCAATGAACAGCATTTGGACCGCTCCGCCACGATACCAGTTGCCCTGCTCGTAGTAAGGCGCGACGCGGCCCACGCCTGCGCCAAATCCTTGAACATTCATCGCCGCGTATGCGGGATGCCCCATCGCGGCGATGCCCATTTGATATTCCGCAGTCGAAGAGCAGCCGGTCGTTCCTACTTTTCCGTTCGCCCATGGCTGAGACGAAAGCCACGCTAGCGCATCGACGCCATCGGTGCGGGGCGCGCCAAGAATGTCATAATTTCCTTCGGAGAAAAAATGACCGCGTTCATTCTGAACTGCATAGGCGTAGCCATGCTGAATCGCAGTCAGCACGGTCGTCATATCGGCGGGTACACCGTTGCGGACATCCCAAAAATTGAAATTGTAGGGCGTGCGCACCCAAATAATCGGCACTTTGCCGCTGGCGTTCTTCGGTCGGTAGATGTCCGTGGCCAAACGAACGCCGTCGCGCATCGGCATCATGACTTTGCGCTCAATAATGGCCACAGATTCCAGCTCCTTTTCCGTTTGCCAGCGTTGATCGCGTTGCTCTTGCGTAAGGGCTGTGCCCTGCTGCGCCTGCATTCCGACAATTGAAAACGCGCAGACAGCAGCCGCCACCAACAGCGTTCGAGCAATACAGTTCTTCATGGAAGCCCCCCAGCGGCATCATCTCTTCCGTCTTCGGCGCGAAGATTCTACAGGATTCGGCGTAGGTAGGAGTACAGGAGCAGACCGTCAAGGCTTCTTTGCTTCAAAAGGACGCGGAGGGTGCCGGATTACGCGAGTTGCTTGCTTCGCGTTTGTGACGCGAGAGCAATTTCGTAGGATCGGCGCAAGAGTCGAACGGCGCGTTCTACATCTATCGGATTCCGAAGAAAAATGCTCACCCATCCTGATTTAGGAAGGACATGGTGCGGTTCGGCCATTCCGTATTCGATCAATTCATTGCGTACCGGCATGGGAAAGGGAATATCTACGAGGCTATCGCCATGGAGGTGACCAATTTCGCGGTGCCCCACGCGGTACTCGGTACCGCCAAAACGATGCGGCGCATGTTCGATTCCTTCCCAGCGCGTAACCTTGACATGAATTTCCTCTGCAGCACCCTTCACCGGCATGATTTTTACTCCCCGTCCCTGACTAACTCTGTCCGAAGTCTTATCGTTGGATGCCCGGTGGGGTGGGCAAGGTACTTGCAACTTTTTTCAAGACGGAACCGTGTGGTCTCAAGCGGAGACGATGGACACCATGCGGAGAACGGGGAGGGCAAACGCAGAGTCGCCCGAGAACTTCACTTGGGATTCTGCTGATGCGCGGTCCATGCCTTTTGTGAAAATGCGCCAGGCGATCTCTTGCGGGATGATGGCCTCAGCCGCAGGTTGATCCTGTTCACGCTCGGTGAGCGCCCACACACGATTCCCGCGGCGCAAATTCCAAGTGCCCCCGCATTCACCGGAGACCGTGATGCGAATTGCGGTTCCCGCGGCTGCGGAAACGTTGCGATACGCGAACGGCAAAGCCCGCATGAAACAATCCAGCACAGGATAGTAAAGTTCGTGTGTCAAGATGCTCAGATCTCGCGCTCCCGGACGCTCGACGGCCAGGCGAATCTGCTGCTGATGGTGCCATCGTTCTGTGTATTCGCGGGCTGTGTCAAACCAGTTTGCTGATTTTTCCTCGCCCGCCCAGCTAACACCAAAAGGCGCTTGCGCGTACGGATCGCGGGAAGTGTGATAGGCCGCCAGTTGCTTGCAAGCCACCTCCATTAGCGAAATCAAAACCTCAGGACTCAGCCGGCGATAGACCGTAACGCCTTCTTCGTTCAGGCGATCAATATAGGCGGCCAAGGCCGCGAGCGAATCGATTTTCGCAGCCGGCGGCATGTAGCTGTCGCGTGCGATTGAGACTCCTCGCAAGGCCGTGTCCAGAAGATGCGCCGCGACGTCTTTAATTTTCCACTTCGGCGCGACTGTCTGCTTTTCCCAATCTTCGCCCGAAAGCGAGCCGAGTAATTCCAGCAGCATCCCATCCACCTTAGGAAAAAGATGGGCGGTGAAAATGGGCTTTGGCGGCGAGACGGACTCTGTCGCCGGGCTCCTAGTCATGTAACGAATCTACTCATGGAGAGCGCCCAATTGCAATCGGCTAGGTCCTTCTAAGCCTCGCTGCTCGCAACCTTTTGAGCTGAGCGGGGTTTAATTCGACGAACGACCTCTCTAACCGAATGAGTAGACAGAGATTTAGGACTTCGGAAGAGAGCAAGGCTGCAGAAGGGACCAGAAACATGCGCTATCTAAGATTCGCAGCTTTATTAGGGTTTTGCCTCTTTTGTGCTTCCTTTGCGAGCGCACAGAGAGTGTTTGTCGGCGTCGGAGTGGGCCCCGGCTATTATGGCCCGCCGCCAGTTTGCGACTACGGCTACTATGATTATTACCCCTACGCTTGCGCGCCCTATGGCTTCTACGGGCCAGAATATTTTGTGAACGGCGTATTTGTTGGCGTAGGGCCCTGGTATCACTGGTATTACCGCCATCCGGGCTGGTACAGCCGAGGCTTCTATGGTCGTGGTTACTATGGCCGCGGGTATTATGGGCGTGGCTGGGACCGTGATGATTGGCGTGGACGCGGATTCCGCCGGGATGGGGATCACGACGGCTGGCGCCGGGACGGGGACCACGACAGATGGCGCGACCACGATGGCTGGCGTGGCCGCGAGTGGCATGGTGACCGCGAATTCCATGGCCACCATGGGCATCGAGACTGACGCGGAGTAGCAATGCAACATTACGGAACGGCTGGCGAGCGAGATTGCCAGCCGTTTTTCTTTTTTCGCGTGGCAGTTTTGAATAAGTGCAGCCAGTTTGAGCTAAACCAAAACATCCTCATCGGCCGGCTGCGGAAAGTGCTTCGAAAACCAGAAGGAAAACGGCGTTGGGCCGTATTGCTGATAGCGCTCCAGCCGCTCCCTGCCTTCCTTCACCGTGGGGATGTGGCCTGCAGGAATCCACCAAAGGCAATAAATAGGCTTGTCCATTTTCTCGAACCACTTGGCGCGATCCCGCAGGACGCGGGCGTGGTCGGATCTGTACGCGTAGTCGCGCAGCGCCTCAAGAGATTCCCACACCGACATGTTGAGAAAGATGGAGGGATCCCGCTCATCGTAAATGATGTCGGTAGCGTTGCCGGACGCCGATTGCAGGCGCCACACGAAACCGGGAGCATTGTCAGCAAGCGCGTTGATCGGTTCAAGCTGAGCAACAAACTCGGCGATTTTCGGATCGTCAATCGGCGCAATCAGCCGGCCAATATTGATTTGAGCTAAGTGGTAGTTCATGGATTCGTCTCCGGTTCAGCATAGAGACGCATTAGAAATCGAAGCGATAGCCTAAAATCATCTTGGCAATCAGATGATCCGTGGAGTGCGTCATGCCGACGCCCAGACCAAAATTCACCTCCCATTTCGGAGAAAGATTCAAATCGATGGCAGGAAAGAGTTGGTGCTGCTGCTGTCCGATCGCGAGAAACTCTGTCGAAGGGCCCACCGCTCCGTAATACTCAAACCCGCCCGTAATCTTTTTCGTAAAGTCGTAGCTGAACTTGAAATCCGGCGAGAACGTCACGCCTTGATTGACACTATCGCCGTGAAACGACCGGTCAAACGCAGGATTGAAGGAGAGGTACCACGGGCCGATCTGCCTATCAATGATTGGCCGTATTTCCCAGGTCCAAGTGTCGGTGGAATACCTGCGCCGTTGGTAGCCAATCTCGTTCGAAAGACTTACCCCGACCGGCCAGTTCCACTTCTTCGGCACGCGCACGCGGGGGCGGATGTGGTCGCCGACCCAGTCCCATCCCTGGCCGTTTTGAGCGGAAGTGAAAATATAGAAACCTGTTTCAAACCAGTCGGTGAAGCCGTGCGTAATTTCGATGGTCTCGTGTACCTGGTGATGGGTGGGAAGCACGCCGTCCTGGACCGTCTTTGAGCCTTGAATCGTGAAATTGCTGTGCAGTTCCACCATGGTGTGGTGTGGCTCTACCGTCTCGTAGCCGTAGACTTGGATCTCGTAATTGTCTTGTGCCCGAGCAGGACAGGACCAAACTCCGACGAGGAACGACAAGAAGGCAAAGATGACGACGGTACGCAAGCAGTGCTCCAAGCTTCAAGGCTTGCTAGGGTATCCCAAGTTGTCGGGCTTACAAACAGCGTGAGATGTGCCAATTTAGGCATGGGGGTGCGCCTTGTCGTAGACCTCCATCAACTGGCGGATAGACGCATGTGTGTACCGCTGGGTTGTGGAAAGCGATTGGTGCCCCAGCAGCTCTTGAATCGCGCGTAGGTCAGCGCCATCTGCAAGCAAATGCGTGGCAAAAGCGTGGCGCAGCGAATGTGGATGCAGGTCCCAATTGACATTGACCAGGCGCACGTACTTCTTCACGATGCGGCCCACCGAGCGCTGCGTCAGCCGCTGGCCAGAATAGTTGAGAAAAACGGCTTGCGCGTGCGGGTCCGCGCGGTGATCGGACCGGTTCGCTTGCTTCAGGAGCTGCTCGCGCACGGGCCAGTATTTCTCCAGGGCTTCCTGCGCCTTCGCCCCATAAGGGACGATACGCTCTTTGTTTCCTTTGCCACGGACGCGCAAGACGCGCTCTTTTTGCTCGATGCCGAGCAGGTTCAGGCCGGTCAGTTCGCTGACGCGCAAACCTGCGGCGTAAAGCAGTTCCAGCAGGGCCCGGTCGCGACGCAGAAGCAAGCCTTCTTCCACATGCGCTGGTCGGACGGAGTTTCTTCTTGCAGCGTCTTGCGGCTCCGTACTTGGCATGCGCTTCTTAGGAGGCGGTGTGCCTCCCTTCGGGCCCTGAAGCATCCTCGCGACATGATTCAAGAAGCCGTTCATCTCTTCGGCGGAAACGACGGAGGGAATGCGCTTCGGAAGTTTCGGCGTGGGGACCAGGCGAGCCGGGCTTTCCTTCAAATACCCTTCGCGCACGCAATATTTGAAAAACGAACGCAGAGCCGCAAGCTTTCGCGCAATCGAGCTTTTTTCTAGCCCATGGTCATGCAAGTGAGCGACGAATTCCCGGATCATTCCGTGGTTCACCGCCCGAAGAGCCGGAGGCGTGGCGCGAGGCGGCGTAAGAAATAGCAGGAATTGATGAAGATCCTTCCCGTAGTTGGAAACCGTGTGAGGAGAGGAGTTCCGGACGGTTCGAAGGTATTCGAGGTACTTGGTGATCGCCTTGTCCATTCCCACCTGCAAGCCGAGAGTGAACCTCACAAAAAGTATAAGCGTGGACGCAGGCACAGAAAGTCAAATTAAAGGTCTGTTTCCTTAGACCCAGGCGGGTCAGGACTTCGCTGCCACAGGAACGGGAGCTTCTTCCTGCTGCGCCACGGGCGGAGTTTCAGGCACAAGCTTCTCCCAGTCGCAGCCTTCCTTCAAGCAGGCGTGCACTTTGCCGATTTTTGAGTTTTTCTCGACAATAAACGGCGCGCTGCATTTCGGGCACGGCTCCGCGATCGGCATGTAAGGCGTGGTGAAGTCGCAATCCGGGTAGCGCGAGCATCCGTAGAAGATTCGCGGACGCCCTCGCCCGCCTTTTCCTGCGCTGCCGCGGCGGACAAACTCTCCTTCGTTGCACTTCGGGCATTTGATGCCCATAGTGATGGGCCTAGTGTATTTGCACTTCGGATAAGCGGAGCAGCCGATGAATTCGCCGAAGCGCCCGTGCTTCTTTACCAAGCCGCTTCCGCAGTTAGGACACTTTTCATCGAGTGGCTCATCCGGCTGGTGCGCGATGCGCGTGCCCTGCACAAGGCGGCGCGTGGTTTTGCAATCCGGATAACCCGTGCACGCCAGGAACGTTCCGAAGCGCCCGCGCTTGATGGCCATTTCTTTGCCGCAATTGTCGCAGTACTCGACCTTATTGGGATCCCCGCCGTCCGCCTCTACCGGCGACAGATCTTCGATGAAGTCGCAATCGGGGTACCGTGAGCAGCCCAGAAAAAATCCGTGCCTGCTGATGCGTTCCAGCAATTCCCCCTGGCCGCACTTCTCGCATTTCCTTCCGGTGGGAATGCCCGCTTTGTACGACAGCATTTCCTCATCGGCCTTGTCCAAGTCGATGACGAACTTTCCCCAGAACTCCTTCACGGAATCGCGCCACGCCAGCTTGCCCTCTTCAATTTCGTCGAGTTCGTCTTCCATGCGCGCGGTGAACCTGAGGTCGAAGATGTCCTCGAAGCTCTTGACGAGCAGCTTGCACACGCGCTCGCCAAGCATGGTCGGCGAAAACCGCCCTTGATTCTTGGTGACGTACTCTCTTTCCACGAGGGTCGAAATAATGGCCGCGTACGTGGAAGGGCGGCCAATCCCGTCTTCTTCGAGTTCCTTCACGAGAGTGGCATCGTTGTAACGCGGCGGAGGCTCGGTGAAGTGCTGCTCAGGACGAATCTTATCCAGCCGCAGCAGTTGACCCTCAGCAACTTCGGGCAGCGCGCGGCCCTCGCCCTCGTCATCTTTTTCATCGTCCTCGCGGTCCGCGGTGGACGCCGGCAACTGGTAAACGCGCAAGTAGCCATCAAATTTCTGAACCGACCCGCTCGCGCGAAACGTATATTCGCCGGCATGGATGTCAATGGTCGTCTGGTCAAAGATCGCGGGCAGCATCTGCGACGCAACAAACCGCTGCCAGATCAACTGATAAAGCTTAAAGAGGTCATCATCCAGGTATTTCCGCACGTCTTCTGGCGTCCGAGAAACGTCGGTCGGGCGCACCGCTTCGTGCGCCTCTTGCGCGTCCTTCTTCGACTTATAGAAATTCGGCTTCTCGGGAAGATAGTTGGGACCAAACTTCGCCGGGATGAGTTCACGCACTTGCGCGAGCGCGTCGTTTGAAACATGCACCGAGTCGGTACGCATGTAGGTAATCAGCGCCACCGATCCTTCGTCGCCGAGTTCCACGCCTTCATAAAGCTTCTGGGCCAAGGACATTGTGCGCTTGGCCGTGTAACGCAGCCGGTTGTACGCGGCCTGCTGCAATTTCGAAGTGGTGAACGGCGGCGGAGCGTTGCGTCTCTTCTCTTTTTGCGCCACCGAAGCGACTTGCCACCTCGCCTGGTTCACGGCGGCGACAATTTTGTCGGCGGTCTCCTGATTCTTGATTTCGATGTCCGCGTCTTTGTGCTTGATGAGCCTGGCTTCGAAGAGTGGGGGCTTCCCCGCATCCAGCATGGCGTGGATGGTCCAATACTCTTGCGGGACAAACGCGCGGATGGCCTCCTCGCGCTCAACGATTAACCTGAGCGCCACGGTCTGCACGCGCCCCGCCGACAGTCCGCGGCGAACTTTGTTCCACAGCAGCGGAGAAATCTTGTAGCCCACCAGCCGGTCGAGGACCCGGCGGGCCTGCTGAGCATCCACGAGGTTGGCATCCACTGCTCTAGGGTGGTCAAAGGCCGCGCGGATCGCCTTCGGGGTGATCTCGTTGAAGGTCACGCGGAAGATTTTCTTCGGGTCTGCCGGAGGGATGTCATCCGCCAAGTCTCCGTTGTTCTTGCCCTTTTTTCCCGTCTTGGCTTCTTCCGCTTCTTTCGTTTCAGCGGCCTTCCCGTTCTGCTTACCGGGCGGTTCGGCCTCCACGAAGCGGCTGGGCTTCGAAAGCACCATCGCTAAGTGCGCGGAAATGGCCTCGCCTTCGCGATCGGGGTCCGGGGCCAGATACACGGCTTCGGCGTTGTGGGCCGCTTTCCTCAGGTCATGGATGACTTTGCCTTTGCCGGAGATAATTTGCAGGGTTGGCTCGAAGATCTTTTCGTCGTTGATGCTGATCTTGGGGCTCTTTGCTTCGACCTTGACGCTTTTCTTGCCACCCTTCTTCCTCTTCGACTTTTTCTTGCCTGAAGGATCCTCGCCAGGCAGGCGAATCCCAATGGTCTTCGTCGGCAGGTCCATCACATGTCCAATGGATGCCTTGACGGTATAATTCCGTCCCAAATACTTATTAATCGTCTTCGCCTTCGCGGGCGATTCGACAATGACAAGCGAACGAGCCATGTAACTTTTGTAACTCCGGTCTGTAATTCGGAAAGGGCGGACCGCGGGGCGTGTGTCCTTCTCGCTACCTTTGGCGCATGTCCCTCGAAATGGGCCCAGCCCATCATGAGATGCATTAGCAGGCCCAGCCGGTTCCTTTGCTTAGATGGCGTTCCGCCAACGAAGGGATATTTGAACCGCTATCTCCCTCTATAACAACACTTTGCAGAACTGCTTCCCGGCCGCCTGTCGGACGATCCCTTTCGTCTCTAGCGTAAACAGGGTAGCCAGAACTGCCGAAGAGTTCAAGCCGGAGCGTTCGACCAGATCGTCCATCGGAACCTGTTCTTCGGCGCTTAACAGCTCGTATAGCTTTTTTTCGGAGCCGTTCAGCCCCATCCGCGGCCAAGAGGTTCCTCTGCTCGGCCTCGGGTTTTTCCGCCTGCACTAGCGCTGCGCGAACCGGCGTTGGGAGTTCCCCCAATATAGCCCGGCGTGTTGCTGGCAGGAATCTCTTAATGGATTCGCCAGCGTTATTTTCGGCCGACGAAACGCACTCGCAGCGTTGTGGCCCGGCCTTGACCGCCCGCAAAAGCTCCGAAGCATCCCGTTCGAACCAGAGGCGTGCATGCAGGTGCATCATGATTATTCACAACCGAATCCGGATTTTGCCGGCCAAGGATATTGACCCCTTCGACTCGCACAGCCCACAGATACCCGCGCAATTCAAATTTCCTCTCCAATCCCAGATTCAGGCTGGCATAGGCAGGGAAGCGCGAGGAATTTGGCGGACCCATTAGTTGTTGTTGAAGATTGACGATGCTGAAGGGATATCCCGTCCGATATTCGAAGAAGCCGCTCAATTGCGTGCTCCAAATGTGCGTAGGCATCCAACCCCACACGAGCAGGCGGTTGGGTGCGTCCCATGCTAAAGGCCCTGGCTGCTGGGCGGCATAAACTATCGATCCCAGCGCGGGACTCAGTACTTCGTTCGAGTGCGCTCGCGAGCGTGTATACGCGCCGTAAATCTCTGTATTCTCTGAGAAAATGTGACGTGTGGAGAAGGTGGCCGCGCGATAGCGGTCCTTGCGCTGATCCTCCAGAAGAAAGATTCCGCCTGGCTGTGACGGCTGCTGGTCCACGAACGCGTAACCATGCGATCCATTCCGCGCTAATAATTCGAGGCTCACAAGGGTATTGCGCCCAAACTTCTCTTGCCAGCCCGCGCTCGATGTCTCAAAGCGGGGCTGTCGCAAGCCGCCCTGCTCGACAAACCGGCTGGTGACAGTAGAAGGTGGGATGGGGTTTCCAGCGGCATCAAAGAAAAATGTATCGAGCTGTTGCTGGTCCAAAACCTGCCCGATATGGGCAAGATTGAGAGGCGCGTTGTAGATTCCCCACCCGAACGAGATTTTGGCGCGATCGTCCCCGAAGGGCAGCACGTTGGCCGACGCGCGCG
>Ga0126373_10004770_pt1 | contig 10441 bp, 10 predicted proteins | sample PanSoiMetPlot_11_FD_92545 | JGI IMG/M metagenome (GOLD analysis project Ga0126373, IMG submission 92545) | Tropical forest soil microbial communities from Panama - MetaG Plot_11 | ecosystem: Environmental > Terrestrial > Soil > Tropical forest > Bulk soil | place: Panama | collected 2016-02-17
GCGCCGCGGTGCCGGGCAGGCACGCTGCTCATGATCGAGGACGTATTGGGCGACGCGAACAGGCCGGACCCCAGCCCATTGCAGAAGATGATGGCGGCGAACACCGGATACGGGAAGTCGATAGGCAGCAGCATCAGGCCGGTGAAGCCGCACGCGGCTACCAGCAGGCCAGCCGTCGCGAACAGCCGCGACCCGTACCGGTCGGACAGGTAACCAGACACCGGGCCGGCGATCAGGAACCCGGCGGTCAGCGGCAGCATGTAGATCCCCGCCCACAGCGGCGTGACCGTGAAGTCGTAGCCGTGCAGCGGCAGCCAGATGCCGGCCAGCCAGATGACCAGCATGAACTGGAGTCCGCCTCGAGCCATGGAACTCATGAGGCTGGCCGCGTTCCCCGCCGCAAATGCTCTTATCTTGAATAGTCTCATTCTGAACATCGGCTCTGCGATCTTGGTCTCGATGATGCAGAACACAACAAGGAAGAAGACGCCGCCCCCAAGCCCGGCGATTACTTTAGGGTTGGTCCAGCCGGTAGCGTGCCCGCCGTATGGCTGGATGCCGTATGTGATGGCCGCGAGCAGGCTGGTCGCTCCGATCGCAAACAGGATGTTGCCGGCCCAGTCAATCCGGGCGCGCTTAGTGGTGGCGATCTCGCGCAAGCTGCGGTAAGCCCAAACAGTGCCCCAGACCCCGATCGGGACGCTCACCCAGAACACGGCGCGCCAGTCCCACGCGGCCAGGAGGCCGCCGAGCAGCAGCCCGACGAACTGACCCGAGATGCCGGCGATCTGGTTGATACCGAGCGCCGTCCCGCGCTGGTTGGCTGGGAACGCGTCGGTGAGGATCGCAGCGGAGTTAGCCATGAGCATGGCCCCGCCGAAGGCTTGCACCATCCGCCACACGATCAGCCACAGCGCGCCATGGCTTCCGGTCAGCGGGTCAAGGGAGAGCGCGATCGACGCGAGCGTGAACACGACGAAGCCGAGGTTGTAGATCTTGACCCGGCCGAACATGTCGCCGAGCCGGCCGAGGGTGACCACGAGCACTGCCTGCACCAGCAGGTAGCCCATGATCATCCAGAGCACGTACGAGATGTTGCCGGGGGCCAGGGGGCTCAGGTGGATGCCGCGGAAGATGGCGGGCATGGCGATGATCACGATAGAGCCGTCGATGGTAGCCATCGTCATGCTGAGCGTGGTGTTGGACAGGGCTACCCACTTGTACCTGTCCGCGGGTCCGCTGACGCCTGATCGCTGAGTCGGCTCCCGCCGCGACATGACGCCCACGTTTCACCAGCCTACAGCCAGAAGGTTGCTTGTTGACAACTACCTATCATCGCCGGCAAACCCGATTTGATTTCGGCCACCCGGCTGCAATGCCATGAATCGCCGGCAATAGGGACATCAGGGTGGCAGAAAATGCCCAGAAGAAAGCACTGAGATCGACAGCGCCGAAAAAGGGTGCCTTGCCTGACACAACGGGTCATGAACAGCGCGGATATGTGCGTGTCGGTCGGTCGAAAATGTCATGACTCGGATTATGGTTATTACCAGGAATATAATGGCAGGCGGACCGCGCGGCCCTTAAAGGTCTGCGATTATCATGAATCGCCGCCCGCGGCGTGTTCTGCGTCCGGGGGGCCTAAGGGCTTGACGGTGAGGGACGGCGATGGCGCAGCAAAGTGTCCGGGTGCTCGGCACCCGGCCAGGCCGCCTCCGGATAACGGAAGCGGGATGGCTGGTGCTGGGCCTCGTCATGCTGCTGGCGGCCGTCGGTGCCGCCGGCGTCGCCACAGTGACGCGGTCCAGCCACTCAGCGGCCGGCGTGGCCCTTCGCGTGCGAGAGCCGCAGGCGGCGACGTCAGTGGCTGCCGGTTCGCCCACGATCGCTACCACGAGCGCGGCGCGCGCACTCTTCGTCACCGCGCCGGCCATCATCATCGCGAGCACGGCTGATCGCGCGGGCCTCGAAGCGGCCCGCGCCATCTCGCTTCGCGCGCACGCGCCGATGCTGCTACTTACTCCCGCCGCGGCCTCGGCCGACATCTCTGCGCTCCGGAGCACTATCAGAGCACTCGATCCGTCGGCCGTCCTCGCCATCGGCGCGGTCCGGCGCACGCTCGCGGCCGAGCTGCCGGGTGTTCACCTGGTCACCACGGCGCGCGCACTGCCGGCGATCTCCGCGGTCGCGCCCATGCGCGGCGTCGCCGTGCTGGTGCACACGGGTTCGTCGTTGACTGCCATGGCGGTCGCGATCGCCGCGACCGCGACCGCGCGGGCGGCTGGCGCGCGCGTTATCGACCTGGCGGGATACGACCCGCGGGCCGATCCGGTCGTGATCAGGGCGCTGGCCTCGTCGCGCCCGCAGCGGGTCGTCGCTGTGGGCGCCGCCTTCGGGTCAGCCAGCCTGCTCGGCGCGCGGCTCGCCGTGGCCGAGACTGGCGTGCAACTACCCGGAGGCGGCCAGGTCCTGTTCCCGGCGCGCCGCATCGTCGCCCTCTACGGGACGCCCGGCACGCCAGCGCTCGGCGTCCTCGGCCACCAGGGCCTGACCGCCAGCATCACCCGGGCAAAGGCAACGGCCGCGCAGTACGCCGGGCTCGTGAAGGTGCCGGTGATCCCGGCCTTTGAGATCATCGCGACGGTCGCGCAGGCCTCACCAGGGTGGCAACGTAGCTACTCGTTCGAGTCGAGTGTCAGTTCGCTGCGCCCGTGGGTCAGCGCCGCGAGCAAGGCTGGCATGTACGTGACGCTCGACCTTCAGCCTGGTCGCGCCAACCTGCTGGCGCAGGCCAAGCGGTACCAGTCGCTCCTCCGGCTGCCGAACGTCGGGTTGGCCCTCGACCCGGAATGGAAGCTTCAGCCAGGCCAGCTGCCCCTGCACCAGATCGGCAGCGTCAGCATTGCGGAGGTCAACAGCGTCGCAACCTGGCTTGCAGCCCTCACGGCGAGGTATCACCTGCCGCAGAAGCTCCTGGAACTGCACGAATTCCGCCTCAGCATGATCCGGGACGTCGCCCGGCTCGACACGCACAACGACGACCTGGCGATCGTGATCAACATGGACGGGCAAGGTGCGCCCGGGACCAAGCTGGCGACCTGGCAGGCTGTCGTGGGCAACGCACCTCAGGGCGTGTACTTCGGCTGGAAGGACTTCTACACGAAGGACACCCCGATGCTCGGCCCAGCCCGGACTATCGAACGACAGCCAGCGCCGGTGCTGATTTCCTATCAGTGAGCCATGGACGACGCGCTGCTTATCCTGAAGCCGGACGCCCTATAGGCAGCTCCGGCTCGATGCGCGCGACGGTGGCGCAGTCGTCGGCGAACGTGATCACCGCGTCCACGTGCTCGCCCGCCAGCACGCGCGGCACCCAGTACCGGGCGTCATCCCACATCAAGGCCAGCGGCAGCGCGTCTTGGGCGAACCAGCGGGGTGCTACCTCATCGGACTCGCTCGCCTCACCCTGGAACACCCAGGTGACGAACACCTCGGCAGTCTGGTCCCAGGACGGCCGCGAGGGAAACCTGAACTCGATGCTCGCGCCGTGCTCGAGCGAATCCGCAGGTACCTGCAGCCCTGACTCCTCAGCCACCTCGCGGACCGCGGCAGCAGCGGGCTTCTCGCCAGATTCGACGTGACCGCCGAGCCCGACCCACTTACCGGCGCCGAAGCCCGTCTTCTTCAGCCCGAGCAGGACTTCGGGGCCGTCGCCGGCGTGCCGTCTGATCAGGCATAGGCACGTCCGCGTCATCATCGGGCAAGCCTAACGGCTGGTGGCTCTGGTTCGGTCACTCCGACGTCCGCGTCCCTGGCCAGTCCGATGAGACGGTCGAGGACCCGGCCATCGCTCGTTCTGAGGCCGTCGTGCTCGAACTCATTGGTGATCCAGTAACGCAGGCCGCGGATCTGTGCCGCAGTCTGGAGCGAGAGCTCCCGTGGCACGTACATGTCGTCGAAGTAGATCGCCGCCGTCACGGGTATGTCGGCGCGAGCAAGCTGGCCAGGATCGTAGAGCGCGGGCCAGTCATCGCGGTCGGCGAGCAGTTCGGCGGCCTCCGCCAGGGGGCGCAGCGCCGGGTCCTGCTCGAACGCCCACGGGAAGACCATCTCACCGGTGAACAGCAGCGGCGCGTCACCCTCCACCGCCGCCGGGGCGAACTCAGGGAACTCGGCGCGGATTCGCTGCGCCGACCACATGGTCGCCTTGCCCTGGGCGTAGCAGGCCTCGTGTACGAGGGCGTACAGCGGCGCTGACGCGTACGACAGCTCCCTTTCCGCGGCGACCAGGAACGCGTCGCTCAGCTCCCTTCCCGCGAAGGGGTCCTCCAGCAGGTAGTGCAGCGCCGCCGAGCCCGTGCTAGATCCGAGTATGCGGCCGAGGGCCTGGAAGCGCTCGACGGTCAGGGTCCCGCCGCCGGGGAGCGTCGCGGGCCGGGCGGACAGGGACCGCCCGATCTCACGCGCCGAGTCGACATCACCCGGGTATCGCTGGTAGTGCGCCAGGTTCTTGCCGGCCACTCGCTGGTACGTCAGGCGGTATACGTCGTCGGCAGTTGCGGTCAGGCCTGGCAGCCCGCCGGTGATGAAGGCCTCACGCAGCCCGCCGGGCGCTTTCGACAGGTAGGTCACCGTGCAGAACCCGCCGAAGCTCTGCCCGAGTACGCTCCATCGCTCGCCACCCGTGACCTGCGGGCGGATCCACTCGGCGTCGGCGACGATCGAATCGGCCCTGAAGTGCCCGAGGTAACGAGCCTGGGCCGTCGCGTCAGGGAATCTGGCCAGCGTCTGCCGGGTCGCTGGGGTAGACCGGCCGGCACCACGTTGATCAAGCAGGAGCACCCGGTAGTCGCTCAGCGCGCGATCAAGCCAGCCCTCCCGGCCGACAGGCCGCGGCGAGCCGAAGCCGGGACCACCCTGCAGGAACAGCAGCCAGGGCAGATCGTCCGACTCGTTGCCCGCCGCGACGATCTCGCGCGCGAACAGCGTGATCTGGTCGCCGCCGGGTCTTGCGTGGTCGAGCGGGACCGTGAACGTGCGATCGGTCAGCCGAGTGCCGGGGTGCCGGTACGAGACCATGATCAGCACAGTAGCGCCCGCGGTGAAGGCCAGGGTCATACGATGACCAACAGTGAACGTCCAGCTCTAACCCCTCAGACCTGGAGCACTGAATGCTGGGACTGCCATCTGCCGACGAGCAGGGCCGCGAGATGCCGCGCGGGCCTGCGGCCGCTATGTTCGCCGCCGACCAGGCGTCACGCGGGCTCGGCATGGAACTGCTGCACCTTGGACCCGGTACTGCGATCGTGCAGATGCGAGTGGCTCTTCAGATGCTCAACGGCCACTCCATCGGCCACGGCGGGTACGTGTTCATGCTGGCCGACACCGCCTTCGCGTGCGCGTGCAACAGCGAGGGTGCGGCCACCGTCGCCGCCGGTGCCGACATCAGCTTCGTCGCACCCGTTCGCGAAGGCGACATCCTCACCGCGACGGCCGTTGAGCGCACGCGATTCGGGCGCAGCGGCATCTATGACGTCACCGTGCGGCGCGGCGAAGATGTGGTCGCGGAGTTTCGCGGTCGCAGCCACACGCTGGGCTAGCGCCGGTAGGCGCGCGGAAGAGCGCGCCCCATCCATGAATGGCGGCCGGCTGTCGCTATGGCGACAGTAATCCGCCATCGATCATGGGGCTGATGGCGTCTCGGGCAGCTGAGACCATTGGGCGTGGGTGCGGTGGACCGTCGTCGCAGCGACAAGCTAGATTCGGCGGCGTGCCGCTCCGCAGCCTCGCCGTGCGCCTCTACCTGTGGCGGCTCCGCCGTCAGCTAGCCGGCCAGCCTCTTCCCCGGCATATCGGGCTAATCATCGACGGCAACAGGCGGTGGGCCAGGCAGGCCGGGCTCGCGAACCCCAGTGATGGTCACCGGCACGGGGCCGAGCACATCTGGGACGCGCTGTTGTGGTGCCGGGCCGCGGGCATCCGGCACGTGACAATCTTCGTCTGCTCCGCGGAGAACCTGGCCCGACGGGATGACGCCGAGGTCGCGGCGCTCATGGACATCATCGAGCAGATCGTCGTGACCCGGATCGCTACTGCCGACCCGCCGTGGCAGGTGCACATCGCCGGACTGGTGGACATGCTGCCGGCCAGCACTGCCCGCTCGCTAAAGGACGCGGCCGAAGCCAGCGAGATCTGCGCAACCGGCTCGCACGTCACGTTGTGCGTCGGATACGGCGGACGCCAGGAGATCGCCGAAGCCGTCCGCTCGTTGCTTCTCGAGCAGGCTGCGGCCGGTGCCGAGCTGATGGACCTGGCCGGCACCGTGACGGAAGACGCCATCGCCAGGCACCTGAGCGGTGACGGGCAGCCCGAGCCAGACCTGATCATCAGGACCAGCGGCGAGCAGCGCATGTCCAACTTTCTGCTCTGGCAGAGCACCGGGGCGCATTTGCACTTCTGCGACGCCTACTGGCCCGCGTTCGGCGAGGTCGACTTCCTGCGGGCACTGCGGGATTTCGCTGCCAGGGCATCGGCGCCGGATCACTGGTAATGCGCGCCGCTGTTTTCCTCGGCAGCTCGATCGGGCGCCGACCCGAGTACGCGGCGGCCGCGGCCGAATTCGGGCACGCGCTGGCTAGCGCCGGGATCGGCATCGTCTACGGCGGCGCGAGCGTCGGCATGATGGGAGCGCTCGCTGACGCAGCGCTCGCGGCCGGCGGCGAGGTGATCGGCGTCATCCCCGGTGGCTTGTTCGCCGCTGAGATCCCGCACCCCGGCCTGAGCCGGCTGGAAGTCGTCGGATCCATGCACGAACGGAAGGCGCTCATGTCCGCCCTGGCCGACGGCTTCGCGGCCCTGCCGGGAGGCCTCGGCACGCTGGACGAGCTGTTCGAGATTCTTACCTGGCAGCAGATCGGGCTGCACGCCAAGCCGGTGGCTCTTGTCGACGTCGGCGCCTTCTGGGATCCGCTCGCCGGGATGCTCGATGCCCTGACCGAGGTGGGATTCGTTCCCCCAGCCACCCGGGCCTCCATCGCCAGGGTCAAAGACGCGGCAGAGTTCCTCAGCTTGCTACCGAAGCAGTAACGTGCCAAGTCCAAGCACAAACCGGGAAGGCCTTGGCAATCCATGACCGACCAGACCAGCGACGCTTCCGATGCCAAGCGCTCTCCCGTCGATCTTGTGTCGGCCGAGCGGATGGTGTTCTTCTCGGATGCCGTGGTCGCGATCGCGATCACGCTGCTGGCCCTCGTGCTGCCAGTGCCGCCGCACCTGACAACCAAGACACCCAACGTTCAGACGTTCAAAGACATCTGGGCATACCGTGACGCCTATCTAGCGTTCCTGATTAGCTTTGTCGTCATCGCGAATCACTGGCGCTCCCACCACCGCCTGTACCGAGATGTAACTCGGCTCGACCGCCGCGTCATTTCTGCCAACATGTTCTGGCTGCTGCTGATCGTCATCACGCCGTGGGCGACGAGGCTGATAGCGGGCAACGGCGGGTTCGGCGCGCGCTTCTCGATCTACGCGGTCATCCAGGTCTTGACCATCCTGACGTTCCTGGCTATGAGCCGGCATATCCGCCGGGGCCACCTGCTTCGACCCGGCGCGCCCACGCCGACTTCGCGCGTGGACGACGCGGCCTACCTCGCCGTTGCCGCCACGTTCGCGGTGTCCATCCCCGTCGCGGTGGTGTACAACACCGAGTGGGCGTTCGCGATCTGGGTGGCCTCGGTCTTCACCGCCAGGGCCGTGCGCCGCTTCTTCAGCCAGGAATCGGTCTAGGCCTACGCCGGAGGAGCCGATATGACGCCGCCAGCCAGTGACTACCTTGACTACTCGGGGCTCGATGACGAACTAAGCGGGGGATCGCGGCTGATTCAGATCGAGACTCCGGTCGGCACGTTCCGGGTGTGGGTGAAGCGCGTCGGAAACAATCCGCGATTGAAGGTCCTGCTGCTGCACGGCGGCCCTGGCGGCACGCACGAGTACTTTGAGGCGTGCGACAGCTTCCTGCCCGCCGCTGGTATCGAGTACTACTACTACGACCAGCTCGGATCGGGCCGCAGCGACCAGCCAGCCGAACCGTCGCTGTGGGAGGTCGACCGGTTCGTTGACGAGGTCGAGCAGGTCAGGCGGGCCCTTGGTCTCGGGCCGGACAACTTCGTTCTCTTCGGTCACTCGTGGGGCGGCGTCCTGGCGATCGAGTACGCCCTAAAGCACCAGCATCATCTGCGGGGCCTGGTGATCTCCAACATGATGTCGAGCGTTCCCGCCTATAACGCGTACGCCGAGCAAGTGCTGATGCCTGCCATGGACCAGGGCGCACTCGCCGAAATCAAAGCGCTGGAAGCTGCGGGTCAGATCGAAGACCCGCGCTACATGGAGCTGCTTGTGGAGCAGCACTATGTCCATCACGTGTTGCGCAAGCCCTACAAGGACTGGCCCGACCCGGCGCGCCGCGTCCTCGCGCACATCAATTCCTCGATCTACGTGTCCATGCAGGGCCCGAGTGAGCTCGGCATCAGCAGCGATGCAAGCCTCTTCGACTGGGACAGGACCGAGGACCTTGCCGCTATCACGGTGCCAGCGCTGGTCATCGGCGCTCAGCACGACACGATGGATCCCGCGTTCATGGAGACGATGGCCCGGCGGCTGCCTGCCGGCGAATACCTGTATTGCCCGGCCGGCAGTCACATGGCCATGTACGACGACCAGCACACCTACTTCCGCGGACTGATCGCATTCCTGACCAGCCTTGCCTCGGCCTAGCTGGTGCTACGGCCAGAGGAGGCTGCCGACGTCACGGTATTGAGCAGCAGCCGCGCCGTCGTGACCGGGCCGACGCCGCCGGGCACGGGGGACAATCCGCCAGCAACACTGGCGACAGATGCTGCGTCGACGTCGCCGACGAAACTGCCATCGGAGGCCTTGTTCGTACCCACGTCCACCACGACCGCACCCGGGCGGACGTGGTCTGCTGTAATGAGCCCGGGCCGCCCGGCGGCCACCACGAGCACGTCGGCTGACCTGGTGACGCTGCCAAGGTCCACCGTGCGCGAATGGCACACGGTCACGGTGGCGTTTTCGGCCAGCAGCAGCTGCGCGACGGGCTTACCGACCACGAGCGACCGGCCGACGACGACCGCGCGGCGACCGTCCAGCTCGACACCGTGCTGATCTAGCAAATCCAGCACGGCCTGCGCTGTCGCCGGAGCGAACGCCGGTAGTCCGGCCATCAGCCGTCCGAGCGACAGCGGACTGGCACCGTCAACATCCTTGGCCGGGTCGATGACGCTGGCGAGCTCGGCTAGTGCGAGGCCCGCTGGGACCGGCGCCTGGAGCACGATCCCGTGCACCGCTGTATCGGCGGACAGCGCCGCGAGCACGCCTGCGATCTGGCTCGACGCTGCGTCGGCTGGCAGCTCCTGAACGTCAGATTCGATCCCGAGTCGCGCCGCGGCGGCGCTGAGGCTGCGAACGTACCAGGCCGCCGACTCCGCATGTGTCGCCACCACGATGGCGAGCCGCGGCGCGATGCCAGCGGTCGCACAGCGTCCGATCACCTCGGCCGCGTCGGCGCGCAGCCGCGCCGCGACCTCCCGGCCGGCGAGCGACTGAGCAGTCATCTGTCGAGGTCCGCCAGCACGGCGACCGAGATCCCGGTGGCCTTCGTCGCAACGTGGTCGGCGAGATCTATGACGTCGGTGAACCGCGCCTTAGCCGCGTCGTCGGTCATGCCGCGCAGGTTCACCTGCAGGTTCAACCGGGCCGTCGCGACCGCAGCCCGGATGGCCTCGGCCGCCGCCGCGATGTCCGCTATAACGCTGCGGTTCCCGATCTGCCGCAAGGTGTTAGCGAGCGCGATGAGCCGGGCTCCGGCCTTGATGACCGCCGTCGGCGGCTCCGCCGCCCCAGTCAGCGCAGCTGCGATAGCTGCAGCCCGGGAGTCGGCTAGGTCGGCAGTGTCTTTCGGCAGCTTGTAAGCCGCGGCAACCGCACCGAACGCTTCGGCGTCGGCGGCGATGAGATCGGTGCACGACTCCCGTAGCTGCTCCGCCTCGGCAAGTACCCAGCTGATCGCCTCGGCGTGGCCCGAATATTTCGGCCCATCGGAGTATCTGGCGACCATGGCCAGGAGCGCTGCACTCTGGGCGGCTTGCAGAGCGGCCGACGCCCCGCCGCCGGGAGCGGCAGTCCGCGCTGCCAGGGCGCCGAGGAATGCGTCGATCGTCTGCTCGCGCACGGGTGGCAGACTATCGGTCCCGCTTCGCCGCCCGCCGAGACGGTCGCCCGATCTCAGACTTCTCTGGCGTTGAGCCTTCGCACGGCGGTGGCGATGTTCGCAGCGATCGCCACCGCCGTGACGGCGAATGCCGGCCAGAAGTAGCCGAACTGGTGTGTCCCGTTCACAAGGTCGACTGGGGCGTTCACCAGA
>Ga0126373_10004772_pt1 | contig 10440 bp, 7 predicted proteins | sample PanSoiMetPlot_11_FD_92545 | JGI IMG/M metagenome (GOLD analysis project Ga0126373, IMG submission 92545) | Tropical forest soil microbial communities from Panama - MetaG Plot_11 | ecosystem: Environmental > Terrestrial > Soil > Tropical forest > Bulk soil | place: Panama | collected 2016-02-17
ATCGATTGCTTGGATCAGCCCTTAGAAGGAGGCCTGCGACGTGGATCTATCACTCAATTAGTCGCTCCCCTCCCCAGCTGCGGAAGCGCTTCTGTCTTACATGAGCTCATCGAATCCATGCAAGCCGCTTCCCAATTTGTGGCTTTAATCGACGGTAAAAACAGTTTTGAGCTGATCGACGCAGCGAATCTCTTGCTTTGGGTACGATGCGATAATGTTTCTCAGGCAATTCGAGCCGCCGATTTAATCATCCGAGATGGCAACATCGTCCTGAGCATCTTGGACTTGAAGCAAAATGAGGCCCGAGAATTAAGAAAAGTACCGGCCACAGCTTGGTACCGGTTACAGCGAGTTACCGCCGAAATCGGCACAACTTTGCTGCTCATCACCAGCTACTACATCTCCGGCAGCTCAATGGCCGCGTTGCAGATCAATAACCCTCTTCGAACCACTGATCTCGCGGAACTATCGTCCACGATATCTCAGAGCCGGCTAATCGATTTCATTTACCGAAAAAACCATCACGTGGAGCCTCAATATGCCCAAGCCTAAACTGTTTGCTGTTGTGCATACTCCTTATTTTCGGCTGCAGTGCGCCCAACAAAAACTGCTCAACGCAGAAATCGAATCCAATCAACAAACCAATCTTGCTTTATTTGGCGAGCCAAAAACAATTCCTAAGACGGGAGATAAAATCCCCTCTGCTTTGCTCAATGATGCAGAAATTATCGAAGTAAATCCTGCAGCCGAAGCCGCCGGAGTTAACCTAGGGATTACTCCTAGTTTAGCCCTAGCCAGGGCACCTGAGTTGCAACTTTATGCCTCGGTTGCCGAACAAGAAAAACAGCAACAAGAAGCGTTACTGCAGCTTTGCTATCGATATTCACCTTTTATCGAAAATACTGCTCTTGGTGTCTGCACGCTCGATTTGCGCGGCCGTAAGGATCAGCATCAGGAATGGTGGGCCCGCGAGCTTCTCGCTCAATGGAGAATCTTAGGTTTCACCGCGCGGATCGGGATTGGCCCTAACCCCGAACTAGCAGAACAAGCCGCTAAATTCGCAAACCCTTATTTAGCGGTAAACGCCGATAGCCAATTACTTCGATCTCTTCCTCTGGAATCGCTCGAGCCCTCTCATGAGCTATTAGATATTTTGCATAACTGGGGGATCCGTACCTTGGGCGAACTAGTACGCTTACCTAGAGAAGATATTGGCGTACGTCTAGGCCTCGAAGGGTTAGCGCTTTGGGATCGAGCATCTGGTCGTTCTACTAAGGTACTCCATCACATGCAACCGCCGGAAACTTTCAGGGAATCGATTGATCTTGAGCAGCGGTTGGAGACGCTGGAACCTCTGCTATTCATTTTGAGGCGATCTCTTGAACACCTCACGCTAAGAGTGGAATCGGTTTATCGACTAGTAGCAGAGATCCGGTTACTACTGCTTTTAGATAATGAAGAAACTCTGGAACGTTCCCTGCAAATACCAGCGCCCACCCGCGATGTAGCTGTCTTATTCCGAGTTCTAGCCCAATATCTAGAAACCGTGCAAACCACTGCCCCGGTAGTAGGATTTATCTTAGAGGTATTCGCCAGTAACCCCGGGAAACATCAATTCGATCTATTCCAGAGCGGCTTAAAGGATCCTAACCGTTTCTTTAATACCCTAGCGAGATTAGCCGCGTTGGTTGGTAGCAATCGAGTGGGAATACCAGAAAAGATTGCCACCCATCGACCCGATAGCGTCCGTATGCAATGGCCGGCCTTCGATTGGATGGATAACGCTCCTACCGCGACTAAATCACCTAGAATCGGCCCAGCTTTGCGTCGTTATCGTCCGCCGATTCCGGCCACGGTTGAACTTATATCAGGTAAACCTGTCAAAATCCAAAGCCAGTCAGTAAACGGTAAAATCGATAAGCTAGCTGGTCCATGGCGTTCTTCCGGTGATTGGTGGCATACCGATCGATGGGATATTCAGGAATGGGATATCGAGCTGGATCAAGGCGGCCTCTATCGATTGACTTTATCTGCCGGTTCCTGGTCTATCACCGGAGGATATGATTGAGCGGTAGGGACGAGCTCCTGCTCGTCTGGCAATCGTACTCGTACTCGTCGTCGTCCTCGTCCTCGATAAATCGATTCTTCCCACCGCTTGTGTATACCAAGTGATTTTCTTCATTCGCAGTCAGAGATCCACTTGAGAACTAAAGAGATCAACCTGCAAACACGCTCTACTTTCGAGGACGAGGACGACGACGAAGGACGAGTACGATTAATCCCGGACGAGCGGGAGCTCGTCCCTACCGAATGTTATGTACGTCGAACTACACTCTCGTAGCGCATTTAGTTTCTTACGAGGTAGTTCTTCTCCGGAAAACCTCGCCTACACCGCTGCCGAGCAGGAATTGCCCGCTCTGGCGTTGTGCGATCGCGATGGACTATTTGGCGCGCCTCGCTTTTACACTGCAGCTAAGGAGGCCGGTATCCGGCCATTGGTTGGGAGCGAGCTCACCATGGCTGACGGCACGGTTTTGCCGGTCCTGGTAAAATCCCGTACCGGATATCAAAATCTTTGCCGGCTAATATCGAGAGCAAAATTGCGATCGCCTAAAAACGAGAGTGCGATTGATTGGGCTGAACTCACTGAATTCCGGGAAGGTCTAGTCTGTCTGACTGGCGACCTGGAAGGACCTTTGCATCGAGCCTTGGCTAGCGGGGATTTTACCGGCGCAGATAAACGTTTAACGGATCTAAAACGTTGCTTCGGTGCTGACCACCTCTTTGTCGAAATCCAGCGTCATCATCAACGAGATGAACCCTGGATCGAACGACAACTGCTGCAGCTCGCCGAAAAACATCGTTTGAAGCTAGTTGCCACTAATGGCGTTCTTTACGCAACACCGGAGCAACGGCTAGCACTGGATGTATTTACCTGCGCTCGCAATCATACTCACCTTGATCTTGCCGGGCAGCTGCTGGAGCCCAACGCCGAACGTCATTTGAAAAACGCGGCGACTATGAGCGCTCTTTTCAGCGACCTCCCCCAGTCGATTGCCAATACCGCAGCCATCGCCAAGGAAATAGAATTTACTTTAGAGAATCTTGGTTATGAATTTCCCCGTTTCTCTGTTCCTCCAGGTGAGACCATGGATAGTTTTCTTGAAAAGACCACCTGGGAGGGCGCCCATCGGCTTTATCAAAAGATAACGAAAAAAGTTCGGCAACAGATCGAACGAGAACTGGCTTTAATTCATAAATTAGGATTCCCAGGTTACTTTCTCATTGTCTGGGATCTGATAAAGTTTTGCCGGCGCCAGAATATTATGGTGCAAGGTCGGGGCAGCGCGGCAAACAGCGCAGTTTGTTTTTGTTTGGGAATTACCCCAGTCGATCCCATCAGCAACAATCTTTTATTCGAGCGCTTTCTTAGTGAAGGTAGAAAAGGGTGGCCGGATATTGATCTGGATTTGCCCAGCGGTGATCGCCGGGAGACCGTTATCCAAGAGGTTTATCAGCGTTACAGCAGACTCGGAGCCGCCATGACTGCGAATGTCATCTGCTTTCGCGGACGCAGCTCGATGCGAGAGATCGGTAAAGCGCTTAATTTACCTGAAGATATCATGGATCGGTTTTCCCGATTGCATCATAGCGGAGATTTCCCCCACACTTTAGAAGCACGCGAACAACTTAGACAATCCGGACTATCCCTGGATAATCCTCGGGTCCCTGCTTTTCTGAACGTCTATCAGATGATCCAGGGATTACCTCGCCATCTTGGCCAACATTCCGGCGGCATGGTGATTTCTCAAAATCATTTGGATTCGATTGTACCGCTCGAGAACGCCACGATGCCTAATCGAACGGTGATCCAATGGGATAAGGAAGACTGCGAAGATCTCGGAATAGTAAAAGTCGATTTACTCGGACTTGGAATGATGGCGGCTTTACAGGACGCCATTGAGATTTGCTCCCAACGCGGTCACCCCATTGATCTGGCCAAACTGCCCAAGGACGATCCCCAGACCTATGATATGCTTTGTGCCGCCGATACCGTGGGCGTGTTTCAGGTGGAAAGCCGCGCGCAAATGGCGACGCTGCCCCGGATGAAACCGCGCCGGTTTTACGATCTCGTCATCGAGGTAGCCATTATCCGGCCAGGACCGATCCAAGGTCATTTGATGCATCCTTACTTAGCCAGGCGAGAAGGTTCGGAGGAGATCACTTATTTAGATCAACGGTTAGTGCCAGTGCTAGAGCGGACTTTGGGAGTTCCTCTTTTCCAGGAACAAATGCTCAAAATTGCCATGGTAATGGCTAACTTCACCGGTAATGAAGCCGAAGAATTGCGCCGGGCGTTGAGCTTTCATCGATCTCAAGAACGGATGCAACGGGTGGCTCAAAAACTTCGCAAGGCGTTAGCTGAAAATCAGGTAAGTGAGGCAGTCGCTGAAAAAATCTTGGCTGCTATCTCTTCATTCGCACTTTATGGGTTCCCGGAATCACATGCTATCAGTTTTGCTTTGATCGCTTACGCCAGTTCCTGGCTAAAGGTACATAGGCCGGCCGAGTTCTATGTCAGCTTGCTAAATAATCAACCCATGGGTTTTTATGCTCCGGCTACTCTTATTAAGGATGCGCAAAGACATCAGATTCGAGTTCTGCCGGTATCCTTGACAGAGTCCGATTGGTTCTGCACCGTAATATCGGATAAAATTATCCGTCTTGGTTTTTGTTTAAGTCGAGGACTTAGCAGTACGAACGTTCAACAAATGATCAATGAACGGCAACGCCAGCCGTTCCGAGATCTAGTCGATTTTAGAAAACGCACCTATTTTGATCGCGATGAGCTAAGGATTCTTGCCACCTCTGGAGCCTTGAATCCATTAGCCAATCACCGTCGACACGCTCTTTGGTTAGTTGAAGCTCCTCATTATCAAGGGGAGCTATTTACTCACTTGGATGAGCCATCCGATCTCTTGCCACAAATGGAACAAGTAGAACGGCTCACCGCCGATTTTTCTACCATGCGTTTAACTGTCGGCCCCCATCCTCTGGCCTATTTACGGCCTTCATTACCGGATAACATCTGGCGCAGTATCGATCTACCTCAAGCAAGTGATGGCACCTTACTACGAGTTGCCGGTGTGGCTATTTGCAGGCAACGCCCCGGCACAGCAAAAGGTTTTGTTTTTATCAGCTTAGAAGACGAAACCGGCATTAGCAACGTGATCGTTACCCCCGATATGTTCGAGCGTTATCGCCTGGTTATTACACAGGAAAGTTTTTTGCTAATAGAAGGAATTCTACAAACCCGCCAGGGGGTAATTCATGTGCGGGCAAAGAATATAGAACGTTTACCGACCTTTGCCCTCGATACTCCTAACTCGCATGATTTTGGTTAGGTATCCATCGCGAACCTTTTCGAAGAGACCTATACATTTGTCCCGGAGGGACTACCGATGTTAGCCAGGCAATTTATTGCCTGGAACAGGATAAAAGACGAACCGTCCCGTAGGGACGGTGTGCTTTGCTCGGTTAATGTCGTCCCGTGATCGGAGCCTGCGCGCCACGCGATGACCAGATCGTACCGTACCCTACGGGACGGAACCTATTGGTGCACTATCCCAGGCAATGAATTGCCTGGCTACTATCAGTTAGTCCCTTCGGGACACGACCTACCGGCCTTTCTGATCAGGCCTCAGCGCTTTCCACCTAACTCCTGCGAAACCGATTGCGCCTAGGGGATGATTCCCGTCGCCTCAAAGAAGTTCCACCGTGATAAGTTCTACTACGCTCTTGTCCCGGCCGGATGCCCCTCACATCAGTCCCACCGCTGACAGGCGATTCCATTGCAAAAGTGGCTAGATCCACTGTCTGAGCAGAGATCTGTTTGCCGGATAGAACCTTTGCCAGCGTCCAATGTTTTCCTGCCCTTCGTTCTTTCCCAATAAATGCTTCGGCCGCAGCTAATTTCCGCAGCAGATCGGGCAGCAGAGCACGCGTTTCTGCTTGTCCTTTCAATTCTGAAGGCAAGCTCATCCAAAGAACGGCTAGCCGGGCGTATACAGGTTCTGCTTCAGAATACTTACCTAGTTCGTAATATATATCGGCCAGAAGGCAGGCCCACTTCCATGACCACGCTATCTCTTCCCACGGGCCTTCTTTCAGGCGCGTGAAGGTCAGCCAATTACTGAATTTCCGACGCGCTCCGCGGTATCCACAAATCTCCAGCGCAAGCCAACAAACCTGCTCTGCGCTTGAGTATCTACCGGCAGCGAGTTCCGTCGCGTACACCCGTCGCAGCTCGATGAGCTTCGTATTTTCCATCTTGGACCTCCTCTAAAATGCACTTATGGCAGGTAAGCTCGCTTGTTAGCGTTCACACAATAGAGATGACATTCCTACGCAAATATACTTGCTGACGATTATTAATAGCGGATTCGACGGCCGATGAGAAGGACCGATTTTGCGAAGGTGCAAAATGTGGCGTACAAATGCTACAATCGATATAGAAAATATATATCTTATCGAATGTAGGGAAAATATATCTTATATGCTCCCAGCCACATTTGCTGGGAGCACTCAGCTGTTACCTTACGACTCTATCCCAGCCAGGCAGATGTACTTGATGGTCATGTAATCATCCAGGCCATACTTAGAGCCTTCCCGGCCGTACCCAGACTCTTTCACCCCGCCGAAAGGCGCCATCACGTTCGAGATCAGCCCGGTGTTTACGCCGACCAAACCAAAATCGAGCGCCTCGGCGACGCGCCAGATTCGACCGATGTCGCGGCCGTAGAAATAGCTCGCCAAGCCGTACGGAGTGCTATTGGCCAACTCGATGGCCTCGCTGTCATCTTCAAATGAATAGAGAGGAGCAACCGGCCCGAAGATCTCTTCTTGGAAAAAGCGCATTTTCGGCGTGGCCTTTGTAATCACGGTCGGTTCAAAAAACAGATGACCTAGCGAGTGGGGTCGGCCTCCGAGGGTGACCTCAGCGCCTTTCTCGGTCGCGTCCGCGATAAAAGACCGGGTCTTATCTACAGCTTCTTGGCTGATCAAAGGGCCGACATCGACGCCTGGTTCGAATCCGCTGCCCACCTTCAATCTCGCCACCTGCTTCGAGAATTTGTCCGTAAACTCATCGAACAACCGGCTGTGAATGAGGAATCGGTTCGTACAAATACAGGTTTGGCCAGCGTTCCGGTACTTAGCCGCGATCGCTCCCTGTACCGCTTTATCCACGTCCGCGTCAGCAAAGACGATAAAAGGCGCATTGCCGCCGAGCTCCATCGTAACCTTCTTCAAAGTATCGGCGCTTTGTTTTACGATTAGCTTCCCAACCGGAGTTGAACCGGTAAAGGTCACTTTGCGGACAGCCGGGTTGCCGGTTAGCTCTTTGCCGATCGCAATCTCGTCCCCGGTGAGAACATTCACGGTTCCCGGAGGAAGTCCGGCTTCTTCTGCCAACGCTGCTAGAGCTAAAGCGCTTAAAGGAGTCTCTGTTGCCGGCTTAATTACGATGGTACATCCGGCCGCCAGTGCGGGTCCCGCTTTTCGGGTAATCATGGCCAACGGGAAATTCCATGGCGTGATCGCCGCGCACACTCCCACGCCTTGCTTAATAACCACAATCCGCTGATCCGGATTTGCGTTGGGAATCACGTCGCCATAGATGCGCTTAGCCTCTTCCGCGAACCACTCGATATAGGCAGCGGCATAAGCAGCCTCTCCTTCCGCTTCTTTCAAGGGTTTACCACTCTCCGCGGTCGCCAACTTGGCTAAATCGCCGGCGTTAGCCGTCATCAAATCGAACCATTTTCTCAGCAACGCCGAGCGCTGAACCGGAGTTTTTGCCTTCCACCCAGGCAGCGCTTGATGAGCTTGATCGATCGCCTGTTTAGTCTCTTCGGTTCCAAATAGAGGAACGCCGGCGATGCGTTCACCGGTAGCCTTGTCTTCGACATCAACCGCTTTATCTCCTTTGACCCAACGGCCACCGACAAAACATTGTTCTCGAAGTAGATCCGGCCTCTTTAAAGTTTCGATAGGATTCATAGCAAAGGTCTTTTTTTACCCCCCGTACTATTCAAAGGCCGATTGGTTCGACACGCAATTGACTTTCCACCGTTCTGCAGTTGGTTGCTGATCCCACAGAGTTCCAGGTTATGGGTTTTAGGTTCTACGTTCTAAGTTGTGTTCCGCGTGGCGCTCGGCGCCTAAACCTAGAACCTAGAACTTAAAACCTATAACTTGTAACCAAATAGGGGGGGTTGCTGAATGCCTGTTCTCACTGAGTCCACCATCATTGATCGACTGAAATCGGTTAAATTTCCGGGTTATAGCCGGGATATCGTCAGTTTCGGCCTGGTGAAAGAGGTCAAGCTTTCCGGAGGCGATGTTCTGGTGAGGCTGGCAGTCGCGACGAGTAACCCCTCCATTCCAGAGACCATCAAGCGCGAGGCCGAAAACGCGGTGAGCACGACTCCTGGCGTAAGCTCGGCTCGGGTTATCATCGATATTTCAAATCCGCCGGATACCGGCAAGGGCACCGCCGGATCGGCGGTGACCGGAATAACCGGCGTTAAACATGTCATCGCGGTGGCTAGCGGCAAAGGGGGCGTGGGGAAATCGACCGTGGCCGCTAACCTGGTGGCGGCGCTGCAACAGCGAGGACTGAAAGCCGGTCTCTGCGACTGCGACATTTATGGTCCAAGCATCTCTTTGATGTTCGGAGCCGCCCAGGAGCAACCCATGGCGACTTCCGATAACACCATCCTGCCAATCGAACGGTACGGGATCAAATTGATGTCGATGGGATCCCTGCTGGACGACACTTCACCTGCGATTTTGCGTGGGCCGATGGTCACTCGGGCGACGCAACAATTTTTGCGTCAGGTTGACTGGTCAGGCTTAGACTATCTGATTCTTGATCTGCCTCCGGGAACGGGCGATATCCAACTCACTATCGTTCAGACAGTTGCACTTTCCGGTGCCGTGATCGTAACCACTCCGCAGGAAGTTGCCTTGATCGATGCGCGTAAGGCTAGCGCCATGTTCGCTAAAGTGAACGTTCCGGTGCTTGGTCTCGTCGAAAACATGAGTTTTTTCGTCTCTCCGAGTGATGGCAAGCGGTACGAGATTTTTGGCTCGGGCGGCGGCAAACGCGAAGCCGCGCGTCTACACGTTCCATTGCTGGGCGAAGTTCCAATCGATGTCGCCACTCGAGAAGCTGGAGACCGCGGTATGCCGGTGGTTCTGGAAAACCCAAAAAGCGCCGTGTCTTCGATCTTTCTTTCCATTGCAGACCAACTACACCGGACTGTGGGGAACGTAACCTGAATTTGTTCGGAGCCCGAACAAAACTGCGGTTTTGATTTGACTCCTGAAGAGAATTGTCGACAGACTGCAGATTACCAAATCGATGGAACCCCCGAAAGAAGACGCCTCCGAGCTGGTTAAAAATTCAGTCTTGTATAAGGAGTTCTTGGCCGAGCGCGAAGAAATTCTGAGGCATAAATGGATTGAAAGCGAGAAAGCCGGGTACGACATCGGCTTCGAGAGGGCCTTATTAGACTGGATTGTTAAGCATCGCTCCGCTTGGCGCGAGCGACGTCAGCGCGCCACTAAAGCGTAGCCTTTTTTAGGCCGTCGGGTAAAGTGCGTGACCTTTAAGGCGATCCAGTGAGGTCGCTAAGGTGGACTATGTCGAGTTCTGTATTGATCCTGGACGAGAACGAGATCGCTCGTTCCCTTCGCCGGATTGCTCATGAAATACTAGAGCATAACCCTCATCCGGAGAACTGCTTAGTCGCCGGAATCCCCCAACGGGGTGTTGCCCTTGCTGAACGTATCGCCCAGCTGATCGGCCAAATCGAAGGCACCCCTCCCGAAACCGGGGTCGTGGACATCTCGATGCACCGAGACGACTTAAGCCTGCGCCCTCGCCTGCCAAGCGTCCAGGAAACCAAACTGCCGCTTCGTCTGGAAGGGTTGACCTTGGTTCTGGTGGACGATGTCCTGTTTACCGGTCGGACCTGTCGCGCTGCCATGGACGCGATCAGTTCGTTCGGACGTCCAGCCCGAATTCAGTATGCCGTCTTAGTCGATCGCGGTCATCGCGAGCTTCCGATCAGGCCGGACTACGTAGGTAAGAGTCTTCCAACCTCCCGCTCCGAGCTGGTCAAAGTCCGCCTAAGAGAAGTCGATCACGAAGTCGATTCTGTCCAGGTCGAGAAACCATGAAAACATCCGAGCCAACATTGGATACCAGGGAAAATTGGATCCGCAAAGATCTCCTAAGTATCCGAGAGCTGGCGCCGCCGGAAATTAATACCATACTCGATTCGGCCGGAGCCTTTAAGACCGTGGGCGCCCGCGATATCAAAAAAGTCCCCGCTTTACGAGGTAAGACGCTGGTTAATTTTTTTGTCGAAC
>Ga0126373_10004773_pt1 | contig 10440 bp, 13 predicted proteins | sample PanSoiMetPlot_11_FD_92545 | JGI IMG/M metagenome (GOLD analysis project Ga0126373, IMG submission 92545) | Tropical forest soil microbial communities from Panama - MetaG Plot_11 | ecosystem: Environmental > Terrestrial > Soil > Tropical forest > Bulk soil | place: Panama | collected 2016-02-17
CCTTCAATAGAACTGTCAGAAAATAGCGTGTGTTCAGTGGCGATCGGACGGATTATTAGTCCGCTGCTCTAACCGCAGAGCTACGGGCCCCACGACAACTAATGTCCTGATTTTACAAGCATTTCGCAAAGTAGGGCAGGGAATTCCAATGCCCTAAAATGGTGCACTGTAGTAAAATCGTAGTAGTTTTAGCTGCTCGCGTCCACTTCACTCCGCAAGGATTCGCGGCTCATTCGTAGAATGGCTTCCCGTCGAACTCGCTGCGTTGTTCTTCGCACGGATTCAGACATATCGTGTCTCGAAATGTGAGAGCACTTGAACGCTTCAAGTCTTTCATGATTTGAGCAGAGTTTGTCAGCTACCCATGTGCCCAGCGAAAATTTGTCCCGTGCCCGTCCCAAATGGTCCGTCGGCGACAACCTCAATACGTCGAATACTCAATTTTGCTAATTGTCTGAAGCCTCTTTCCGACGCGAATCGCCTCGCTTCTTTAACGACCAACTGTCGCAGCGTTGTCCGCCAGGCCTCTGAGTGTGCCGACCTGAGACTCTTCGGATCAAAATGAATATCAATGGTCCCAACTCCTTGACGATGCTTGAGCAATTCCAGAATCAGAGTCCCTACGACGAAAACCGCGGACATCGACCAAATGAGGTCAGACCTCGCCATCGATGGAATGTCGTCGGTGCTATCGATTTCGCCGCTTCGAAAGAGCGACGCATCTAATGTTGAGTGCTGGTGCATCTAGTGATCCAAGCATCGAGCATATTCGTTCCAAAACTGGGGCTTTATGAAGATCGAATCTTTCACCGGGATTGCGTCCCCATCGGTGCTGCTCGACCGCCCAAGCCGCCATTACAATCTTCCTTTGCCCAGGCGCTGATGAAGGATACGATTCATCCAAAAAGAAATAGTGCATGCTCATTTATCCAGCTTTTTACAACGCTCCTTGATGTCTAGGTTTAACACGGCAAGAACCAAAGCCTGGAACAGACGAGCTTCGGTGTCGGCCGAAGCCAAGCGGCAGAGAGGATGAAGAAGAAGGACGCCTATGAGGTCCTCGGCTGGGCCCCCACAGGACAAGACGACGATGGTGATGAATGGCTGGCCTTCAAGTGTCCAACTCCGGGTTGCGAATCAGAAGGTGTTTCCCGTGGACCAGAGGTTGGCTTCGGCAGGTGCGGCCGCTAGCGCGATTATGGAAGTTGTGAACCCAGCGGATGCTCAATCAGCCACGAAGGCAGACCGAAGAAACCAACAATATCGAGAGCTGCAACTGCAAAGTCCCCCGAAAAAAGAGGATGTTCCTAAGGAACTGCGAGCGCCGAGAAGCTCGGTGAACGACTTGAGGAACTGGTTGTTCAGCGCGGCCAATGCGCCGATGAGGAGCGAAATACTTTGCTCATGGCCTATTGGGCGCTCATTTTCGATTTTCACAAGGCGATTCTTAACCTCATCCCGAGGGGCTTATGCGGCAGTGCGCTTATCGAAGCGAAGGGACCACAAGCGGCGAATCTTATAATGCTTATAATGCTGGTACAGAAGCTCCCGCGCCTGTTCGTGCAAAGGAACGGGGCGCTGGCATGACCCCGTTTTCAATTTCTGCGAGCCTGCGCCGTAGTAGCCTCCTCGCCTTCCCATCGTCCGGTACGGGCAGATTCGCGGATCTGACGCCCATTGCGGGAGTACGCAACCCACCAGGTGCGCCCACGCAAGTACAGATGCCCTTCGCCTCGCGCTCGCCTTTGCTCACTCATGGCTGCCCTCATTTCGCAGAAGCGCTTGTAAAACAGCAAGTTTAGCGAACGCTCAAACTCAGCAACCTAGAAGTCACGGTTCAGCCGTCGGCCCCGGTACGGGAATAGGGCTCTTAATGTCTTGGAGCTCGGGAGGCGTGCCAAGTTCGGAGTTCGTGTTTTGTGCCACAACGACCTGCCAAGCGCCTCCCCGTTTCTGAGCGACCATAGTCATCATTCCAAAACGTGGTGCGCGAGGCGTTCCATCAAAATTCCTATCGCTATCAATCCGCCAACTCCAGTGAACAACGGCTATGTCGGACTGCAGGAAGCGCACGGTGGTCTGCAAAGGCGTGGTGTGTGAGTCCTTGAAGCGCCCGCTCAACAATCGTACATGGAACTTTTCGAAGTCGGCCTTGCCATGCAAATAGACATCCGCGACCGTTACGAAATCCACGTCGTCCGCCATAATCTTCGCAAGCCCGTGACCGTCGTGTCTTTCCCAAGCCTCGCAGAATGACTGTGGCAGCTTTCGGGCTGCTTCTTCATCGGCTTTGCTTTGTGCGCGTAGATTTGAAGTTACAAATAAGACCAAAAACGGCAGGCCCCACAGCACGTTTCTCATCGCAGTTCCTCGCTTTCTGATTTGGACCGCGCAAGCGCACCTTCTGAGCGTGCGCTACGATCACTTCGGGTCCCCGCTCCATTAACACGCGGCTCACCCAGGGAGAATGCCTCCCGGTTTCCATGGCGATGCGAGTCCGCAGCATCCTTGTCCATGACTATCCATGACTACACCTCCTTGACGTATGGTCCAGGACGCGCCAATCAGGTGAATCTCCCTCACGTGCTCTCCGCTTGCGAAGAGGCAACAGTCCGTTATGCCAAAGCGCGTCCCGGGTCAACCTCATTTGCGGGCTCTCCAGCACCAGTAAGCTCGAAGACCTCTGGACCACACGCTTCAGCAGAGCATACTGCTCACGAATTCCGTTTTCATTGATCGTTGTGACGCTATGCGTCGTGAAGAACTCATCCCATCTGGTAAACGCGGAGACCGTCTAACATGGGTACTAGCCGAAACATTTTCGATTCGACTCATCGAGCGTTACTTAGCACCCCGTCACCTTCAACGCTGCGAGTTTTGAGCAGGTTTCCTGCCTGAATCCGAGTATCCACAGAGAGGTGTACTTGACAAGTCGATCACCTACGACTACTATGAGTGACCCGCCCAGCGCCGAATCATTTTCTGGCCTACGCCAAAGGATGTATATGCGTCTATTTCGAGGCCTCGTGCTAGTGGCTGCGCTAGGCTTTGCATTACCAACGACCGCAGATCGCATGCCTGGCGTCAACAGCTCATCAGTAACGCCCCTCGACGCAGACACTTTTTGGCTGCTCGGCGCTGGCGCCGCTGTGGTTGCCGCATTTCGCCGGGAGCGCCACTGGCTTACGACGCGCGACGCGCTACATCGCTTCACAGTTCCAAGACGAACTCCGTCACGCGGCGGTGCGACGGCGGCCCGTACCTTCGCTTCACCCAGTCGGGTTGGTCGGACTACAGCACACACTCGCCACGAAGCGAGCTGATCTCGCGTGACCCGTTCGGGCCTTTCAAAAGACCCTGCCTCTTTCTGGGTCACTTCGGACTGATTGTGCGGTACTTACAGCGGGCCATCTGGCATTCACAAGGCACAAGATTCTTGAAAAGCTCTCTAGAGGAATCGCCTGGGAAACGTCCTACGCGACGATGAGAGGATTCAACGCCGAGCTTACCGCCCATCTTAGTAGTGAAACCAACTTGTCCTGTTTCCCGGGTGGTTTCAATGGGTCGACGCAAGACAGCTCGAGGTCTATTTCACAGAGTTTGAAAGGCCAAATCCGCTCGCGGGCATCAATTCAAAGAAAAACCCCGCCCTGCTTAGGTCTGAGAGAGCAGCCCAATGGATCGGTCTTTGCTGAAAAGTATTGTCGGAACTACGCGCAACGCATCCCGTGGGAGACTGGCCTTCTCATCCCATCTGGTAGACGACTGATCCTGCGCGCTTCAACTTTTTTGCGATCGCGACTGGAACCAACCAGTCTCATTCGGGGGCTGAGGCGCAAGCGCTCAATGCACATCTCGAGCGACACGCAGCGGCATTTTAGCAACCGCTCCAAAAGCAATTTCAACTGGCGCGACCGCTCGATCGCTTGCTCGATCTCCCGGATCTTGCGGTGAGCCAAATTCCTCCAACGAGAGCCGACCGGCGCATCGCTCCTAAGGCCGTCCAGAAAAACCCTGATCTCCGGCAGCGTAAAGCCCATGTCGGCGGCGAAGCGAATCAGAAGCACTCGGTAAGTTATTTCATGTGAATAGCGCCGCTGGCCTCCAACGCGTTCGGGGTTTGTCAGTACGCCCACTCGTTCGTAGTAGCGGATTGCCGATGGATTCACGCCCGCAAGTTGCGCCAGTTGTCCGATTTTCATGCCGTCCCCCCGGTCATCGAAAACGCGCTTGACTTAAAGTCGACTTTAACTTCTAGCATCGAGCCATGTTCGAAGGCAACTTCACGGGAGGAAATATGACCAAGAATCGTTTTGCGAACATCGCAAAGGTTGCAGCCCGTAGCACGCTGGTTCTGACAATCGCCGCTCTAGGGGGAACCGCGGAAGTCCAACAAGCCGCGGTCGGCCCCGACCCACAGGAAACGATGACGACGAGCGCCGCCGCGTTTCATTGCAACATGAACGCGCTCAGCGCCGAGGAACGCAGGTCGCACAAGCGCCTAACCGAGAAGCTGATCGCCATGCGCACGCAGATCGTGGAGACTGAGAAAGGCTATGAGTTTCAATTTGTCCCAACGGCCGTCTCGATAGGCGAATTGGCGGCATGGGCGGTGGCCGAAAGCAAGTGCTGCCCGTTTTTCGACTTTCACATCGACTTGGAGCAACGCGGAACGTTGGCGTGCCTGCGCCTAACCGGCGCACAAGGCATCAAGCCGTTTATCCGAGAAGAATTTCGAGTTTCCTGGCGTTAAGTCGCGTTGGCACCCTGCAGAACATGAACTCGCATTGTGCCGATCAATAACCGAAACCAATTCGCGATGTCGAGGGAATTAGTAGCCGCAACGTTTCCGATTTCGCGACCTGCCGGGCATTGGCCGGTGTGTCCGCCGACGCCGTAAAGACTGTTGAGTGTAGTATGGTCCCCGCAGCACATGAGTCTCAGTTCCTAGGAGGTTTCATGCGCACGATGATCATGGGTCTCGCTTTTATTCTTACGGCTGGGCTCGCCGCAGCGAAGCAGTCAGCTCAATCATCAGAAAAGCCTACTAAGACCTTCGTGTCCTCCCAAGAGGTCGCCGAACTGATTGCCAAAGCAAAGAGCGAACGCAAAGAAGGTCAAGCGACAGTTGCGGAGCCGATGCTCGAGCTGGGTTCGTATGACGGCCACTTGGAGTACCGTGCTTCGGTTGGCAACGCTGCCGTACATGAAAAAGAAGCGGAGATTTTCTACGTTATCGAAGGGTCAGGGACTTTGGTGACCGGAGGCAAACTGGTGAATGAGAATCGAATGAATCCCACCAATCTTACTGGTTCCGCTATCGAAGGTGGAACATCGCGTCCCGTCTCGAAGGGGGACTTCCTTCTGGTTCCGGAAAACACGCCGCATTGGTTCAGTTCGATAAATGGAACGCTCATTCTTTTCTCGATCCATGTGCCACGCCCGTAACCAACAAGTGAATCGAGACAGAACTCAACGCTGTCCTACAGTAAATGGGCACTAACTTCGCCAGAAAGTCGTATCGGGCACCTAATGGAACCGGTTTCTCCAAATGACTTGTTAGACTTTGCCCTGCGGCTCGCGAAGCTTGGTGGTGACGTGACACTAAAACACTTCCATGAAACGAATATCAGCGAGATCAAAAAAAGATGGTTCCCCAGTGACCGTAGCAGACCGCGATGCCGAACGGTCAATGCGGGCTGAGATACAACCACGCTTCCCTTCACACGGCATTGTAGGGGAGGAGTTTGAAGAGACGATTGGAGTTGCCGAATATCTCTGGCTCTGGTTTCTCCGGCTAGCATCAATTACAACGGCGTCGATTTTCTAAACTCAAAGAAGGGAAGCTGCTTTCACCACGAGTCAGTTGAGGCGTGCTAAACTCACCTCCAAACCTGGGGTGACTTATGCACGAAACGAGATCTGCTTTTTTTCGCACCCTCGTCTCGTGTTTGTTGCTTTTGGGACAGACTGCAGGCCAGACTCACTCGCAAGATTCGACGCAGGACTCCGGAACGAGGCTCCGCGTGGAAACGACGCTGATCCAAATCCCGGTGACGGTCACCGATTCGTTCAATCGTTTCGTTCTGGGTCTTCAAAAAGACGATTTTCATCTATTCGAAGATGGTGTCGAACAGAACATCGCTCGTTTCTCGGGCGAGGATGCGCCGATCTCGGTTGGCCTCGTGTTCGATGAGAGCGGCAGCATAGGTCACAAGCTTCAGACTTCTCAGGCGGCCGTTGCCCAATTCATGAAGACAATGGGCACGGACGATGAAGCCTTTCTGGTGGAGTTCAGCGACAACGCCAAACTGTCCGTTGGATTTACCTCCTACCCCGCGGAAATTCAGAAAGCACTGACGGCGGCTCAACCGGCCGGGCTGACCGCGATGCTCGATGGAATCAACCTCGGCTTGCGTGAGATGAAGGAGGCCCGGAATTCGCGCAAAGCGATGGTAGTAATTTCCGACGGTGGAGACAATCACAGCCGATACACGGCGGCGCAGATCGAAGCTTTGGTTCGCGCAGCGGATGTGCAAGTCTACGCGATGGGCGTTTTCGAGCCGATGGTGTCTCTAGGACTGAGCCCCGAAGAAGTCTCGGGGCCGCGTCTGCTCTCTGAAATCGCGACGCAAACCGGTGGCCGGGCCTTCGCAGCGACACTCGTGGGTGATCTGCCCAGTGTCGCAGCCAGAATTGCGGTGGAGTTACGCAACCAGTATGTTCTCGGTTACTACCCGAAGAACCAGACGCACGACGGGAAATATCGCAAAGTTGAGGTAAACGTTTCCCAGCCCAGCGGCGTTTCGCCCCTCAAACCCCACTGGCGTCAGGGTTATTACGCTCCTGGTGGCTAACTCTAGCGGTGGCCCACCGCATGCGGCATCGCATGTGGCGTTGGCACAGAGCGCAAAGCAGTGTGCGGAGCCGTGCGCCCAGCGTGCGGAGTCACTAGTGCAGGGAGCGGGGCCACGGGATGTGGCGTGGGAAGGCTACCAATTCTACCGGGAATACGAATTCGAATTGGGGACGCGGGAAAACGAGGGCCTATCGTGCGTCCCACAATTAACAGGAAGAGCGGCGCAGAAGTATAGCCTGGTAGGTAGGTCGAGTAGAATCCCGGCTCGCTAGGAAGGACAGAGCTGTAAAGGTTGGGAGAAAGACCAACAACGGGGAAGTATGTGAAGCCATCGAGTCCCGCCGTCTGCGAAGCGGGATCGGCGTCAATCTGTTGCGTGACGGCGTTGTCCGCCGCAATTGAGTCGCTGCGGCCCTTAGCCCAGTCGCTCAGGCCGTCGACTGGCTCGGCGTTCGATCGCTCGGGCATCAGGATAGCCGCGAAGGGCAGATCCATTCCTTGTTTCACCCGGATAGGCTGCGGTTCGGTCCCGGCGAACACGTCGACACCACCGTTGAGGGCCCACAGGTGCGGAGGATCGGAATCGAGTCGGTAGATGCCGGCCTGCGTGGCGCGGGCTTGCCAATTCTTGAAAGCTAAGGTAACCGCCTTACCAGAATCTGCTTCGGCTGAATCCACGATCACCGAGCCTGCCAGCAGTTCTACCCGCGTGTGGGCCAAATCGTTCGAAAGCATGCGAATCGAACTCTTTTCGCCCATCCGCAAGAAAACGCCAGGAGTGAGCAGCACTTCCGCATATCCTTGGGCGGTGCGCAACTCGGCTCCCTCTGGTACGCTCGGGAATTTGCCTAGATGAGACTCCAGTTGTTGATCGCCCAGGAAAACAGACCCCTCGAAATAGTAGATGACGCCGGAGTGAGTTGAGATCACGGATTGGCCGCTGGTGCAAACGGCCGTTGCGACCAGGGCAAGGAAAGTCGACCACGCACGAAGGGCCAACATCAAAGTACGCCCGCGGGAGAGTATGTTCCTCTCTCCGCTGCACGTCAAGTGGGTAGTCAGAAGGTGGGAATCTACTGGGCTCCGGCGGCTTGGGTCGTATGAGCAACAGATGGAGTGTCCCAGCCGCTGGAGTCCGAAGTGCGTTAGACCCAAGCCGCCATCTTTTGACCCAACTCTTTGGCTTTTGACACTTCTGCGTCCCACGTCGTGAGCTGCTCAGGGCTTCGGAAGTTTACTAGGCGCTGGCGAAGGGCACTGCGGTTGGCTGCAACTTGATTGATCATGTCCGTTCGATGGGTTGAGGTTAGCTTCTCTATAGGTTCGTACTTTCTCGCGAGCGTCAATTAGGTAGGTCTGCAGCTTTTGCTTCTGATCGTCGGAAAGATGCAAGCTGGCCGCCAATTGCTTTAGCTGCGCAGCGACCTTTTCGCGTTCTCTGAAGGCTCATACCTGCTCCTTTGTGGACGGAAACTTCGAAGTCGCACCTTTCCGCAACAGCAGGGCAGGTAGCCTTGCCAAACGCAACGACAACGACCATTGGCGGTCCACCGCAAATCGGTCGAGTCAATCCAACTGCAAGCTTATTAGACCATTCCGAAGCCGACTTGGCGGGAAGGCGAGCGGAGAGCAGGCTCGAATAGTTTCTTGCTCACACGGATACCAAAAACACCAATGGTTCAAAAGCTTGTAAGTCACCGAGGAAAACGAGATTTTCGCCACTTGTTATTTTGCCGCGGTTTGCTTGGCGGCGGCTGGTGTCAGGTATTTCACAAAGATCACCTCGTTTTGGGCCTCGTTGTAGATGAGCTCGTCGGCCATGGAACGGGTCATAGCGATGCCAAACCCGCCGGGCCGAAGGCCCAGTTCTTCGCGGACGGCCAGGTGTGCCACCGGGTCGTCGGCAGTCTGGCCTACGGCAGCGTGGGTTAAGCCTTTGAAGCTGAAGCCAGGGCCGGGGTCGGCGACGCGATAGAGCAGCATGCGCGAGGCGCGCAGGTGGGCGATCCGCACTTTGCGGTTGGGATCGAGCTTGCCTCCCCACTCCACAGCGTTAAGCACAAGCTCACGGAAAGCCAATCCAATTGTATTGCGCATGTCGTCGGGAAGGTCGCCTCCGAGCTTCATCAGGAAGGACTGGATACGCTCGGCGGCCTCGTGGGTGCACGGAATCAGCAGCTCGACCCAATGCGGCTTAGCGGAGATGACTTCGATGGGCGGGCAAGCGCCTTGCTTGAGAGCCCGCTCTGCCAGCTCGACCGCTTCCTTCGGAGGGAACGGCTTACTTACATATTCGTAAGCCTGTTCGCGGATTGCGCTCAGCACATTTTCCGGCGTGCCATCGGAAGTCATGATGATCACTTTGGGATGCGATTCGCCAACGCGGACACGGGCAAGTACCTCGAGGCCGGTAAGCTCTGGCATCCAAACATCGAGGAACGCCAGAGCAAAATTTGTTTTCTGGATACTGCGCAGGGCCTCCGCACCATTGCTTACGGTGGTGACCGCGTATCCAGCAGCCTTCAACATACTGGAGATGGCAAAGCGTGTGGTCCGATCGTCGTCGGCGACGAGAATCTTCTGCGCTGATGACGGAGCGTGGCCCATCTGCCACCTCTTCGTGCCCCAATAGGGATTTCGCCAACATGCTAGTTCCCTCGAGAAGTCTGGTCAACCGAGACTTCCGAAACGGTGCCTCATTGCGCGATTATGAAGGTTGTACCAAAATGGGCACCGCATCTCCTGCGGGATCAGGGAAGAAGCGTGAACGTAGTGTCCAGCTTCAACCAGCCAACGGAACTAGACTTGGGCGAGTTCGCCGATCTTTCTCTCAATCTTCTGTGCATCGCCGGCACCGATGGTTACTTTAAGTATCTAAATCCCGCCTGGGAAACGACCTTCGGCTACAGTCGGAAAGAGCTGTTCTCGCAGCCGTACATTGAGTTTGTGCATCCCGACGACCGGCAGGCGACGGTTTCTGAAGCAGCGCATGTCGCATCTGGGCGCAGCACGCTCTCGTTTGAAAATCGCTACCGCTGCAAAGACGGCTCCTATCGCTGGCTGCTTTGGTCGGCGATCGTTCGCGCAGAAAAGGGTTTGATCTATTGCATTGCGGCGGACGTTACTGAACGCAAGCGTGAAGACGTGCGGCTGGCTGCTCAGTACGCTGTCACGCGCGTTCTAGCCGAGGCGCCGGATTTGGTGGTCGGTGCTCCGAAGATCTTGCAGGCAATTTGCGAAGGACTCGGCTGGTCGGTTGGCGGGATCTGGCGAGTAGATGGAAAAGAGAATGTGTTGCGGTGCGTGGAGACCTGGCATGTGCCGTCCGCACGACTTGGGGATTTCGATCGCGTTACGCGGGCCCTCACTCTTGCTCTGGGTAAAGGCTTGCCCGGCCGGGTCTGGTCCAACGCGCGACCGGTTTGGATCGAGGACGTAACGCAAGACGCGAATTTTCCGCGCGCAGCCATCGCCGCGAGGGAAGGTCTGCATGCGGCGGCTTGTTTTCCGATTCTCCTCGGGTCGGAAGTCCTGGGCGCTCTCGAATTCTTCAGCCACGAAATTCAACAGCCGGATGCGAG
>Ga0126373_10004774_pt1 | contig 10438 bp, 7 predicted proteins | sample PanSoiMetPlot_11_FD_92545 | JGI IMG/M metagenome (GOLD analysis project Ga0126373, IMG submission 92545) | Tropical forest soil microbial communities from Panama - MetaG Plot_11 | ecosystem: Environmental > Terrestrial > Soil > Tropical forest > Bulk soil | place: Panama | collected 2016-02-17
ATCCCTGGCTGCCGCAACGGTCTGCCGCAGATGGCGGAAGTTTGCGCTCTGGACCGTACTGCGCGCATGGATCGGAAGACTCGGATGAAGCTTTCTCATGTGGACGATACCATCTCGCATGAGTTGATATGCGCGCGGAATGCGACGGATCGTGTTGTGCGTCTCTTCGGGGCCATCGAGGGAGACGATGATCTCGTCGACGTAATCAACGATGGTATCGGCCCGCTTTTGCAGAAGAAGGCCGGTGCTGAGCAGGGTAATGCGCACGTCGCACTGTTTGAGCAGTTCACAAAGCTCGCGGAAGCGCGAGTGAAGCAGCGGCTCCCCACCGGTAAGAACAACCTGGTGGACGTTGAGCGACCGGATGGAGCTTTGATAAGCGACAACCTTTTCGAGTGAGAGTTCGGCGCCCGCGGGGCGCTTCCAGATATCGCACATTCTGCACCTGCAATTGCAGTTCTCATGCACATTCAGAATAAGAATGGGCAGCGAGGTGATTTCGCCTGAAGCGGCGACAGGTGCTTCAGGCGCGGTCGTCGGCAGCTCAGCAGACATTGACAGCCTCCGTGGGCAGTTCCCTGCCATCAATCAGCGAGCGGCGCTTTACGAGATGCTCGGTGAGGTGGCTGAACCAAATCTCCCATGGGAAGGAGTACTGGCCGTGGTCGATGCGCCAGCGAACGGGCTTGGCGAGCAGTCTACGGAGAAGCCGCTGCAAGCGTGATGCAGCTTTAGTAGCAGTGCGATCAACCTGGCGGTCGATCAGGAAGTAATCGAGCATGCGATTGAAGCGCACAAGATTGTCCTCCTGCAGCCAGGGCAACATGTTGACGCCGAGCGCCAGGTTCCCCCACTCCTTGAGTGCGCGCGGTTCCTCGACTCCCAGGTTGCGTAGTTGCGGCCAGATCGGGATCCCCGGATAAGGGGTGAAGATGTTCGGCGAGAAACGCGTGTTGGGAAAACGGCGGCCGATATCGCTCATCATCCTGAAGGTGATCTGACGATCGGCCTCGGTTTCGCCAGGGTAGCCGAAGATAAGATTGAATGTGACCTTGATGCCACCGATAGCGGCTCGGCGCGCGGTTTCGTACATCTCGTCGATACGCTGATGCCGTTTATTCATCAGCTTGAGAACTGCCTCCGAGGTCGATTCGGTTCCGAAGCCCATGTGCGTGACACCGCTTGCGCCGAGTATGCGAATCTCGTCCTCCGTCATGCGGCAGATGAAGTCGGTAGAAGCCTGGAAAGTCCACCGAAATTTGACGCCTGATTCGACGATACCTTTGGCGATGGCGACGGCGCGACGCAGGTCAACCGGGAAGTTGGAGTCTAGCAGGGCAACTTCTTCGATCTTGTAGCGAGTGACGAGTTCGGTAAGTTCACTGACGACACGCTCGGCTGAGAGAGCGTTGAAGCGACGCTTGTAGAAGACGGTGTCGGTGCAGTAGTTGCAGGCATAGGGACAGCCGATGCTGGTTGCGTATGCGAGTTTGCGCATGCCCTCTAATTTTTCGTATGCGTCGAAGTCGACGAGATCAAATGCGGGGAGAGGAAGGTCATCAAGGTGCTGTACTGGCCGATCCGGGTTGTGGGAGTGCATGACGCCAGTCTTCCACGAGATCCCGGCGATGTCCTTCAGAGAGGACTTGGTCTCGAAAGCTTTTACGAGTTCGCAGAAAGTGATCTCGCCCTGGCCACGAACGATTTCGTCGATATAAGGCTCTGCGAGTGTCTGGTCTGGCAAGAGGGTGGGATGCCAGCCGCCGAAGACGACAGGCATGGATGGCCTTAGCGATTTGGCGAACCTTGCGGCTTCAATGGCACCGCGAATCATGGGACCCGTAAGGACCGAAACGCCGAGACAGATGGCGTCAGCAATGGCTTCGCCAATCGCCTGTTTGTAGTTGGGCTCGATAGCGGCATCGATGATTCTGGGTTGGAAGCCGTGCTCTCGGAGCGTGGCCGCCAGCGCCAACAAACAGAGCGGGGCGCCGAGTGGCTTTCCTTCGTAAGGAGGATAGAAGAGTACAACTTTGCGCGACATACTATGCCTCCTCCACCACTGAAATAGTGCGACCGTTGAGAAAAACGTTCGCGGGGCCAAGAACTTCAGCCGCTGATTTAAAGAGAGTGCCGACGGGAGCGTCGAGCCAACGTGGCACACCATCGATGAGCAGGCATGAGAGATGCTTGCTGAGTTCCCCACCTGACCTCTGCAGTATCTCCGGAGATGCGAGGCGGACACAGCCGTTTACGACGACGAGTTCTACATCGCGCCAGCTTAGCGATGCAAGATGACGGGCAGACGTGAGTGCGGAGGTGCGGACAGCAAAGACGTCAGCCGGGCAATCAGGGGATATGCGGCCTTCGCCGTGCTTCAAACGAAGAATGCGTGCCGGCGCTTGCGTGACGCAATCGAAGAGTCGTTCTGGCGAGAGTTGAAGTTGCCGGCTGCAGAAGTTGAGTTCGTCGAGAAGGTCTCCGGTTGCTGTGAGGGGTGAGTCGCTGCCAATTGCGAGTCTGTGAATAGAGTCAAGCTGTTCCGCCGAAGCTGTTTCTAAAAAAAGGAATCGATTTGACGACGGGCAGCTTACGAGGGAAGCACCGACGCGGTTCAGAACTTGGACATCACCTGGGGTCATCGCGAGGCCGTGAACAAGGACCGTGCAGCCGTTAATTAGGTCCAAATCCTGCAGTTGCGCAAACTCGCTGCGCGCTAAGGCATCGATGCCCTCGCAAGCGTGAAGGATGAAGGGAAGCGAAGCAGGGGTTCGGCTGTGTGCGGTTGTAAGATCCTTCGCGAAGGCGAGCGAATGCTCCCAGCCGAAGTCGGCAACAACTCGAATTGGAAAATCGGGTTCGCTGAACAGCGGGTGAGACGGGTTGTGATGGCAGACAGTCGTGACTCCGCAGAGAAGATTGCGGAGCGCACCCCACCAGAGTCGCACAGCCCTGGGCACCTGCCTGTGAACTGCGATGATGTCCTGAGCACGATCCTGAATATCGCGCGCCCATTCGGTCGCATTGGGATAAGGAGGCGTTCCGAGCCGGGGGAAGAGAGCGAACTCGAGATGATCGTGTGCGTTGATGAGTCCGGGGAAGAGCGTATAAGCGGAGAGATCGACATGATTGTTCGTGGTGAATTGCGAATGCGCTGAGTTGATGCCTGTGATGCGGCCGTCGTGAACAGCCAGATCAGCAGTGATGCTCTCTTCAGGGCCCAATACGCACCGCGCGCCACGAAGGAGAATCTCGGACTGTGCGGGAGTGGTTGAGTCCGGTTTGAAGTGCAGAAGATAGATAGCTGGCCTGCTGCCTGCATCCCGATACGAGTCTTCTTTGCCGCGAGAGAGAAAGATCGAGCGTTCGGGTTCGCCGAAGGATGGCTGGTAAGAACCCACGAGACGCAGTCCATGCTGTGTCATGGAGCGGACGGTACTCTCGATGGAGCGGTAGCCGTTATGGAGATGAACGGCGCCCTGCGAAGAGCTGAAGCCGCGCTGCCATCCGAGCTCAACAGCTGTTACAGGATGCATGTCTGCGATGAAGAGCTCCCCCCCACCGCGCAGCACTCGCGCCAGCTCCCGTGCGCAGGTGTCGATGTCAGGGATGTAGCTCAAGACGAATGACGCGAGCGTGACATCGATGGAGGCTGATGGCAGAGGCAAGAGCGGCAGCTGCGCGTGAAGTAGAGCAGCGCCAGCGAGCGATTTGCGCCGGGCGACGGCGAGCATCTCGTCTGAACCGTCGATTCCAATTAGCGATCGCGGTGAGCCGAGGTGTGCAAGGTATTCGAGCCAGCGTCCGGTTCCGCAGCCGAGATCCAAAATATCCTTGCCGTCGATGGCAGGTAGCAGACGTCTGAGGAAGCGCTCCTCGAGAACGAGCAGAGGATTCGCCTGCGTGTCATAGATGTGCGCCCAAGCGGAGAAGGCTGCCGCATTCTGCGATGTGAGGGCATCGAATTCGGCAGTACTGTTCACAGGCTCTCCCGCTTTGGCTTGCGCAGGTTGATGAAGTTGTGCGCCCACTCAAGCTCTACAGGGTAGTCATAAAAGCGCAGCGTATAACGCCACGCACTGAGCGTTTTGAGCAGGAGACGGCTCCATTTAGGAGCGCGAATGTCCTGTACGGTGGGCCAGCGTGAGGCGACGACCAGCTCGAAGTTATCGATAAGCTTCTTGGTCCTGGTACGCAGCCAGGGAGCACCGGTATCGATGCGAAGCGTGAAGTCAAGCCACTTCTTTGTAGCCCATTCCGCCGGAGAGGAAGGAAACTCGATCTTGTCGTCGACGTCTCCATACATGTGACCACGCTGCGGTGTGGGCGTGTAATGCTGAATGATGATCTCGCTGTCGGGGTTGATCTTCTTGACCTTGCGAATAAATGCGAGTGTCTCGCGTGTGTCGGTATCCGGATCTTTGGGATTGCCGACGACGAAGGAAAACTCCGGGATGATGCCAAACTGGCGTGTGCGCGTCGCCATGGTGAGGGTCTGTTCCGTGGTAATCCCCTTTTGCATGTCTTTGAGCACCCAGTCCGCACCTGACTCAGCGCCAAAGAAGATCATCGTGCAACCGGCGCGTGCGATGGCGTCCAGGGTTTCGTCAGAGTAGCGGGACATGATGTCCACGCGTGCCTCGCACCACCAGCGCAGCTTGAGAGGCGCCATGAGATCGCAGAGCTTGCGAGCATGGTCTTCGCGCAGGAAGAAGTTCATGTCGTAGAACTGAACGGAATCGGCGCCGTATTTGGATACGAGATGGCGAAGAATCTCAACCGTACGCTCCGGGGATTCCATTTTCTCGTCGCGGCCGTAGGCTGCGTGAACCCCGCAAAAGGAGCAATTGAACGGGCAGCCCACGCTGGCATGGTGAACGGCGGTGCGTTTGCCGAAAAACGAAGGACGCAGATAGCGTTCTACGGGGATGCGGTGGTACGGCGCCCACGGCAAGTTGTCAGGCCCTTTCATCGGGCGTTCAGGATTGTTGCGGTGCAGACCGAACTGATCTTTGTAGGAGAGGCCGCGAATGGAGGAGAGCTCACGCTGCCCGCGTATCGATTCGATCAGCTCAAGCAGCGTGTCTTCGCCCTGACCGCGCACAACATAATCGACGTATTTCGCGTTGAGTGCGGCGTCGGGATAGATGGAGGGAAAGTAACCTCCCCAGACGATCTTGACGTCAGGGCGAAGGCGGCGAACTTCACGAGCAGCCTCCATACCGGCGACCATCTGAGGACCGGGCATAACGGAGACGCCGAGCAGTTCGACATGATTGTTGTCGATCAAGGAAATTATGGATTCGAGCGGGTTGTCGTCGATATTGCCGTCGACGATTGCATATTCCTCTCGGCCTTCCAGCACCGCAGCGAGCGCAAGTACGGTAAGAGGCATGCGGCAGTTGCGAGGCCTGGTTGCACGAGGATGGAAGAGAATGATCATGTCTGCTTTTTTGCAATGTAGATGCGGAAGGTGGATGGCTCACGCTGATGCTTGAGCTTTGCGACGAACGGGCGCAGCGACCAGCGCAGACCATAGAAGGGAGTGTGTCGCTCCCAGCGGAGACCGAATGTGTCTGCGAGTTGGTCGAGCCGGTCATCGGTGAGGAACTCCTGACTGCGGATGGAGTCGGAGAAAGTGCCGAAGCGACTGAAGAAGTAAGAGCGTCGCTCGCTAAGCATTCGCTTGCCGCTCTCTTCGCAGGAGTACCACGGCGAATCTGCGATGATGAGCGTTCCACCGACCTTCAGGCAGCGCAGAGCTTCGCGCAGGGTTTTCTCGTAGCTCTCCGCATAGTGGAACGAGGCGTTGAAGATCGCTGCCTCGAACTGCGCATCGCAAAACGGGAGGCGGTTGCTTTCTGCCCGGACACGGAGGAACGGCCGACGAAGGTGTGCATCATAGTGATTCGCGGCGCCGAGGCCATCCATATCGTTGGCGAGCAGATCGACAGCGACTGGGCGCATTCCCATTTGGGCGAGACGATAGCTCAGCCAACCGTTTCCGGCAGCAATATCGAGGACACGCGCGCCACCCTCGGATCCCGTGCCGATATAAGGCAGAACATGCCGTTTGAGGAACTTGTAGGTGCGTGCCCTGATCTTCCACTGACCGGCGTTGTTGTCTGAGCGAGCAACGACGGGAAGGTCGAGATAGTAGCTGCTATCGCGGCTGCCGCGCCCTTCGGCTGCGCGGATGGTCTCGTAGTCCCTGATGAAGCGGGAGTAGTAGGTGGCGCGCTCGACGGGCAACGCGTGCCAGATGCCGTCTCTGTGCACCAGTGGGAAGTGGCACTCGATGCAGTGGAAAGCGGGTGCGGTATCGCCTGTTGCTTCGAGCCCGCCTGCGCAGCGGGGGCAGCGAATCCTCAGTTCGTCGATGGTTGCCTGTTGTACCGGCGTCGGTGTGGTTTGAGGCATCATGCGGGTAGCCTCTCGAGGTGCAGAAGCATGTGATCGCCAAGCACTCGAAGGCCCGGCGACCTGAGAATGACGGAGTCGACACTTCGGAAGAGATGCAGTAACCGCGGATATCGCACGATCCACGGTTCGACGTATGACGGCGGAACGGTGATGCCGATGCCGTAGATCGAGACGAGACGGAAGCTTGGGGCGAAGCTCTGCATGATCTGCTGGCAACTAGGGTAGTAGACGGGAAGCAAGATACCCCTGAGCGTGGCCTCGTGATACCCGCTCCATCTGCGGAAAGCGCGTGCCCTATCGCCGTGCAGCAGATGCCACCCGATCTCCCACAGGCAGTAACGCGTGGAGAAGCAGAGCAGCAGCGGAGCGCCGGGAAGCAGCAGAGGGAACAGCGCGTTCGCCACCTGGTTGAGGTTATTGACGCAGTTGAGCCCGGAGAAGTTGGAGAAGACACCGTCGAAGGATTGATTGATTGGCAGCTCACCGATCTCTTCGGAGGCCCTGACATAAAAGCGGACGCCGTCGGAGATGCGCGCTGCTGCGGCTTTTCGCTGGGCCTCGATGACCATGGCGGCAGAGACATCGCAGGCGGTGACATGAAAACCCTGTCTGACGAAGTGGAGGGCATCTTCACCGGTGCCGCAGTTCAATTCGAGCAGATGACTACCGGGAGTAAAGACCCGCTGGGCGCACTCCCACACGGCCATCCGCTGCGCACGGCCGATGGAGGAGTGCGTGAATGTCGCATCGTAGTTGACCGCAAGACGATCAAAGGCCTGGGCCGCAGCCGTGGGTTGGGCCGTTGCCTGCATCACTGCTCTACCTCGTGATAAGCGGCCATCATGGCAGAGCGAATGTCACGGATGCTCTGCTGCATGACTGTGATGTTGAGCTCGGGCGTGGCAGTTTGAGCGATGACCCGGGCGAGTGCAACCTCTTCCCGCAGCAGGCGGTCGGCGTATGAGTAGAAGTTGCGCGAGTGCCTGCCGCGGATGCGAAATTCGCGGTCAGAGGTCTTGCCCCAGGGTTCGATCTGAATCAGCTTTTCGGAGATGCGGTTGTAGTACGGAGTGCCTTTGATGGGATAAGAGACTGTGGTGAAAAAGATGTCTGGCTTCGAGGTGGAGACGTGCTTGATCGTGGCCTCGATATCTTCGAGGTCTTCGCCTTCGTAACCCCACATGAGGAACATTCCGCTTTGCAGGCCGCGTTCGCGGCACATCTCGACCGCGCGTTGTACCTGCTCGATTTTGACGCCACGGTCCATGGAGTCGAGAATGCGCTGCGAGCCGCTCTCTGAGCCGATCCACATGCGGAAGCAACCGAGTTCGGCGAGAAGGTCCATCATCTCGGGCGTAAGGCGATCGGCGCGCGAGATGCACTCGAAGGGGATGCGAATGTTTCGGCGCCTCATCTCCTCGTGGTAGGAGCGAATCCACGGATGGTTGATGGTAAAGACGTCGTCGGAGACCCACATCATGTCGGGGGAATAGGTCTGGAGCAGCCATTCGACTTCATCGACAACCTTAATGGGATCACGGCGGCGGTGGCTCTGTCCGTAAACCTGATGGCTGCACCAATTGCAGCGGAAGGGGCACCCGCGCGCGGTGATGAAGTTGACCGAGCCCATGCCGTGATGTTCACGCCAGGTTCGAACGTAGCGATGAAGATCGATGGCGTCGCGCGCGGGCCACGGCTGACCGTCGAGATTCTGAATCTGTTCGCGTGCCGTGTTTTTTCGGAGATTGCCTTCAGCATCGAGATAAGCGAGTCCGGGAATGCTGCTAAAGTCCGTGGGATTGGCGCGAAGGGCGAGGAGCAGCTCTTCAAGTGTGTTTTCGCCTTCGCCGAAGACGACAAACTGCGCGCCGGACTGCAGATATTCCAACGAGTAAGCGCCGGGCTCGGGTCCGCCCACGATGATGACCCAGCCGGCAGCACGAGCCGCCGCGATGATCTCAACGATGTTGCTCCGCGTCATCAGGTTGGCGTAAAGACCAAGCACGGAGGGCGTCTCCGTCTGCAGAAACTTGATGAGGTCGGCTTTGGTAGAGAAAGTTGTGTCGAAGACGTCGACGGCGAAACCCTTAGAGCGCAAATGCGAGCAGAGGTAAAGGATGCCCAAGGGAGCGTAGGGCTTCATGATGACACGCTCCTTAGGGTCTTCGGCGAGAAAGTAGCCGTGGGCGAGAAGAATATCGCGCATTACGCACCCACCTTCTCTGTCAGCTGATCGGCATTGACGAAACCGAAGGAGCGGGTTTGCGTGGCGAGCGCTCTTGCGGCTCCATTGACTGAAGTACGACCGGAGAGCTCGAGGCTATAAACCTCGGCCCAGAGGCGCTGCACGCGATGCAATGCCTCCGCGGATGCATTGCTCCAGCTGTCGACCTCGGCATGTAAGGCGTTGCGGACGGCGCGATAGAAGTCAGTCGTGTACTCCCCTTGAAAGAGGATGCAAAGGTCGTCGCTCTCGGTCCAGTTGCGCTTGGAGCCAAGTTGCGTCTGGACTCGGTCGTAGAAGACGGTGCCTGGAAGCGGATACGAGAAGGAGATGCCGATATCGTCGGGGCGTGTGTCGCGTACCAGCTCGATTGTCTGCTGCAGTTCGTGCCAGTGTTCGCCAGGATAGCCGAATTGCAGGAAGAAGCAGGCGCGGATGCCAGCGTGCTTGAGGCGTCTCCTTGCATCTTGAATCTCGGAGATGGTGATACCTTTGTCCATCGCGTCGAGAATCTTCTGCGATCCGGACTCGACGCCCATCCAGACCTCGGCGCAACCTGCTTCCTTTAAAGCGGCGACGGTCTGGTCAGTCATGAGGTCGGCGCGGCTCTGAATCTTAAACGGCACAGCGGCGTGGCGGCCGGTAACCTCGCGCGCGAAGTCGCCCACCCAGTGGTGATTCAGGGCAAAGACGTCATCGCTGAACCAGATGTGGTCGGCGCCGACGGTGGACTTGAGCAGGCGCATCTCTTCTGCGACATCGGCTGCGCTGCGCAGTTGAAACTTATTGCCGGAGATGGGTTTTGCGCACCAGTTGCAGCGGAAGGGGCAGCCTCGGCTTGCGACCATATTGACGGAGAAGTAGCCGTGCTCCGCAGTCCATGCCGCGCGATAAGGCGTGAAGTCCGTCAGATCGAGCGGCGGCACAGGGAGGCGTGACCAGTTGGGATTCGGCGAAAGAGACCTTGCGGGATGCACGATCTCTCCCGCACGGTTACGCTGTACGAGCCCGGCAATGTGATCCGTCGGTCTGCGTGCAATGACGGCCTGACACAGCTCGACGAGAGCAGCTTCGGCTTCGCCATGCAGCACATAGTCAGCGCCGTGATTGAGGAAGACCTCGGGGTGATCACTGGCATCTGAGCCGTGGACGACCACGGGTACACCGATGGTTCGGGCTGCGTGAGCAAACCGCCACACAACCTCTCGCATGCGGCTGAGGCACATCTTGGTGAGGAAGTTGAAGTCGTCTTCATAGACGGCGACGAGTCGCGGGCGGGTCTCTTCAAGAAATGCGGGAAAATCCTCGGGGGCGCGCAGCATGGTATCGAAGAGCGCAACGGTGAGTCCCTGGGCGCGCAGTGCCGCTGCGGCATAGAGCGTGCCGAGCGGACGATACGGCTGCATCTTCTGCACTTGCTTCGAGTCGTACTGCAGGTGATATGAGTGGGTGAGCAGGACGTCTACCAAGCATCACCTCCAGATCCTCCGTCGAGTTGGCTGTGGAGTTCGGACATCAGCAAGCCGCCTCCGCGGGTGTGTTTGCGAGCCGCTTGGCGTCGACGGCGGGCTTTGCGGCGATGTGCTTCTTGACCCTGTTGTTGACCCAGAGCTCGACTGGCATGCCGTATAGGTCGTGGTCGAGACGCCAGCGCGCGGGCAGCGAGATTGCCTTCTGTATCAGGCGTGCGACTCTTCCGCGGCGGTCTGCGCCGATCGGAATGCGGTCGAATGCGAGGCGGAGATAGTCGCGGGTAACCTGGAGGCGATGGTGGTCCGTGCCATCGAGCCG
>Ga0126373_10004775_pt1 | contig 10437 bp, 14 predicted proteins | sample PanSoiMetPlot_11_FD_92545 | JGI IMG/M metagenome (GOLD analysis project Ga0126373, IMG submission 92545) | Tropical forest soil microbial communities from Panama - MetaG Plot_11 | ecosystem: Environmental > Terrestrial > Soil > Tropical forest > Bulk soil | place: Panama | collected 2016-02-17
GCCGTAGAGTGTGAGGACGTGGAGGCACGGCTCACGACGACAGCCGGAGCGACCGCGGGCGACATCATGACCGCGCCGGTGATCACGGTTGCTCCCGATACGTCGGTGGGTGATGTGGCCGAGACCTTGCGGCGGTATCGCATCAGTGGCGTGCCCGTGGTCGATGCCGCCGGGACGGTGCTCGGCCTGGTCAGCGAGTACGACCTGCTTGCCAAGACCGGGGTGGTCGCCGGTGACGTCATGGTCACTGCGTTGATCACGGTCAGTAGCGAGACTGCCATCGCCGACGTGCGGCATCTACTGGTCGAGCGGCGCATCCGCCGGGTCCCGGTGCTCGACGCGGGTCGGCTGGTGGGCATCGTGAGCCGCAGCGACGTGATCGCGCTGATGGCGACCGAATGGGTCTGCGGCGTCTGCGGCGAGCCGGTCCGCAGCGAGCACCGACCCGAGATGTGCCCGAAGTGCCATGCCGCCGGCGAACAGTTCCGGCTTCAGGAACAGGTGCCCGGCGACTGATCCGACGACGGGAGGTGGTCCCATGGCCGGAAAGGCACGCGCACCTGCCTTTCCCGGTGCCGAGCCGCCGGAGGTGCTGCGCGACTACTACGCGCAGATGGCGTTGATCCGCGCCTTCGAGTTGCGCGCGGCCGAGATGTATCAGCGGGCCAAGATCGGCGGGTACTGCCACCTGAACCTGGGCGAGGAGGCCACCGTCGTCGGGCTGATGGCCGCGCTGGAGGAGCGCGACTACCTGTTCACCACCTACCGCGAACACGGGTATGCACTTGCGCGTGGGCTGGAGCCGGCGCGGGTGATGGCCGAGCTGTTCGGCAAGACCACCGGTGTGTCCGGTGGCTGGGGCGGGTCGATGCACCTGTTCGACGCCAGGGCGCGGTTCCTCGGCGGGTACGGCATTGTCGGCGGGCAGATCCCGCCGGCCACCGGGGCAGCGCTGGCGCTCACCTACCGCGGCGATCCCGGCCCGGACGCGGAGGCGGTGATGTGCCTGCTCGGCGACGGCACGACCAACATCGGCGCGTTCCACGAGTCGCTCAACCTTGCGGGCGTGTGGCGGCTGCCCATCGTCTACGTGATCGTGAACAACCAGCTGGGCATGGGCACGCCGGTCGACAAGGCGTCGGCCGAACCGGACCTGTACAAGCGCGGCTGCTCGTACCGCATACCGGGGGAGCGGGTCGACGGCGACGACGTGCTCGCCGTCCGCGACGCCGCACGCGCAGCGCTGCACCGGGCCCGCACCGAACGCCAGCCCGGCCTGCTGGAGACGGTGAGTTACCGGCTGCGCGGTCACTCCGTCGTGGACCCGGCCCGGTACCGTTCCAAGGAGGAGAGCGAGCGGCTGCGCGGCCTGGATCCAGTGCCGGCGTTCCGCGCGCGCTTGATCGAGGCCGGGGTGCTCGATCCCGAAATCGCGGCACGCGTCGACGAGGACGCCGACGCGCAGGTTGCCCGGGCGGTCGCGTTCGCCGACGAGAGCCCGGATCCCACCCCCGACCAGCTGTTCGCACACGCCTACGCCACACCGGTGCGCAACGCGCCGCACGCGCTGCCCGGCGACCCGGTAGTGGCCGTCCACTGAGGAGGCGGACGAGCTCATGGCGGTGATCACGTACCGGCAGGCGCTGCACGACACGCTGCGCGCGGAGATGCTGCGCGACGACTCGGTGTTCCTGCTCGGTGAGGAGATCGGCGTTTTCGAGGGCTCGTACAAGATCACGGCAGGGCTGCTCGCCGAGTTCGGGCCGGCACAGGTGCGCGATACCCCGATCTCCGAGGAGGGCTTCGTCGGTGCCGCGGTCGGAGCCGCGATGCTCGGCATGCGACCCGTCGTGGAGATCATGACACTCAACTTCAGCCTGCTGGCGATTGACCAGATCGTGAACCACGCGGCGAAGATCTACGCCATGTTCGGCGGCCAGGTCGCCGTGCCGATGGTGATCCGCACGCCCGGCGGCGGCGGGCAGCAACTCGCCGCGACCCATTCGCAGAACCTCGAAGTCTGGTACGCGCACATACCCGGGATGAAGGTGGTCGCTCCCGCCACGCCCGCCGACGCCAAGGGCCTGCTCACGGCTGCGATCCGCGACGACGACCCGGTCCTGGTGCTGGAGAATCTCGCGCTGTACAACACGAGGGGCGAGGTGCCAGACGGCGAGCAGGTCGGCGAGATCGGCACCGCTGCCGTGATCAAGCCCGGCACGGACCTCACCGTCGTCAGCTACTCCCGGGCGACCGTGATCGCCCTCGACGTCGCCCGTCAGCTCGAGGACGAGCACATCTCGATCGAGGTCGTCGACCTGCGCAGCCTGCGCCCGCTGGACCGGGAGACGATCTGCGCCTCGGTCCGCAAGACCAGCCGCGCCGTCGTCCTGGAAGACGACTGGCTGACGTACGGCGTGGGCGCGGAGATCGCCGCCACCATTCAGGAGGGTGCCTTCGACTACCTCGATGCCCCGGTGCGTCGTGTCGCTGCTGCTGAAGTGCCGTTGCCGTACGCCAAGCCCCTGGAACTCGCGGCGCTGCCCGACGCCGGGGCGCTGGCCAAGGTCATCGGCGAGGTCCTCGACGCGACCCGGTTCAGCCGGTAGGAGCCACCATGACAGACGTTCTCATGCCCCGCCTGTCCGACACCATGACCGAGGGCGTGCTGAGCCAGTGGCTCAAGGACGAGGGCGCGCCGGTGCACCGCGGTGACGTGCTCGCCGAGATCGAGACCGACAAGGCCACGATGGAACTCGAGGCCTACGACGAGGGCGTGCTCGAACGCCACCTCGTCGCACCGGGAACCACCGTGCCGATCGGCCAGCCGATAGCGGTCATCGGCGACGGCACCGGGACGGCTAGCGCCGCCGCAGGGCCGCTCGCAGCGCCGGCGGAACCGGCGCCCGCTGCGCCGCCGACGGCCGCGGCACCAACGGCCGCCGCACCGGCGCCTGCCGCACCGGCGCCTGCGGCGCTCCCGGAGCCGGCACCTGGTGCTGCGGCGGTGCGTACCTCCCCGCTGGCTCGGGCAACGGCACGCGAGCACGGCATTGACCTGACCAAGATCACCGGCACCGGGCCGGGCGGTCGCATCGTGCGCGCCGACGTCCAGGCCGCGATCACGGGCGCAGCACCTACGGCACAGCCCGCGCCGGCCCCGGCACCGGCGCCGCCTCCTCCGGCAGCGGCCGGAGACGAGAAGATCCCGCTCAGCGCGGTGCGCCGCATCACCGCCCGTCGGCTCACCGAGAGTGCCACCGCCCCGCACTTCTACCTGACCGCGATCGTCGACGCGGGGCGGCTGCTCGGATTCCGCGCCGAGATCAACCAGCGGCTGGCCGCATCCGGTGTCAAGATCAGCGTCACCGACCTGCTAGTCCGCGCATGTGCCGTGACGCTGCGCGCGCGCCCGGAGGTGAACGCCTCCTGGGGCGGCGACCACATTCTCCGCCGCGCGAACATCCATATAGGCATTGCCGTCGCCATCGACGACGGGCTGATCGTGCCGGTGATCCGCGACGCCGACCGCAAGAGTATCGGCGAGATCGCCAGTGAGGCGCACGTGCTCGCCGACCGAGCGCGCGCCGGGAAACTCACCCCCGACGAGTTCACCGGCAGCACGTTCACGATCAGCAACCTCGGGATGTACGGCATCGACCACTTCACCGCGGTCATCAACCCGCCCGAGGCGGCGATCCTCGCCGTCGGCGCCGCCACCGAGGAGCCCGTCGTGCGGGACGGGCAGGTGGTCCCGGCGACGATCATGAAACTCACCATGTCCATCGACCATCGGGTGCTCGACGGCGCCACCGCGGCCGCGTTCCTGCACGAGCTGGTTCAAGTGCTCGAGGAGCCGCTGCGCATCGTCGTATGACCGCTGTGGTCGTGTCCCGGCATGTCGTCGGGGCCGCCGCCCATCATGGCGAGCATGGCGCGTCCGCCGGTGTGGAAGAACCTCCATACCAGGGCGACGCCGAGCAACAGGAAGATAATGTTCAGCACGGTTGTGTAGTTCCACCGGATGCTGTCGTCGCCGACATCGGCGTTTCGGGCACCGGAGGGGATTAGCCCGAGCGGGCCGAAGACGAACTCGATCACGTAACCGGCTGCGGCCATGCTCAAATAGAACGTGACGAACAGGAACACCGCCATGCGCCGCCCGTAGTACTTCGCGTAGATGAACAGTATCGGGATGATGATCAGGTCGGCGAAGATGAACGAGACGACTCCGCCGAAGCTGATGCCGCCGTTCCACAGCACGGCTGCGAGTGGGGCATTCCCGATCGAGCAGACGAACGTCACCACGGCGACGAGCGGCCCGATGAGGGGTCCCCACAGCTTGGCTGCCAACGGGTGGTCGGTGAGGAACAAGTGCTGCCAGAACGAGTCCGGGATCCAGGCTCCGGCGGCGCCGGCGATGAGCAGCCCTGCTACGAGATCGCGCAGGATCGCTGCCCATTCCATGACGAAGTTATGGCTCACCGACGTGAATCCGGCCGGTGAGGCAAGCCGGCGCCAGAACGATCCCGAGCCGCTGACGCTCATGTCCATCGCCGCATGACCCTCCATGGATCCGGCGATGCCGCGATCGGCCTGCCTGCGTGCGTCCTCGCGCATGCGATTCGTGAGAAAGCGACGGAACAGCAACGCCATCAGGATGATCATGATGGGGCCGCCGACGAACTCGGCGAGCGTGAACTGCCAGCCGAGCAGCAGCGCCAAGATCAACCCGAGTTCGATGACGAGGTTGGTCGACGCGAACTGGAACGCCATCGCAGCGGTGAAGTCGGCGCCCTTGCGAAACAGCGAGCGGGCGAGCGCGACGGCGGCGTACGAGCAGGACGATGACGCCGCCCCCAGTCCGGTGGCGGTGGCCAGGCTGCGCGGGCGATCGTCGGGCAGTGCTCGGGCGATCGTCGACTTCTTGACCAGTGCCTCGATCACCGCTGCCAGCGTGAAGCCTAGGATCAGCGACCAGGTGACCTGCCAGGTCATGGTCCCGGCGACGCGCAACGCGTGCAGGATCGGCACCGTCAATCGGCTCCCTTCTCGCCGTCGAAACCCTACCTCCCTAGGGTATTGCGACGGTCAACGGGGTGCGTGACATCCATGTCGAGCGATTCAGCCGCAGCGAGCCCGGCGAGCAGCCGCGTCAGTACGGCTGCGAATGGTGGCCACCGACGTAAGGGCTGATGCCGGGAGTGCGATAGCGCGCGAGACGACGGAAGCGGCGGCCACGCGTCACGTGCCGGGCGCCGCCGGCGATCAGCCACAGGCCGATGCTGAAGATCAGGCCGAGGGCAATGCCAGTGACGAACACGCCGAGCGTATTGAGCGTGACGAGCGACTGACCGAAGATCTCCGGCGTGTAGCGTGGCCCGCCGGCGCTGTTGTAGGCAAGGACCAGACCGGTGAAGGCCCCAACCCCTCCGGCCAGCAGCGCTCCGAGAATGATCAACACCATGGCCGACTCCCTCCACGTGATGGCCGGGCGCTGACCTACAGGATCGGCATGTCAGGCTCGCCACATCAGACGCCTCGCTCCGAGCGCCGGGCCATCCGCTACACCTCCATCATGCGCGCCACCTTTGCGTATCCGGTAGTAACGAACCGTGTCGAGAGAGCTAGGAGCAGCGCAGTTGCCCCGGGAGCGCACCTCGGGGCGACTGCTGCCGACGCTGGATGCGCGGGAGCTCGCCGCGATCTTCGCCGGTGGCGCTGTTGGTACCGCGCTTCGAGCCGTGCTGGCCCAGGCGTTCCCGCATTCTCCGACTAGTTGGCCGTGGCCAACGTTCGGCGTCAACATCGTGGCCGCGTTCCTGCTCGGCTACGCGGTGACCCGGCTACAGGAACGGCTACCGGTTTCAAGCTATCGGCGTCCGCTGCTCGGCACCGGGCTGTGCGGCGGCCTGTCGACGTTCTCAACGGTTCAAGTGGAGTTGGTGACGATGCTCGACGCGCATGCGTTCGGACTCGCGGCCGGATACGCGTCGGCCAGCGTCGTCGTGGGCTATGCCTGCTGCTACACGGCAACCGCGCTCGTCCGCCGATCCTGGACACGACCGTGAGCGTGCTCGTCTGGACGGGCGTGGTCGTCATCGGCGGGCTGGGCTCAGTGCTGCGGTTCCTGGTCGACGGCGCGGTCGGATCCCGGCTGGGCCGTGACTTTCCGTTCGGGACGCTGGTGGTCAACATCAGCGGCGCGATGATCCTCGGACTGCTCGCTGGGCTGGCGTTGAGCGCGGACGCTGCGCTATTGGCCGGCACCGGCGCGGTCGGTTCCTACACGACGTTCTCGACGTGGATGCTGGAGACGCAGCGGCTCGCCGAGGAACGCGAGGTACGCGCCGCGGCAGTGAACGTGATCGCCAGCCTCGCTCTCGGTATCGCGGCGGCCGCTGCTGGCAAAGCGATCGGAGCCCGGCTGTGAACGTGGACGGCCTGAAGCTGACCAGCTACTTCGGCGAACGGAAGCGAAGTGGTCGACGCTTCCTTGCGGACGCCCTGATGGACGTCTACGGCCGGCAGCAGCTCACGACCAGCATCATGCTGCGTGGCGCGGAAGGTTTCGGGCTGAAGCACCAGCTGCGTACCGATCATTCGCTGACGCTCTCGGAGGACCTGCCCGCCGTGGCCGTCGCCGTCGACCGGCGTGAGCGCATCGAGGCCGTCCTCGATCAGACCGCTGCGCTCGGACCTGGGTTGATCACCCTCGAACGGGCGCGATTGCTCACCGGCGACATCACGCCGGTCGCGTTCGCCGAGGAGACCCACGACGCCACCAAGCTCACCGTCTACCTGGGCCGGCAGGAGCGGGTCTACCGCGTGCCGGCGTTCATCGCCGTGTGCGACCTGCTGCATCGGCGCGGCATCGCCGGCGCGAGCGTATTGCTCGGTGTCGACGGCACCAGACACGGCATCCGGGAGCGCGCCCGGTTCTTCGGCCGCAACACCCAGGTACCGATGATGGTGATCGCCGTGGGCTCCGGCGAACAGATCGCCCGCGTGCTGCCGGAATTGGGTGGGCTGCTGCGCGAGCCGTTGTTCACGCTCGAACGGGTCCGGGTGTGCAAGCGCGACGGGCAGCTGCTTGAGACCCCGCACGTCCTGCCCAGTAGGGACGAGCACGGCATGCCGTTGTGGCAGAAGCTGATGATCTACACCTCCGAGGCGGCGCTGCGTCACGGTCAGCCCATCCACCGCGCCGTCAACCGTCGGCTCCGTGCCACCGGCGCCGCCGGGTCCACGACGCTTCGCGGCATCTGGGGATTCCACGGCGACCACGCCCCGCACGGCGACCGTTCGTTCCAGCTCGGCAGGCACGTGCCCACGGTCACGGTTGTCATCGACAGCCCGGACCGGATCGCCCAGTCGTTCGCGATCATCGACGAGCTGACCGGCGAGCGTGGCCTTGTGACCAGCGAGGTGGTCCCGGCCCTGCGCGCGGTCACGCCCGAGCAGCGACGCGGCGGCTCGGCACGCACCTTTTGAGCTGACACGACCCATCGTTCGAGCGGTCGTCGTGCTGCAATGAGCGAATGACTCTCACTAATGCTGACGTGGCCGCGCTGGCGCGCGAGGCCGTCGATCGGCGCGACCGGGACCTCGACATCCGCATCGAGCCGGCGGATCCCGTCGATCCGTACCGGTGGGGCGCAATCGCATGGACGGTGTTCGCAGGGGGCGAGAGCAGTTACATCACGGCGAACATGACCAGGGAGGACGCGCTTGCCAAGTTGACCGCCGATCTCGGGGGCGGGTAGCCCAGTCACTGCGGGGCGGGGCCGTCGCGGATCACGCCGCGGACCTGGTCGGCCGAGAGCGCGTCCCACGGGAACCCCACCAGCCACCAGGTGGTGGCCCCTACCGCGGCGTATGGCGCGGGGTCCGTGCCCGGGGGAGGGCGGCGACAATGTCGTACGGCTGCGTCATGGGGATGCCTGCCGCACGACGCGGACGTGGTCCCACACGAAGATCCCGTGCCAGCCGGCATCCTCAGCCAGAGTGGCCAGCCGGGCGACAAGCACCGGATCGGCGAGCTCGTCGAAGATCGGCAGGAACAGGCCCGACCGCATGCGGTAACCGTACGCAGGGCCCCCGTGCCCGATCAGGCGGTGTGCTCGATGACGGCGGCGACGACGGCGGGCCAGTCAGCCCGCTCGACGCCGTGTCCGGCGCCGGGCAGCGGCAGCAGCCGTGCGCCGGGAATCTCCGCGACCACCGCCTGCGCGTGCTCGAACGGGAACAACGGGTCGGCCGTCCCATGGACGACGAGGGTGGGCGCGGTGATGGACGACAACGGCGCGACGGCGTGCTCGCCATCCGTCAGCATCTCGTGGTTTTGCATGGCGGCGAAGTCCCGGGCACGGGCCACGTCGCGCCGGGCGAACTGGCGCATCGCGGCCTCGTCGAACGGCCGCTCGGGTCCGGCGAGCACCCGCCCGTATGCCACCAGATGTTCGACCACGGAGTTCGCGTCGGACCAGTCGACCCGGGCGCGCGCCATGTGCCGGGTGACCCGTTCGGTCGGTGGCGGCAGGTCGCGGTTGCCGGCCGTCGCGGGCGTGGTGCTGATGAGGACGAGCGAGCGCACCCGATTCGGGTGGTCGAGCGCGAGCAACTGCGCGAACGCCCCACCCGCCGAGCAGCCGACCACGTGCGCCGACTTCATGTCGTATGCATCGAGCACGCCGGCGGCGTCCGTTACGAGATCGGCGCCCGTGTAGCCGGGACGACCGGGTGGGTAGCTGACCGAGTGGCCGGTGTCGCGATGGTCGTAGCGCACCACGAACCGCCCGCCGCCGGCGAACAGTCGGCACAAGCCGTCGTCCCACCAGAGCATTGATGCGCCAATGCCCATCACAAGCAGTACCGGCGGATCGGCCGGGTCACCGAAGGACTCGGTGCAGAGCTCGACGCCGTTCGCCTCGATCAAACGCTCAGCCACGATTCCCTTCCGCTTGCAATTCGCAATCGCTCGGCTCCGGACGCTAACATCACCGGTAGTTGTTTGCAAGCGGTTGTCGGGGCTTGGGAAAGGTCGGCAATGGAAGCTGCACCGCGGTCGGGCTGCCCGATCAACGCTGCGGTCGAAGCCTTCGGCGACCGGTGGAGCCTGCTCGTGTTGCGCGACATCATGTTCGGCGGCCGCCGCCACTTCCGCGAACTTCAGGCCGGTTCTGAGGAAGGCATCGCGTCGAACATCCTCGCCGACCGGCTGAAGCGACTGGTGCACGACGGCTTGCTCACCCGCGACGAAGCCGGGCCCGGCCAGAAGGCGACGTACAGCCTTACTGAGCAAGCGATCCAGCTCGTCCCGGTGTTCGCACAACTCGGTTCCTGGGGTGTGCGGCACCGCCCGACCACCCCGGCGCTGCGGGTCCGCGCGGAGCTGCTCGAGCGCGGTGGGCCCAAGATATGGGCCGACTTCATGGACGAGCTGCGCGAGACGCATCTCGGCATTGCACGCCCGACCGGCAGGCGCCGATCGGTGACCGAGCAACTCGCCAACGCGTACCGCACCGCTGCCGCTGTTTCCGCCACGTGACGGGCGCCTATCGGCCGGGCCTGCTTGGCGGAGCCCTGAAATCAGGCGATTGTCACGTCCTTGGGCATGTGCCGGGGCGCGACGCCTGCTGCGAGCATCTGCTGCCACGCCCGTTCGGCGATGCGTAGCGGCGAATGGCCCTGGGCGGCGATGCGGCGTGCCTCGTCGCAGGATGCGATGCTCGCGATCAGCATGATCCGTGGCGGCTCGTCCCTGAGCTGGTAAATGTTCCAGCTGCGCGCCGGCGCCCCGTTCTCATACTGCGGCATCACATGCAAGTAGCCGCTCGCTCGGCTGGCCTGGTTCTGATTCACGGCGCCCTCCACACATTGGCCGCTCCACCCGCACTGAATAGTGTGCGCGAGGAGTCAACTGCGCCGCGTGCCCCTGAGCACATCCTGCGCTAGCTCCTCGCGCGGCGGCGTCGCATGGCTACTCGTAGCGACAACAACAGGCCGCGGCGGCGAGCTACGCCCGACGCGGTCCAGCCGGTCCCCACAGCTAGCGGGATCGCGACCGCCAGCGCCGCGGTGGGCGGCATCAGCGTGGCCGAGGTAACGGCCACGATCGCGGCGAGCGCGAGCAGCAGCACGGGTAGCCGACATCCTCGGACGACCTGGCGAACTCGGTCGCGCCACCCTGTAGCCACGGCCGAGAGATCGGCCTCGAGTTCGTTGAGCACCTTGCGCTCGTGTTCGGACAACATCGGGGATCCTCCGGCACCGGGCCTTGCAGCTCGATCCTGCCTGGTTCGCCGCCGCCCGAGTCGGCGCCGAACTCGCCGTCGGGCAGGATGCGCGACCTCGTCGTCACGCAGCCCGCCGTCCTCTATGTGTACACCCGCAGGGCCGGATCTGCGCCTCACCATTTGGTAACCTCCGCCGAGC
>Ga0126373_10004776_pt1 | contig 10436 bp, 4 predicted proteins | sample PanSoiMetPlot_11_FD_92545 | JGI IMG/M metagenome (GOLD analysis project Ga0126373, IMG submission 92545) | Tropical forest soil microbial communities from Panama - MetaG Plot_11 | ecosystem: Environmental > Terrestrial > Soil > Tropical forest > Bulk soil | place: Panama | collected 2016-02-17
CAGCGCGGCGCGATGGCCGAGGCTCTGGCGCAGGAGAGGCTTGCCACGGCCTCCGAGTTGGCTGGGTTACAGCGCGCGCTAGCCGCAAATGCCGATACGGGTGACGTACGCAATCGTCTCGATGCACTGATCCAGCGGATCAGCATGAAGGCGGGCTGAGGCCGATGCCGAGACGGTGGACCAGTGTAACCAATCTATAGGGAGAGGAAGCATGGCTGATGTCTCATGCTTATATCTATTTCAAGACGGATGACGACGAGAGAAAGTGGCACGTCGACCGGACATTTCTCTAAGTGCCTGGCTCAAAGTGGTGCCCAAAATATTGAGGCCTTACGCGTCACCCCTGGGTCCCCGCTTTCGCGGGAACGACGAATTCCTTCGTCCCCGGTGATTTCCTGACAGCCTCGAAGGGCGGTGCCTATGGCGGAAATGGGTCCCGGCCTTCGCTGAAAAGACAAGGAGAGAGGACTACGGCCGATGAAAACGAGACAGCCGTTTGTATTAATGGGCCGCTTTTGTTTGATACAGACAAAGTGCCCAGCGTCCCGATCGGGGCGTCGTTCATTGGTTCTGCTGTCTCATCACGGCCGGAGCCATCGACGAGATAGCATCATCTGACGACATCATGGGAGATTCAAATGGCACAATCATCGAAGACACTGGCGACCATGACGACCACGTTTCTCGTCGCTGGCGAAGATGCGGATATGGTGATCGGTTTCCAATCGGGGGAAATGTACCTTGCGCTGCAAAAAGAGCTGCCGATAGGTTCGCCAATATCGGTGGCGTATTGGTTGAGGGAGCAGTATGACGCGACCGGAGATGGCATCGACTTACTCTGTCCAACGGATTATGCAACTTTTTCGGCTTTTCAGACAGCATATGATGCATTCAAGAAGGCGGTCCCTGGAAAAGATGCTACCGCCATAAAAGCCTTGCCTCTCTATCAGACCGTTTTGAAGCATTTAACGGCGAAGAACATACCCCCTCAGGCTCTGCATATCATGATATCAGCGGTTCTTGCCGAGGTCGTTATAACCGATCTCATATTTCAACGAAAAGAGGAAACAACAGGACAAGGACGAAGCCAACAAACAACGGCAACGACAAAAGCAAAATTGGGATTGGCGATAAATTTCCCCGCGCCTTTGGTATTGCTGCCGAGCCTGGCGGTGCGCAAAATATCTCTGTTGATCATGTATGCGTCGAATGGCGATTTAACTTTTCCAGTACGTGACACAACGTTACCAAAACCGGAACCCGACAGCATACCAGCCCAGGGCTGGATCGACTTTGGCGATCATGTCCCTGCGGCGAACGACGAGATCAGCCTGAACGATGTTAAATGGAAATTCGTTACAGGAGGCGGGGTAAGCCAAGGCCAAAAAACCTCGGGAGTAGAAGGCGGAAAAGACAAGGCACTTAGCCTGCTGGTCAAGAGTCTCAACGAATCGGAGGACAAGACGATCAGTCAATGTAAGTATAGTTTGAAAGAAACCAAGCTCATGATCACCGCCCAAGCGGGCGGCGCAGAACGGAATAACTTTAAATTAGACGCGAAATGGGACGGCTGGAAAGCAGACATGAGGTCCGGTGCTACACTTACGGGAGGCGTAGGTGTACTCAAGGAGACGGTGGCGTTGCCACCACCGGTGGAGCCGCCGGCACGGGCGGGGTAGCCGACTTGGCCTTGGGACCCGTTCCGCCGGCCGCGCGATCTGCTCCGCGGCGTCGCTGCCAGCCCGGCGCGCTCCGCGGGTGTCAGGCTAAACGAGCCTGAAGCCATGACTGACACTACTAAAGTCGCGGTCACGGCGGACCTCGAATTGGGCAACACTGACTGGGAGCTGGTGGCCGAAGTGAGGAGCGGCTCGAATTTGAATTTTACGCTCGCGCCGAAGAAGGCTGTCCAGCTGCGGGACGTCGCCAATGCTCTCTACAGACGCTTCACGAACGAGGATACGCTGTTCGATACGGCAACCTTCCCGGCTATCGGCCTGAAGTACCTGAAGCTGAGCAATGAGGACGACCCGTCTGCATCGGTCTCCTCGTTGATGAAGTTCGAAACCGTGCTCGAACTCGGGCAACCTGGCGATAAGCCTTTGATCGAGAAACTCGGCTTCCTGTTCGCGAAGCTCGAACCAAAGCCAAAAAACGGCCAGTCCCACTATCTGGCGGGCATCCGGTCGGAAGGGGCCATCTCGCTGGTCAGCAAAGACGCCGGGGTCATCGGCCAATTGCTGGGGGACGTCACCCTCGAAAAGCTCAGGCTTTACTACGCCAGCGACAAGATCGACGCCTTCAAGCTTTCCACCGCCGACGCGGCGTGGAGCGTTCCGAGCGGTATTTCGGTTTCTGTCGGTCTCAAATTACGCCAGTCAACTGTCGACATATCGCTGTCCTCAGCCGGGCTCGCGGTGTCTCCTTCGGGTGTCTTGGCGGAGCTTCCGCCTCCATCCGAGTCAACATCCGCAGGCCAGCCGCCGCCACCCGGGCCGGCACAGCCGGCACCGCCGGCAAAGGCCGAGCTGAAAGGCGGCACCCGCTATTGGAAAGATCTCAACACGACACTGGGGCCGCTACAGTTACGGCGCATCGGCGGCGAATGGAAGGACGGCAAGGTTGGAATCCTGCTCGACGCCGCGATCTCGCTGGCCGGATTGACGGTGGCTCTGTCCGGCCTGTCGGTCAATGTCGAGCCGCAAAAACTCACCAAGCTCTCCTTCGCCGACCTCGGCTTCAAGCTCGACGGTATGGCGCTCGATTTTCAGCGGGCGCCGATATCGATCAGCGGCATGCTGCTCAAGGGCCCGAACGATTCTTATTCGGGCAAAGCGATGATCCGCGCCGCGACATTCTCGATCGGCGCGATCGGGGCGTACGGGAAGACGCCCTCGGGGGAATCGTCGTTTTTCATTTTCGGCGCCTTCACCGGGATGCTGGGCGGCCCGCCATGCTTTGTCGTTATGGGGATCGCGGCCGGGTTCGGCTACAATCGGGCAATCGTTATACCGGACATCGACAAAGTCCGCGAGTTCCCGCTTGTCGACCTGGTCCTCCCGCCGAAGCAATCTACCTCGCCCGTTGCCAAAGGCGCCGCGGATATCGTCAAAGTCACTAACTACGACGAGATGTTTCCGCCGACTGCCGGCCAGTACTGGATCGCAGCCGGTGTCTATTTCAGCTCCTTCAAGCTTATCGAGACCTTCGCGCTGCTGACGGTACAGTTCGGCGCGCGTCTCGAGATTGCGCTGCTCGGCGTCGCGACGGCGCAGCAGCCGCCGAAAGAGGCGGCTGGCACCGTTCCGCCGTTCATCGTCGTGGAAATGGCGATCAAGGTGCGCTTCGCGCCCGACGACGGGTTGCTGTCGGTGATGGCGCAGCTGACCGCGAACTCGTTCCTGTTTGATACGCGTTGCAAACTCACCGGCGGGTTTGCGTTCTGTGTCTGGTTCCCTCCCACCAACCCCAATATCGAAAATCACGCCGGCGATTTCGTCCTGACCCTCGGAGGGTACCACCCAAAGTTCAAGGTCCCGGCCCATTATCCGAAGGTCCCGCGCGTCGGCTTCAGCTGGCAGTTGCCGGAGTGCGGCGTGTCGATCACGGGCGAGGCCTATTTCGCCTTGACGCCGTCGTTCATCATGGCAGGAGCGCGACTGGCCGCGGTCTTCAGATCCGGCGACTTCTCCGCCTGGTTTGTCGCCTACGCCGATTTCCTGATCGGCTGGGCGCCACTCCAATACGAGGCCGAAATGGGCGTACGCATCGGCGCCGCCTTTGTTCTTCGGTTCGGGGATATAAGCTGGAGACTGTCGTTCGAGATCGGCGCGCAGCTGCACATCTGGGGGCCGCCTTTCGCCGGCGAAGCCTATGTCGACCTCGGGATCGTCTCCTTCACCGTACCGCTCGGCGATCGCTCTGCCTCGCGAGAGCCGCAGACGCTCGGATGGGACGAGTTCAAGAAGACGTTTCTGCCGGAGCATCCCGTGCGCATCGCGATCACCAGCGGCATCGTCCAAGAGCATAAGGGGGACGGCAAGCCGGACGAGGGTTTCATCATCGTCAACCCATCCGAGCTCTGTCTCTCGATAGAATCATTCGTTCCCATTCCAAATGGGCTCAAAGACCGGCAACGTTACCGCGAGGTGAAGCCACGAGATCAGCTTTCGGCGTCTCCTGCTGCTAAGCTCGGAATCCGGCCGATGGGCGTAACAGAGCTCGTCGAGTCGTCGCTGACGCTGGAATGGTCGCCGTTCCCTGAGTTGGCCTGTCGCGACATCGTCAAGAACGTGCCGGAGGCGCTGTGGAGTCCGAACCCCAAGCCAAATGCCAGGACAGCAACCGAACTCGAGGCAAAGGCCATTTCCAATGTGCTGATGGGAGTCGAAGTGATGCCTCGGGAATGTGAACAATTTCCGGCGGATGCCGTGGAGCACCAAATCAGATTGACACATGAAGAGTGCGTCCCGGCACGCGATTGGCAACCGCAAAGGACCCTGCGCGACGATCCATATGAAAGCGGGCGCGCTTTGTTCGACCCCACATTCGACCCCAAGCGCGAGACGCCAACTCCGGAAAAGATCGATTCCGCGCGGGCAAAAGAACATGGTCTGTTTCGCGGGTATCTGGGGCGGCCGAGCGCGGAGCTGATCGAGGCCATCCGGACGGCCGGTTTCAGCAACATTTCCGACGATGCCGTCGATGTCGATCAGATCTTCAACGCCAGCGACCCGACCAGCCTGTGGCTGGCAGTACCAACCTTTGTCCGCATTGGCATGCTTCCTCCGCTGCACGGCTGAAGCGACATTGGGCGCGAGGGTGGCTGCGAACCAGGGCATGAAAACGAACAGATGAGCCAAGCACCAAGCAAACCCGACCGGCTGCTTCTGACTGACGCGTTCGTTCCGAGTTTGACCGCCGGTATTACATACACGCTGACGGCGAAACAAAGGCTGGTGCTGGAGACGGGAAAACCCGCCTACGAACTGAGCGACACAAAAAAGTTCTCGGTTGCGGCGCCGCGGTTCAGCCTCGACCCGGACGAAATCTATTCGGTCTATCCGCCGGACGGCAGCAGTGGCCCTTACCAGACGACCGTGCCGCACGTGCTCTTCCGGCGCAAGACATTGCCCTGGGAACGAAAGCTCCGCTATCTGCCGGCCGAGGCGGGCAAACCGCCGGCGCCGTGGATGGCGCTGCTGCTGTTCGAGGAGGACGAGTTCAGCAAGTGCTCGCTCGAGACACATTCGGTCACCGAGCTTGCCGGTTTTGATCTGGCCGATTGGGAAAAGAACCCGCCGCCGGACGCAAATGGGCTGCGCAATAACCGCTGCAACACGCTCGACATCCCGTGGGAGCTGTTTCGCACCGTGATGCCGCAACCGGATGAGCTGCGCTATCTGGTGCACACGCGCGGCGTCTTCACCCAGCACAAGGAGGACGTGCCCGGCATCGGCGACGGCTGGTTTTCGGTCATTCTCGCCAACCGCCTGCCGGCCCCGGCCGATCCCGCCCTTTCACCAGAGGCCCCGCGCAAGCGCGACGTTGCGGTTCTGGTTTCGCTCGAAGGCCTGTCCGAGCACATCAAGCCCAACCCCGCGCCGCCGCATCCGCAAAAGGTGCGCCTGATTGTCCTCACGACCTGGTCCTTCGTGTCCACCGGCCCGCCGTTCCGGGATCGGGTCGAGGCACTTCATTCTAAACGCGTAGATCCGCGCGATCCTGACAGCGAACGCGAGGAGAGGGATCTGTGGCTGCGTGCTCCTGTGCCTGCTCTCGACGGGGCGGCCTCTGACCAAGCAGCCAAAGCCCGAACCGCTGTTCGGACTGCCCTCAAACTCGGCTATGCTCCGCTCCCGCATCATCTGCGCGAGGGCAGCCGCACCGTGTCCTGGTATCGCGGGCCACTCGTACCGGTTCCCGACGCTGCGGCAAGGCCTAACGAGATCTACCTCAATGCCGACGACGCGCTGCAATACGACAGGGAAACGCATCTCTTCGATGTCTCCTATGCCGCGGCCTGGCAGCTCGGTCGCCTGCTGGCGCTGCAGGCGCCGGAATTCGCATCGGCCCTGTTTCTGATGGAGCGCGGCTATGTCGCGGACAATCTGATGACCGCGGCGACGGCACAATTTCTCACCCTCTTTAAGCAGGAGCCCGACCTCAAGCGCGCGCGGCGCATAATGCAGGACGATCTGATGGTCGCCATAGCGCTCGAGTTCGTCGACTGAAGGACCAGGCCCGATGGCGCAAAACCTGTTTCAGCAGCTCACCATACCGGACAGCGTCTTCGACCCGCCATATCTTCAGCCGGCGGGGGAGCCAGATGATGCTCGGCCGACGGTGACGTATTTTCGGACGGTGACGTCTTTTCTCGGGCGCCTGACCTTGTTGCACGGCGTGCCGTTTGCGTATCTGGTTGCGCATGAACAACTGCTGCCGCCCGAGTCACTGAAGTTCTTCAGCATCGATCCGCAGTGGCTCAATGCGCTGATCGGTGGCGCCGTCAGCGTCGGTCGCCCGCAGACTATCGGGTTTCTGCTCAACAAGGCGATGGCGGGAAATTTCGGCGTTCTGAAGGAGGCCCGCACCCGGCGCTTCCTGGACCGTGGGATCAAGCCGCCCGAGAATGTCGATTACAATGCGCCGACCTATCAATTCACCGGCTTCCTGCTGCGCTCACGCATCCTGCAGGGCTGGCCCGGCCTCGAGGTCAGAGCCTTTAAAGTCGGCGGGGACCGCAAGGTCCCTGCCGATGAACTTTCGATGCTGCGGGTCGACCGGATCGCCGCCGATACTCTGTTTGCCGTGGTCGACGGCCAGATCGGCATCCTCGAACTCACGCAGCCGCCGGAGGGCCTGCATTTCGAGGTCGACAAAAAGCCTGCCAACTTTCGCGACGAGCCGAACCGCGTCCTCAATGTCAAGGCACTGACGGCGGCAGACGGCTCGGCGCAGTTCGCCGCTCGTGGGCTCGAGAAGGGCGAGCCCGTGAGGGTCATCTTCAATTTCAAAGCCGCGGGCCGAGCCGATGGTTAAAACCTGGCAGGACGAGATCCGCGACAACCCGGCGGTCGTTGTCGCGGGTGAGAGCGATCCCCAGCGCCTCTGGGTGCCAATGCAGATCCAGGCCCTTGTCTTCGGCCAAAAAGGCACGGCAAAGTTCCTCAACCTCACACCGAATTATGGTAGTCTGCGGGTAAGAACTCGTTCGGCTCCGCTCGGCCATCAATTGCAGCAGGAACTCCGGGAACTCTTTAACGAGAGCGATTCACTGCCACTCAACAAGAGCGATTCACAGCCGCCAGGGATCCATCTGCACTGGACATTGCCGGCGGCACTTACCCATATCCGCCCGGCCGCGGCAGCTGACGGCTCCGCACCGGAGCTGCCGCTGGTTCCCAACCGATGGATGGTTATCAGGTTGTGGGAAGAGGGGGGCAAGCTGCTCCACAAATCATCGGTCATTGACAGCGATTTCCGGGATGCCAGGCAGGGCACCTCGCCTTGGCTGGAGAAGACAGGACAACGCTTCGCGGTTACGCAATTGGGACGCTCACAGCCGCTCGAGAACTGGACCCGGCCGCAGCCGGCGCAGACGCTGCCGCCAGAGACGCCGCTCACCGCCTTCGCTCCAGGCAATCTCGCCTTTGCCGCGTTTTACCCATCGTGCGAATCCGTTTTCGGTTTCCATGACGAGGCTGCCGATCTCGATAAAGCATTGTCGAGGGTAAAAGCCGCGGGAGGAACCGTCTTTAGCTGCAGCTATCTCGTCGCCGGTTGGTTTGCCGACAGAGCGAACGATCCGCTGAACGTCCGGAGACCTCGCCGAGAAGAGGAAAACGAAGAAAAACAAGAAGAAAAGCGGCTAAACAGGAATCTGGAGGAGAAGGAGCGCTGGCTCAAGCGCTGGCTAAGACGCATGGGACAGCTGCAATGGGCGATCCCGGGCGATGCCAAAGTCTTGCCGACGGCGGTAACCTGTTACGGGATCATTTCCCACATCGAATGGGACGGCAGGCCCTGCAACGGCCCGATGCCTCCGGCGGTGACCGTCGCCCTCGGCAACAGCGTCACCGAAGCCGCCGCCGTGCTAGCCAATCGCACTGCGACTGCCAACGGCCAGCGATTGCTGGGCGAGGTGCTGCTGAGCGAGCTGCAATACGCCACGTTGGCCGAACGGCGGCCGTCCTATGTGGAGGCGAAACACAGACATTTTCTGCAAAATATGAGTCGGCTGAGCGGCGCTCGCTCCAGGGTGCATGAGCGCGGCTTCTCTCCGCGCGACGGCGGCTTGTCTTGGGAGATCGTGCTGCAAGCCAACGGCGCCGGTGCCGAGGATGCGAACCCGCAACCGCTCCCCCGGCTGACGAAGGACATTGCCGACAAGCTGCGCCGACTGAACTGCGCCCAACGGGAGCACGACGAAGTTGCGCGTATCCTGGTCCGTCTACGGCAGCGGCTGTTTGCCGTATGGTACCAACAGCAATATCGAAACTCGAACACTGCGGCAGGAACTCGCCCAACTCTCACCAATGAACAAAAACAACAACTTTTGCAAGCAATCGCGACCTGTAAGGGGAGTGTCGACAACGCGCGGCAGCAGCGGAACACAAAACTGGCCGCGTGCCAAACGGCGAAGACCGAGCTGGACAAGGCGCTCGAGCGGGAGAATGCGCTCCGCAAAGACATGCGGAAGGCGTCGCTTGTTGCGCATGCGATGCCGCAATTCTGGCATGCCAACGATCCATTCGTGCTGATGGAAGGTTTGCCGGCGCCGGCGCCGGCGGCATCGCCCCTGCCGTGCCGCATCAGCGACCGCCCCATCACCGATCTCGAGTTGCGGGACCCTACGGCCGGTACGATCCGAGTCGGCCGCGACGGCGTAAAGAACACTCGCAACTGGGACAAGCCCTGGGCCGAGAGCGTCCCGCCAGCCGCCCGGAGCGACATCCCGAGCGATATCGAAGAACTGCTCTTCGATGCGCTCTTTGTCGATCCCGAACGCGCGAAGCTGCTGGCACGCACCCATTTCCGGCCTACGCAAGGAGACAACCCGCGGGAAGCTGACCTCGAAAAGGCCGAGACCGCGCTAGTGGGGGCGCTGCAGAACATCAAGCAGGCAACCGCCGCCAACAGGCTCACGATCACCGGGCTGCAAGGCCCTGCACTGGACTCGCTGCTCGCGGCGATCAGCCGCCCCTCGGCAATGTCGTGGGGGCGGCCGGTCTTCATGCGCTGGCGGGTGGCTTGGTACCCTTATTGCCAGGACAAAGACCTGCCGGTTTCGGTGCCGGCCGCCTTGTCATCTGCCTCTTCGCGCCAGCCGTCCAGATCAGTCGCGCACTGGGATTTTGGCTGGGAGGAAGCGGGGCGGGTCGACTACGATTGGAGGCAAAAGCCGGACGCCCGCCAATCTTTCCCCTTCGACGGTTTCACCGTCGTTGCCGCCAATCTCGAGCGCGGACCGAAGGTGACGAGCGAGGATTTCGCCGAATACAAGCCGGTTTTTGAACAGATGACCAAGCCGCTCTTGGGCCAGAGCCTCGCGGGTCTGACCGAGGCATTCGGCATGCTGGATACTGGCCCGCAGCTGCCGCCGCTGATAGTGCCGCCGGGTCCACCCAGACAGCCTGTCGAGTTGAGCGTCGACGATGAAATCGCCGCCCGTGTCCGCCGACATTATAGCTCAGCCCCACTCAGCCGGCTCAATCAGGAGAATGGCGAATCGCCGTCGTTTTCGCCGCTTCGCGGCGGCCTGTTTTCACTGTTGCGGCTCGCGGTCATCGACAGTTTCGGACGGGTTCTGACGATCTGCGACGACCGACCCGACCGCGCTTCCAGCGTGCCGAAACTCAGCCGCACATTGCGCGGCGCCGACAACCGGCTGGCGCTGCTGCCGCCCCGCCTCGTCCAGCCCGCCCGTCTCTTGCCGCGCTGGCTGTCGGCATGGAACGACAATCAGGAGAGTCTCGGCGACTTGGCGACCAGCCCGATTTGCGGCTTCGTCGTCCACAATCGATTGGATCGAAGCCTGCTGATATACGGGACCCGCAATGACGAAGAAGCGATCTACGGCGCGGCCAACGGCGCACGGCCACCTATCGGCAAATTATTGGGCGCGGTGCAGGAAGTCGAATATATCGGCGGGTCCGGACCCGTCCGGTGGTCGACGATCCCGGCGTGGCCGATTATCCCGGCGGGGCCGACTGCCGGCACGGCCGAAAGCCCCGAGCCGCGGGAGCTCACCGAGACGGACATTCCCAACCGTCACCTGCGCAATTTTGTCAACGGCTTGCTGACGCTGGAGGGGGGCGCGCTCGGCTCGCCTTTCCATACCTTTCTCGATCTGCTGGAGCGGCGCGAAGAGGCCGCCGAGCTGCCGGTGGAGCAAGGCCTGCAATCGGTCCTGCTCGGCCGCCCGCTGGCATTGG
>Ga0126373_10004777_pt1 | contig 10436 bp, 8 predicted proteins | sample PanSoiMetPlot_11_FD_92545 | JGI IMG/M metagenome (GOLD analysis project Ga0126373, IMG submission 92545) | Tropical forest soil microbial communities from Panama - MetaG Plot_11 | ecosystem: Environmental > Terrestrial > Soil > Tropical forest > Bulk soil | place: Panama | collected 2016-02-17
GCGCTGCTCCTGCGCACATTCTCGGCGTCACCGCTGGCGATGCCGAAACCCTACGAAGGGCCGATACCCTCCGCCACGCCGCCCAAGGAGTTGGCCGTCTTCGCTGTGGTGACCGGTGTGAATCATCGAGTTGCGGCTTTCGGTTATCGCGGGGGTTCGTTCTTCGATCGGCGCGATTTTTCAATGGCCGGAACCTTGGTGAAGCACCCCCAGGGCGACCTACTGATCGACACCGGCTTTGGCCGCAACATCAACCAGCAGTTCCGCAGCATGCCTTTGTTTTTCCGTGCGATCACCTCCTATAGCCTGTGGCAGCCTGCCGCAGACAAGCTGCGGACCTCCGGCTACGACCCGAAATCACTGCGTGCCATTCTTCTCACCCATTCGCACTGGGACCACGTCAGCGGCTTGACCGACTTTCCAGGTGTGCCTGTTTGGGTGACGCCGCAGGAGAGCGAGTTCATTCGGAAAAGCGGGCCCCTGGACTTTTGCAAACTCTTTACCGGCATACGGTACGAAGAATACGGGTTCGAAGGTGGCGCATATCTCGGATTTCCTCAGAGCCACGACGTCTACGGTGACGGCTCGATCGTAGTTGTACCCGCGCCTGGTCACACTCCCGGAAGCGTGATCGTCTTTGTGACGCTGCACGACGGAACGCGCTACGCGTTTGTTGGCGACCTCGTATACCAGATGGAAGGAATCACGCTGCGCGAGGAGCGTTCCTGGCTCGTCCGCAAGATGGGCGGCGACGAGGATGCCGCCGGCAACCGCGAAAACCTGCTGCATGTGATCGCTCTCAAAGAACGCCTACCCGACCTGGTCATCGTGCCTGCCCACGAAATGCGTGCTTTTGCCAACATGCCGAGGCTATCTCCTCCAAGCGGCGTAACGGGTGCGTCGCCGTGAGCGGATACCGGCGATTCCTGCCGGCAATCTCGACCTGTGAAAAGTGTAAAATGCATGTAAGGACTATGCTCGATACGGGTCAGCTGTTCGATGTCCTCTGCGGTTTGCGATGGTCCCTGCTGAGCGGCAGCGCGCTGGGCCGCGACGAAGGAAACCTGATCGCTGTTGCGCAGGGATCTTCAGAAGGCAACATTTCCTTTGTGATTGAAGAGACAGCAGTGAAGCAGGCGCTGATTACCGCGTACCGCGAATTTGGTATGGACTCGCTTCAGGTATAAACCCTACCTAGCCGCGTCTGCCAGCAAAGGTCGTAAGAAATTTATTCGACCTTTACCTTCACGTAACGACTACTGCCTGAACCTGCGACTGCCGGCCCGTCGGGTACTGGAATCACCAACATCTTTCCGAGAAGGGAGTGTCCGAATGAATCGCTCGAAAGAACGTCTCCTTGTTCGCCTCGTTTGTGCAGTGGTTGCGGCTTGCTCGACGTTAGCCGTATCCGCGCCGCGAATCGGCGCGCAAAGCTTCCCGCAGTACGACCACGTCTTCCTGCTGATTATGGAAAACGAGAATTACAACCAGGTGATCGGCAACCCCAATGCTCCGATCCTGAATGCGCTGGCCCAGGATTACGGACTGGCAACAAACTACCGGGGCGTGGCCGACCCGAGCGAACCGAATTATGTGGCCATGCTCGGTGGCGATTTCTTCGGCATCAACAGCGACGACCCCTACTGGTTTCCCGGACATACCATCAGCGCAAACAACCTGATGTCTCAGCTGGAGGCGGCAGGCAAGACTTGGGGCGGCTACTTCCAGGACATGCCATACCCCGGCTATCGAGGATATTGCTATCCAGACAAGTGCAACGGGATTCCTGATGCGGATACGCAGTACGTTACAAAACACAATGGCATCGTGAACTTCGCGAACCTACAGACACCAAGCGAGCTGGGGAAAATGTTTCCGTTCACGCAGTTGTCGGCGGATCTTGCGGCGGGAAGCACTCCGAACTTCAGTTATATCGTCCCGGACGAATGCCATGACATGCACGGCGCTCCGCCCTGGTGCGTGGACTCGGACAACACGGGAACCGTGCAGCAGAGCTGGCTGATCGCCCAAGGAGACAGGTTTGCCGGAGACGCGGTGAACCTGATCACCTCCTCTTCCCTATGGAAGAGCGGAAACAACGCCATCATCATTACCTTCGATGAGGGCAACACGGCGACGAGCCAAATTGTAACGATCGTGATCACGAATCACGGACCGCGAGGCATAACCGACAACGCAAGCTACAACCATTATTCCCTGCTCGCGTCCCTACAGCAGACTTTCGGGCTTGGATGCCTCGTCAACAGCTGTTCTGCGAGCCCGATGGCCAGACTCTTTGCGATTACCGGCTCAACAGATATCCCTGTTTTGCCTCCGCCGTTCAATCTCCCGACGAGTTCCGACATAATCTCAGCGCAAGGGGCCGGAAAAGCGGCAGCTGCAGCTTCGCTCACGGGCAGCAACTGGACGGTAGTGCCGAGCTACAATTTCGGCTCGCTCGATAACGTCCTTGCCGGCGTTTCCGCAGCCTCGATGACAGACGCCTGGGCGGTGGGTGCCTACTATCCCTCTTCGTCGAACGTGCTGGCGACGTTGGCGCACCACTTTGACGGGACACGCTGGACGGCATTTCCGTTGCCCAATGTGGGCGCCCAGGAGAATGTGCTCTATGCCGTTTCCATGCCCACGACGGGAAGGGCCTGGGCAGTCGGCTACTACGTGAGCGGGAAATTCGTACAGCAAACTCTCATCGCGCACTTCGACGGGAACGTGTGGTCGGTGGTGCCGAGCCCGAGTCCGGGCGCGCTCCAAAACATTCTGTTTGGAGTGGCGGCCATCACGGATTCGGATGTGTGGGCGGTCGGCGCGGAGCAAGATGCAAATGGCTTGTGGCACACGCTCACAGAGCACTGGAATGGATCGGCATGGTCTGTCGTCAACGCGGTAGACGCAGGCTCGAGCGGCAATCAGTTCTATGCCGTTAAAGCGCTCGCGTCGGACGATGTATTCGCCGCTGGTCAGCAAGCCGGCGCTGCATTCCCCAATCAGGCGCTGGTCGAGCACTGGGACGGGAAGGCCTGGAGCGTGGTGTCTAGTCCGTCTGATCCTTCGGCTTCGGCGTTGCCCCTGGGAATCACAGCAACTTCCTCGACACTGACTTTCGTGGGCGAGCGGGAGAACGATATGGCGCCGTACACGACCAATGTGGTCGCGGGTTCACACGGCGCTGAGACCATCCAGACAACTCCGAACGCGGGCACGGGCGAAAACGACTTGTTTGCCGTGACGACCGCTGCGGACGGTTCGACTTGGGCCGTCGGTTGGGACATCAACACGTCATCGGGCAACCATGACCCGCTCGTCCTGCAAGGCAAGAACGGGGTGTGGTCGCTTGTCTCGAGCCCGACCCTCGGCAAGGGTTCGGACACCGGCTTCGCAGCCATCACGGCGATTCCCGGCGGCGGGATGTGGGCAGTCGGCGTGACGGCACCGGCGAAAGGCGGGGGCAACTACTCGACACTCATCGAGTTCCACCCGTAGACGGCTCAAAACAAGCGCAAATTAAAGAGGCCCAAAGCCCAGGGCTAGGGCCTCTTTTCTTTCTATCGGTTGGAAACCTTTCGATCATCTGAGCGCAATTGTTGTGGCGATTTGTGGGAAGGTCATGGCCGCCTGATCTCGCCATTGTGATAAATTGCACTGACAAGAGCAGGCCCGTGGCGCAGTTGGTTAGAGCGCTACCTATCCCAAACGGTTTGATCCTGACCGGTTCCTCTTGGCTAAAGCAGCTCCGCTGGGGCGATGCGAACTGACTCACGTTTTGGTGGGTCGACGGCGCTTCCATTGTCGTCGGTGTTTTGCCAGCGCGCCAGGAATCCGTCGATGTTGTTCGCGCCGAACAGCGGTTAATCGAGAGTGGCGTCTTAATGCCCGCTGATTGTATCTTTCCAACGGAGCGGGCCGCCGCTTCGATAATCCTGGCGACTGCCCGAAGCTGGCAGACGTTGACCAAGCGGTTGGCTCTGATCTCAGTTATCTTTGCTCCCGAGCGCTTGTACATCCAGCGCGCAAGCATGGGACTGAGCACGCGATCTCCCGTGGCGACGATTCCGTAGCTGGGCTTGTCGTGCCATGCGGCGACCGTCACTGGCGCGTTCAACGAGGCTGCCGCAACCGGCATCTGCGAGTTCGCCATGTATTCCGCTTGCGCGGGGAGCAGGTCGCTTCCAACCTCAGCGGCAAACTTGTTAGGGTCGATGAAAATGAAGCCATCCTTGGTCAGCTTCAGGTCGTTGCTCGGTACTTCCCCCGGCACCGACGCGACGAGCTGGTTAGTCGATTCACCCACGTCGGGCTGCATTGCCGCTACATAGACCAGCGCCCTTCGCGTCGTTGCCGGCTACCGTGATGATAGTGCCGCCGTAGCTATGACCAACGAGTATGACCGGTCCGTCTTGCTGGTCGACGCGCTGCAAGTACTCCGATGGCCGGCAAATGGTATTTGAGCATCAGCGCGAAGTCCCGAACTTGGTTCCGGCGCATTGGCTGGCTAATGCCAGGGGTAAGCGGCCGCGCGGCAAACGACGCACACGAAGTTACCACAGAGTCGTCTCCTACCCGATGCCGACGCTAGGCGAGTAACATCCCAATTAGTATCTACTGCTCTCAGTGCGACCGCGTACCGTACCGGTCGTAATCGGGTCGTATATAGCGATCCAAAGAAACTCTCCTGATTCATGCAAGGAATGCCCGGCTGATGAGACTACCTGTCTGGAAGCGAAAACCGATGATTGCCGAAGCGGTGGCGGAAACCTCTCTAGTCAGCCAGGAATCAGACCGCAACGATGTCTTCCTTCGGCTGATGCAACAGTTTGAGCCAGCCTTGAGACGTCTTGCGGCCGCGTACTTCGATCGTGAGGCCGACCGGGCGGACTTGTTTCAAGAGATTGCTCTCGCGCTTTGGCAAGCGATCCCGCGTTTTAGGAGGGAGTCCAGCGAGCGTACGTGGCTCTATCGGATCGCGCACAACGTGGCGATTTCCTCCTCCGCCAGGACGCGCCGCCGAGCACGAAGGGAGGAATTCCTCTCCGAAGAGTTTGAGCATCCGTCTGCTGCTGCCGGCGCTGAAGAGGGTTTGTTGCTCGGCGAGAAGCGCCGGGCCCTGGTCGATTCGATTCGGCTGCTCGCGGCGACGGACCGGCAAATCATTCTGTTGCATTTGGAAGGATTGAGTTACGCGGAAATTGAAGAGGTGAGCGGGCTTTCAGAAACGGCCATTGCCACGCGCCTCTCGCGGATTCGCGCCAAGTTGAAAGAGGAAATCCGAAAAAGGGAGGTTGGCAAGCCATGAACGGGCAGGATGAATTGCATGACCTCTGGTGCAGCCAGCCTTCCTTGGGAATTGGGAGAGGTGAAGACATGTTGAGGTTCGTTCAGGGAAGGACAAATCGTTTTGATCGAGCAATGGCGGTGCGCAATTGGATCGAGTGCATCGCGGCCGGCGTGGTCGTGGCCATGTTCGGTTTTTCCGCCCTCCGCGCAGCGGATGCGTTGACGCGAGCAGGGTCTTTCGTGATCGCCGCGAGCGCAGCCTGGATCATTTTCTACCTGCTTCGCTACGGCAGAGGCCCACGGGACCTGGACCCAAGCCTAGACCTTCGGGGATACGCGCAAGCCCTGGTGAATCGATACGATTACCAGATCAAGCTGCTCAAGTCCGTGAAGTATTGGTATCTGCTCCCTCCCTATCTCGGGTTGTTGCTTGGGACGCTCGGGACCCTTCGGGGCAAAGCAAGAACTGGGGCGTTGGGCTGGAGCGATCTGATTCCCCCAATGATCTACACGGCGGTTTTCGCGGCGGTTTGGTGGTTGAACGAAATCCATTCCGTCGAACGCCTGCGACGGGAGCGCGCCAAGCTCCTGGCGATGACCGACAACGGCGAAGGCAAAGCCGAGTGAATCGCGGCGGTGAGGCAGGGAAATGAAGAAAACATTCATACTTACGGCTCTTATTGTCTTCATCGGACTCGTTCCCAGCACTGCGGGCTTCGCCGAAAATAGTTGCGGTGGCCAGGAGGTTACAAACGTAATCGTCCGCGCACTTGGTTGGGAGCTATTGGACGAATTGCTCAGCCTGGAAGTCGTCTGGCAACCGAGCGGCTCGCCAGGAAGCACATGCCCCTCTATCGGCGGGTCACCTGCATTTTGCGAAGGCGCTTTCTGTTTGCCCCAGGCTGTGCGAACTCTTGTGGTGTCTGCCGCCGATCGCTGGCTGATGATGCGATATTCCGAAGTAATCTACACGATTGGGTAACGATGTCGGCTCCTCGACCCGAGTAAACTGTGGTTGCTTAACGACCACCGGCTAGAATGGAGCCGAAGATGATGATTACGCGCGTAGATTAGCATGCCTTGCCGCAGATTCGCGCGGCGCTGCCCGGCGAATGCGAGAGTCCGTCTCCGGGACGAGGAAGTGCTTTGGGGCAACCCCTCTCCTACGGAAACTCATCCAGTTCGGCTCTGCTGCATGAAATGCTGCCGCATGGGATTCAATCTCTCCTTCGAGAACCGCAGCAATCTAAAATTATTGCGGTTCCGCAGCCATGAGGCTGTTGTCAGCACGGGGTTGACCATCCACGTTGATGCGCTGCGGACGCAGTAACCTGAGCCGCCCATCGGCACCCGTTGCTAGAGATTGAATATAGAAATAAGTCCTAAGGTCGTTAGTAGCCTCCATGACGGGTGAAGGCGCGGATACAATCAGGAGTCCGCCACACTCGCCGATCCAGTCAATATGCCGGTGACCGTGCATCACGACCGCGCGGTTGGCTAAGGGATGCAATCGGCGAACGAACCAATTTCCGTTGATCAACGCCGTGCCAATGCGATCCGAGAGCGCCTTTACTGCCCTGGGATATTCGACAACGTGATGGTGGAGAGCAATGACCCAGCAGGCTCGTGGATATTGAGCTGTGGCGATCTCGATACCGCGGACCTGCGCGGTCGAGATCATCCCAAGCGCATTTGTGAATGAGAAATGCGTATCAGCGTTCGAGTTCAACAGAATGACGCCTAAGCCGTTATTGCGGTCTGGCGGCAGCACCATGGGAAAGACTTTGGTCCAGAGTTCCTTCAGCGCCTTGAAGATATACGGCCGCCCGGCGTCAGTGAAGCTTGCCATGCCAGCGAGATATGGTTTCATCGCATCTGAGAGACTCTCGCCCAAGCAGCGTTTTTCAAAATCCACGACACGGACTCGCTGACCCTGGAGTGCGCTCATGGCGGACAACACTCGAAGCTTCCGCAGCCGTTTCTTCGGACTCGTCGGGGTGTCCAGGCGCGACGGATTAGATCGGTCGACGATATTAACATCATGGTTACCTGGCAACACTAAAGCTCGTTCGGCGAGCCTCGGATGGGACTCCAGAAGATCGAGGAACTCCGCCCACTCGGCGGAGCGGCCGGCGTCAGTCATGTCGCCCGTGATCAGAATTGCGTCGAGCTGTTCTCTGCCGGAGAGGATGTCTAACTGCTCGATCGCCTGCTGCAGCCGATAGTTGCCGCGTGGGCCGGATCGGCCGCTCTCGATGCGAAAGCCGTAGCGCTCGCCCACCACGTGGATATCCGACAAATGAGCAATACGCCAGATGTTGCCTTCATCAGGAGTCGAGTAAAACCCATCGACATCGCGGGGCTGGGCCATCGTGGCATCTGCAAACGCCCAGACAAGCGAAGCTACCGCGATATATGCGGCAACGAGCACGACGCTATTAGCCAAGGCGACGGTCATCAGGCGCGGCCAGGAAGCGAAGGCCGAGATATCCACTGCCCATCGCGACGCCGGCCAGGCAAGAATGAATGCTGAGATCGCCAGCCCACTTAACGCTAACCCTGCCACGGCAGCGGTGGCCGCGCGCAGCTTGGCAAGCTCGCCTTGGGTGGCCCGCGTTCGAAGCACACCTTCGACGATGTGCCGCAGCACTTCACGGAACGCAACGTACCCAGGCTCGACAGCAAGCGAGTTCACGGACCAGAAGCTGCTCTCAGCCAATCGAAACAGCGCCCGCCCTCCGAACCACCCAACGGCGATCAGGGCCAAAAGAACCAGAACGGGCCAGATCCTGTTGAGAGGGGAGGTGATCGAGGCGGAAATCTTGCTGACCCAAGCGGAAGCCACAAGCGGCGCTAGACCAAGCGTAACTGCTGGGATCACGATCAGCAGCAGCGATGCGAGCGCCAGCTTAGAGAGGCTGACCTCACTCACCAGGCTGCCAGCGAGCGAAAGCAGTGATCGACGTTTGGTGCTGGACCAGTCGTCTTCGATATCGCCATGACGAGGATCGCTGAACCGCCTCATAAACCGTCTGTGCACAACGTCGAGGATGAGAAAGAAGTAGCATCTCGCATACCAGTGGCAAAGCGTCAATTCATTGTGACCCTGTTTAGAGTCGACAGCAACCTTGTACTTGGTGAAGCAGTCGTGCAAGTCGTGTAGTTCGCCGCCGACGCGGGCGCGGGTCGAGCCAGGCGTCCGCGAGCGGGTTGAACGAGAACACGGCGATCACCCTTCGCGCATCGACCGGACAGTTGGCTTTGCGTCACAAGTGAAGACTTTCCTAGGCGGCGGCTGGGGCCGCATGGTTCCGCCTGTGCCAGTAACCCAATGCGGCGAACAGAAGTACGGCAGGCAGCCCCGTTAGTCCGCAAGCGATAAAGAAAATGCCGTAGGCGTGAATGAGGCCGTGCGTGGCGCTCAGGCTTTCGACCGCAGCGCCGGAAAACCCCTTCAAGATCTTTCCCAGCCAGGCATAGGTTGAACTCAAGAGTGCATACTGCGTGGCGGTGTATCCAAGATTGGTGAGGCTCGACATGTACGCAACAAGCGCAACGCCCGCAAAGCTGATTCCGAAGTTGTCACCTGCCACGACGAGCGCGAAGAGAGGAATGCTCGGGCCCGCGAACGCGAGAGTCGCATACGCGGCAATCGCAGCTGCCTGCGCAATGCCCCCGACGATGAGGGCGCGCATGTAGCCAAGCTTCAGCGAGCAGAATCCGCCGGCCGCGATGCCTGCAAACGTAGCGATGAGTCCGATTGAGCCGCGCACCTCTCCGACCGTTTGCTTCGAAAGACCAATGTCGTGGTAGTAGGGATTCGACATCGGACCCATGATGAAGTCCGGCAACCGGTAGAGGCTGATTGCCGCTAACATCACAAATGCGAGCCAGCCATGTGCGCGGAAGAAAGCGATGAACGGTCCCACAACAGCGTCGAGGAAACCGCGCGGCGTCCAAAGCGGCGCCTCGCGCTTTTCATCCGTCACCGTATCCGCGCGCTCCGGTTCCTTCGCGAACCAGGTCGCGATCATTCCAACCGCCATACATGCTCCGTAGATACCGTAGGACATGCGCCAGCCCACGGTCGCTGCCACGATGAGGATAACGGTATCGGTAGCCAGGAGCGCCAGACGGTAGCTGAGCTGATAGGCAGACGCGAGGAGGCCTTGTTCTTCTCCGTCGTCTGCCGACTCAATTCGCCAGGCATCGACCACAATGTCCTGTGTCGATGAGGCAAATGCGACGACCAGCGCAAGAGCGCCAAGCCGGCCGAGCCCGGCTTTCGTGCCAGTTCCCCCCATGGCGGACAGCGCCAGCCCGACGACGATCTGCGAGAACATCATCCATCCGCGCCGATGGCCAAGCCGTTTAAACAGCGGCAAGTCGACGCGATCGACTAAGGGCGCCCACAGAAACTTCAGAGAATAGGCAATGCCCACCCAGGAAAGAAACCCGATCGCCGTCAGCGACGTGTGTTCATCGCGCAACCAGTAGCCGAACGTATTGCCGACCAGATAAAAGGGCAGGCCTGAAGAAAACCCGAGCAACAACATCGCCAGCGTTTTGGGCCGGAAGTAATCGGTGATCCGGTGCTTGTGCGGACTCACGCCTTCATTCTCTACGGGAGCCTCGCGAAACTCAACGCTCATACCACCGAATCTTGTCCATGCTGACACTCTCCCGAGTGCCACCCATCATTCTGGTAACGCACTCTCCGACAGCGCGATCGGGCGCCTCACCGATTTCACGCGCCGGCCCCTTGTGGCGCGGCGCCACTATCGGAACTGCCGCGGTTGCTCGCCCTAACCACGCCTGACGTTCTGCGGCTGCAGAAGCAAGGCTTGCTTACGTCCTCCGCGGTTAGAGTGGACCAGGAGTATTCATGCCGGCAATGCGTGCCTGTGATTCTCTTACCTGTGCTGCCGGGTAAACCAGGCTGAACGCGCGGTTCGCGTCCGCCTTGTTACGGTTTCTCGACGCGCGCCGCTCGCGACCCGAGCATGTGTTTGACTTTCCTTCGGCCGCGCACCTAACATGACATCCCGTAATCCCGCGCCAAACCGGAATGCGCAAGCTTTCTTTCGTCGAGAGCGAGTGGCGCACTTCAGCTTCGAAGAGAGGTTTCCGCATGCAAGCACGAC
>Ga0126373_10004778_pt1 | contig 10435 bp, 8 predicted proteins | sample PanSoiMetPlot_11_FD_92545 | JGI IMG/M metagenome (GOLD analysis project Ga0126373, IMG submission 92545) | Tropical forest soil microbial communities from Panama - MetaG Plot_11 | ecosystem: Environmental > Terrestrial > Soil > Tropical forest > Bulk soil | place: Panama | collected 2016-02-17
CCGAGGGTCCAGGCAGCAAGGTAATAAACGAGGCTGCCGCGGCGAGTCATATGCGGCGCTGAATGGTGGGGAAGTCGAGCCAGACCTTAACGCCGCAAAAGTGTGAGCCTTCGGTGCAGATGGGAGTCGAGATGCCCGCGCGGAGATAGCAGGGCGGGCCGATGTAGCGCCGGAGGGAGGGGAACGCGTCGCATACCTGGCGGACTTCCTCGATCGAGGACTGGTAGATCTCTTCCTGCGCGTTGAAGCAGGTGCGCATGGTCCATTTGTGGAGGAGATGGAGGAGGGAGCCGGATTCGACGAGGCGGATAGACTTGGCGTTGGGCAGAAGGTAGAGAGCAAATTCGAGAGGGACGCCGCGGTCGAGGAGTTCGTTCTTGGCGGCCCACCCTTCGTCCATTGCTTGCTGATAGATTTCCTCGGCGAGTGGATTTTCGCGGATGAGCATGGGAGTGATGAAGTCGGGCTCGCGAGTATCAGCGAGAGTGAGAAGCGGGCGCGAACCGGGCACCATGCGGTGGCGCTGGTCCTGGCTATCGGCGGTGTGGCTAATTTTTTTGGCGAAGGTGAAATTGGCGTGCTGGAGCGCGCGAAGGATGGGTGCATGGACGCCGATATTGAGTGTTTCGCGGCGATAGGAATCGCGAGCAGGATTGAGCATGCGGTCGATGGCTTCGGCATCGGAGCATTCGGCGGCCGTGAGGCCTACGACGGCGCGATAGGCGTCGGCCATGACTTCGAGGGTGCGCGGCGAGAAGTCGATGAGGCGCGAGGTGAGCGTGCCGAGCTTGGCGTCGAATTCGCGCGCGAAGGATTCGCCATCGTGGGCGGGTTGGTGCCATTCGAGAGGATCGTCGAGCGGAGAATTATCGAAGCGATCAAAAAATTGCGGATCGACTTCGCGGGCGCGGGCGACCATTTCGCCGACGACGAGGCGCGATTCGGTGGCTGTGTCGCCGGCAGCTTGCATGCGCCAGAGGCGATGGAGGACGACTCCGGAGATGGTGTGGACCATCGTGGTGAAGGCGGCGACCGGAAGGACGTAGCGGGCGACCTCTATGGCACGCTTCTCGGACTGGCGTGCGACTTTTTGCACGCGCTTCGGATGCGACATTTCGCTGACATGCCAGATGTCGCCAAGGATTTCGCGGGCGCTGGGCTCGAGAATTTTTGTCAGCGTGCGGTAGTGTTCCCAAGCACGCGCGATAGCACGCTCGTATAGGGCGCGTTCGGCGGGGCCGAATTGGGGAGACGCCGGCGGGACGAAAGCCTGCGCGCGGTCGAGGCGGACGTAGCGCTGGCTCTGCTGCTCAGAATTGTAGAATGGGTGCGCGTGGAGGAAGGACCAGACAAACTGGCGGCTTATGTTTTCGAGGCCGAATTCGAAATGCGCGTGCTGGTAGACGGTGTGGTGGCCGGCGTAGTAGGTGGCAGAGCCAATGGTGACGCGCTGTTTTTCGGTGATTTCGTCGTGAGAAATGAGGCGCGGCGCGTAGCAGGTCCGCGCGGCGGCGATGGCGGAATCGTAGGGATGAGCGAAAGAGTTGCGAAGGGTGATGCGCGGTGCGGCAGTTTCTACGAGAGGCTCAGGGGACGGAATCGGCGAAGGTTGTGCGGCCATACGCGAGGGATTGTACAACGGCGCGCAGGCGGTTGTGTAAAGGCCGCGTGGTGAAATGAGTAAAAGAAAAGCCTCCGGATGACGAGCACCCGGAGGCTTTGTTTTTGATGCGTGATTGCGGCAGCTACTTTTTGGCGGCCGGGGCGGCGGCCTTTTTGTCGGCGTATTTCTTCTGGAAACGCTCGACGCGGCCGGCGGTGTCGATAAGCTTCTGCTTGCCGGTGAAGTATGGGTGGCAATTGGAGCAAATTTCGACGCGGATCAGGTCGCCCTTGTGCGTGGAGCGAGTCTGGAACGTGTTCCCGCAGGCACAGTGCACTGTGACGGGATGGTAGTCCGGATGAATTCCTTCTTTCATGGGTTCTCCTGCCTGCCGCCCGGTCTGCGCGCGAGGCGTCGGTGAGGGCCTCAGTCACGTCGCTAGGGCAGCGAGGGAACTTGTAATTATACATGTTCGCGAATTGCTTTCCAAATGAGCCATCGGAACCAGAGACCGTGCGCCGTGTGGTCAAGAGCTGATGCGGCGAAGGCCGGCGTGAGGAACCGGAGTGGGGAGTTTGCCGGAGGGCGGCGAGGAACTGGGTCAGGACGTGGACGGCCTTGGGCAGGTCAGTGGCGATGCAGTCCGCGTGGGAATCCTGCGATGAGAAGCCGGTGCAGGTGTCGCAACCGTTTGAGAGAAGGAAGGTGGTGAGGCCGCCGGCGCGGCCCGCGGCGATGCGTCCGGGGTGTCGCCCATGAGGAAAGAATTGGCGAGGCGGAGTATCCGTCAGGCCCGAAATCGGTAGCGCAGCTGCGGCGGTTGATGAAGCCATCGCGGCTGAGGAAGACGGCTGGTCTGGACATGCAGGCTTGTGGGCAGCAAGAAAGCAGCCAAGGAAAATTGGGAAATTCTAATGGGTGCAAAGGCAGTGACGGTGGGCTTACTGACCTGCGACTGCCGGGTAACTAGTTGGCGCGTTCAAAGAGGCCGGCGGCGCCCTGGCCTCCGCCAATGCACATAGTCACGACGCCGTAACGCGCTTTGCGGCGGGCCATTTCGTTGGCGATCGTGCCGACCATACGCGAGCCGGTCATGCCGAACGGATGGCCGATGGAGATGGAACCGCCGTTGACGTTAAGCTTTTCAGGGTCGATGCCAAGGCGGTCGCGGCAGTAAACAACCTGGACGGCGAAGGCTTCGTTGAGTTCCCACAAATCGATGTCCTTCATTTTCACGCCAGTGCGCTGAAGAAGCTTGGGGACCGCAAAGACCGGGCCGATGCCCATTTCGTCAGGATCGCAGCCGGCAACCTGGAAGCCGCGGAAGACGAGCTTGTAGGGAATGCCGAGTTTTTCGGCGCGCTCGCGAGACATGACGAGCGTCGCGGAAGCGCCGTCGGAAAGCTGCGAGGAATTCCCAGCCGTAACCGTGCCTTGGCCACTGGTTGGATCGAAGTGTGGTTTCAAGGTGAGCAGACCTTCGAGTGTGGTGTCCGGGCGATTGCATTCGTCCTTTGCAGCGCAGACATCTTCGGCGCCAATTTTTTCGCCGTTTTTCTTGTCGAGGATGGCGCGGGTAACGCGCATGGGCGCGATTTCGCCCTCGAAGAAGCCGTCGGATTGGGCGCGGGCGGTGCGCTGCTGGCTAAGGAGCGAGTACTCGTCCTGAACAAGGCGGCTGATTTTGTAGCGCTTGGCGACGACTTCAGCAGTGTCTCCCATGACCATGTAAATTCCGGGCAGGCGCTCGGCGAGCTGAGGATTGGGGCTGCTGTCGCGGGTGATGAGGCTGATGCTTTCGGTGCCGCCGCCGATCGCGGCATCAACGCCTTCGTTGATGATTTGGTGCGCGGCAACGGCGATGGCCTGCAGGCCGGAGGAGCAGAAGCGGTTAATCGTGGTGCCGGCGACGCTCGTGGGCAGGGCGGCGAGCATGGCGGCGACGCGGGCGACGTTGTGACCCTGAACGCCGTGAGGTTGGGCGCAGCCGAGGACGACGTCTTCGATTTCAGCAGGGTCGAGCTGGGGCGTTTTGCGAAGGACGTCGCGGATACAGTGGGCTGCGAGGTCGTCGGGGCGCGTGATATTGAAAGAACCACGGAAGGACTTGGTGAGGGCGGTTCGGCTGCTGGCAACGATGACGGCTTCACGCATGCTAGGGTCTCCGGCTCAAAACACGTTAGATGATGTGGTGGCCTTTATCGGCTCAATGGCCGGCCGCCGGACGACACCTGATCAGGCCGAGGCGCCGTGTTCTCGGTTGAAGTCGGCGAAGCCTTTGCCTTGCTCGGCGAGCTGCTTCAATAGAGGAGCGGGCTCCCAGAGTTCGCCGTGCTGCTGATGGAATTCTGAGACGCGGTCGTACACTTTTTTCAGGCCGACGGTATCCGCGTACCACATGGGGCCGCCGCGATAGGCCGGAAAGCCGTAGCCGTTGAGATAGATGATGTCGATATCGACGGCGCGGAGCGCGTAACCTTCCTCGAGAATCCGAGCGCCTTCGTTGACGAGGGCGTAGATGAGGCGATCGACGATTTCCTCGGGCGAAATTTTGCGCTGCGGGATTTTTCGCTCTGCAGCCCATTGGCGGACGAATCGCTCGACTTCGGGATCGGCCATTGCGCGGCGATTTTCGTCGTACTTGTACCAACCGGCGCCGGTTTTCTGGCCAAAGCGGCCCATTTCACAGAGACTGTCTCCTGCAAAGGCCTGGCGAATGCCCGGCTTTTCAAGATGACGGTATTCCTTGCGGATGCGCCAGCCGACGTCGAGGCCGGCAAGATCGCCGACGGCGAGAGGTCCCATGGCCATGCCGAAATCGTAGAGAGCTGTATCGACTTCCTGCACGGTGGCGCCTTCCTCAACCAGGAATACCGACTCGCGGACATAAGGATGGAACATGCGATTGCCGACAAAGCCGCGGCAATTGCCGACGAGGACGCCGATCTTCTTACCCTTCTTTGAGAGCTGCATGCAGGTGGCGATGACTTCCTTGCTGGTGGCTTTGCCGCGAACGATTTCGAGGAGGCGCATGACATTGGCAGGGCTGAAAAAATGCGTGCCGATGACGAATTGCGGGCGCGACGTGGCGGAAGCGATTTCGTCGATATTCAGCGTGGATGTGTTGCTGGCGAGGATTGCGCCTTGCTTGCAGACGCCGTCGAGCTCGCCGAAGACCTGTTTTTTTAGCGCCATGCCTTCGAAGACGGCCTCGATGACCATTTCGGCTTTTTCGAAGCCGTCGTAGGTGAGCGTGGGCGTGATGAGTTTGAGTCGCTGATCAACGAATTCCTGGGTGAAGCGGCCGCGCTTGACGGAGTTGTCGTAGTTCTTGCGGATGTTGGCCATGCCGCGATCGAGCGCGCCCTGATCGGATTCCTTGAGAAGGATGGGGATGCCGGCGTTGGCGAAGACCATCGTGATGCCGCCGCCCATAGTGCCCGCGCCGACGACCGCCATGCTGTTCAAGGGTATCGTGGGCGTGTCCTTTGGGATGTCAGGAATCTTGGCGACTTCGCGTTCGCCAAAGAAGACGTGAATGAGCGCCTTCGATTGGTCGGACGAGAGGCAATCGATGAAAAGCTTGCGCTCGAGCTTGCAACCCTCGTCGAACGGAAGCTTGGTGGAAGCTTCGACGGCTTCGATCGCGGCCATCGGCGCGATCATGTTGCGGAATTTGGAGTGCGCGTTTTTGCGGGCGGCTTCGATGGCGGCCGCGTTGTCCGCCGGATTGCCGAACTTGTCGGTGCGCTCGCGCGTTTTCGGCGCGGGCTTGCCTGCCACTTGACGAGCGAAGGCGACGGCGCCTGTGAGCAGATCGCCTTCGATGATTTTGTCCACGACGCCGAATTTCAAGGCGTCGGCGGCCGAGATGGGATTGCCCCCATAGCACATCTCGACTGCCTTTGGCACCCCGACGAGCCGCGGTAGACGCTGCGTGCCGTGAGCACCGGGGATGATGCCGAGCTTCACTTCGGGTTGGCCGACCTGAGCGGTGAGAGCGATGACGCGGTAGTGGCCTGCCATGGCGAGCTCGAGCCCGCCACCCAGGGCTTGGCCGTGGATCGCCATCACCACGGGCACGCGGCAATCTTCGATGCGGGCCAGGATTGAGGGAAATTCGGGCCCTTCGCGTTTGCCTGCGCGCATCTTGCTGAATTCCTTGATGTCGGCGCCAGAGACGAATGTTTTGCCTGCACCGATCATGACGGCGGATTTTACGGACGCGTCGGCATTTATCTTGTCGATCGACTCGACGATGCCTTCGGGGACGCCGGGACTAAGGGCGTTCACAGGAGGATTGTGGATGGTGATGATGGCAACGCCGCCGTCTTTTGTCAGTTGAACTAGGTCGCTCATAATGGCTCTTTCGGTGTCGGTTGGATTTCTGAATCGAACTGCGCTGAATCTTATTGAGCGCTTTTTGCGGACTTTGCGCCCGCGTCGATTACGGCGCGGGCGATGCGCTCGCGGTGAAAGGTTGCATCGCCGAGGGCCGTTTCGGAGGCTTTCGCCCGACGATAGTATAAATGCAGATCATTCTCCCACGTGAAACCCATGCCGCCGTGAATCTGAATGCCGCGATTGCCGACGGTGCGACCGGCATCGCTGGCGTACATTTTCGCGATGGAGACGGCGACAGAGGCGTCCGGGATATTTTCCTGGAGTGCCCATGCGGCGTAGTAGGCGGCGGAGCGAGCGCTTTCGGTTTCGAGGTACATATCCGCGCACTGGTGTTGGACGGCCTGGTAGGTGCCGATGGGCTTGCCGAATTGCTTGCGCGTTTTTGCATATTCGACCGTGAGATCCAGGCAGCGCTGCATGCCGCCAACGAGTTCGGCCGAGAGCGCGGCGGCGGCGATGTCGAGGCCGCGTGACAGGCCGGCAGTGTTGGCGAGTTTCTCTGCGGGGGTGGACTTGAATTGGACCGAGTAGATCTTGCGCGTGAGGTCCATGCCGGACATTTTCGAAATTTTGATGCCGAAAGCTTTTGAGTCGGCAATCCAGGCGCCGTCGCGGGAGACGACGATGATCGAATCGGCTACGGCTGCGTCCGGGACGAAAAGCTTTTCGCCGGTGAGCTTGTTGCCCGTGGTATCAATACGCGCGTCCGCCGGGTCCCAGCTCGCGCTGGCTTCGAGAAGAGCGAGCGTGGAACGCGCCTGACCGTGGCAAATCGGCCTGAGATATTTTTTCTTCTGTTCGACCGAGCCCGCAGCACTGAGGACGGCGCCGGCCAGAGCAACGGTGGAAAAAAGCGGGCCGGGCAGTAGCGCGCGGCCCGCCTCTTCCATCAGCAGGGCAAGCTCAACCGCGCTGAGGCCGACACCGCCGAAGTCCTCGGGAAAAATGATGCCGGTGTAACCCTGTTCGGCCATTTTCGACCACAACGCGGCATCATGCGCGGTATCGGTTTCCATCTGTCGGCGAACTTCTGCAATGGGACATTCGCCGGCGAAGAATTTTCTTGCGGTGTCTTTCAAAATCTCCTGGCTCTCGCTCAATCCGAATTGCATTGCCTCTCCCTTTCTAAAATTCGTCTAGCGTCGGGTGCAACGTGCCCAGTGGCGATCAGTAGCTTCGCGGCAGCCCCAGGACGAAGTGGCCGATGATGTTGCGCTGAATTTCGGAGGTGCCGGCTTCGATCGTATTGCCTCGCGTGCGCAGATAGCCGTAGGACCAAATGCCACGATCGATGGCGTGATCGTCCTCTGCGGTGAGCTGGCCGAAGGGACCGAGCAATTCCTGCGCGACCTGCTGAAAGCGCTGGTTCAGCTCGCTCCAGAAAATTTTCTGGATGGAGCCTTCGGGACCTGGAACACCGGTGGCGCTGATGCGGCTGAAAGCGCGCATCTGATTCAGGCGCATGATTTCGATTTCGGCGTAACACTGCGCGAGCTTCTGGCGAATGATGGGATCGTCGGCGGTGGGGCGACCGTTGCGGTGCACGGTATGCGAAAGTTCGATGAGACGATCCATGTTGCGCTTGTAAATGATCTGCAGTCCGGCGCCGAAACTGCCGCGTTCGTGCATAAGGGTGCCGATGGCGACGTCCCAGCCGGAATTCACCTTGCCGACGACGTTGGCGACGGGAACACCGACATCGCGGAAAAAGACTTCGTTGAATTCGGTCTCGCCGGTCATCTGGCGGAGCGGGCGGACATCGACGCCCGGAGATTTCATGTCAACGAGGAGCACGGTGAGGCCTTTATGCTTGGGCGCAGCGGGATCGGTGCGTACGACGACTTCACACCAATCGGCGATCCAGCCATAGCTGGTCCAGACTTTTTGGCCGTTGACGACGTAATGGTCGCCGTCGAGACGGGCTTCGGTTTGAAGAGAGGCGAGGTCGGAGCCGGCGTTAGGCTCGGAGAAGCCCTGGCACCAGATCTCTTCGGCGTTGAGGATTTTTTCGAGGAAGCGCTTCTTCTGAGTTTCTGTGCCGAAAGCGATGAGGGTGGGACCGATCAGGCCGAGGCCGAGGACATTCGCCATGGGAGGCGCGCCGGCGCGGGCCATCTCCTGCCAGAAAATGACTTGCTGCATGAGGCTCGCGCCGCGTCCGCCATATTCTTTGGGCCAGGAAATGCCGGCCCAGCCCGCGTCGAAGAGCTTGCGCTGCCACTTGCGAAGGAAATCGAAGCGCTCTTCGAGAGCTTCTTCGCGCATGCGGTCCCAATGTTTGGGCACGTTGACGGCGAGCCAGGAGCGGAGCTCGCCCTGGAATTGCGATTCTTCGGCGGTGAGATTCAGGTCCATGTCGTTCCTCGTCTGACTGGATCGCGTGCCATCTTTAGTTGGGCGCCAAGACCACGCGACCCGAAATTTTCCCTTTGCGCAATTCGTCGAGTACGTCGTTCGCGTCGTCTAGGGGACGCGCGGATACTTCGCAATGAATTTTTCCTTGTGCCGCGAGGTCCAGCACTTCACGTAGGTCCTGGCGCGTGCCAACAGCCGAGGCCTGGATGCGAACTTCCACGGCGGCCATGAGGATGGGTGGGAAGCCGACATTCTCAGCGGGCAGGCCGACCGCCATCAGGGTGCCTGTGGGCCGCAGGCAGGCGAACGCCATATCGTAAGCGGTTCTTGCAGCAGATGTGACGATGGCGACGTGGACTCCGCCTTTGGAGCGAATTTGCTTGAGGGTGTCTTTTGCTGCGGCGTTTAGCGCGTCGCTGGCGCCGAGAGCCTTAGCGAGCGCGAGTTTTTCATCGGAGATGTCGATCGCGGTGACTTCTGCGCCGAACGCTTTGCCGATTTGTACCGCGAGGTGGCCTAGCCCGCCGACGCCGAAGATACCCAGGCGCTGCGTCGGCTGGATTTTGGATTGACGAAGCGCGCGATAAACGGTGACGCCCGCGCAGAAAAGCGGCGCGGCTGCAGCAGCGGAAAGATTCGAGGGGATTTTCGTGACGTGGGTGGCAGGTGCATTGACGAACTGCGCGTAGCCGCCGTCAACGGTAACACCAGTGATTTGCTGCCGGATGCAGAGGTTTTCGTCGCCCTGACGGCAGAATTCGCAGATGCCGCATGTCCAGAAGATCCAAGGAACGCCGACGCGGTCGCCGACGGCGAGATCGCGAACGTTGGAGCCAGTTTCGACTATGCGGCCGGCGATTTCATGTCCCATTACCACCGGCTTTTTAACGATTGGAGAGAGCTGAGTCCAATCGCCGTCGGCGACGTGAAGGTCGGAGTGGCAGACGCCGCACGCTTCAACTTGAATCAGGACATCGTCAGCGCCGGGAGTTGGACGGGGGACGTCCTCGATGGTCAGAGGCTGCTTGAAGCCGTGAAGGACCGCCGCTTTCATCGGATGTGAATCTGCTCCCTGGCGGAATGATTGCACAGAGCCCTGCGCGGAGGCGAGGCGCGGGGAAACTTCCGGCGTGCCCTGAACAAGATGAGAGTAACTATCACATTGAGACGAGGCGGGTCAAGGCGCGGGGAAAGTTAGTGTCGCTAACCGGCAAGTTTCCGGGCCCTGCCGAAGTTGAGGATGTCGTCGTAATGGATTGAATGCCGATTTCGACGTGATCGCCCGAGAGATATTCCTGAACCCGGGCAATGCGGCCGCGGCACAGCCATGCGCGCGAGGGCTTGCCGACGATTTCTTCGGGCATGCGCATGAGAATTTCGACCGGCGTGCCACTGGAGGAGATATTCGTGGACATCACGACCTGAGACGGTGTTCCGGGCGGATCGAGGGGACGAACGCAAAGCGGGATGTGCATCTCGTAGCGGGACTGACGGGAGCCGTTCGACTTCAGGGGACGCCTCCTTCGGGCAACCGCTGCACGCGGCCCGCGTTCTCGGAATCGTAGGGACGACAATCAGCCCTGAGTGCCCAAACGGAATAGGCGACGATACCCGATGATTGATCTTATCGGCCGTCTCTAACGTTCCTTGCCCTCGTTGCTGGGCGTACATCGCGTTTCTCTTCAGCCACGCGGTAGCGCCTACGAGGGCGACATACGATTCAGGAGGACGTATGGCGGGAGTGCGCCTTGCGTCCCTGGCAAGGCGTCTTTACTTTGCTCGGGTGGATTAAGCTAACGGGCTCGCTTGCCGCTCGCTCGAGTAGGTTTCGGCTTAGGCTTCGGCTTAGTCTTGCCCTTCAGATTGAGCGCCACTGCCGCGCGAATAAGATCCTTCAAGGCTGCCTCATTGATCTTCTCGCCTTCATGGATGTCGATGGCGCGCCGGACATTTCCCTCGAGGCTGGAGTTGAACAGGCGTGAAGGGTCTTTCAGCGAAGCTCCCTTGGCAAATGTCATCTTGACGACGCTCTTGTACGTCTCTGCCGTGCAGACGATGCCAGCGTGGGAAAAG
>Ga0126373_10004779_pt1 | contig 10435 bp, 11 predicted proteins | sample PanSoiMetPlot_11_FD_92545 | JGI IMG/M metagenome (GOLD analysis project Ga0126373, IMG submission 92545) | Tropical forest soil microbial communities from Panama - MetaG Plot_11 | ecosystem: Environmental > Terrestrial > Soil > Tropical forest > Bulk soil | place: Panama | collected 2016-02-17
CAATTCGTGCAGGCCCTGGCCTTCGCTGCCGAGAACGATGCCCACCGGAGCGGTGTAGTCCACTTCCGTGTACGTCTTGTCCGCGCGCTCATCGAATCCCACGAGCCAGTAGCCAGCCTCTTTCAATGCTTCCATCGCGCGGGCGAGATTCGTCACTTTGGCGACGGGAAGATGCGCAAGCGCTCCGGCGGAAGAGCGCGCCACGGTGTCGGTGAGACCTGCGGCACGGCGCTCGGGAATGACCACGCCGTGCGCGCCCGCGGCCAGCGCCGTTCGAACGATGGCGCCCAAATTGTGCGGATCCTCGACGCCGTCGAGCAAAATGATGAGCCCGATCTGGCCGCGCGCTTGATTCGCGCTTGCGAGAATGTCCTCGAGAGCCGCCGCAGGGCGGGCGGCGGCAAGCGCGACCACGCCGTGATGATCTTTCGAATTGGCAAGGCGGTCGAGCTGGCTGCGGGCTTCGAAACGCAAGGGAATGCTCTTTTTGCGCGCGAGCTGCACGATTTCTTCGATGCGCGTGTCCTGCCGGCCCTTCGCAATGACGACGCGGTCGATGGGACGATCGGCTTCGAGCGCTTCTTTCACCGCGTGGATGCCGGTCAGCTTGTCCATGGGAGGGATAGTTTACACGACAGCTCACCGTTGACAGTCGGCGGTTGACCCACCTCGGGGCAACTCAATTGAGCGTCGCCGGATAGACAGCCGCCTGAGTCGTCACACAGAGCTGCGGCTCGCCGCCCTATTTGGCGAACTCCATAAGAAGGATTAGGTAAGCGCCGCGCAGAATTCGAGGATGCGTGCGCGAGCGGATTTTACGGGGACGGCAAAGGGCAGCGGGGCGGCCTCGTCGAGCAGCAGGATGACGCGGTCGAGCGAGCCGTTGCCCGGTCGGCCGGCAAGTGCCACCCGCAGGGGATAAAGCAACTCGCGGCCGGGCAATTCCAATTTTTCTTTCAATGTGGTGATGATTTCTCTGAAGCGTTCAGAATCGAGCGGCCCGCCATCCAAGAGCAAGAGCGCCAATTGGCGAAGGACATCGCGGGCGGCGTAGCGAGCGAGCACTTCATGCGTTTCCACCTTGGCGAGGATTTCTTTTGCATCGTAGCGGAAAACGAGCGCAAGCAATTCCGCAAGCACCGCCCGATCGCCCGCTTGCGGGCCGATAATGGCCGCGGCATGGCCACACCAGGCATCGATTTCCGGCGTGGGATCGGTCGTCAGCCAGCCGCGTTCGCGGAGAATGGCCAGAACGTCGGCCAACGTGAAGGGGTTTGTGGGAAACGGGGCGCTCGTTTGGTCGTCAGAGGTCATTGAAAAGGGGATTGCAGCTCGGGGCGTGGGGATAAGCGGGCACCTTCAGCGCGAGGAAAGCGTGGCGACGACGTGAGCGGCGATGGCTTCGCCCCGGCCAATCGCGTCCACGCCTTCGTTGGTTTTGGCTTTAAGATGGATTTTTTCGGCGGAAACGCCGAGAGCCTTGGCAAGCGCCTCGCGCATCTTCGGGAAGTGCGGGCCGAGCTTTGGTTTTTCGGTGATGACCACCGCGTCCACGTGCTCGATGGCGAAGTTTTTGTCAGCGAGCAGTTTTTGGACGTGCGCCAGAAAGAGCAAGCTGTTCGCGCCTTTCCACTTCGGATCGGTGTCCGGGAAATGTGTGCCGATGTCGCCAAGACCCGCCGCGCCGAGCAAAGCGTCGCACAGCGCGTGGGCGAGCACATCGCCATCGGAATGGCCGACGGGCCCCTTGTCGAACGACAATTCGATGCCGCCGATCATGAGCTTTCGCCCTTCGGCCAGCCGATGCAAATCGTAGCCAATGCCGCAGCGCGTGCTCATGCTTTTGGTGTCTCGCGGTCGAGGTAAAAGCGGGCGAGTTCCATGTCAGCGGGCTTGGTGATTTTCATGTTGCGCTCGGAGCCGAGCACCACGTGCACGTCGCGGCCCAAGCGCTCGACGAGCCCGGCTTCGTCCGAGGCGTTCACGCCGTCGGACTGGGCGCGCGCAAGGGCCTCTTTCAGGAGCTTCGTTGCGAAAACCTGGGGGGTCTGCGCCATGACGAGACGTTCGCGCGGGATCGTGCCGGTAATCAGAGCCACGTCTTCGGGCAGGCTAGCGCGCTTCACCTCCTTTACGGTGTCCATGGCAGGAATGCCGAGAATGGCGGCGTGACAGCGGCGCGCCTCCTCGATGACGCGGGTAATCTGCTCGACGGTCACGAACGGCCGCACGGCATCGTGCACCAGCACGATTTCCGCCTCGTTCGGCACCTCGCGCAAGGCGGCGGCGACGGAATCCTGCCGCGAATCGCCTCCTTTGACCACGCGCACGGGCTGCTTGAACTTTTCTTTGGCGATGCGCTCCCCGAGGCGCTGGATTTCATCTGCGCGCGTGGCCACAATGAGCTCGGTCACCAGCGGGCACGCAGCGATGCGACGCAAGCTGAGGATCACGATAGGCGTGCCGTTCAGCTCGAGAAACTGCTTGGGCGTCTCTGCGCCCATACGCGTTCCCAGGCCGGCAGCCGGCAAGATGGCAGCGATTCGAGTCATGTCGGGAGCGGCATCCGCCCACCTTCCCCGGAGGCGCATGCCCAAGAATTTGAGTTTACCTCAAGCGGGAGTACGGGGCGAATGTTGGTGGCGGCTGGTCAGCTCGCTAGCAAGCCCTCCCTGGCGCCTGGAATGTTTGCGCGTGGTGAACGAAATCCGGTGCTGGAGCGGCTCCTCGGATCCATGGTCAGGGCGAGTTTTTGTGGAATGGGCCACCCGTGAGGCCCAAAAGAGCCGTCTCTAAGATTGCGAGCATGCGCTGCAATCACACTAACCTTTCTTCTTTGGTTTGTTGCTTGCGAAGGCTTTGCGGGGCTGGCCGGCGTTACCTTCTTCGAAAAAGGTCGGGGACGAAGGCAGATGGTACAAATAACGTTTGGGCATCGAGCGTGCCGTTCGCGTCAGCGGACGTAAATTCGCTCGACGCGCTGACTGACGGCGCAGAGCAGGTCGGAGGTGACCGTGCCGATGCTGCGGGCGACGCGGTTAGCGAGAAGCACTTGGCCGCGTTCGTCCGTGCCGTAGATGGTAGCCACGTCTCCGATTTCCACGCCCTCGATGTCGGTCACGTCAATCATGGTCACGTCCATCGAGACAATGCCGACGATCGGCGCGAGCTTGCCGCGCACCAGCACGCTGCCGCGATTGCCGAGCGAGCGGTGGATGCCGTCGCCATAGCCCCCCGCTAGCACGCCAATGAGCGACGGCCGTTGGGGGACAAACGTCGCGTCGTAGCCGACTCCCGCGCCGGCAGGCACGCGGCGCAAATGGATGATTTTGGTGCGCAAGCTCATCGCCGGCTTCAGCGGCAGGAGCCTCTCCGCTTCCCCGCGCTTTTCCGCGGGATCGTAGCCGGGATGGTAGCCATACAGAATCGCACCCGGCCGCACCATGTCCGCCCAGGTCTCTGGACGCGAGACGATGGCGGCGCTATTGGCGAGATGCACCAGGCCCGGGTCGATGCCCAGAGCGCGCAGGCGGTCGAGCGCCGCGTAGAAGCGCTCCTCCTGCTCCTGCGTTTGCTTGCCGGCGGCGGTGTCGGTGAAAACTTCCGAAGACGCGAAGTGCGAAAAGATGCCCGTGAGTCGGAGGTGTTTCGATTTGCCGAGTTGCCGCGCAAAGCAATCGACGTCGGAGGGAGCGATGCCCAGTCGGTTCATCCCCGTGTCAATTTTCAAGTGGAAGGAGGCGGGCGTGCGGCCGCGGCGGGCAGCGGCGCGCTCGAGCAGCGGCAACTGATCGCAGCGATGGACAACTGCCGTGAGATCGTGCTTGAGCAAACGGGCTTCTTCGCCCGCGACGAAGCCCGTCAGCAGGAGAATGGGCTTGCGCGTGCCAGCCTCGCGCACGGCGATGCCTTCCTCGGTGCAGGTCACGCCAAACCAGTCCGAGCCGGCTCTCTCAAGGGCCTTGGCGATTTGTGGGCCGCCGTGGCCGTAGCCGTTGCCCTTGACGATCGACAGGATTTTGCGCGGCGCTTGGCGCTTCTCTTCCGGCGGATTCACATAGTTGCGAATCGCCGCGAGGTTGTGCGCGAGCGCACCGAGCGAAACCTCCGCCCAGACCGGTCTTCTTGCTTCGTTGCGGGGACTTTTCTGTTTGCTTGGCATGTGCCTTCAATGTAGCAGCGGGCTCACCCCGCTGCCAAAAATGTCAGTTTACGACAATCGCGGTCGACGGAGAGAGCGCCACATGGGCAGCCGCGCGCAAGAGACAACAGCGGCGGGTTGGTCCTGCTCGTCTCGGTGAGGGAAGCACTTCGAGGGCCTAAGATGCGCGCCGCCTGGGGGGCTGTGTGCATTCCGAGAGGCGCGCCTAAACCCTTAGTCTTGATAGACTTAACGGCCGGGCGCGCGGGCTTGGAAAGCTCGCCTACGCCATGCCGTGTGGCTCAGCGCCCACGCTGTGGCGTGCTTACCGCAGCCGCGCAAAAGTTACATCTCGTCCGGGGCAAACGACGAGAAGGCATCCGGCGCGGCTTCCTCGAAGCGGGTAAAGCGGCTGCGGAAAACGAATTTCACCATGTCCGTGGGGCCATTGCGCTGCTTGGCGATGCGGAGCTCGGTCTCTTCGCGCTCTTCGGGAGTGGCGCCCGCTTTGAAAAAGTGCGGCCGGTAGATGAACATGACCACATCGGCGTCCTGTTCGATAGCGCCCGATTCGCGCAAATCGGAGAGCTGCGGGCCGCGCTCGTCGCGCTCGGGTGCGCGCGTGAGCTGGCTGAGCACCAGCACGGGGATCTGCAGCTCTTTGGCAAGGCCCTTCAAACCGCGCGAGATGCTGGCGACTTCTTCTTGGCGATTGGCGAATCTTCCGCGCGCGGTGATGAGTTGGAGATAATCGACGATCAGCAGCGACATGCCTTTGTCGCGCTTGAGCCTGCGCGCTTTGGCGCCGATCTCGAGCACGCTGATCGACCCCGAGTCGTCAATCCACAGCGGCGAGGAAGAAATGGTTCCCAACGCTTCGGTCATGCGCCGCCAGTCTTCGCGGTTTAGGTGGCCGGTGCGGAATTTGTGCGCGTCAATCTGCGCCACCGATGCGACGAGCCGCTGCAGCAGCGATTCCTTGGACATTTCCAGGCTGAACATGGCGACCGGATGGCCGCCACGAATGGCGATGTTTTCCATGAAGTTCAGCGCCAGCGCGGTTTTGCCCTGCGAAGGCCGCGCAGCAAGAATGAGCAACTCCGAAGGCTGGAACCCGGACGTGAGCTTGTCCAGTTCTGTGTAGCCCGTGGGAACCCCGGTGACGCTCTTGCCTTCTTTGAAGATTTTTTCCAGGCGCTCAAAGTTGTCGCGAACGATGTCCTTGATCGGGATCAGGCCAGCACGCACGCGGTCCTCGGCCAGCGCAAAGATCGAAGACTCGGCGCCGTCAAGGATGGCGTCGGCACCCTCTTCTCCTTCAAACGCGCGCTGCTGGATATCGTGCGTGGCGTGAATCAGGTTGCGCAGGAGGGCTTTTTCTTTGACGATGCGCGCGTAGTACTCGATGTTGGACACGCGTGGCATGCCGTCGGCCAGCGAAGCGAGGTACGGCGCACCGCCCGAAGCTTCGAGTTCGCCTTTGCGGTGCAACTCGTCGGTAAGGGTCACGAGGTCGATGGCCTGCTGGCTTTCGCCAAGCGCAATCATGTGGGTAAACACGCGACGGTGCTGATCAAGGAAAAAATCTTCGGGTCGCAGCGTTTCGATGGCGGCGTTCAGCGCGTGGTTGTCGAGCAGAATGGCGCCGAGTACGGAGCGCTCGGCTTCGAGATTATTCGGCAAAGGCTTTTCAAGGGTGGTGTCAGCTGCCATGGCAAGATCCGTGGCTCATTCGCTTTTTATTCGCCCCTATTTGACCACACTCTTTCTGCGCGTGCAAGTCCATTCCCACCGAGGGTACTCGACCATCTTCAGGTGGCGAGGGTTGCGCTTTTTACCAATAGACAGGCAGGCTGGGCTCGACCAAATCCTGTTTGACTGTTTGAATCGTCGGCGCATTGTGCGCGCGGTTGCCGCTCGCGTCAACAGGAGTGATTGTGCAGGACTGTGAATCGCTTCGGAAATCTCCAAAAACTTCTTTTGCACAAAAAAGGGGCAAGCTGCCTTGCGCCCCTGCCCAAGAAAGCGATGGGCAAAAAGCAACGGGCACGGATCGCCAGATCGGCCTCGACAACGCTGCTTCGAGCAGGCGGTGGCTTACGATTCCTTTTCGACCGTTACTTTGATTTGCGCGGTGACATCGCGGAACACCTTGATGGTCACTTGCGATTCGCCGATGATCTTTATGGGCTCGGCAAGCTGCACCTGGCGCTTGTCGATCTTGAAGCCTTGCGCGGCCAGCGCTTCGGAAATGTCCGCGGCCGTTACGGAGCCGAACATTTGATCGTTCTCGCCCGTCTTGCGCGTGAAGTTCAGCTCGACGACGGTAAGCAGTTCGGCCTGCTGCTGCGCGGCCGCGACCTCCGTGGCGGTCTTCTTGGCCAGCGAGGCGCGAATGCGCTCGATGGCTTTGAGGTTGCCCTCGGTGGCTTCCACGGCGAGCTTCCGCGGCAGCAGGTAATTGCGCGCGTAACCGGGCTTGACGGTAACCACGTCGCCGCGGTGCCCTAGTTTATCGATGTCTTCTTGAAGAATGATTTGCATCTTGCTTCCCTAAGCTCCTGCGGTATCAGTTCCAAGTTTGCGTTGTAGGTTCAAAGTAGAATCGATTTCGCGAAACATTTCCAAAGAGCGTTTTTGTTTTTCGCCGCCACGAAAAAAAGGGCTCGTCACGTCTTGGGTGCTTCCCCGGCCGGTGCCGGATGCGTCGCGGCCGGCGCATGCCCGCCGTGTGGCGCCCCTGGGGTCACCGGGCGCGGGGCCTGAACGTTCGCGGCGCTGCCCGAAAAGGGCAGCAACGCAATATTGCGCGCGCGCTTGATGGCCACGCCCAACCCCCGCTGGTGCCGCGCGCAGACCCCGGTCATGCGGCGGGGCAGGATCTTGCCACGCTCCTGCACGAACTGCGACAAAATGTCCGCGCGCTTATAGTCGATGAAGTCCATCTTCTCGACACAGAACTTGCAAACCTTCTTCTTACGAAAATACTGCCGCTTCCCGCGGGGGCGACCCCCGGGGCCGCCGGCCGGGCCGCTCTCGCGCCGCCCCGCGCCGGGTCCGCCTTCGCGCCGCTGCGCTCCACTTGGCGCCGGCGCTGATGCTTGTTTCTGATCCTCTGACATGCCTGCCACCCTTTCCTATTTGGCCCTAAGCAAAGCCGGGGCCACTGCTCGGAGTACGTCCGATTCGGGCCGGTAAAACTCTTGAATGACCAGCCTTCCGCAAGCGACTAGTTCGTCGCCGTCGCCTGCTCCTGGGCCGGCGCCGCGGGCGCTGTGGCGCGCCGGGGACGCCGGGCCGCGCGCTTCTCGCGCTTCTGCGAGAGCTTTTTCTGGCGCTTCAGATCTTCATCCAGCCGCACGGTCTGGTATTTGATCACCGCGTCCTGGGTACGCAGGCGGCGCTCGATCTCGGCAATCAGCTCGCCATGCGTGGTGCGAATCTCCTGGTGCACGTAAATGCCTTCGCGATGCTTGTGGACGCGATAGGCCAGCTTGCGCGTGCCCCACTGCTCGGTCTTCTCCACCTTGGCACCCTTTTCCGCGCAGGTGTGCTCCACCACGCCGAGAATCTTCTTGACGTCCTCTTCCGGAGTGGCCGGCCGAACGATGAAAATCAGATCGTAATAACGCTCTTCCATGATGACCTCTTTCCCTCTCTCCTACGCGATCGCGTCCGCGGTTTTGCTGCCTTCCGCGGGCGGTCCAACAAGTCTTTTCCTATTTCTGCTCCGCCTGTTCGGGCTCGTCGGGCCTGCGGCGGTTGTATTTCGTCATCGCCGCGTGCAAACCCTCGATCAGAATCATTTCCACGGCGTCACCGGCTTCGCCAACCATCTCTGCCGCCGCCTCCAATTCCGCGTTCTTCATCGGGCGCAGCACGTGCTCTTTACGGCTACCGAGCGGATGGTCCGGCCCGCAGCCGAGCCGCAACCTCGCAAACTTCTGCGTGCCGACGGCGCTAATCACCGACTGCGCGCCGTTGTGGCTCCCCGCACTGCCGTCCGGATGAATGCGAATCGTGCCCAAGGGCAGTTGCACTTCATCCCACATCACCAGCAGCGCAGCCACATCGAGCTCGTACTTGGCGAGCAGCTCTCTTACCGAGATGCCGCTCAGGTTCATGTACGTCTGCGGCTTGGCCAGGGCTACTTCTTCTCCGGCGACCTTGCCCCGGCCCACCAGCGCTTTGCCCTCAGGCCGCTCTACGCGAATCCCATTGCGATTCGCCAGTTCGTCCACGACCATGAATCCCAGGTTGTGCGGCGTCCACTGGTACTCCGGGTCCGGATTCCCAAGTCCGACAATGAGCCGCATAACCTCTTATCCACCCGCCGCGCCAGCGCGAGCCTTTGTCCGTAATCGGAATGCTTACTTCTTTTCTTTCTTCTCCGCCTTCTCGGGTTTCTCTGTTTTTTCCGCCTTGCCTTCCGCTGGCTCCGTACCTTCTTCGCCCTCCGCTTCCTTCTTGCCCTTCTTGATGACTTCGGGTTCGGCGGGCGCCGCCGCTTCCGCTGCCGCAGTTTCCACGGGCTTCTCTTCTTCGACCTTGAGCGCCACCACGTGTGCGATCACGCGCTCCGGCTCGGTGAGCAGTTTGATCTTTGCCGGATCAATCGGCAGGTCCCCCACGCGCAACTGTTTGCCGAGCATCAGCTCGCTGACGTCCATGCGAAATTCCGCGGGGATGTCGCTCGGCAGGCATTCCACCTCCACTTCCCGGGTGACGACTTCAAAGACCCCGCCCTGCACTTTCACGCCAGCCGGCTCGCCGAACGTGTGCACGGGAACTTTCACTTTCATGCGCACGTCCATCGCCACGCGCATGAGATCGACGTGCAGGAGTTTTCCGGTGGTGGGATCGACCAGCCAATCCTTCAGGATGGCGGGCTCGGGCTTGCCTCCCAATTTCACCTGAAAAAGTGTGTTGTGCCCGGTCGGCGAGCGCAGGATGGCGCTCACCTGCTTCGCGTTCACCGACAGCGTAACCGGACCGCCTTTGCCGCCGTACAAAACCGCCGGAACTTGCCCGGTCCGGCGCAGCCGCCGCGCCTCGTTCTTGCCCCGGCTGCTACGGGCGGCTCCCTCTACTACCACGCCTTCTGCTCGCTCTGCCATGGCCTTCATCCCTTCTTCCGAACTCTTAACCTCTTACTCTCATTTTCTAGATAAACAACTCGCTGATCGACGTCTCTTCGTGAATTGAGCGAATCCCGCGCGCCAGCAGATCCGCCACGCTTAAAACTTTGATCTTCCCCACCTTCTTCGCCGCCTCCGTGAGCGGCACGGAATCCGTGGCCACCACTTCGGTGATCTTGGACTTCTGTAGCCTCTCGACCGCCGGGCCGGAAAGCACCGCGTGTGTACAGGCGGCATACACCTGCGTGGCGCCTTCCCGCAGCAAAGCATCGGCGGTTTTCACCAGCGTGCCGGCGGTGTCGATGATGTCGTCCACCACCAGCGTGCTGCGGCGGCGCACGTCGCCGATCAGGTTCATCACCTCGCTCACATCCACGTCCACGCGCCGCTTGTCGACGATGGCCAGCGGCGCGTCCAGCCTCTTGGCAAAAAACCGCGCGCGCTCCACGCCCCCCGCATCCGGCGCAACCACCGTGAGGTTCGGCAGCCTCAGGTGCCGGAAGTATTCGACCAGCACGGGCGACGCGTACAAATGATCCACGGGCACATCGAAATACCCTTGAATCTGCGGCGCGTGCAGGTCCAGCGTCAGTGCCCTACTCGCGCCGGCCGTTTCGAGCAAGTCCGCCACGAGCTTCGCGGAAATCGGGACACGCGGTTTGTCCTTGCGGTCCTGCCGCGCGTAGCAGTAATACGGCAGCACCGCAGTAATGCGCCACGCCGACGCGCGCTTGAACGCGTCAATCATCAGCAGCAGCTCCAGCAAGTGGTTGTCCACCGGGTGATGGCACGGCTGCACCACGAAAACATCCGCGCCGCGGACGTTTTCCAGAATCTGGAAATAAATCTCGCCATCACTGAACCGCCCCAGCAGCGCTTTGCCCAGCGGAACGTTCAAATGGCGGCAGATGCTCTCTGCGAGCACCGGGTTTGCCGTTCCCGAGAAAATCTTGAATCGGTCGTCATTCACGACGCCAGTTCTCCGCGCGGCCACTGGAGCGGCCGCCGACTCTCTCCTCGATGACCCGGCTCCTTCTGCAATTTATGGACACGAAGAGACGCTGAAAGGCCGATTCCACTTCGAGCACATGCGGATTCATCCCGCGATGTGCATCCTACGAGCGTACCTCTCGCGCGAGAGCGTCTCGCAAACGAA
>Ga0126373_10004781_pt1 | contig 10433 bp, 8 predicted proteins | sample PanSoiMetPlot_11_FD_92545 | JGI IMG/M metagenome (GOLD analysis project Ga0126373, IMG submission 92545) | Tropical forest soil microbial communities from Panama - MetaG Plot_11 | ecosystem: Environmental > Terrestrial > Soil > Tropical forest > Bulk soil | place: Panama | collected 2016-02-17
CGATGAGTTTATTGGCGTTGCCGGCCGCGATCGGGGAAAGCACCTCGATCTCCCTTTGGCTCAAAGCGTCGTCGGCTGCGTGGTCAGCAAGCTGCTCGGCCACTTCGGGATGGATGCGCTTTGAGCCTGCATGAACAGCACGGATCGTGTCCAAAAGCTCCTTCCGCACCAGTCCCTTCAATATATAGGCCTGAGCGCCAGCTTTCAGAGCTCGCTGAGCGAGCACGTCGCCGCCGTAGGTGGTCAGAACAATAATCCGCGCCTGCCGGAATTCGCTACGAATGGCAATTATGGCGTCTATGCCGCTCATACCCGGCATCTGCAGGTCCATCAAAGTGATGTCCGGACGATGGGACCGGAACTCGGCAATCGCTTCGTGGCCGTTGGCTGCTTGAGCAACCAGTTTCATGTCGGGCTGATTGGCGATGAGTGCGGCGATCCCTTCGCGAAAGGAAGGGTGGTCGTCGACCGAAAGAACGCGAATCAAATCAGGATTGGCGGTCATGGGTTTCTGAGATTCCCTTTCGCATGAACCAAAATCTGGGTCGCACCGACGATTTACCATAAGCAATCGAGGCGGGGACGCTCAACTCAATTTCCGTGCCAAGTCCCGACTCAGACCAGACTTTCACTTTTCCACCGAACTCCTTGGCCCGTTCGCGCATGCCAGGCAAGCCCCAGTGGCCGGCTCGCCGGCCTTGATCGAAAACCTTTGGATCAATACCCATTCCGTTATCGCGGATACACAAAAGAAACTGAGAATTCCCGTACGTGAGCTGCGCCTCTATCTTGGGGGCTTGAGCGTGGTTGAATGCGTTGCGCAGTGCCTCACGCGCGATGCGATAAATCTCGTCGCGCAAAATGGGATCGAGATCGCGCCGTTTGCCTTGGACAAACACCCGGAGAGGCGGCGTGGCGGTGTCTTTGTCCGGGCGGAGTTCCTCGCCGAGCGCCGTCAACGCTTGAACCATGTCGGTATTGACCATCGAATAGCCACGCAAGTTCTCAACCGTATCGCGTCCTTCGGCGATCACCTCGTCTCCGCGATCGAGGGCGCTTTCGAGCGCTTCAATTGCTTCCGTTGCACGCCCGGGGAGGAGATCGCGCATTGCTTGGAGACGGAGCATCAATCCCTGGAAACCTTGAAGGAGCGAATCGTGGAGCTCGCGCGCGATGCGCGTACGTTCGGCGAGACGTTCTTCAAAGCGCATGTTCATCTGATGCGCGAGCGCACGCATACGCAGCCGGAAAAGAATCAAGATGGCCAGTGCCAACAAGGCCGTAGCAGCGAGCAGAAACCACCAAGTCAGCCAGAACGGGGGCCTGCCCTTGATCGTGGCCGTAGCTATAACACCGTTACCTAGGGCGGGCAGAATGCCCATTGTAGGGTCTGGATGAAAGCCAGGATCGACGAGAACGGCAGCATATTCCGTTCCCAGATGCGTTGTGTTTCTCCACGTCGAGTCTCTCTGAATCTCTGTATAAGGCCGATCGACGCGCGGCTGTACCCACCACTGACCCCATTTAGTGAAAAGAACAATCTGCTGGCCGGGAAGAGCTCCGATGACTCGGCCTCCGATGGTTTCCAGCTTATCGGGTCCCCCTTCGCTTGCGTGTGGAACATGGTTGAATTCGATCGAAGGACTTTGGGAGTTCTGCTTTGGATGGCAGCCATTTATCACAAGACAGAATGCAAGCAATGCTCCTGCCCGAGACACCCTCCTCATAGGTGCAAGTGCAGGCCATTTCGGCGGGCACGGTCCGAGTGCACCGTGGAAGGCTTGCCTGCGGAATGGAGAGAAGCAGGCCAACGCTAAACCTCTTTGGTTCGGGGCCTCTCGCCCCTACGTTCGTATACCTAAGCCGCTTGAGACCTCTCATCCTACCTTCGTGCTGTTGGAATTGTCAGCTCTCGAAGGCCGATTATTCTCGAGGTCCGTCGTCGACATTTTTGCTTTCTCGATTCGCCCCTGCGGGCGCGCGTACCTGGAGAATATCTACACACCTTGAAGCCATCAGTCTCAGCGAGTCAACCACAGGGCATACCAAATTGCTTGGAACAGAGTCCATTGATGGTGTGCTCTCAGAATTCGAACCCATGTGAGGAAGGATGGTGTTTTCATAATTCTGTCTCCCCTGCGAAATCTGCAAGTACCAATTGAGACGCGTGGTCTCGCTTCCAGGCCAATCTACAAAGTGGACGACGCCCGCACATCACGAGATAGGAGGCAGTTTTGTTACTACCCTAGGCTTTCTGCTGAGTACCTCGATAGAAGTAGCGGAGGAGGTCGGTCTCCACTCAAGAATCACCAATAGCCCTCGACCTTCGGTTCCGCAGAGTTGGCACAAACGGCATGGGAGTTGTAGCATGTGAAAGTCTCCAGGAATCGGGCATAGTCTTGCCGCTTTCAATGCCTGGAACATGTCGCATTGCTGAGGATAGAGTTGTTGCACTTCTCTCCCTTCCGCAGTCTATTTGACCATCCTGCGTGCAATCAGCGGAAACTCAAGACGTCTACACCTGTGACCTTAGGCTACGTCTGTCTACGAGGAGTTGAAGGCTTGTTCTTTATTTTGCTTCTGCTGGAAATCAGTTGCTCACGACCGAGTGCTCGCGGGCCGACCATTGAATTCACCAGGGTGCCCCCTGCCGCAGAAGGTAGTCCGGATAGGATTGACATTATTCAGGGACGGGTTACCGGTGCCCGAACAGGTCAGCAGATTGTGTTGTATGCCAAGACAGGGACTTGGTGGGTGCAGCCGCTCGTAAACGAGCCATTTACGACGATTCATTCAGACGCGACATGGACGAACTCGACCCATGTCGGAACAGACTATGCTGCCCTCCTAGTAGAACCCAGCTACCGGCCGCCAGCGAATGCAGGCGTCCTTCCCGGGACGGGCGGTGGTGTGATTGCGGTGGCAATCGCGAAAGGTGGAAGTTCTGGACCCTCAGTGACCCAGACACTCACCTTCAGCGGGTACGAATGGAGAATCCGAAACGCGCCAAGCAGCCGCGGGGGCCAGAATGAATACGACGCGAGCAATGCCTCGACCGACTCTCAAGGAGCCTTGCACCTGCGGATAGCGAAACGGTTAAACGACTGGACCTGCGCAGAAGTGACGCTGACGCGCAGCCTAGGCTACGGCACCTATTCTTTTGTCGTGCGAGACATCTCTCAATTGGAGCCTGCCGCCGTCTTTACTATGTTCACGTGGGACTATGCGGGGACAGAGCCACGCCACCGCGAAATGGACATTGAGGCATCTCGCTGGGGCGAGAATTCCGCCGACCGAAATGCGCAATTTGTGGTTCAGCCGTTTTATGTGCCCGAAAACGCATTCCGGTTTACGATGCCGGGGGGAGTGCTCACGAACTCTTTTCGTTGGGAACCTGGGAGTATTTCGTTCAAGACAGTGCGCGGGTCCGGAAAAGGCAGAAAAGAACATATGGTTGCCGAACACGTCTTCACGTCAGGTGTTCCTGCTCCGGGGAGCGAGTCAGTGCGCATGAACCTTTACATTTTTCGAAATGCCCAGCGGGCACTGCAACACGAAAACGAGGTTGTTATTGAGAAATTCGAATACCTCCCCTGATACGAGGATAAGACCTCGCTGGTCATGCAAAGGGCCCCTGGCAGCTCTCGCGTTGGTGTGCCTTGCGAGTTCGGCGAATGGCCTAGGCTCAAACAAAGCAATCTCCCAATATCTGCGGGACCATTGGGGCGCACAGCAGGGATTCCCCGGAGGACCCGTCTACGCGTTCGTCCAGACCCCCGACGGCTACCTTTGGATCGGCACAGAGAAGGGCCTGGTCCGCTTCGACGGCGTGAGCTTTCGTCTTTTTCAGCACTCGGACAACCCGACCCTACCTGATGGCCATGTCCTGGGGCTGGCTGTAGATGGAGAGGGAGCGTTGTGGCTGCGGCTCGGACCAACATTGCTCCGCTACCAAAATGGGACCTTTAAAGATGTTCAAATGTCCCCCAGCACGGGGGATACAAGGTTCACAGCAATGTGCGCTGGCATAAACGGGGAGATTATTTTTGCCAGCAGTCAAGACGGCATTGTCCGATACAGCAAAGGTAAGCTTGAACAGATCGCTTCCGGCGCACCAGGACTGGTCATTTCAATGGCAGTGGGACCGGATGGCAGAGTGTGGATGGGTACGCAATCACAGGGCGTTGCGTATCTTGAAAAAGGACGACTTGCTTGGATTACGAAAGGGCTGCCGGATCGAAAGATTAATTCTCTACTCGCTGTTACCAACCGCGAGCTGTGGGTGAGTACCGATAACGGTGTGGCACGCTGGGACGGGAACGAGTTCTCGCAGACCAAGATGTCTTCGGCGTTTATACACATGCAAGCGTCAACACTGATAAGAGACAGAGACTCGAACATCTGGGTAGCAGCGGCCAGCGGTCTTGTAAGGGTCGATCCCAAAGGGATTTCGTCGCCGGAACGGTTGGAGAAGGGCTCTGCCAAGGCGGTCAACAGTTTGTTTGAAGACCGCGAGGGAAATCTCTGGGTGGGAACGATTGAGGGGCTGGAACGCCTCCGGGACCGCATGTTTACGACCTATTCCGTTGCTAGTGGCCTTCCCCCGGACAGCAAGGGCCCAATTTATGTCGATTCGGAAGGGCGCACATGGTTTGCCCCCGCCGAGGGCGGACTCTATTGGATGAAAGACGCCCGGGTTGGAAGTGTAAAGGACGCAGGATTGGCAAAAGACGTCGTCTATTCGATCGATGGGAACAAAGACGATTTGTGGATTGGCCGGCAACGCGGAGGGCTAACCCACCTGCACTTAAACAAAGAGCGCTTCACGGCGACGACTTACACGGAAAGAGAAGGGCTCGTACAAAACAGTGTCTACACGGTTCACGAGAACCGAGATGGGACGGTCTGGGCGGGAACAGTTAGCGGAGGCGTGAGTTGGTTCAGCAACGGCAGCTTCAAAACGTACACAAGCGCGAATGGGCTGGCGTCCAACGCGATCTCGACAATTTTGGAAGGTTCTGATGGAACGATGTGGTTTGGAACGCCTAATGGGCTGAACGCTTTGTCCAACGGACGGTGGCGCACATACACGAGCCGGGACGGCTTGCCACCAGGAAATGTGAATTGCCTCCTGGAAGCACCAGCCGGGACGCTGTGGGTCGGCACGGTTCATGGTTTAGCGTTTCTGCGCTCCGGAGCGATCCGCCTCCCCGATGGAGGGCCGGAAGGATTGCGCGAACAAATCCTCGGGATGGCGTCGGGCAAAAAGGGTGCAGTCTGGCTGGCGACGGCAAGTCACATTCTGCAGATCGACCGGGACAAGAGTTTAAATAATGAATTTAGTGACCGGACTGTCCGTGAATACGGCCTGGAAGATGGTTTGCGGAGCACGCATGTCGCAAAACGGCAGAAATCTGTAATTGCGGATTCACTCGGCAGAATCTGGTTTTCCACCGACGCGGGGATCTCCTTCGTTGTTCCCAAACCAGTGAGCTTCAGCGCGGCTCCAGCTCTGGTTCACATCGAGGGTGTTGCCTCCGACGGCCGATTCTTCGCACCCGAGGATTTCCTTCGCATCCCGCCGCCTCACCGCAGAATAACGCTGGACTATACGGCCTTGAGCTTGACAGCTCCGGAACGCATCAGGTTCAAGTACAAGCTCGACGGGTACGATCAAGACTGGAGCGACGCTACGGCGACGCGAGAGGCAGTCTACACGAACCTGCCAGCGGACAAATATCGTTTTCGGGTAATAGCCAGCAACAGCGAAGGAGTGTGGAATAGCTCGGAGTCTGTACTGCAATTGGTCATTGAGCCTTTATTCTGGCAGACGTGGTGGTTTCGCCTCTCGATCTCGATAGCCGCGATAATCGTGGCACTCGCCTTCGTTCGCCTGCGCGTGACCCAGTTGACGAAGCAGCTGAATATCCGCTTCGAAGAGCGACTCGCCGAGCGCACGCGGATTGCACAAGAACTGCACGACACACTGCTGCAAGGGATGTTGAGTGCTTCGATGCAGCTTAACGTTGCAGATGAACATCTGTCGCCCGAGTCGCCCGCAAAGCCGCTTGTCGGGCGGGTTCTAGAATTGATGGGAAGCGTTATTGAAGAAGGCCGAAACGCCGTTCAGGGCTTGCGTTCGGCGAAGGGCAGTCTTTTGAATCTCGAGCAAGCCCTTTCGCAGGTTCGACAAGAATTCCCGCAGCAGTCTCAGATTGCTTTTCGCGTTATAGTCGAGGGTGAGTCCCGGCCGCTACGTCCCTTAGTCCGTGATGACGTTCATCGCATCTGCCACGAGGCATTGGCCAATGCATTCCGGCACTCTCACGCAAGCGACATCGAGGTTGAAGTGGAATACGAGCCACGTCTTTTGCGGATCCTCATTCGTGACAACGGGGGTGGAATTGATCCCGAAGTTCTCCGCTCGGGGCGCGATGGGCATTGGGGGCTTTCTGGAATGAAGGAACGAACGGAAAGAATTGGTGGGAAACTGCGGGTCATGAGCCGCGCGTACGCTGGAACGGAGGTCGAGCTTTCTGTACCAGGGCAACTCGCCTTCGAACTGCTGCCGGGCGCCAGAAGTGAGCGACGTCTGTCGAAACTCTTCTCGAGAAAAAAGCGAAGCGAAGAATCGCGATCAATCGAACAACAAATTCGATGAGCGAAGAAGCTCACATCCGGGTGCTAAGCGTGGACGATCATCCGCTATTGCGCGAAGGTTTGACCGCGATCATTAACAATCAGCCAGACATGCTGTTGGTAGCGGAAGCCTCGAATGCTCAAGAAGCTCTACAGCAGTTCCGCAAACACCATCCAGATATAACCCTCATGGACCTGAGACTCCCAGGCCAGAGCGGCATAGACGCAATGATCGAGCTAAGGGGAGAGTTTCCCGACGCGCGAGTCATCATACTCACGACGTTTGAAGGAGACGTAGAGATTCAGCGGGCCCTAGAGGCAGGTGCGCGTGGCTACATTTTGAAGAATATGCCCCCTAAGGAGCTGGTTGACGTGATCCGCCAGGTACATGCGGGGAAGAAAAAAATTCCTTCACAAATTGCGGCGAGCTTGGCCGAGCACCTGAGCGACGAAGCCTTGACCAGCCGCGAGATTGAGGTGCTGGGTCAAATAGCCGGGGGGAACCGGAATCGCGATATTGCAGAAAAGCTATCGATAACCGAAGAAACGGTCAAAGTTCACATCAAGCACATTATGGACAAGCTTGGAGCGAGCGACCGCACACAAGCCGTCGCGATTGGCCTGCGACGCGGGATCATTCAACTCTAAGTCCCTGAATCCCAATAGCCTAACCACCTAAAAGTGGTAGGGAAAGACACCCCTATATGGGATTTCAGTCTAAAGACATGATCGGTTATTTTGAGGTGTAACGTGTATTCAGAAGCGCGGCAGGGAGAAACGCGCTGCAAAGACTATTTTCTACATTTCCGAGTGGTCGGCCGGGTTTAGGCCTCCTGCTGTTGCGCGTGACGGTTGGCATTTGTTCGATGGTCACGGGGTTTCTCTATCTTCTGAGTACATCGAGCCCCGCATGGTTCAAATGGAGCTTGAGTCTAGTTTTGATGGCTGGCGGCTCGGGGCTAGTAATCGGATATCTCACACCACTGGCTGGGCTATTAGCAGGTTTGTGCTTCTTGGGGATTGCTTTGTCTAGTTTTCCTTCGCCTTTCTGGGGTCTGCACGACACCAAGCTCGTAGCTTTCGGAATGCTCGTCATGGCCACTTCCGTGATTTTGCTAGGGCCTGGGGCTTTTTCCCTCGATGGTTATTTGTTCGGACGCCGTGAAATCATTATTCCACCCTCATCTCACCACCCCGAGCCCTAAAAACTCCTGAGTCGAACGAATCTTCTCTGAACCGGCATATTTGCGTAACCGAGGTTCGCTTATCAACCAAAAGAGGTATTTCGGCTCACCTGCGGAGTGGTAGCTAGAAACCATCCCATCTCGTGATGTGGCCTTTTGCTGTTTCTCGCATAGTGGCAGAAAGCCCAAGCTCAATGGAGGACAAAATGTTCATGCAGAATTCAGCGATCTCCAGCCTGAATATTCAGGAGGGTTTTTCCCCGGCTGGTTCGGACGAACCCATTGAAAAAAGGCTGGTTGAAGCCGCCAAGAGAGGTCACTCGACGGCGTTCGCTGCACTTTGCGAACGACACGCCAAGAAGATCTTCCGTACAGCCCAGAATATAACTAGAAGCTACGAAGATGCAGAAGACGCCGTCCAAGATGCCCTGCTAAGTGCCTTTGTTCATCTGAGGAACTTCGACGGCAGATCAAAATTCGGAACATGGCTAACGCGGATCGCCATTAATTCGGCGCTTATGATTCTCCGCAAAAAGCGAAACGCGGCCTTGGTGAACTTGGACGGAGCCGAAGACTCTTCCGCCGGCGGGCTTAACCACGAAATAGCGGATCACGCACCCGATCCGGAACTGCACTATGCAAAAAGAGAAGAAGCAAGAATTCTAAACAGCGCCATACAAGAATTGAGCCCAGCTCTCCGTGAGGTGGTTCAAAAGCAACAGTTGCAAGAGACTTCGATACGGGAAACTGCCGCGGCAATGGGAATCTCCGAGGCTGCGGCCAAGGCGCGGCTGTTCCACGCCAGAGTCAAGCTCCGCAAATCATCAATGCTAAGGATGATGCGACGTAAAGAGGACGAGCAGGTGTGCGTTTTGTCAGCTGCGTGAAATTCTTGGAGTAGTTGTATCCGCAACAGAAAGGCATGAACCAAAAGAATGAAAGTTGGATTCTTCCACCTGAATCTGTCACAGAGCCGCGCCACTGGGTGCGGGATGACCAGGCTTTCGCCATGATGCTGGGGTCCGGCTCAATTGAATGGGGCTCGCGGCGTTCCACGATGGAAAAATTCGACTACGCGGCGGGCGATTTGGCACTGTGCGACCGTCATGGGGGAGAGTGGGTAGGAGACATGACCACACCGCATTTAGAGATCGGTATTTCCGATGTGGCACTGACGGCCGGCTCGGATGGAGCGATTGGTGAGGTAGAACTGCGGCCTCAGCGCAGGTCCTAGCGGGCGGCTCTTTCTGGATTCTGTGGAACAGGCGATGGCTGTAGCGCTGGTCAATGATCATGCAGTAAGGCAGCGTCCTGTGGCGGCGTTCCGAGGCGGCCTAGGCGCAGCGCGTTTGCGAAGGATAAAGGAGTTCGTCCATACGAAGATGGAAGACGACTTGAGTCTCGAGGAGATGGCACAGTCGGTAGGCCTAAGCACAGCTCATTTCGCGCGGATGTTCCGTAAATCAACAGGCGAGACCCCGCATCAATTTGTTCTGCGCCTAAGGGTTGAGCGTGCCAAGGCAATGTTGCGCGCTTCCGATGCGCGAGTATTGGACGTGGCCCTTGCCTGCGGCTTCAAAACCCCGCAGCACTTCGCCCAGGTCTTTCGTGATGCTTGCAGAGTTAGCCCGACAGAGTATCGCGAGGATTTTCTTGGCTCCGAAGTGACTTGTGCCTCGGAACCTGTGGCGAATATACGCTTGTGATTTCTGGTCCGCAGACACAAATGTGACTTCCACTGGTTGGCTTTTACTTCGTTGTTAAGATCTAGCTTTTTTCGGCATTTGTAGCTCATCGCTCCCTGCATACGCCTCGGCACTTTGTCTTCCAAATGCTCCCGCCGCAACATTCGGACTCTCGTCGTCGGTGACTCAAGACAGCCCGACACTTAGTTGTGGTTTGTTGGGGTTCTGTCTCTGGGAGCATGCATTCAGCAAGATTCCGACCATCCCAGCAAAAATCCGAACACCTCCGCATCCGATGTGGAATCTACTCACAGTGAGCAGAGCTACAGCGTAAACAAATTCGCTCCTGCGAGCGGCTGTGAGCCCTGACTTCAGTCTTGATTTAACGAAGGAGGAAAAGATGAAAGTCTCGCAAGCGTACCGCATTGCCGTGATTGCAATTACTGGATTTTTAGCGACAGCCATGTTTCACAGGGGAGCGATCGCTCAGACAAAATCCTCACAAGGAGTCAGAAATATTGTGATGGTTCACGGCGCGTGGGCCGATGGATCAAGTTGGTCCAAAGTGATTCCACTGCTTCAGGCCAAGGGATTGCATGTAGTCGCCGTGCAGAATCCATTGACCTCGCTGGCTGACGATGTAGCCGCCACCAATCGCGCCATCGCGTTGCAGGATGGCCCGGTACTGCTAGTGGGCCACTCTTATGGTGGAGCGGTAATCACAGAGGCGGGAAACGATCCAAAGGTAGTCGGGTTGGTCTATGTGGCTGCGTTCGCGCCGTCGGATGGCGAGTCCGTTGCTTCGACAGCCAAGCCGTTTCCGCCACCTCCGATATTCAGTGAAGTCCGGCCAGATGCTGAAGGTTTTCTGACCGTGACCGCAAAGGGAATCGCCGAAGACTTCGCCCAGGATCTGCCAGACAAG
>Ga0126373_10004782_pt1 | contig 10433 bp, 6 predicted proteins | sample PanSoiMetPlot_11_FD_92545 | JGI IMG/M metagenome (GOLD analysis project Ga0126373, IMG submission 92545) | Tropical forest soil microbial communities from Panama - MetaG Plot_11 | ecosystem: Environmental > Terrestrial > Soil > Tropical forest > Bulk soil | place: Panama | collected 2016-02-17
CGTGGGACGCCATCGTCATGGTGGACACGACGGAAGTGGAGAAAGAAGTCGGCCCCATGGCCTACTGAAGTTTTCATGGCCGAACGAAACTTCCCTTGCTTCCGGCCAGCTGATGCAGCCGTTTCTGCGTAAACCGCAGGAGAATGTTGTCCGTCTAGGTCGCCAAAGCCCTCCGCGCGCTGGCTTGGAGCTTGTCGTACGCGACGGCAAGGGGGCGGGGTGTTGTCCATACGCGATCGCGTCGTTGTCTTTTCAGGTGCGGCCATTTTCGTTTCGCTAACGCTCCCTCACGCGTCTTTAGCTCAGTGCGGATTCGCCTCAGAGGAATTCCGAAACATCGCACTTGAGACTTCCAGATCTTTCGTCGCCGAGTTTTCAATCAACTTCAGCCCGCCCTGGCCGGCCGCTTTGAGGCACGCAGGCCTCAGGTACGCGGCGCGCGACTCCGCAGGGCGTGTGCGGCTCGTTCTAGCTCCCGGGGAAATCCACAGTGAAGACCCAAAATCATGCGGCAGCTGACGCGGAGCGACAAATGATTTTCATCTGCGACCCCACAACCCCCGCACCACGATCACGCCCGATACTGCCGACAAGTCCGCCACCGTCAGGGCTCCGCGCGGCAATCCCCCGGACGCGTTGAACCCACTCCCACGCCTGGCAGAGAGTTTCTGCGCGGGCATGATTGCCCGGCACAAACGCGCGCCGGGGACGCAATCTGAAGACTTGGGCCGACAGACTACTTCCGGCTACGCCGCCCTGGGGCCTCGGCAAGGCTATGAGCCCGGTTCAGACTGGTTCTCCACGGGCGCCAGATATAGCGAAATGTGGTGTTCCGACTCCCTTGGCGCAGTCGTCCGGCAAGCCCATGGACGGGAGTGGCGAAATGGAGAGGAGTCGAGCAATGAAAGCCACGATGCAAAACATCGAGAGGGCGAACCCGATCCTGCACTCTTCGAAATCCCCTCGGACTACACCATCTTCAAACGCGTGGAGGGAAATCGCGACCTCTCGACGCCTCCCGATGCTGAGCCTCCCGTACCGCACAATCCTCAGTAGCTCGCGGCTTCTTCTTTCAACATCGGCAGCGGCATTTTCCACACGAAATGCGTCAGGGCTTTTGCGGCGGGTCCGGGGTCGGCAAACCAGGCCGCGCTTCTTGCGGGATCTGCGGTTTAGGCGGAGCGTCCATCTGTGCGGCAGCGTCCGCGCTGATGGCGGCAGGGGCTGAGCGTGAATTCTCCGCGCGCGTCAGGTAAAACATGAACGGCGTGACCTGGAACGGCGTATTCTCTCCTTCGGCCACCGTTCCCACCGGTTTGGACTTCAGCAGGTGTAACTGATCGTTCCACGGATCAACCTTGACGCGTCCGCCGAGCGGCAGGGCTACGACCGCGCTGGCCCCCGGCTTATCGCCGGCAGAAGATTTGTCGCCCGACGCCGGCGCAGCGGACACCGCCGATGCCGCCGTCCAGCTGGCCGAAACGCGGTCACCCAGGTGCGGACTGATCAGGTTCGGAATTTCCTTCGCGCGGTTCCGCACCGCTTCCAAGAACAGTTCTGCGCTCGGGGCCTTATCCTTGTAAGGCGAATTCTTCAATAGCTCCGTCCCTTTTTGCCGCGCGGCTTCTTCCTCCTCCGGCGTGCGCGCAAAATCAAAATGCTTGAACGTGTCTTTGTCGTCGAAGCGCATCCGGCTGAAGAATGCATATTGCGAGTCGATGCGGTGACCCAGCACCACGTGGCCCAGTTCGTGCGCCAGGATGGCCGCAAGGCTGGCTTCGTCCGGAAGCACGTCAATCAACCCGCGGCTCAGCACGATGCTGTGGCCGAGGGTGAACGACTCGAGTGTTGAGGTCATCAGCACGCGGCAGCGCACTTCGGGCTGGATGTCGAGATCATTCGTGACCTCCAGGTTGTTGACCACCGTCTCAAGCACTTTGTCCACTTCGCCGTAGGGCGCCAGCAGGCCCAGCCGCTCCAGCCGGTCGGTTACGTTGTCTTCCGCCTGATGGTCCCAGGAACGTCCCGCCTCGAGCGGCGAATAATCATTCTGGTTTTCCGACTGATCGCGGATTCCCGCTGAAGACTCGATGAGCACCTTGCTCAACTCTTGTTCCTGCCGGGCGTGCCCCAGGTCGTAGCCCCAAAGCCGCGTCTGCGCGCGAAATGCCTTGTAGCCGATGTTCACGGAGCGCTTGTCGCGCACGCTGCCCTCTTCGCTGTAGATAAACGACGGGAGCCAGAGGTTTTTCCCGACGTTGGTGCGCCAACTGTCGAAATTGAAATAGTTGCTGGTCAGCGACGACCCGCCATACGCGCCGTTGAAGCGCACGATGTGAAAATCCTGATCCTCCACCCAGATGCGTCCGACAAAGCGTCCTTTGTCTTTCCTGTTTGCCGGATCGACATCAAAAACCAGGCAGCGCACCTCGCCCAAAAACTCGCGCCGCACGTACTCCAGCCTGTAGTGCGAGCGGTCGAAGCCGTTCACGTCCAGGTAAATCATCTGCAGGAAGCCGCGCGGGAGAAACTCTGAGTTGAAGAACTCTCCCCAGCCTCCCAGCAGCCTGTGCTTTACGCTCTGGTCGCGGTCGAGCGGCTCGAGTTCGATGCCTTTGGATAGTTCGGCACGGCCGAGATAATACTTGTCGCCGGCGGGTGTTGCGCCGATCTGCTTGTCCGGCCGGAGATACTGGATGTAGGTCTCCACCAGCGGCGAGTACTGGCGAACCAGGCCCACTTCGGCCTGCTCCTCCGCCATAATCTTTTCGACTACCTCTTCGGGGGTTAACGGCTGCCGCGTCCGTGGCGCCGGGAGCGAGGGTTGCGCGTTGCCCGTTGGCGGCGGCGGCTGGTCCCCCGGGGCCGGGGGCGCTTGCTGACCGGTTGGGGCGGGAAGCGATTGTTGCGCACTTGCTGTCAGAGGCCACGCAAGAACACCCAGCGCCAGCAGCGCAAGCAAGCCCGTCCCGGCCAACGCGGCCGGCCACGCGGAACGCACGCGATCAGATAGGGAAGTCGGAGCGGATGACGCGAAATTACGAAAGTCCGGCCACCGGCGGAGTGTTGGGGCAAGCAAAATCCTGGGGCTGCGCATCACGCCTCCCAAACGAGATCTGATGAATCGGGCGGTAATTCCGAGCGTAGCCCGCCCGAATAGCCCCTGCCACCTGTCCTGAAGGGCAGTTTCCGTCCAGCCGTCCGCGCGGGGGGAGAACAGCAGTCGTAAGTCGTAGGTGGTGTCCGTGAGTGGCGAGGGAGATAGAATGCCCGAAGGCGGTCGCCGCTGCACAAGAACGGGACACCAAGTTCTGGCGGCTTCCTCGAACCAAGGATTTCGCGCCCCCAAACAGAAACGGGGCGAGGCCACATTAGTACAACTAAATACGCATGGCCGGGTTGGTAAGGGCAAGCCTTAGAAAACCAAGGAGTTCGAGCGATTATGCGGCCTCGGAATCCAATCCTGGTTCTTCCGGCCGCGGCGTGCCTGCTTGCCGCCGGATTGCTAGTAAACTCGAGCGGATGCGGCGGAGCAGGACCAGCTGTCGCGCCGCCACCCCCGCCGCCACCGTCACCGTTTGGACAGAAAATCCAGCACGTGGTGGTCATTTTTCAGGAAAATCGCACGCCGGACAATCTGTTCCACGGGCTGCCAAACGCGGACATTGCCAACACCGGCGTGAACTCGCTGGGGCAGACCGTCACTTTGCAACCTATCACGCTGGCGAACAACTATGATCTGAGCCACGCGCACACGGCATTCGTGAAAATGTATGACGCCGGAAAAATGGATGGCGCCGACCTGGTGGGCGTGGGGTGCCAGGCGGGAGCCGTGGGTTGTCCGCCGCCGAACCCGCAGTTCATGTACGTCAATCCATCGGAAGTGGCGCCGTATTTCCAGTTGGCGCAAACGTACACGTTTGGAGACCGCATGTTCCAGACGAATCAGGGGCCGAGCTTCCCGGCGCACCAGTTCATTATTTCCGGCACGTCGGCGCCGACGGCGACGAGCAACCTGTTTGCGTCGGAGAATCCGCACGTGCCCACGGCGGGCGCAGTCGTGGGCTGTACGGCTCCCGCGGGTGAGTTTGTGCTGCTGATCGATCCGACGGGCGCGGAGAATTCATCGCAGTATCCGTGTTTCGAGCATCTAACGCTGGTGGATGAACTGGATGCGAAGAACATTACCTGGAAATACTACACGCCGACGCCGGGGTCGATCTGGACGGGGCCGAACGCGATCGAGCACCTACGCATGGGTCCGGACTGGACCAATAACGTAATCACTCCCTCGACGCAGATCTTGACGGATATCACGAACGGGCAACTGGCCGAGGTGAGCTGGGTGATTCCCACGGCGGCGTCTTCCGATCATGCGTCGTCAAACGACGGCTCCGGCCCGTCGTGGGTGGCGTCGATTGTGAACGCTGTAGGGAATAGCCAATACTGGTCGAGCACGGCGATCCTTATTACCTGGGACGACTGGGGCGGGTGGTATGACCACGTGGCGCCGAAAATCACGAATTCGTATGAATACGGTTTCCGCGTCCCGCTGATTGTGGTGTCGCCGTTCGCGAAACCCGCCTATGTGTCGCATGTGACGCACGATTTTGGGAGCATCCTGAAGTTTATTGAGGAGGTTTTCCAAGTCCCGACTCTTGGCTATGCGGATACTCCGGCCGACGACCTTTCGGATTGCTTTGACCTCACGCGAACTCCGGGGCCCTTCCAATTCATCGCTGCGCCGCGGGACGCAACGTATTTCCTGAACGACAAGCGCCCGCCGGAAGGTCCGGATAACGACGATTTGTGAAGGTGCTGACACTACTACCGATTCCCGAACCGGTACTAGGGTATTCACTGGATTGTTATTTCAGGGGAGGACATTTACTTTGGGTCACGGCCCGAAACGTCCTCTAAGAGAAAGCCAGAAGAACAAACGCAACAATAGGAATAAGATCGGCAGGAAGACCAGCCGTTCGCCAACCAGCCGCAAGCGTCCAGCCCAACCTTTAGTGCAGCGTGCCCCAGCCCTATCCGTCGGCGTTCAGGAGCTCAAGTTCGTTCGCAAGGAGCGCATAGAGGATGAATCCGGGTAGCCACCTTACCGGCCGAGAAGAAAGAAGGCTCCCGATTATGATGGAAGTGAAACTCGCGCGCGCCAACGGGGGCCAGCCGGAAAGAACCGTCACCGACAATATCAGTCCTCATGGCGTCCGCGTGCGCTCGACATGCCAGTGGCGGCTTGGCGAGCAAGCAGAGATTATTCCCACGAAGGAGGGAACGCCAATGCGGGGCGAGGTGGTGTACTGCCAAAAAGTTGAGGATGGCCGCTTCTTTGTGGGTCTCAAGTTTGGGAGCAGCCGCGTCCCTTGGTCCATTCTGGAGCGGTTTAACGGCCTGCTCCTCGCGGATCTGTTTTGCGCGATGCGATGGAAAACCTAGGGCTCGGCGGAGGCGCGGGAGCGGATGGCTTGTTCGGCGAGCAGTGCTTGCTCGCGGATGCGGTCGGGGATGTCGCGCGATTCGCGCTGGTAGGGGCGTATTGCGGGTAAGTCCTCGGCGCGGCCGATGATGTACAGCGCGCGCAGGGCTTCCCAGACCTGCTCGTCGCCGGGATCGACGACGGCAATTTCCTCGCCGGCGGCGACGCTCGATCCCGCGGCAGCGGAGAGCGAGTGGATGCGACCGCTGATGGGCGAGCGCAGATCCGTCGTCTGTTCGTGGCCGTTGCTGAGTTTGGCGATGATGCCGCCCTGATGGACGGCGGTGCCTGGTCTGTCAGCGTCGATGATATGACCGCCGAACGGGGCGACGATGTGAACTGGCTGTAGCAGCGCCACGATTTGCGAGCGGCCCGATGCGTCGCGGAAGCGCACGAGGGAAAGTGCCGCGTTGCCCCGCACCATGGGCGAAGAATCCTGCAACATCTTTAATAGCGCTTCATGGAACCCCGCCCCGGAAGGGTCCTGCCCCATGACCCACGCGTCCGTGTTGCGCACTTCTTCGACGGGATGCGTGGAGAGGCGGGCGAGTTCCGGATACCAGCGCGCGGCCGAACCGTGGCGGGCGATGCGCTCCCCGATTTGCACCAGGGCATGCTGGATGTGACGAGGGTGCTTGTCGTCGATCAGATACTCGGAGATTTGCTGGTCGGACAGGCGGCGCCCAAACCAGCTGTTCCACCAGAACAGGAAGGGAAGCAGCACGATGAGCCACGCGGCGAGATAGAAGAGAAGGCGCGTACGCGTGGACATGCCATGCGCAGATTGCCCGGGAGCCGCGCCAGTTTGCGGCGGGGAAGCATCGGAGGGCGATGCTTCCGCATCGCCGTTTGACGAAGAGCGCGAGGGGGTGTCCATTCTGGTCGATGAGTTTGTCAAAAAGAAGGCCTAGAAGCAAAAGGCCTCGGTCCTGGCCGAGGCAGACCGCAACCGCTCGCGGCCTACGCCAGGCCCTTCCCAGTGGGCTCCCGGTAAGCGAGTTCCCGAGGCCCGAATTAACCTTCCTCGGGTGGCGAGCCGGGCTTGGACGGCCCGGCCGGCTTGTTTTTGCCGCGGAGCTCCCAGAAAGCATTGAGAAAGAAGACGGCAGAAAGGCTGAGCATGATGAGGATCTCGAACAGGCCGTCGACCGTGGTCATCGTACCACTGACGACGATCCAGGCAATGCCAGCCAGCGGAATCAGCCCAAGAATGATGGAGACCAAGAGCATCACGGCAAGCAAGTCACCTCCTCACATTTCGCCTACGCTCGGTAGCAAGCGATAAGCAGAACCGTTTCGTCACACGCGCTACTGTTTAAACGTCTGGTCGACAGTCTTATTCTCTTTGGCTGCGAGCGTGACTTTCTCGTCTTTTTCGCCAAGCTTTTCGTGGACGAAAGCCAGGGTATAGTCGCCCGGTGGCAAGCCCTTGATCTCAAACTTTCCATCGGCGCCGGTGACCGCATAGAACGGATTCTTCACCACGTTGATGTACATCTTCATCCACGGGTGCTGGTTACACTTGACGGGAAGAAGAATTTCCTCGCGCGTAAAATTCTTCTGAAGGGGCGCTGACTGCGGGGGCTGCGATTCGTTCCATTCGCGGTTGTCTTTCGGCTGGGGATGAATGTTGTGCGTGGTGGGGTCGCTGTTGACGATCTTGAGATCCTGCCCGGCCATCACCCCGAGCATGTGCGGATGATACCTGCAGCCGCTCTGGTCGAGGGTGACGGCTTCTTTCGGGATGTCGAAAGCGCGGTTGCCGAGGCCGTCCTTTACATAGACGAACACATTGGCGAGACGGCCGCCGCTCGCGACGATGGGTTCCGCGGTGTTTGTCCCCTTGCAGGCGGGGTCCTGGCTCATGTCAATCTTCGCGGCCGGCGGCGGCGTGCCGTCAAAGTTGACAGTGCCGCTGACGGTGGCAGCTGTAGCGGGATCGATGGGCGTGGCAGCCGGAGCCGCAGCGGGAGCAGCGGCGGGCTGCTCCGCCGTTTCTTCCTTCTTGCCGCAGCCGGCGAGGAGCACCAGTCCACACGCCAAGGGCAGGCTGAGAATTGTCACCCAGGTTTTCGTTTTCATTTTTGCTCTCTCTCTTGAGAATGGAAATCTCACAGAATAGAACATCCTATTTGCTGACTCCGTGACCGCCGCTGCCGCTGGCAGCGGGCGAACCAGGGCTTGTTGCGGCGCGCGAGCGCCCCATCGCGGAAGCGACGCGGCGCTGCTCTTCGGGCGTGAGCTGCAAAATGTAGTCCACCAGGAGCTTCGTGTGGTCCCTGTCATACCCTTGGAACGAAGCCGGCGTCGGACCGGAAAAGACCCAATGGCCGTTCTCGCGTTTGAACAACCCGGAAGGCATGGAAGTGCCCGGGCTAATGGCTTGCGGATCGAGCATCCACTGCTCCATCCAATCGGGCTTCAGGCGACCGCGAGCCTGGAGAAAATTTGGCGCAGTGGCGGTGCGGTCGTGCGCGGGATCGCCGGTGGCGTGACACTTGAGGCACGGCGCGGCGGTGCTGCTAAAGAGACTGCGCGCCATCTCGGTTTCCTTGGCGGTAAGCACGGGGACTTCTTCGGGAATGTACGGGAACGGCTGGCGCGAAAGCGCCTGGAAGAAGCGCACGAGTTTGCCGAGCTCGTTCTCGGAGAACGAGAACGTGGGCATACGTACCTGCAGGTAGCTGCGAATGCCGTTGCGATTCGTGTCTTTGTCGTTGAGCGAAGGGTTTTTGAGGAAACGCAGCAGCCATTGGGGATCGACGCGCGCCCCTTCGGTAAGGAGCTTCGGAGGCAATTGCTCTTGGGCGTCTTGATAACGCGCCAAGCCCATGAGGATGGTTTTCTGTCCGGGAATGAGCTGGTGGCAGCCCATGCAGTTGTATTTCTTGACCACCCACCAGCCTTCCTGAATGTCTTTGCGATAGTCGAGCGGCCGATATTGATAGCTTGGGGGAAGCGGGTTTTCCTGACTACCGAGTAGGAAGGTGGTAAGCGCGCGAATCTGCTCCTTCGTGAGATGCAAGTTCGGCATGCGCAGCTTTTCGGTTTCGTCGGTGAAGATTTTCCCCTGGTCCCAGATGTTGGGCTCGGCGAGCTTGTGCTCGAAAAAGCCCTTGTGGTCGTACCAAGGCTCCTTGGCGGGGCCCTCGGGCAGACGCGCGAGATCCTCGGGGTCCTTGATGGGTTCATTGCCGCCGCGCTCGGCGACTTCCGTAAGCAGCGCGAAGTCCAAGCGCTCGACGGGCTTGCTGCCTTCGGTCGTCAGTTCCGTGCCGATCCGGCCTTCGTCCTCAAGGCCGGAAATCTCATGGCAACCGAAACACCCAAAGAAGCGAACCCATTTCTTGCCTTGTTCCTTGAGTTTCGGATCATCCATGAACGAAGCGTCGGCGTACTCCGACGGATTCCTTTGCTTGAGGGTGACGAGATAGCTGGCGATATCCTCGGCGTCGGTTTCCGAGAGGCGCAGACTCGGCATTACCGTCATGTTCTGAACTTGGAGTTCGTGGCCGTCGTTCGGGCACTTGCTGTGATCGAGATCGAAGACGAAAGGCAGCCCTTTCTTTTTGTAGTCCTCGGGGCCGATGTCTTTTTTCTCGTACGGACAATAGGGGCGGGTGCGTTCGCGAGCATTGTGGACCCAGCGGACCAGATAGTCGTAATTGGCTTTCTCGCCGACGCGGGTGAGATTGGCGGCAAACGTGCCACCTTGCATCTGATCGCCTTCGCCGATGGAATGGCAGGCGAGGCAGCCACGCGTTTCAAACAATTCCTTGCCATGAGCTGCGTTGCCGGGCTTGTGCTTGGGCAGAGGATCGGTGAGGCCCGATTGCCAGACGAATGCGGCAATGGAGCGAATCTGTTCGTCGGTCAAGCGGAAATTCGGCATCTTCGTGGTAGGCCGGAAGTCGGTAGGCTTCTTTAGCCAGACGGGAATCCAGTTCTTGTTCAGTTTGAGCCGCACATCCTTGAGATTCGGGCCGACTTTCTTCATGTCCTCGAGCAGGCTCTTGGTGGTTCGGTCGAGCTGCATGATGCGGAGGTCCACTTTACTGTTCTGGACTTTCAAAGCCACGGCGCGATCGTTGAGATGGTTGGCTTCCTCGTTCGTAGCGGCTTTGTCGGCCTGCGCCATGAAGTCGCCCGCTTGCTTGACGTTGTCTTTTTTCTCCTGTTCAAGAAGCTTGATTTCCTGGGCGATGGAAAGAAGATCTTCGGGCTCCTTATCGTATCCTTCGTAGCGATGGCAGCCGACGCAGCCGCGCTGGCGGAAAAGATCCTTGCCTTCGCTGACCACCCAGCCGACGTCGTTGCTCACCAGAACCATGTCCGCGGAGTGGCAAATCTGGCAGCCGGATTCGTAATTTCCCGGCCGGAAGATGGGCCACAGCCAATGTTCGTAGGTGCCGTGGGCTTTTTCGACGCTCGTGGTGGCGCGGCCATTGCCCTGGTGGCACGGCGAGCAGCCGAATCTCTCGGGATCATGAATTGTCAGCAGGTCGCGGTCGGGATGGCTGGTGAAAGCGCGCGCGTACTCATCCGGTTTGCTGCCGGGCAATGACATGGCGGCCGCGCTGAGCCTGACTGGTTCGCGAATGCCCAAGTGGCAGGACTCGCAGCGGTCGACAATCTGGGCGCTGTCTTCGCGCTCGAGATTGGCGGCGTGCTCGTTCACATTGATCTGCCGGATCGCGGGAGTCAACGACTCCACGCTGTTTTGCAGGTTGAGCAATTGGGAAGAGGTGAGACTCACCATGTGATCGGTGAGGTAGGAGTCCATCAATTCCTTCTTTTCGGTTACCGGTTTCAACAGTTCGCCGAGTTCCGCGCTCATTTGCGTGCGCTCGTTTTTGAGCTCGTTATAGGCTTCTTCGAGCTCGCCGAAGTTCTTGAAGGTTTGCACCTTGCCGTCAGGCATCTCGACAGTACTCGGTTCCGCCTTATA
>Ga0126373_10004783_pt1 | contig 10431 bp, 7 predicted proteins | sample PanSoiMetPlot_11_FD_92545 | JGI IMG/M metagenome (GOLD analysis project Ga0126373, IMG submission 92545) | Tropical forest soil microbial communities from Panama - MetaG Plot_11 | ecosystem: Environmental > Terrestrial > Soil > Tropical forest > Bulk soil | place: Panama | collected 2016-02-17
AAAATAGAACAATACTCACGGCTAAATCTACGATTTAATGTGGCCGGCGCGCGGCTGCACATCAGCGGGCTCCGCGCCCGGAGCGGGCCGGGAATTGAGTTTCTCGATTACTTGACGCCCAAAGGGGGGCGCCCGGTACCGGCGGATACCCGGGCCAATAATCTGTGGCATTGGCAAACTATGCTCTCGACGCGGAATGCTGCGCTCGCGGCGAAAAGAATCACCGCCGCGCAGGCACGGTTCATCTCGCCCGGCGTAGTGGAAATCCCCCAAAAGCAGCTCGGATTTGCGAAGGGATTTTTGGCCTGTGATCCCGACGGCCACGCGGTCCAACTCATCGAGAAATAGAGCAGCAGTCACCCTCGAACCGAGTACCCGCGAAACAGAAAAGCGATGTGATATAATCTTAGCTAAGAGAAATTGACCGCGCGAGAAAAGCTGTGACCAAGGAAGAGCTCAGACTCGAGGAAGATCGCCGGCGCAAAATCAACTGGAAGCGCTGGGGGCCTTACCTGTCAGAGCGCCAATGGGGCACAGTCCGCGAAGATTACAGTCCTAACGGCGACGCCTGGGACTACCTGCCCCACGATCAGGCGCGCAGCCGCGCTTATCGCTGGGGCGAAGACGGCCTTGGTGGAATCTGCGACCGCCACCAGTACATCTGTTTTGCTCTCGCTCTTTGGAACGGAAAAGATCCCATCCTCAAGGAACGACTTTTCGGTCTCACCGGCAACGAAGGAAATCATGGGGAAGACGTCAAGGAATATTATTTTTATCTCGACTCCACGCCCACGCATTCGTACATGAAGTATCTTTACAAATATCCCCAGGCGGCGTTTCCCTACGCGTGCTTGGTCGAAGAAAACCGCCGGCGCGGCAAACGGGACCAGGAATTCGAGCTGATCAACACAGGAGTTTTCGACGACAACCGCTATTTCGACGTTTTCATCGAATATGCCAAAGCAGGCCCCGATGACATCTTGATTCACATCGAGGCCATCAACCGCGGCCCTGAGCCCGCTGAATTGCATCTGCTACCCACCCTTTGGTTTCGTAACACTTGGTCCTGGGGATTGGAGGAGCGCAGGCCGCGCTTGCGCCGAGATACCACCACGGAGGTCGCAAGCATAAAACTTGAGCACTATTACTACGGCAGCCGCTGGCTTTATTGCGAAGGCACTCCGGAATTGTTGTTCACAGATAACGAAACTAATGAAAGCAAGCTTTTCAATTCCGAGAATGACTCTCCTTATGTCAAAGACGGCATCAACGATTTTATCGTTGATGGCGTCAGGACGGCGGTGAATCCAACGGATGCAGGCACCAAAGGCGCAGCCCATTACCGAGCGATCATCCAACCAGGAGAATCTTTCACCACGAGACTTCGCCTGACGAGTAACTCCCCCGCCAAAGGCCAGCCCCTCGACGGAAATTTCGACCGAACTTTCAGTGAGCGGCGCACGGAAGCGGATGAGTTTTATCGCACGGTGATTCCTGACGGTATCGAAAACGACCAAAAAAATATCATGCGCCAAGCGCTGGGCGGGCTCCTGTGGAGCAAGCAATTTTATCATTACGACGTGAGCCGCTGGCTCAAAGGAGATCCCGCCAGCCCCGAGCCATCACCGGAACGGTTGAAAGGCCGCAACCATGATTGGCGCCACCTTTACAATGCCGACGTCATCTCGATGCCTGACAAATGGGAGTACCCCTGGTACGCGGCGTGGGATCTCGCCTTTCACTGCATCGCGCTCGCCTTGGTAGATTCCACCTTCGCCAAGGAACAACTTTTGCTCATGACACGCGAATGGTACATGCACCCCAACGGCCAATTGCCCGCCTATGAATGGGCCTTTGGCGACGTCAACCCACCCGTGCACGCGTGGGCCGCGTGGCGCGTATACAAAGTCGAGAGGAAGCGCCGAGGCGAGGGCGACCTCAAGTTTCTCGAACGGATTTTTCACAAGCTCTTGCTGAATTTTACCTGGTGGGTGAATCGCAAGGACGCCGACGGGCGAAACGTCTTTCAAGGCGGTTTCCTCGGTCTCGACAACATCGGCGTTTTCGACCGTAGCGCACCCCTTCCCACCGGCGGCTATATCGAGCAATCCGACGCCACCAGTTGGATGGGTATGTACTGCCTGAATATGTTGGCCATAGCACTGGAGTTGGCGCGAGAGAATTCCGTCTATGAAGACGTCGCCAGCAAGTTCTTCGAGCATTTCGTTTACATATGCGAAGCGATGAACAATCTCGGCGGTGAGGGCATCGAGCTATGGGACGCCAAGGACGGTTTTTACTACGACTTCCTGCACATGACGGATGGCCAGCGCTTACCGATGAAAGTGCGGTCGATGGTCGGTTTGATCCCGCTGTTCGCCGTCGAGACTTTGGATCCGGCGATCGTGGATGCCTTACCGGGGTTCAAACGGCGCATGCAGTGGTTCATCGAGAATCAACCGCGCCTCAGCGACAATATCGACACCCAATCGACGGAAGAGGGACCGCGCCGTTTTCTTTCGCTGGTGAACCGACACCATCTGAAACGCGTATTAGGCTACATGTTGGACGAGAAGGAATTTCTGTCGCCCTACGGAATCCGCGCAATCTCCCGCGTCCATCGCGATCATCCTTACACGCTCCATTTCCAAGGCATGAACTATCGGGTCGACTATGAACCGGCGGAGTCGAGCACCGGGCTATTTGGCGGCAATTCCAATTGGCGCGGGCCGATATGGTTCCCGGTGAATTTCCTCCTCATTGAATCCTTGCAGAAATTTCATTTCTTCCTCGGTGATAAATACAAAGTCGAATGCCCCACCAATTCGGGCCAGATGCTCGACCTTTGGCAAGTAGCCGGCGATATTTCGCAACGGCTCACGCGCATTTTTCTCCTCGATAAGGAGGGACGGCGGCCGGTTTTCGGCGGCACGGAAAAATTTCAGACGGACCCTCACTGGCGCGACCTTATTCCCTTTCACGAGTATTTCCACGGTGATAACGGCGCGGGCATCGGAGCTAGCCACCAAACCGGTTGGACAGCTTTGGTGGCCAAGCTAATCCAGCAGTACGGCGATTGAATTCTCGCCTAAACCATTTCTGCCAGGCCCAAATATCCGCGCCGTGACCCGGCCGAGAGGCAAAGTTTCAAGAGTGGGAACTAAAAGCTAAGCAACGACGTTTTTCTTTTTGATAACGGCGCCAGGTAATCTTTTTTGCAGACTTGGGCAATATGGTGAAAACCTATCGAGATCGCCAGCAGACTTTTCTTCCCGCTCTCGCCCTTGGCTTGACTACGGCGGCTTTCATCATTGCCAAGACCGGGCGCGATGCACTCTTCTTTCAGGGGAGCGGAGGCCTACTGCAACTGCCCCTTGTCTACATCAATATTGGCGTAGCATCGTTGCCGTTGGCGTTGATCTTCGTCAAAGCAATGAAGATCTGGGGCGCCCGGCCCGCGCGCGTCGGAATTTTGCTGTTTGCGGCAACCGTAATGGCGGCCTGCGCTCCGGTCTTGCAAGCCGGAGATAATGTGTTGTTGCTGGCCGTCTTCATGTTCATTCCCGCCGTGTTCGGGCTTATCTTTGCAAGCTTATGGCTTTTGGCAAGTGACATCTTCGAAAAAACCGAAAAAAACGCTGCCGCCCGAGCCTTCAGTAAGGTAGGCGCAGGCACTCTCGCTGGAGGCATGGTGGGCGGCCTGATTTCCAAAGGGTTTGCTTCCTATATCGATGCCAAGTGGTTGATCTTTTTGGCTGCGGGTATCATTTTCAGCGTCATCGCCCTGGTGCAATACATCCATGGTCGGTTTCCCACGAATATAATCGCCAAGAAAGACGACGAAAAGAAAAAAGTTGGGCTCTTCGCACCAATAAAAAATAAGTACGCTCTCATACTTCTATTCATTTCGATGGTGGGCGCGCTCGCCGGCTTGCTCATAGACTTTCAATTTTATGCGGCAGCGGCGAGTGCCAAGATGGGCTCAAAAGGCAATGCGAGTTTCTTCGCGAATTTTTATATTCTGTTGAATTTCAGTTCCTTGCTGCTGCAGCTGTTCGCTACCCCTAAGATACAGGATCGGGTGGGACTCCGCGGCGGGCTGATGGTATTGCCGATTGCGCTGATCGGGGGGGCCACTTTCGTCACCGCCGCCGCCACCGCCCTTAGTCGTTCCGTTTTGCGTGTAACCGAAGGCGGACTGCGGTCGTCCGTGCATCGATCTATCTGGGAGCAAGCTTTTATTCCGGTGGAATCCACAGAGAGATCGGCGGTAAAAATTGTCGTTGACGGGATCGCCGCGCGAATCGCGGAAGCCCTCGGCGCGGCGGCCATTTTGCTTTGGCTCAGACGTGTGGCTCCCAGCGGAGTCATTACCATGCCCCTGGACACGGGCTGGATCGCATGGGTTACTTTAACCACGGTGGTGATCTGGCTGTTCATCACTCAAAGACTAAGGGAGCAAATCAAGGAAGAACGAGGTGAAATCAAACCTGCCCTGGCAAAAGCTCGAGAGATGGATTGCGAGCGTTTCCCAGACCAATGTCCTTGCACGACGGAGCTAGGGAAAGGGATCGCGTAGCGGAATCTTATCGGTTCCTACGCGTGCTCAGCGCCTCAGCCTTGAAAACTGTGGCTGATCCGTCCTTTGGCGGATCCGTGGTAAGATAGCCGGAGATCGGGGCAGCCCGCAAAACCCTTCAGGTGTTAACCGCGCAAATCAGCCCCACCGTCCCGCATTTGACAAGAGCTGCAATGAACTCATAGCGTGCGTCTATGCGTGAGCCCGCGGCCGCTGACAAAGAAACCGCTGTGGACCGCTTGCTGTTGCTCGTTTCCGATGTGCGTGCCGGCGAAGGCCATACGGCGCTGTTAATGATGACGAACCTTTTTCTGCTATTGACAGGTTACCTGATCATCAAAACCGTGCGTGAGGCGCTGATACTTTCCGAAGGAGGCGCAGTGGTCAAAAGCTACGCCGCTGCCGGCCAGGCTCTCTTGCTCTTGGCTTTTATGCCAGTGTACAGCTACGTGGGAAGCCGAGTCGGACGCATCAAGCTCGTGAATGGGGTGACGATTTTCTTTATTTTCAATCTGCTGGTTTTCTATCTGCTTGCTCGCCTGCAGGTCGCGCTGGGCGTGCCCTTCTTTCTCTGGGTCGGCATTTTTAATCTATTCGCCGTCGCCCAATTCTGGTCCTTCGCCAACGATATTTACTCCGAAGAGCAGGGAAAACGACTCTTCCCCATCATCGCGTTCGGGGGCTCCCTTGGTGCTGTCCTGGGTCCGAAAATTGCTGGTTCACTGTTTGAGTCCTTCGGAGCCTACGGCCTAATGCTGGTCACGGCGGCGTTTCTTGGAGTGTCTGTGGTGCTGTTGACTTGGGTCAATCAGCGCGCTCGTCATACGAACCGGGCGCGTATTTCGGAACGACCCTTGGGCCGGCAAGGCGCCGTCAAACTTATCGCCGGCCAACCTTACCTTATTCTCATAGCAGCCTTAATGGTCGGCTCGAATTGGGTCAACACAACAGGCGAATTCCTTTTGGGACAGAAAGTCACTGAAGAAGCGAGGCGCGTCGCCGTTGCCGATACCAGCCAAAGAATGCCCCTCGAACCGCCTTCCTCGTCCATGCAAGCTGTCACCCAAAAGAAAATGCAAGACTTCATCGCGCGCTTCTATGGGAACTTTTTTTTTACTGTCAGTCTGATAACCGCCCTGGCGCAGTTCTTCCTGGTTTCGCGAATAATCAAATTCTGTGGCGTCCCGGCATCGCTCTTTTTCTTGCCGATCATCGCCTTGGGGAGCTACTCGATGGTCGCTTTGGCACCCCTCTTGGCCACTATTCATTTCGCCAAAGTTTTGGAAAACAGCACCGACTACTCGCTGCAAAACACCGCGCGCCAGGCGCTGTTTCTGCCAACCAGCAGAGAAGTCAAATACAAAGCCAAGACGGCCATCGACACACTCTTCGTCCGCATGGGCGATCTTTTGTCCATGGGGCTGGTTTTTCTTACCCTCCAGGTTTCTCTTGGCCCCAAAGCACTAAGCAGTGTCAATGCCTTGTTGGCCGTGATATGGCTACTGGTAGTAATCGGTATCGGACGCCGTTATAAAATATTAACAGCTGTAGCCGAGGGAAAGACTTAACCGTGCAGCCTCTCGTTTACCGCCATAACCGCGTCACTCGCCTAACGCATTGGATCAATGCCATCGCCCTGGTCATTTTGTTTATGAGCGGGCTGCAGATTTTCAATGCTTTTCCCCATCTTCACTGGGGCAGCAAAGCCGAGCCCCGCGAAGCTCTGTTCTCCGTCGCGGCTATCGACGAAGACGGCGACGTCCGGGGTTACACTGAGCTGTTGGGCCATCGGATGGATACGACCGGCGTGTTGGGCGTTCAGTTCACGGAATCCGGCCCGCTGGCGCGGGCTTTTCCCAGTTGGATAACGATCCCGGGATATTTCTGGCTTGCCGGCGGCAGGCGGTGGCATTTTTTCTTCGGCTGGTTATTCGCCCTCAATGGGCTACTCTACTTCGTCTACAATCTTCTGAACGGCCACGTGCGCAAGTTTCTTTTCACTTTCCACGATGCCGCCAAGGTCCCCGCGATGATTCTTTATTATCTGCATGTGCGCCGCGAGTCGCCTCAAGAGGGAGAGTACAATCCGCTGCAAAAATTGGCGTACACCAGCGTCTTTGTCATCCTGACTCCGCTGGTGTTGCTCTCGGGAATGGCCATGTCGCCGCAGCTGGACATGGCGTTTCATTGGATGCCCGCGATGTTCGGTGGACGGCAAGCGGCACGCACCGTGCATTTTCTTCTCGCGTTCGGTTTCGTTTCTTTTACCTTCGGTCATGTTTTCATGGTGCTGACCACCGGCGTATTTAATAATATGCGCTCCATGGTCACCGGTTGGTACAAAGAAAAGGTTCCTACTCACGTCGAAATCGTATCTGAGACTGCGACGATGTCACCTTCTCCTGCTCGGGTCCCTACCCTCGCCCTCGAAGGAGAGGGCAAGGGTGAGGGTGCGCAACAAGCAGATGCGAAACCCAATGATCAAACGCCAGTGCCAGAGCGCAAAGTCGATTCAGAAAGCAACCCCAAAGACGAGGGTCATGCTGATGAAAAACCCAAGGCTTGATCTTTCCCGGCGCAAATTGCTTTTCGGCGCTCTCCAAGGCGCTGGACTAATTTTGCTCTCGGGCTGTGAAAAAATGTTCAACAGCTTGCAGGAAAATAAAAAGTTTCTCTCGCTACTTGATTCCGCCGAGGACTTGAATCTGCGCGTCCAACGTTTTCTGACACCGAGAAATAAACTCGCGCAAGAGTTTTCTCCACAGGATATCTCGCGCTACTTCAAGGCCAATGGCAACCCGCCCCCTATCACGATGGACTATTTGGCGGATGCGGCGCGGCAGTGGTCAGAGTGGCGATTGAAAGTTTCCGGTCTGGTGACGAAGCCTGTGCAATTTTCTCTTTCGGAGCTTAAGTCCATGCCTTCTCGGACTCAAATCACGCGTCACGATTGCGTCGAAGGATGGAGCGCCATCGCCAAATGGAAAGGCGTTCCGCTGGCCGGGATTGTCCAGCGCGTACAACCAAGCTCTAAAGCCAACTATGTCGTCCTCCATTGCATGGACACCGATGATCAAGGAACCAATTATTACGAGAGCATAGATTTGATCGACGCTAGCCACCCTCAAACGATTCTGGCCTACGAAATGAACGACCGCCCCTTGCCCATCGAGCATGGTGCCCCGCTCCGCCTGCGGGTCGAAAATCAACTCGGTTACAAGCACGCGAAATACATTCAAGCCATCGAATTCGTCGCCGACTATAAAAATATCCGACAAGGCAAAGGGGGCTATTGGGAAGATCAAGGCTATGAATGGTTCGCGGGGATTTAGACGATAATAAAATGTAAATATATAAGCCTACTTGTCTGTAGTATTTACGTGAGAGTTCGTTGACCACTAGCGAACTATCACGAGGGTCGTTATAATATGACTTGTGATAGGTTCCTTCGCCGACAGCGGAACCGAGGACATATTCAATGGCGCCGATACGCGAGCGGCGCGCAACACGTGTCCGAAATCTTTATGGGCAACTGCTCGCCGTAAGCTCGACCAACTTAATCGTGTGCGTAATCTGGTAGAACTTGCGGTTCCACCAGGAAATAGGCTCGAACGGTTACGAGGGAACCGGGTCCGTCAATACAGCATTCGAATCAATGAGCAGTATCGCGTCTGCTTTCAATGGGAGAATGGATATGCGAATCAAGTTGAAATCACAGACTACCACTAAACGGCGTCAACGGCGCGGTGAGCTATCGGCGTTCCCCGTGACGCGACGGTTGCCTTCCAAGAGACCCCCGACGCATCCTGGCGAGATGCTCCTGGAAGAATTTCTCAAGCCCTTTGGCATCAGCCAGTCTGCCTTTGCAGTGCGCCTAGGAGTCTCTTTTCCTCGCCTGAATGAAATTATCCGCGGTAAACGCAGCGTTACATCTGATACAGCGCTTCGCCTAGCGCACGTCCTTGGAATGTCTGCTGACTTTTGGCTTGGCTTGCAGCAGGATTGGGACCTATGGCATGCTTTACGGAGTAAGCATGCCGCAGCAATCGCGAGGCTCGAGCCTCTCCGTCACGTGAGCTGAAAGCAACAAGCGCATCCTTTACAATTTAACACAGTCATTGTAAAAGCCCGCGCATCGGTGGGTGTTCAAAACGTGCTATACAGAAGTAGTGGCGTACTATCCATGGCGCAGTCAACGTCTTCGTCACCGACGTGGACGCCTTATATCAAGAGTTCAAATCTCGTGGCGCGAAAATCCTCAGTGAGCCCAAGGATTATCCGTACGGGATGCGCAACTTCGACGTTAACGATCTGGACGGGAATCAGCTATGTTTTGGAATGGAGTCAAAACATTCCGCCACGAAGTGAAGGGAGATTCTGCCATGAAATTTGACAAAAAGTCTGGTTACTTTGAAGTTGCGATATTTCTGATGCTGGTGGGCATGCCGGTTCAAGCACACGGACAAGCCGTTGAGCCGGTCTTGTCTCTTGCCAAGAAAGAGAAGCCGGCGCTGCTCGAATCTCTGAAAGAACTCGTTTCCATCGAGACCGGCAGCCGTGACCTTGAGGGCCTCGACAAACTCGCCAATATAATCGCTGGGCGACTAAAAAACCTGACTGATCGGGTGGAGCTGGTCGAAGTGAGCAACGTTTATCGAATGGAAGACACTCCCGAAAAAATCGGCAGGATGGTACGGGCCACATTCACGGGCACCGGTACGAAGAAGATCCTGCTCATCGCGCACATGGACACGGTGTACCCGCGCGGCATGATCGCGCAGCAACCGTTCCGTATCGATGGAGACCGTGCTTACGGTCTGGGGATCTCTGACGACAAGCAAGGGATCGCCGTGATCTTACACACGCTGGCGATTCTGCAAGCGATGAACTTCCGAGAATATGGCACTCTTACCGTACTGATCAACGCCGATGAGGAGCTCAGCTCTCCGGGTTCGCGCAGCTTGATCACCCAGCTGGGGGCCGAGCATGACGCAACTTTTTCGGTGGAATCCTCTCGCGCGGAATCCGACAAGTTATCGTTGGCAACCAGCGGCATCGCTTCCGTCACGCTCGCCGTGAAAGGCCGGGCGTCGCACTCAGGCGTGAGACCAGAGGCGGGGGTGAACGCCCTGTACGAGCTCGCGCACCAGGTGCTCCAAACGCGCGATCTTTCCGATCCAGCGGTGGGTCTCAAAATGAATTGGACGCTAGCGAACGCAGGAACCACGCGCAATATGATCCCGCCAAACGCCCAAGCGATTGCCGACGTGCGCGTGCTCCGCGCATCAGACTACGACACCATTGAAAAGAAAGTTAAAGAGCGCATCCAAAAACAACTTTTGCCGGACGCAAAAGTCGAGATGAACTTCGAGCGCCGCCGTCCTCCGCTCGAGGCAACCGCAGCCTCCCGGGCGCTCGCCAAGCATGCGCAGCGGATTTACCGTGAAATCGGCAAGGAACTGGTCGTGGATGATGTGGCGGAGGGCGGCGGCACAGACGCCGCTTTCGCCGCCTTCAATACCAAGGCGCCGGTCATCGAGCGCTTTGGTCTGCAGGGCTACGGCGCCCACTCCGCCGACGCGGAGTACGTTCTCATCGATTCCATCGAACCGCGCCTGTATCTGCTCGCCCGTATGATTATGGAGGTCTCACAGGGCAAGAACCCTGGCGGGCTGTAACTCAGGGCAAACTCTGAGTATGTCGATGAGCGTTGCCAATTGACGGGAGGAGGAACATGCCGGACAGATCTAAATCAGAAGCGCCTCATCTGACTTCAAGGCGTTGCTTTCTTCGTGATTTCGTATCCACAAGCATCGCTCTTCCGCTCCTACCCGAACTAGTTTCGCTGCGTA
>Ga0126373_10004784_pt1 | contig 10425 bp, 11 predicted proteins | sample PanSoiMetPlot_11_FD_92545 | JGI IMG/M metagenome (GOLD analysis project Ga0126373, IMG submission 92545) | Tropical forest soil microbial communities from Panama - MetaG Plot_11 | ecosystem: Environmental > Terrestrial > Soil > Tropical forest > Bulk soil | place: Panama | collected 2016-02-17
CGCTGCGCAGCAACTCCGGGAAAGTGAAGCGACGAGCCACCCCTATTTTTGGGCGGGATTCCAGAGCTTTGGGGCCCGCTAATAGTAACAACGACCAACCAACAAGGAGTGACTCATGCAAAAGGATGGATCTCAGAAAGGTACGCTCAATGCGATCCTTCACGGCGCGTTCGCTTTCGTCCGAGACGATGAAAGAAATCAGCTTCGCGCCCTGATCCCAGCTATCGACTACCATGTCTATCTTGCCGGAAGCTGGCTAGCGGAAACGGAGCTCCAAGGCGCGAGGACCCAGCAGACCGACAAAGGCTCGAAGGAAAACAAACACAGAGACCCAAAAGCCGGCGGACTATCCTAACGCGCTCGAATATATGAGCCGCTCGATTCACTTGCAGCCGCGCGCGCCCGAGGTGGTTTTCAACCGCGCGCTGGTGCTCGAACGGATGATGCTCAAGGATCGGGCGATTCTCGAATGGGAAGCGTACTTGAAACTGGATGGATCAAGCGAATGGGCGAATGAAGCGCGCAAGCATCTGGCCGAGCTGAAGGCGGTGATGAAAGCTCGCGAGGAAGCGTTGGCGCTGATCGTGGACGATCCCGAAAAATTTCTGGAGCTCGCGAATTCGGGCAGAGCGGACGCGGAGGCGTTCCTGCGCGAGATTGCTGTGACGAAGTGGCTGCCTCGTGTGAATAGTGATGTTCGGAGGCGCGAGGCAGCTACGCGGCTGGCCCAGATCCTAAAGGAGAAACACGGCGATTCATGGCTGCGGACATGCTGCACGGAAACGCGTCGCAGGGCGTCGACCAGCTCGCAGCCGGACGGATCGGAAACCAGACCGCGAAGCCCGACGCAGCGCTCGCATCCGCAAACGAAGCCCAGCGCATCTTCCAGCGCACTGGAAACCAAGCCTCAGCGAGACTCCCGTGGTCGAGACTGCGGCATTCACACCCGCGCTCAGCGCGATGGAGAGAGCAGTTTTGTTCGCTCAAATCGACAAATGCTTAAAATCAGCGCCGCAAACAGAAGTGACCGTCCGCGATCGCCCGTATTTTCTGAATGGACTTCCGACACGGGGCTGTCGTCCCGGGCGATTTCCGTACTTCCCGCCATCCAACTTTCGTCAAAAGGCGTGGAGAGCGCGCTGCACCGCCTGACTCGCATGGTAAAAGAACAGATTTCCTACCCTGATAGCCGGTAAAAGGAAAGACTGCGGCAAATCCGTCAAGAAAGGAGGACATGGAGTTTGGGATCGAACGATTCACCGCACATTAACGACGACCAGATTGAGAAAGCGGCGAAAAGTGCAACGCACGATCGCGATGTTGTCGAACATATTAAAAGCTGCAACGAGTGCTCGGATGCTGTCGAGATGCGACGTATATCAATCCGCCTGCGGAACCGTGGGGCAGTTCCTGCCCAACGGAGCGGCGAATGCCCGGACGAACTCGATCTCGCCAGATTTCTGGCGCACAAATTGGTTGAAGACGCCGCCAACCGGATATTGGCGCACATTTCCAATTGCGATCATTGTGGGGCCATGTTAGTGGCGATGCTAGATATGGAATCGCGGCCGGAAGAACCCAAGCTGATAGCCCAGTTGGCAGTCTCTCAGCCGGACTGGCTAACAAGGACGGCATCGTCTTATGGGCTGCAATCATCCAAACGACGCGTTTCAGGCTGGGTTTGGGGGGGGATCGCGGCAGGTGTGCTGGCAATGGCCGGAGCCTTCGCGTCGTTCCTCTGGCAGGCCCGAAGGCCGGACACCCTACTCGCCACGGCGTACACGCAGGCGCGCCCGTTCGAGTACTGGTTGCCCGACCATGGGTACGGTCCCGTCCGTCAGCAGCGTGGAGCGGGCTCCGTCTTCGATCGCCCGCAGTCCTTGATCTCCGCGGAATTAGCTATTCAGCAGCTCTTGGCACGGCATCCAGAGGATCCACGAACGCTGGCGCTCGAAGGCCGTGCCGAACTCCTCGAGCAGGATTACGAAGCGGCAATCGAGAACTTGAACCGCGCTGCCGAACTGGATCCTGATAGCCCCGACATCCTAGTGGACCTCGGATGCGCACTGGCACAGAGGGGTGATTTAGAGAAACGGGCTATCGATTATGGTCACGCGCTGGATGTGTTGTCCCGCGCGCTCAAGCGCAACCCGCACGACGATCGGGCGCTTTTCAATATTGCGATTGTTTACGAGCGGCTCTCGCTGGTGGACTATGCTTTGGAGGCGTGGCGCAAGCTGCTGGATCGGAAGCCTCCGGCAGGTTGGGCGGCAGAGGCCCACAAACACATCGACGCTTTGGAGAAGCTCCGCCAGGACAAGAAGAAGGTCGAGAACCTCATCTTAAAGGATCCCGCGACGTTTCTCGCGGTAACTGGGCCCGGGTTTGACCCCGAGCCGTATCAGGATACCTTCTGGCGCGAGTGGCTGCCGCGGACTTGGACGGATCCGGCGGCACACGCCGCTGCCCTGATGGTGGCGCGTCAATTTGCGGCACTGTTCGGCGACCGCTCCTTGATTGACACGATCGATTTGCTCGCTGGGCCTGCACAAACAGAAGCAGTGGGCGCACTCGGCAGAGTGTTGGCTTTGAATCAGGCCGGCAACAATGATGCCGCACTGGCAAGTGCCATCGATGCTGTAGCTCGGCTAGAATCCGCGCACCTTCCGGCCGCGGCCATGCGAGCGCGCCTGGAACTGGCGTATTCCTACAATCGCGCGGCCAAACGAGATGAATGCCTTGGTGTTTCAGACGAGATCCTGTCCACGGCGCGACGCGGTGGCTATCTCTGGCTGGAGGAAACTGCGCACCTGGTTCACGCTTCGTGTTCGGAGGCACTCGGACGCGCCGGTCCAGCGCGAGCCGAGTTCGAACGTGCGTATCAGGCTTTGGAACGCGGCGGGTTCCGGGTTCAATCTTTGCTAGCGCTCGGGCTGTTGGCCGCCATTGACGGCGCTTCTGGCAATTACTTGGCACTTTGGGACAACGACCGAGAGGGACTGCGGAGGTATTGGGAGAGCGCTGCTTCGCCGATGCGGGCGCAACAGTTTCAGTACGATTTGCAGAAGTCCGCGGCGGCGCTCGGTTGGAACCAATGCGCGGTGACACTGTTGCGGGCGGCGACCCAATCCGCTAACGAGGCTAACAATGCCTCCATTGAGATGGTGGACCGCGTTGAAACCGCCGTGTTGTTAGCGAAAACCGGCGATTTCGCTGCGGAGACGTTGGAGTTGGAGAGGGCGACGAAAACCGTGCAGTCGATCACGCCCGGCCCCACCCGAGACGACCTGCAATGGAACTTGGAACTGGACCTGGCTGAGGTAGACATTGCTTCGGGTAATCCTGCGCTGGCCCTGGGACGGTTGGTGAGATTAGAAAAGGGCGCTCCACCGCGCCGGGTCCGGGAGCAGATGCGCCTGAATGAAATGCGTGGCCGCGCGCTTCTAGCTCAGAACGATCTGGCGAGCGCGGCAGAAGCCTTCGGACAAGCAGTCGAGTGCAACCGGCAACGAATCGCTTCCGTGAGCGCTTACACTGACCGCTTAGCGGAACTCGAGATGACGAGGACGTCTTTTCGCGCGCTGACCGAGATCCGCTCGGGGGAGCATTTCGGCGCCCTGGCCGCGCTGCGGCTGTGGCATCAATATCAGGATCGGCTGGCGCCAGGAAGCGACACATTAACGCCGGCAATCACCTACGCGGTTCTTCCTGCGGGGATCACAGTCTGGTTGTCGGATGGCTCGGGCACACGTATGAGGCGCGTGAATGCGCCCACTGAGAAGGTAGAACTCGCGGCCCGGCGGTTCGTCCAACTGTGCGCATCCCCAGCAGCCTCGGAAGCGCAGATCCGTGCCCTGGGGCACGAGCTCTTTGGCTGGTTGATCGCCCCCGAACTGAAGCAAGTGCGGCGTACTCGCATCACACTGGAAACCGACGATTGGATATCGTCCATCCCGTTTACTGCCCTGACCGACGATTCGGGCAAGTATTTGGCCGAAAGTTGGGTCATTGCCCAGGCACCGGACATAGAAGAAAACATTACTCGGAATTCAGCGGCGGTGGTTGTGGTTGCTCCTTTCGCAGTGGAGCCCGGGCGAGGCCCTCTGCCGGTGCTGAAGTCGGCGGCTGCGGAGGGCCAAGAGGTTGCGTCGCGATTCGCACGTCCCGTGGTGCTGGATGAGAATGCTCCGGCAGACGAAACTTTGGCGGCGCTGGCGCCAAAGGCGGAACTGTTCCATTTTTCCGGGCACGGATGGTCCGGTGGCGGCAACGGTGCGCTCTTGCTCCCGTCCCCGGAGACCGCCGACTCGCGGTTTCTCACCTCCCGTTCTCTGGCCAGTCAGGATTGGAGCCGCTGCTCCCTGGCAGTTCTGTCGGCTTGCTTAACAGGTTCAGGCGAGCAGTCGGGGCCAGTCAATAGCCAAAGCCTTGTGCGGGCCCTGCTTAGCGCGGGTGCGCGTCGCGTGATCGCCAGCCGATGGAGCGTCGATTCCGACGCGACGCGTGAGCTGATGCGGCGCTTCTACGATGGCCTATTCTCGGGACATGGAGCCGCCCAGGCGCTGGTTCAAGCCGAAGCGCGTGTGGCCGCCACTTCGCGGGCGTGGAGCCATCCATACTATTGGGCTGGATTTGAGATTTTCGGTCGCTCGTAGCTTCAAAGAATTTCACAATCGACACACAAGGAGAAGAACATGCATTCGGAAACTGAAATTCAGGACAAGCCGGTATATGGAACGCTCTACGTCGTTTTCCACGGTGAGCTCATATTCACTGATGTGCGCAGCTCGTATTTTATTCGGGTGCGGACGCCTCACATGGACGAGCACGTATTTATGGCGGGACCATGGCTCGGAGAACAGCAAATTCCGGCCGGCGCCATGGTGCAGTTGTTCGGCGCCGAAGTCGTTGGACGAGACTCCATCCACCATCATTTGGATCAATTCGTCATCTTCAGAAACCCGCCGGGCAATCCCGATGCGAAGCCATATTTCGAGATCCTGTTGCCTCGCCCTAAACAGATTCTGAAGGGTCAGCTAGTTCAGTTTGATCCACTTGCTCTTGTCATCGACACCCCCGGCGTCACTTTCGAGACCGAGGGTGATTACCCGCCTTCCAGTCTCGATCTGCATCCGATTTTTCAATATGATCTGAGTTCTCCGCACACGCCCTTTTTGGCGGTGCGCGACGGGGATGGCGATGATTTCCCGAAGTGGCCATCTTCGCTGGGAATGCCTGGCTATTATTCGCTGCACGTTTTTGCAGAATCGGATCAGGACCTAGGCCCTGGGCACACGCAGATGGCATTTCGCGAATCGGCAATGCTTCTGGGCGTAGAGGCAGATGTAGAACCTATCCAAGCTGGAAAACTCCAGGATCCGACCGATCACATACCAGGGCTATTGCAGGTCGAGTACGGAATGTCGCTAAGAGATCGCGTCGTCAAGATGGCGGAGCTGGGTCAACAGATGCGGCGAAATCAACCGATCCAGTTCCGTCCCCAACCCGCTCAACAGCACCCTACGAAAACCCCCATCTATCCTTCTTGGCTCGATCCCGGAAGTTGCGGCCCAATCGGAAACTGATCGGGCTCAGTTGAATGCTCAAGTTTCCGGTCTCTGTTCGTCAAGGATGTCCTGGTAGTAACGTCAGTCGGCCGATATGAGGGCTGAGACAGTGTACCTACCGCTAACTTTCGCTCGTGCAGTAGATACGCCTGGTACTGGCGAATACGTTCGGGACCAAGTTGATCGGGCGGCTTGCCGAAGTAGCGTGCAAATCGTGTGGGATGCTTCACTTCTGGTAGACAGCCTTCGAGTCATGTGGGAGCAGGTCGTAGTGTTTCACCCGACATAACCCGACATGAAAACGCCAGGCGCGCGGAGCACCTTAGTCGAGCTGACTATCCTTGACTCGGCTACTGCCTCCGCTTCCTGGCGTGCGGCTTCCTGGCGTCTCGCTTCTTTCCGGAGCACATCGAGCAGCCCGCGTACGGCCCCGGGACTTAGCTTCGAGGCATCGCCGTCCCAATCTTTCCAGTTGACCTCAATGACCTTGACGTCGCCGTATTTCTCGCGATCTCGGCCAGCACGTAGCTTCATTATCAGCCGGTTGTCGTAAGTCACTTCGTAGAGCTTCTTACCTTTGACGTACACCGGCTTACCGTTGTGATCACCAACTTAGCGACACCGTCGCGAGCATTTTTGAATGCGCGGTCCTCGAGCATCCTGGTGCATGCTCTGTCGGCTTCCTCGAAACGATCCGGATATGTCGGATCGTGGCGCATCCAGTAGTCGTGCGCGCTGTGGTTCAGGTTCGCTCGACGCAACGCTTCCTGAACAACTCCACAGTGTGGCGGTAGATTTCCAAGAAACGCCACTGGTTGGCGTCCAAGGACCTTTTGCGCCCCCTCCTTTGGATTCGGGGCTTTGAGGAAATAAGACCGAGTGCAGGCATAGCTTTAATTTAGGTCTCGAAAGCGGCAACCTGACTCTATTGTCGCCGAAACAGAAGCGGAACGAAATGGTTTTCTACGCCGACGGCTCCGAGAGCGTGGAAAATATCGCGACGAGGAGTAAGTCCTCTGGAATCAAATGGCCATTGATGTCTCAAGCTGGCCTTCAGGGTTAGTAGTCCCAAGACTCGTGTCGGAGAGGCAGACGGTTGAGCATTTGGCGATAGAACTGCCACCTCGGCATAAATCGGTCCATTAGCGCTATGAATCGAGCATTGTGTGTCGGCTCCAGCAGGTGCACCAACTCATGAACAACGATGTATTCGAGGCACTCCAGTGGCTTCTTCGCTAGTTCCGTATTCAGGCGAATCGTGCCGGCAGGGAAGTTGCAACTCCCCCATTTGGTTTTCATTCGCTGGACGAAGACTCGCTTAACCTTCACGCCCATTGTTGGCGCCCAGCGGGCGATCATGGGTGAAATAGTCTCCTTGACCTGTCGGCGATACCACTCGTCAACAATTGTCTGTCTTGCCTCTTCGCTGGTTCCGGGACGCACCCGCAGTATTAGCTTCCCGTGTTTAAGCTCGACCAATGGCGAAGCATCGTCCTCGATAATCCTGAGCACGCAGCGCTTACCAAATACGTAGTGGCTCTCGCGGTCGAGATACTCGCGAGTCCGTTCACGTTCCTGTTCCCGGAGCTTCTTTTGTTGCTGCCTTATCCAGGGGAGTTTGGAGACAGCGAAGACTCGAATCGTGTCGCGGCGCATTCGAGTCGGCGCTGAGATCCGAACTCTGCCAGACGGTGGATAGACACTGAGGTGGATGTTTTTGATGTCCTTGAGAACCACGTCCACCGTGATGTCACCGAGTTTGAACTGGTTCTTCATCAATATTCTCTCTGCGCCTTGATGATGAGGAAGATGCGTTCAACTTCGTTGACATCTTGCAGAATCCCGTACAAGCCTGCCTTGATCACCCGCTCACGAGTATCGACTCCGCGCCAGCCGTCAGGCCTGATCCTTTTCACCGTTTCATCGATGTTCATTGCCAGCTTGAGCGCGGGATCTTGTGACATTACGTTATGGACGTGATGTCCCGCAGCGCTCGTTGGCGTTTTACCGCCAACCTTGAGGTTGTTGTAGAGCGCCCTTAGCGCTGGGCTGTTCTTCAGCTCTCCGGAATGTCCTCAGCGTGCCCTGCGTCCACCCGTTTCGCGAGCTCGGCAATTCGCTTCAGATACTCCTCGTACTCGATAGCCTTGGCCTTACGTGCAGAAATGATTTCGTCATTCGCTCCAGAACGATAGCGTAATTGAATAACATCATTGGATTGTCTGGCCTCGCCTTCAGGGCTTGAGCCAGCAGTTCGGTGCTCATGCGGTAGTCAGTCGCCCGGTCGGCGGCCTCGGCGCGCTCGAAATAAGCCGACGCGAGATCCGCTTTTATGACAGCAGAGTCTGCTCTGCATCCAGCGCTTGCTTGAAAATGGTTGTGGGCCAGCGAAAAGCCACCATCGAGGAAGGTACGTCGGTCCGTCCTCCCCACGACGCGCTTTTCAGGGCCCACCTTTGGTCCGTTTCACTTTGACGGGATATTCTGGGGAGGGAACGCCATTTTTAGGAGGCGTCGGGGGTTCTCTAAACTCCGGTTTGCGCCCTGCGTCGAGATTATTCAAGCACAGGATACACATCGGAATTCCGCTAGAGAAAAGGTAAGTGTCTGAACCGCAGTATATGCACTTGGCCATCGACGTGCTCCTCTCGCTAACTGTTCCTTAAGAAGTCCCTTGTCTCAGAGCGATGACCTATCATCTTCGATCATGGCAGGCTGCGGGGTAAGTGGAAACTGGTAATACTACTTGCTTCTGGTGTTGGTAGCTATGGATTTCACCTTTAGCCCTCGAATCCAAGGGGGCGCGGGATGTTTCGGCCATTTAACTTCTCGCAACCTCTAGGAAAGAATAGAGCGCACCAAGGCGAGAGCAGTCTAAACTGCAAGTCGCGAGAAGCACGAACCCTAAGGCGTGGCAACTCGACTTTGGGCCTCCGTTACTTCTCTCTCGCGATGCTATAGACGGAAAAGAAGCAGCGGAGGAACTGACGACGGCCTCCGCTGCCGATCCACGACACGCTATGTAGGAAGCGGGCACGAGGATTATGTGGCCGTGGGTTCATGCCCGCTCATCCGGCCCGACGATGTTCCAATTGTGGATTCGAGCGCAGACAGTCTCTTACCTGGACACCGGGAGAGTAAAAAAGAAGGTCGAACCGGCTCCAGGTTGGGAAACAACCCAGATCCTGCCGCCATGGCGCTCTACGATCTTCTTGCAAACTGATAGGCCGATGCCGTCACCGCCTATTTCATGGCCATGGAGCCGTTTGAACGGCGCAAAGATGAGATCACAGTCTTTCGAAGAAATCCCCTCGCCGTTGTCTTGGACAGCGAATTGATATTGTTCTCTGGACAATCGACTACAGGAAACATCGATCACCGGTGTCACACCTTTTCTCGCATACTTGAGTGCGTTACCCAACAAATTTTGAAGCAGTTGAAGAAGCAAGGTTGGATCGCCGTCAACTGTGGGCAATGCTGAGTTGGTGATCTGAGCAAAACTCTCAGATATGAGAGAGTGCAAATCGAGCCGCGCGCTGGCGAGAACCGCCTCCATACTGACCCGCTCCTTAGCAATCGTCCCCTGACCTGCCTGCGCATAGTGCAGCAGTGCCTGGATGATTTGTTGCATGTTACGAACACCACATACGATCATTGACAGATACTCTTTGGATTGTTCGTCGAGGTGTTCATCTTTCCGAGCAAGCAGCTCTGTGAAGCTTCTGATCATTCTAAGCGGGGCTTGGATGTCATGCGAGGCAATGTATGAAAACTGAGTCAGATCCTCGTTGGACCGGCGAAGTTCAATCATTGATTCATGGAGCCGGCTTCGGTATTCCTGGAGCCGTCTGATGATGAACGTCGTAAGCGCTCCCAACAACGCGAATGAGATCAGCATTATTGAATCGGCACGAGTATCGTGAATGAACCATGTGAATCGAGGTTCGATAAACAGATAATCGCAAATTGGAATGCTTAGAAAAATAGCGCCGATACCCGCCCAAACTCCGCCGTAGAGCGCGGCAACGACAACTGCGATCGCAAAAAACAAATATGCGCCGTTACTCTTCAACCACGGATCTAAAAGAAGGCGGATGAGCGTCGCAACACCTATTGCCAATAGCGCGACAACAATAGGACTCTTCGGTTTTATTGATGGTTGAACCTGCCTTAGAATCGTGCCAAAAACTTCATGTCGATCCACAAATCTAACACCTCGACCCCACGGGAAACGGCGCGCTGATGATACCGCAAAAAACCGTGCCGAACAACGGGCAGTTGTGCCAAGTGCAGCATTGCGATTTGGATTGGACAAGGATGCCTTATTAGGCCCACCCGGCAAGGCAACCGAGGTCCAGCCGCATTCCGCCACGGATCGCGAAGAAAAAAACGAAACTCCGTGAAACCCTCTGTTGGCAGGAGTGCCTAAGTGCTGGGGCCGCGACGATCCAAGGAAATGACAGAATGCTTGTGCTCCCGCAACGAACAGTCTTCGAGGAAGCCCGTTACAAAGCACCTTTGGCGAGAACCGCTCATCTAAAAGATGGAGGTGTTGTTATGACTCCAACAATGACAAATGAAGGGAGAGATGTTCAAACCGCTAAAGGTGCAAGCATCATTGTGCTTTTGGCGGGCATCTGGTTCTTTATCTCGCCGTGGGTTTACGGTGCGATGGGAGTGGGCAGCGCCTGGAATAGCTGGATCGTTGGTGTGATTATGGTAATTGTGGCGGTGCTCCGCATCAGGAATCCGCTCACAACCGTTGGCGCGAGCTGGGTGAACTGTGTACTAGGCATTTGGGCGTTCTTTTCACCTTGGATTTACCGATATACGCTTAATCACGGCCGCTTTGTCAACA